>CAETWZ010000193.1_pt1 | contig 3006 bp, 4 predicted proteins | sample 7263761 | NCBI WGS metagenome assembly CAETWZ01 (sample SAMEA6814159, study PRJEB35770) | uncultured Acidimicrobiaceae bacterium | biome: Freshwater; feature: Freshwater reservoir; material: water | place: Czech Republic | collected 2017-06-27 | depth 30m m | reverse complement strand
TCGATCGTGTTTGCAGCGAGAGCACGTTGCTGATTGCGATCCAATTCGCCGCTACGCACTTTCTGCAGCATCTCTTCGGCGACTTGTTCAAACGCCTCAGCGGTCAGAACGTCAATGCACTTGTCGCGACCGAAGGCTAGGTAACAACGAGGTTCGAGACGGGGGCGAAATGCAGCAGGGAGCGCGAGTCGACCTTTTGGGTCGAGCTGTCGCTCGTGCACTCCAACAAACACAGTCTCTGCCTTCCTGGGTGAAGTTCTCCGCCTCTCCCACAGGAGACTTTATCCCCACTTTCCCCCACTGTCAACCATTTAGCCCCAAATCTCTCCACTTCTTTCCCCACCGAGACCACTGAGGTGGGTAAAGACTGAATCCAGGATGTCTCGAGCTGGCACATCGAGGGTCGCAACCGCCATAGAACCGAGCCGATCTTGAACCTCAGGGTCAGCGATTGCTGTTGCCCATTCATCTGGTTGCCATTGCCGGTACATCACACATTGAAAACGTGCACCATCACGACCACGACGTTGACTAATTCCAATGAGTTTTTTCTCTTCTACAAAAACTTCACCAGGAGACGTACTTGCAAAACACACTGCTCGACCATCGACACCACCAACAAACGGACCGCGATACGCCTCTGCGTGACACCACGGCCGTAACGCATCGACAAAACAATTACCTAGCCACAACATGGATTGCCCCACATCATCTATCCATAGAGGATCATCTCGACCAATCGTGATATCAATCCAGATGGAGTCCGCGGGATGCACGTACACAGCTCCCCCACCACTTCTTCGTCGCACTACCGATACGCCAAGTTGCGCTGCGATTATCGGATCAATGTCCTCAGCTGACTGCGTTGAACCGAGAATTAATGCGGGGCTTTCAACCTGACACCACCACATTGCGCGGGTGGCCGGCAATTCAGCTGCATGGAAATCGTCAGCAGAACCAGCCCAATCGTGGCGAACCCACTGCTTCGATGGTGAAGTCACTACAACTGCTTTACATCAACTGGCTTCAGCCAAATACGGTTTCCATTGCTCAGGAACCCGTGGTACTGCATACATAATCCATGACATTTCTCGTGGAGCGCGAGGAACACTCGACAACTTCATCCCGGCTTCTTCTGGTGTGCGGTCCCTTTTACGTAGATTGCATCCACGACATGCAGCAATGACATTTTCCCACACGTTTTTTCCACCGCGAGAACGAGGCATGACGTGATCAATGCTGTCTGCGGTTTCGCCGCAATAACCACATCGGTGATGATCTCTTGCAAAAACTGCACGCCTCGACATTGTGGCGTTGCGATGATACGGAACTTTCACGACGTACCTCAGGCGAATAACTATTGGAGAGGCCAACGAGAGTCGCTCGGAATGGATCACTGTTCCGTCATCTGCGATCACTTCTGCTTTGTCACACAGAACAAGACAGATCGCGCGTCGCGCCGATACAACACTGAGAGGTTCATATGTTGCGTTAAGGACGAGCGCACTTCTCATGAGTTACAGCCGCCCACTTTGCTTGCACCACTGCAAATAGTCAACTAGATCAGAGCCGCGAATCGAATCACGTGGGACCCCGTGGCCGCCGCCATATTGGGTCATTAATCGAAATTCCATGTAGTCCCGAGACGGAAGAGGAAGAAATGGAGAGTGACGCCACCATTGACGAGGGACGAGTCGCCATGCTTGCACTACAGCTATTGGCCAGAGCTGAGGGCGAACGAGAACCGCGCCGACTGCAGACACGAGCCCGTTGCCCTTGCGCGAAGATGTGCCTACCGTTTGCATAGCGCCAACAGTAGTGGGCAATTCACGACTAATTGTGAGGGAACTTGACTCGCGGCTTACGAATGGTTTGAGCAAGGTCTTGCACCCCTGCGCGTCCCATGAGCCGAACTTGTCGTTCGATGACCAGCGCAAAGCCCAACATGGCGCCGAAAGCAGCAAAAGCGATGAGGAAGTGAATTTGCAAGCTTGCAACAACGGCAACTAGCGACACCAAAATTCCGAGCAGTGACCACCACACCCGCTTGGCTGAATGTCGGTAGAGGCCAGAAGACGACACGGCACTCGCGAATTTTTCATCGGTCTTGAGCTGTGTCTCAATCTCACGCAGGATTCTTTGTTCTTCATCTGACAATGGCACGTTCTGATTGTCTCACCTCACAGACCCAAACGCAATGCAGTTCGATGTGTTCTTCGTCTTGCCCTTACTCAGCGACGGGGCCTGAAGGGCTCTGGCCGGGCTTTTTCGTGTGAAGACCACTCACAGGGCCAATCATGCCTGCACCAAATCGATCAACGATCAAATCAACTGCCCTGCTGGCGGGCTTCCAGTGCTCTTCAATGTCTTCTGGGCTTTCCCCTCCGTCATCGAAGAGACGAGGAGTCCGTTCGCTCTGCTCGGTCAATTTCTGAGCATGTACTCCGAGTAGTCGGACACCTTGGGAATAATCAAGCATCGCCAGCAGCGGTTCAAGTGCTGCCACCATTGACGGCCCAGTCGTGAGCGGAACAGTAGGAGTCACCGACCGTGTGACTGACTCAAATGAGGAAAACTTGACCTTTAACAACAATGTGCCAGCCGCCACCCCCGCATCACGCGTGCGACGTGCAACCGCATCACACAAACGCACCAACTGCACGCGTAGTTCGTCATGCGTAGTGAGATCGGTAGAAAACGTCTCCTCATGTCCGATTGATTTTGCAATTCGGTCTGGTTGCACGATTCGATCATCAATTCCCTGCGCCAATGCATGTAGATGTCGGCCGTTGACATCACCGACAGCAGCACACACAATTTCAACATCGAGTTCTGCGAGATCTGCGACGGTGCGCACTCCGATGGCTTCCAGTTTTGACAGTGTTGCAGGCCCGACACCCCACAACGATTGCACTGCTAGCGGAAGCAGAAATTCTTTTTCATTCCCTGGCTTCACTTCGAATACTTGATACCCACGCTGCACTCCGCCTGCAAGTGCACGCGGTT
>CAETWZ010000154.1_pt1 | contig 3927 bp, 1 predicted proteins | sample 7263761 | NCBI WGS metagenome assembly CAETWZ01 (sample SAMEA6814159, study PRJEB35770) | uncultured Acidimicrobiaceae bacterium | biome: Freshwater; feature: Freshwater reservoir; material: water | place: Czech Republic | collected 2017-06-27 | depth 30m m | reverse complement strand
TGCACGACTTCAATGTCACCCAGAACAATGTGGTATTCATGGATCTGCCATTGCAGTTTGATCTCGGTGAATTGGCATCTGGTATTCCCTTTAAATTCAATCGTGATGCTGGTGCTCGTCTCGGCGTTATGCCGCGTGATGGACGGGGAAGTGACACTCGCTGGTTCGACATTGATCCGTGTTACGTCTTTCATCCGGTCAATGCATATGACGATGGTGACAACATCGTGTTGCATGTGTCGCGACAGAATGAAGCATTCGGTTCAAGTTCGGATGATTATGCAGAAGTGGGCCGCCTCTATAAGTGGACCATTGATACCGCGTCTGGAAAAGTCACTGAAGAAATGGTTGATGATCGTCCAGGAGATTTCGGTCGAGTCAATGATGCTTACGTCGGGTCAAAAGCTCAGTTCGGTTATCTGATGTCATTAGGCGGCGAAGGTAATTCAGAAGAACCTGTCTATGGTTCGTCACTCTGGAAATACGACTTGTCAACGGGCCAGTGTTGGGAGCATCATCTCGGCGCAACCACCCGCGGGGGAGAACCTGTGTTTGCTTCATCGTCACCTACTGGGGCCGAGGACGAGGGATATGTGATGACAATTGTTCATGACACTGCGACTGAAAAGTCTCGACTAGCCATCATTGATGCACAGAATTTCACCGGCCCACCGCTAGCAACAATTCATTTGCCACAACGCGTTCCCTATGGTGCGCACGGAAGCTGGGTGCCCTCCGGCGTCATAGCCATGTAATTCAGCCGGTTTCTATTTAAAGGAGATGAGAACAACCTTGCGGTTAACGGTCTTGCCTTTAGTAGATGAGAGCACAATCTGACACAGTCCCTTTTTCTTTCGAGTGAGAGTTTTCTTAGACAAGGAGCAGGTTGATTTCGAAGTGTCTGATACGGCGCCGGTTAGTTTTGCGCCCTTGGTTACTTTCAGCTTCGCCAATGATGCGAGAGAAGTAAGCGATTGGGTACGCAACTTTGATGTGATGCGGGCTTTGGACTTCGAACCGTATCCCAACTTGACTTTGATAACAGGGCTAGAGAAGTGAAACCCAGTTGCACTGAAGCGAATCCAATTCTCGTCACGAGTAATCGTCACCCGTTGAGTGATGGGTGTTGTTGCATCGGTATATCCAACCTCGACGGGAACCGATGCAGGAAGAGCGGAATCGCCGTATAGGCACTGTGCTACTAGCGGAGGAATAGCTAGGGAGTAATTGCCAACTGCTTCTATTCCGTTTTCGTCAAAGTGGGGAGAAGCGACGTTGTAAGAAAGAATTCCGTTCACGCTGTCCCATGCAGGTGGCTGAGCGTCGTATGCAGCGGCGTTTGTGGACACGATCCCTACAAAGCCAGAGATCTGTTGCATGCAATTGTTGGTACCGTTCGCACCCGCATAGACCGGGTTGATGTTCGAATTAGATTTGACCATCCAGAGGTTCTGGCTAGCCAAGGCCTTGCTCCCGATGAACTGGTTTAGTGCAGTGAAAAAACCAATTGAGCCTGCTGGGTCTCTACTGGAAGTTGAACCAAGTGGCAAGAACCGAAGTTGTTGAGATAACAATTCAGAAGGCGCTGTCGCCGGAACTACACCCCCTGCAATGTAGGTAGGAGATATGTCTCCTTCTATTTGGTATTGCATTTGCCCGTTGGGTGTAGCAGAACTGCTGATTGTTGGGTTACCAATTCTTCCATTCATCCATCCCGATACTGATTTTGGCAGACGCACTGTTGCCTTGATTCTTGTTTGTGCCTCAAAAGGAATGGTTTGGTAACACGTGGTCAAGGAGCTGAAATTTCTTGCGCCGCACGTTCCGGTGTTCCAAGCAATTGTGTCCCTTGTTGGGTCCTCTATCTTTGGAATTGGCCTGATCCATGGCTGCCCGTATGTGCCCGCAATCATTTGTGTCCGAGAGATACTTAAGTCCGTAGTTATTCCGCCTTTTTCCAATTTTCCATTCTTCATTGAAAAGCTAAAACCAGTGAGGAATTTAACTAAGTAAAACTCACCAGTTGGGGAGCGCCATAACGACGGAAATTCTCCACGTGGAGTATTGAGTTCGGAATTTTGCGGGATAGACGGCAAGTTCGTGACGACTGATTCGACAAACGTGAGATCAGCGAGATTCCCGCCTGCGAGTGAAGCCTGTATGCCCTCGATGCATCCGATGTCAGCATCACTCTCGCATTTACCAAGAACCAGGCTTGCATCTACGGAACCACTGTTTGATCGAGGACATGACGATTCACTCAAGTCTGCGCACAGTGACGAGGTGGAGGTTTCAAGATCATTCCCTTTTGTTGGAACCATGCGAGTGACTCGAGAGAGAGTCAAGGGATTCTCCGGTTCTATGAGAACGCCGTAATTATCGCGGGCCTTTGTCAGGTCTTGCAGAATTTCAAGTGCGCTCTTTGGAGCAGTAACTGGAGGAGATGATTCATCAGCACGGACTGAACTAACAGGCGCCATCACGAGCCCGACGAGAACGGCGACTGCAAAAAGGCGGCGAATTGAAAAGATGGAGTGTCGCATGTGACGACAGTACCAAAGCGAGAGTTTGGTCTTTCGTGCTAATTGGTCGGGATAGGTGGCTACTTGATGTTTGGAGACCTGTTACGGTGTCCATCGGATACAGAGTTTCAGTTGTATCCAGAAGGATGCTCATGTCGCGGTTTTTGAAGTCTGTAATAATAAGTGGCGTCGTTTTGGCAACTTCGACATTTGCAATGAGCAATGTTTCTCCGGTGCATGCATACCCCGCAAGCGGCGCAAACTTCCCACCATGCGGAAGTGACACCGCAGAGGAGTATTGCATTGAGAAGTTCGCATTCACTCCAGCTGGCGGAGCACAGCGCGAAGTCACCCCTTCGGATATTCCGGAGGCAAATCTGGATTCTGAAGGGAAGGGGGAAGTCAATGTTGTCGCCAAATTGAGTGCTGGATATGCCGGCTTATCTTCGACACCGATGCAAGATGGTGTTTTAGCAAGCCTTAGCTTGAACTTTTATGATCCACTTTCTACAACGCCTGCTACTTTAACCAAAACCGGATTACGTGACGGTCTCTACACAGTTGTAATTCGCACAGGAGACTTCGACCCTTCCTCCATGATATTGATTGGTGCATATGACTCGTACACAGTTGTGAAAGGTGCCGATGGCTTCTTCACCGTTACTTTGACAGCTCGACCTATCCCTTGGGCTGCTGTCGTCAACTTGAATGGCGATGACAGTGTGTTTCAGGCATGCAAAGCAAGTCAGTGGACTAGTAACTGTGAAGCAAACATGGCTAACCAGAGATATATTCTTGCAACTTTCAACATGATGGACACTGCCGTAATGCGCGAAGCCGCCCGTGGAAGTTGGGTATCAACGAGTGCGTCGACAATTCAAGTAGCTGCATCCACCAGCAGCCTTCAATACAATTTCACAGTTGAGGGTCCTCACTATGTGCCAGCCGACTTTGGCGTAACAGGGCTAGCGCAAGAAAATGGGAAATCGTTAAACCCCGCATTCTTCAAGATGTATGTTCCGTTCGCGATGATGGCGGCATCAATGTCGCAGGCCGGAGGTGCTGTTTCCGCTGCAGATGTTGCAACGATGATGGCGAACCCTTCAAGTGTTCTGACGGGAACAATTTTTGAGAAAACTGGCACGGCAGCTGCGGTAGAGGTTCCACAAATACTCACCTTCGCTTCTGCTTCTGGTGGGGTAGTTGTTGACTTCAACTTGAAACACTTTTCAGCTCCCAACCCGAGTCTCAAATTAAAAGTCCCCGCAGTTCTCATTGTTGTACCGAAGCCGACGGTGACAACAAAGAAAACAGCTGCTGCTAAGTCGATTGCCGATTACGCAAAGTTGACCGTTACTAAGACATCAACTGTGTCTTTGAAAGTCTCTGCTGCGTCGAAGAAGTA
>CAETWZ010000147.1_pt1 | contig 4228 bp, 5 predicted proteins | sample 7263761 | NCBI WGS metagenome assembly CAETWZ01 (sample SAMEA6814159, study PRJEB35770) | uncultured Acidimicrobiaceae bacterium | biome: Freshwater; feature: Freshwater reservoir; material: water | place: Czech Republic | collected 2017-06-27 | depth 30m m | reverse complement strand
TGGGTTGAGCCACAACTTTTTTGCGATCAAGGATGACACCAGATTGTGCAGCAAGTGCAGCAACGATGTCGGCAGTGGTCACTGAACCGAACAAACGGCCTTCGTTTCCAGCTTTTGCCTTGACAGTAAATGAACGAGCCATGAGTGTTTCAGCAACCGTGTGAGCAGATGCTCGGTCTGATGCTTCACGAAGGTCACGTGCACGACGCATTGATGTTGCTTGCTGTACTGCACCGTCTGTTGCTACAAGAGCAAGACCGCGTGGCAACAAGTAGTTACGAGCATGGCCATCTGCAACAGCGATAATGTCACCGCGGCAGCCGACTCCGGCGATGTCTTGACGAAGAATGACTTTCATGATTATGCCTCTACTTCGGCTTCAACTGCAGCAGTTTCTTCTGCGACAGCTTCGGTTGAATCGGTTGAATCATCTTCGTCCTCACGAGGCACGAATGATGAACTTGTTGGCTGCGCGTCAAGTTCGAGGCTTGACTCGTCTTCACGATCTTCTTTACCTGGGCGAGGAGCACGGGTGCTGACAGTGCGCTTTGTGTATGGCAACAATGCCATTTCGCGAGCGTTCTTGATTGCAGTTGCGAGGTCACGCTGTTGCTGCACGTTTGTGCCGCTCATGCGCTGTCCGCGGATTTTCGAACGATCAGACATGAAGCGCTGCAAGAGGCTGACGTCTTTGTAATCGATGAAAACAACTTTTTCGATGGCCAATGGGTTGGCCTTCTTCTTGAACTTGCGGTTTGCCTCACGGGCGTTACGAATTTTGTTCGTTTTACTTGTCATGGTGTGATCCTTGTATCAGGGAAGGTGTGAAGGGTAAAAAATGGAAAGCCTAGAAAGGCTCTTCGTCGGATGGGAAGTAGTCGCCACCACCGGCGTTGCCGCCAGCGGATTGTGAACCGCCACGTGCGCCGCCGCCAGCGTTGCCGCCACCTTCGGCACGAGGTGTGCGCTCGACAGATGCGGTTGCCCAGCGAAGGCTTGGCCCAATTTCATCTGCGTTGATTTCGATTGCGGTGCGCTTTTCGCCTTCGCGGTTTTGGTATTCGCGCTGTTCAAGGCGACCAGAAACGATGACGCGCATTCCCTTCGTGAAGGTTGCTGCAGCGTTCTCGCCCATTTGGCCCCATGCAACGATGTTGAAGTACGAGGTTTGTTCTTGCCATTCACCGTTGACTTGGTAGCGACGACCAACGGCAATGCCGAATGATGCGACGCCCTTACCGCCAGTAGTGAAACGAAGTTCTGGATCGCGGGTGAGGTTGCCTACGAGAGTGATTGTGTTGTCGGCCATGGTGATGGTTCCTTCCTAAAAATGAAGAGAGCGATGTGCTCGATATGGGCGGCTTAGGCCGCCGAGATCATTCCGCGACGAGCTGCCTCGTCGTCTGGGAGACGGAGCAACTTATGACGCAACACATCATCTGAAAGACGGAATCCGCGCTCGACTTCATCGAGTGCGCCACCTTCAGCAGAGAGGTTGAAAATGGCGTAGTAGCCATCGTCTTGTTTCATGATGGGATAGGCCAAGCGACGCTTGCCCCACCAATCGGGGTTGCCGTGGATTTGTCCACCAACACCTGCCACTGAGGCAGAGATGGTTTTGATCCATGCATGGGCAGCGCTCTCGTCGAGCTTCCCGCTAATAATGACCATGAGTTCGTATGCACGCATTGCGTGTGACCTCCCTTCGGACCCGAGTACGATCCCGGGGCCCCCGAGGGGGCAGGGTGAATAAGTGACTTGGGTAGCGTACCTGCTGAGAATCACCCTCCCACAGGGGTGTTTCAGAGAAGCGCGGCCAGTGTCCATTACCCCTGATGTGGACCAGGATGAGCAACTTTTGGCAGATTTTCAGCCTTTTGCGGCTGTTCGAGGCCTTTTTGGTACTGCAATTGGCAGAACACGTAATAAATGGTGCCACTTACATTGCGGGCAGGCTTCCACTACATAGGCGGTGTATTCGTGGCCGGTGCGCTGCAATTTCACAATGTCGCTTCGGTCGGTGACGCACTTGCCATTCTTTGGCAGGCCGTGTCCGAACACGTAGGTCACGAGCGCCACATTGACTTCTTCACAAATGGGGCACACGGTCTTTGACGGTTCACCAATGTTGCGAGCAGCACGAATCAGTTCGGGATGCGCATCGCAGACGGAGTCCTTACTGACCCGTCCGCGTTTCACCTCATTAATAAGGGAGCGACGTGACAGTTGGTGGTCAACAACTCCGGTACCACCGCGCAACATGTCAACTGAGAAACCCATGCCTCCATAAGTTAGTCATAAGATGCCTGTCATGTCAGATGCTGGTTCCACCGTTACCGATGGCCGCTTCGTTTCGTTTGGTTCCACGGTGCACAACGAAAGTGAACTTCGGGTGTGCGGAGACCTTCGTGGCAAGCGAGTGCTCGAACTAGGTCTCTTCGGGACCGTGCCCAATTGTGTGGCCATGGCTACTCAAGGAGCCCGCAGTATCGCAATCGACCCATCGCGCGAGGCAATTTCTCGGGCAAGGGTTGCTGCCAGCAACGCAGAAGTGGTGGTCGAATTCCACGAAGGCGATCTTGCAGACCTTGGCTTTCTCATGAACGCGGTCATCGACCTCGCGGTCTGTGTGCATCAGATCAATTTCGATACAGACATTGCTCGCCTGTTTCGCCAAGTGCATCGCGTGTTGCGCCCTGAAGCTGGCTTGGTGTTTGCAGTGCCTCACCCCATGTCAGCGGTGTTTGACAACAATGACCCCACTGCTCGCCGCCAATACGGATCCACCACGCCCACCATTGGTGAACTCACCATGGCATTACAACGCGCGAACTTTTCTATTGACGTGATGCACGAATTAACTCCGTTGCATCAGCCTCGCGCAGTTGCACCATCAACGCTTGTGGTGCGTGCGCGCAAACTTGGTTCGTAGTTAACGAGTCTCGGCGCGGCGAGTGCGCTTCAGTTTCGATACATCGTCAGCGTTAGCTGCCCACCATTCACGCAGACGAGCAACAATTACTTCTTCACCAAGAATTCCTTCTTCCAAACGAATGTCCATCAGGAATTCGAGTGCAGCACCAACAGCAGGGCCGGCAGGAACACCGAGCAGCTCCATCACATGCTGGCCATCAATTTCAGGACGCAGTGATGCAAGTTCTTCACGCGCTGCAACTTCTGCAATGCGCGCTTCCATTTCATCCATGCGGCGCGAAAGAATCTTTGCTTTCTTTTCATTACGCGTAGTGCAGTCACAGCGCACTAACACATTAAGTTCGCCCAAGTATTCACCAGCATCACGTACATAACGACGCACTGCGCTATCGGTCCAACCCATTTGATATGTGTGAAAACGCCCACTAATTGCTACTAATTCAGATACTGCTTCAATATCAGCGTTCGGATACTTCATGGCTTTCATACGTTCACGGGTCATGCGTGCGCCAACAACTTCGTGATGATGAAATGTAATGCCTTTGCCCTCTTTGAAACCGCGTGTACGTGGTTTACCAATGTCGTGATACAACGCGGCGAGACGCGTGATGCGGAAATCAAATTCACGCGTTGGGTCGAGCTGCACATTTTCAACAACAGCAAGAGTGTGTGTCAGTACATCTTTATGCCTATGAATCGGGTCTTGCTCTAGACGCATCAGTTTCATTTCCGGAAGGAAATGATCAACAAGACCAGTGTCAACTAAGAACCACAAACCAAACGTTGGACGCTTCGTTGTCATCAACCTGTCAAATTCAATACGCACTCGTTCTGCAGACACGATGGTAAGGCGATCTGCCATTGCCGTAACAGCGGCCGTAATTGACGGATCTGGTGCAACTTCTAATTGCGAAATGAATCGTGCAGCACGCAACATGCGCAATGGGTCATCACTGAACGACTCTTCTGCCGAAAGTGGCGTGCGCAAAACGCGAGCCATGAGGTCAGCGAGCCCACCAAACGGATCCACAAGTTCAGGAGTATCAGTCGTCAGTTCCAACGCCATTGCGTTAATAGTGAAGTCGCGACGCGATAAATCAGTTTCGATGTCAGTTGCAAACTGCACTTCGGGTTTACGTGAATCGGGTGAGTACGCCTCGGCGCGATGCGTAGTGATTTCGTACGTGCGCTCGCCAATCTTCAGCCCAATCGTTCCGAACCGCTCACCTTGAGTCCACAAAGCATCGGCGATTGGGTTCACAATTTTCTTGATCTGGTCGGGAGTCGCAGTTGT
>CAETWZ010000143.1_pt1 | contig 4307 bp, 4 predicted proteins | sample 7263761 | NCBI WGS metagenome assembly CAETWZ01 (sample SAMEA6814159, study PRJEB35770) | uncultured Acidimicrobiaceae bacterium | biome: Freshwater; feature: Freshwater reservoir; material: water | place: Czech Republic | collected 2017-06-27 | depth 30m m | reverse complement strand
GGGTCAGAAGTCATGACTGCAGTCTGACCCATTCAGACACTGCTTCGGCGCATCGTCTGCCAGAAAACATTGCCCCTTGAATAGACCCTGTATCTCGGTGGTCACCACAGACGAATAATCCATCGCCCAATGACACGCGCTGACGGGGGTTAAACGGCGGATCTTGATTCGGTTGTCCGTGCGGTATGCGATACGTGCGCAGATGTCTCCATGAATCAACAGTTGAGCCCCACCAACCACGTAGTTGACGTCGTGCAGCTGCTTCGAGGTCGCCGTCAGCAAGGCCAGGCAATGCGGCTGCAACAAGGTGTTGTCCGTGTGGTGCGTAATGCGGGCTGACGTGCGACATCACTGCCACGTTGTAGACCGGGCCTTTTCCTTCGCCGTCAAGCACAACGTATGCGCCATCAATAGGTGCAGTGGGTGCAGCGAAGTAGACACATCCGGCGCTGCGTGAACCGACAGACGGTAATCCGAGTAGCTGAGACGCCATGGGCCCTTCTGTTGCAACAACGACAGCTTTTGTTGTGATTGTGTGTCCGTTTACCAGCGTCACTGACCCGGTTGTTGTTGATGCAACCGCCGTATTAAGAAAGAGGGGAGTCGTGCGCAGCGATGCAGCAAGCTGTTGAGTGATTTGCCCCATGCCTTTGGCCGGTACTACAGAATCGCCTGTTGCAAGGGTGCGAAAAATGATGTCAAACATGCGGCGTGATGAACGCAATTGTGGGTCTAACTGAATACCGCCAACAAGCGGCCGAAAGAATCTGTCGATCATGGTGGGTGAAAAACCAGCAGCTCGTAATGCGGTGAGTGTGTCGACATCGTCTCCGCGCAATAGTGCTTGCGGATCTGCTGATTTCACTTTGGCACGCAATAGCGCAATGCGTGCTTTGTCTGCCCATGTGCCGATAGGTGCAAACGTGGTGGACTTCAATGTCTTTGGCCGACGAAACGGGTCGCCAACAATTGTGCCTTTTCCTTCTCGCCACACCAGTGCCCCAGGTTCAAACGCACGAAAGTCGAGAGCAGGAATGTCAAGATGCCGATGAATTTCAGGGTACGCGGTGAGCATGACCTGAAAACCACGATCAAGAATGAACCCATCTACTTCGTCACTGCGTACTCTGCCCCCAACGCCGTCGGATGCTTCGAGAAGCACGGCAGAAATGCCATGTTGTTCAAGAACGCGCGCCGCAGTGAGCCCTGCAAGACCAGCGCCGACGATGACGACATCTGCCGAAGAAGGAAGTGTCGCGTTGGTCATTTTTTAAGAAGTGCTCGCAATGCAACATCAAGTGTTGGATGTGCAAACGTGAAACCATCTGCAAGAAGTGCATTCGGGACAACGCGCTGACCAGTGAACAACAAAGCGTCTGCCAGTTCTGTTCCCAACAAAAGTTTTGGTCCGAATGATGGAATTGGAACAATTGCGGGTCGCGACATTACCTGGGCAAGTACTCGAGTGAATTCACTGTTTGTTACTGGAGCAGGTGCTGTGAGATTCACTGGGCCAGACAATTGCGATGTCAACAAATAAATGATGGCGTTGACTTCATCAGTGATGGAGATCCAACTCTGCCACTGCTTGCCATTGCCGAATTTTCCACCAAGACCCAGTTTGAATAGTGGTAGTTGCTTCTTTAGTGCGCCGCCCTTCGGTGACAGAACAATTCCGGTGCGTAGTAAAACTGTGCGGATGCCAGCGGCTGATGCAGAGGCGGATGCTGCTTCCCAGTCGCGACACACATCGGCGAGGAATCCGGTACCGATAGTTGCATCTTCACCCAGTTCTGCGTCGTCACGTTTGCCGTAGATTCCGATTGCGGAACCAGAGAGGAAAACTGTTGGCTTCTTTTCGAGAGAAGCCATTGTGTCTGCCAACAATGCAGTGCCGAGTGTGCGGCTCTGCAGAATTTCCATCTTGTAGGAATCAGTCCAACGCTTGTCGCCAATTCCGGCACCAGCCAGATGCACGACAGCATCAACACCGTCAAATGCGCTCGGCGACATTTCTCCGGTGGCAGGGTTCCATTTCACTTCGTCATTACGACGTGGTTCGCGGCGAACAGCTGCCACGGTGCTGTGACCAGATGCTGTGAGTTGTGCGGTGAGGGCTCGGCCAATCAGACCAGAGGCGCCGGTGATGAGAATCTTCATATGGTCTCAGTCAACCAAGATCGAACGCTGATTGTTCCCAAAAATTGCGTAGCCTGAAGGTTTCTATGAGCACCCGCAAACTCATTCTCTCGGCCATTATTTGTGCGTTGGTCATAATCGTTGCTGGCGGCGCAAAAATATTTCAGATGACACGCGACACCATCACGGTGGAGGTCTTTGATTTGGGCGTTAACCGCACATTGGCTGATATGACCGTGTCAGTTGAAACTGTGTCCCAGAATGCCGATGTGACCGTGGTGCACGTCTCTATGGTCGGCGTCGAAGGCGCTGATGCGAAAGAGGGCTGGCGGTTGTTGGCTGGGGGCACGGTGTTGTCGCCCGTTGCTCTGCCGGTTGGCACGCTTGGTGTGCCCTGTGCCACTACGCGGTCAGTCGATGTGACCTCATGCGATTTGGCATTTCCTGCCTCCGAGGGCTCGGTTACCGTTGCGTATCTACGGGCAGGGTTGCAATCTCAGTGGTCGCGTCACTAGGAACGGCTACCGTTGTAGGGGAATACAACGGCGTATTCGTTTGATAGGAGAGAACCCCCATGGCTGAACCGTTTGATCTTGTGGTCGTAGGTGGCGGACCTGGCGGGTATGCATCGGCTTTTTATGGTGCATCGGCCGGACTTTCTGTTGCTCTTGTCGAAAAAGACACCATTGGTGGCACATGCTTAAACCGTGGATGTATCCCTGCCAAAGCATTTCTTGAAACTGCTGCAGCACGTCGCCATGTTGAGCATGCTGCAGAGTTCGGAATTGCTGCAACTCTCGGTGCAACAGATTTCGCAGTAGCGCAAGCACGTAAACAAAAAATTGTTGACGGATTAGTAAAGGGTCTCACTGGTTTAGTGAAAGCCAAGAAAGTCACGTACGTTCTTGGCGTTGGCGCATTGAATGCCGATAACTCAGTCACTGTTACTGCTGCAGACGGAACTAAAACTGAGCTCGTCGGAAAGAATGTTGTTCTCGCTGCCGGAAGTGTCCCGCGCGTCATTCCAGGTTTTGAACCTGGTGGGCCAATCATGACTTCCGATGAAGTGTTGATGCTCGATCGCATTCCTGCACGCATCGCCGTTATTGGTGGTGGCGCTATCGGATGTGAATTTGCTTCAGCGTTTGCTGACCTTGGTGCAGATGTCACCATCTTGGAGGGTCTGCCAAAGATTCTGCCTGGGCTTGATGCAGACCTTGCCAATGTTGTTGTGCGTTCATTCGGTAAGAAAAAGATTGCAATCAAAACTGGTGTTGCAGTAACCGGCCATACCCCAACTGGCAAAGGTTCAACAGTTGTTGCGTTTGGTGAAGGTGAAAAGCTTGAAGTTGATGCAGTCATCGTTTCTGTCGGCCGTCGTCCGTTTACGGATCAATTGGGACTTGCAAATACAAAGGTTGCAGTGAGCGATCGCGGATTTGTTGACGTTGATGCGTATTGCCGCACCAACGTTGCCAATGTCTTTGCGGTTGGCGACCTGATCAACACGCCACAACTTGCTCACGTTGCATATGCAGAAGCAATTCTTGTGGTGAAACAAGTTCTTGGTGAGACCGCAATTCCTGTGGACTACGACAAAGTGCCATGGGCAATTTATTGCAGCCCGGAAGTTGCATGGGCAGGGCCTGGCGAAGAAGCCGCAAAAGCAGCTGGCTACGACGTTGTGGTTGCAAAGCATCAGTTCCGTGCCAATAGTCGCGCAATGATCATTGGCGAAGTTGACGGACTCGTGAAGATCATCGCCAAGAAAAACCCCGACGGTACTGCCGGACAGGTTCTTGGTGTTCACATGGTGGGACCATGGGTCACTGAACAACTCTCGGGCGGCTACCTTGCCGTGAACTGGGAAGCGACAGTGGACGAAATTGCTCATTTCATTCAGCCTCATCCAAGTCTTTCCGAACTATTCGGCGAGACCGTGATGTCGCTCACCGGTCGAAGCATCAACGCGTAACAATCAGGACACACACAACATGGCAGAGATCACACTTCCTCAACTAGGCGAGACAGTTACTGAAGGAACCATTACAAAATGGTTCAAACAAGTTGGTGACACAGTTGCTGTCGACGAACCACTGTTCGAAGTATCGACAGACAAAGTTGATACGGAAGTGCCGTCGCCGATTTCCGGCGTGCTCACAGAGATT
>CAETWZ010000129.1_pt1 | contig 4688 bp, 4 predicted proteins | sample 7263761 | NCBI WGS metagenome assembly CAETWZ01 (sample SAMEA6814159, study PRJEB35770) | uncultured Acidimicrobiaceae bacterium | biome: Freshwater; feature: Freshwater reservoir; material: water | place: Czech Republic | collected 2017-06-27 | depth 30m m | reverse complement strand
AGCAGTCACTTGAAATTTCTACTTTCACTTCACCAATGGTGAGCCACGGCATAGTGATTGGTTTCACAAAACAGTCGTCATACTTGCGGTGGGGCACTGGCACACGTTGATTCGTAGTGATACCACTGACGTCTTGTTGCAACATTGCAGTGAAGTTGTGGTGTGAATGACGTGGTGGCAAAAACCACGGATGCCAGCCCACTTGCGCCGGTTGTGGTTCGGCTGCATCCAGGGTCAATGTAAACAACACGTCGCCATCAACAACATCAATCACATGGGTCACTGTTCCGGCAAAGGGCCAATCAGAACCAAGATCACAGGTCATCGTGATTTTTGCTGGCAGCTGTTCAACAACAGTCCACTCAACATCAAGCACCGTGCCGTGCAACGCATTCGGCGGTAACCGCAACGGCAATTCATATTGCAATCCGCGAAACATCAACACGCCATCGCGCACTCGGCCCGCAAACGGCACCATGGGGTAGAGGCCCCAGCCAAGAGTGTCATCTGCCGAAGTCACCAATAACTCGGTTCCATCCATAATGAGAGACGACACGCGACCGCCAGCTGATGTATCGATAGAGACAGAGGTTGAACCCGCGGATAGTTGCACAATTGGCACCTAACCACGATAACCACGGCACATAGATTCCGTGTCGGTAGCGTAAGAACTTGTGCGCGGCTTAGGAACTCTTATCAATACCTCCACGGTCATCGTGGGAAGTTCGGTCGGCTATTTCATTGGTCATCGCATTCGCGAATCAATTCGTACCATCGTTGTGCAAGTTATTGGTCTCGCCACTGTCATCATGGGCATCAGCAACGCCATGGATACACATAACTTGGTGTTCCCGCTTGTTGGCATGGTGATTGGTGCAGTCATTGGCGAACTACTTCACATCGAAGAACGTCTTGAAGGAATTGGTGAGCGACTGAAGAAGCGTTTCGCCAAAAAGTCAGACGACTCAAGCACATTTGTCGAAGGGTTTGTAACAGCAACGTTGTTGTTCTGCATTGGTCCTATGACCATTCTTGGTGCAATTGAAGATGCCAGTGGTCGTACGCCGCAGTTGTACATCATCAAAGGAACTCTCGACGGCTTCATGTCGATCATCTTTGTTTCCATCTACGGCATCGGCGCTGCGTTCAGTGCTGTGGGTGTTTTCATTGTTCAAGGGCTGCTGACTCTTGGCGGCACTGGCATTGACGCGCTTCTTGACGACCGCATGAGAACCGAACTCTTCGCAGCGGGTGGTTTCACCGTTCTTGCTATCGGCCTGAATTTGCTTGACATCAAGAAAATCAAGCTGGGTTCGCTACTTCCGGGACTCATTGTCACACCTATTCTTGTCGCCATCTTTGCGCGCTAGTCGTAACCTATATATATGGCTGCAATCACAGTTCCGAACACCCTTGTCCTTCCTCGCGTTCTTGCGGTTGACCCCACTGTCTCGCGCGAACGTCCTGCTACTGCAATAGCAGCTGGTCGTCTCGGCGTCGAAGGTGCTGGCTTTCCCGTGTATCGCGGTTTCGCTGGTCTTAGTTTTGAAGACATTGATCCGTTTCTCATGCTTGATCAATTGGGTCCAGTTCTGAATGGTCCGTATGAAACAAAAGGCGCACCATGGCACCCACATCGCGGTTTCGAAACAGTCACGTATGTTCTTGATGGCGAAATCGCACACCACGATTCACACGGTGGTGGCGGAGTCATTGGTGATGGCGACACACAGTGGATGACCGCTGGTTCTGGCATCTTGCACGACGAAGTTCCTACGGATGTTGTGTACTCACAAGGTGGTTGGCAACACGGCATTCAGTTGTGGGTGAACTTACCAAGCGCAATGAAGTTCACACCACCGCGCTACCAAGCAATCACTTCTTCAAAATTGTCGCTTGCAACGTCAGGTGATGGCGGCGCACTCATTCGTGTTATCGCAGGCGAAATGGGCGGCATTGCCGGCCCTGGTTCAACGCATACTCCTGTCACCATTGCGCACATCACGTTGGAGCCTGGTTCACGTCTTGTGTTGCCATGGAACCCGCAATACAACGCCATGATGTATCAGTTGTTGGGTGAATCACTCATCACTACTCAGCGTCATCGTTTGCCGGCACATCATGTAGGTCTCTTTGGTCCTGGTGATTACTTGGAAGTTTTTGGTGCCGATGTACAGCCAGATGGCCCAGCAGCAACCGGAAAATCTGAGTTCCTTCTCCTTGGCGGATTACCGATTAGAGAAACCGTTGTCCAGCATGGTCCATTCGTGATGAACACGAAACAAGAAATCGTTCAAGCATTTGAAGATTACGAAAAGGGTCGTTTCGGCACCATTCCTGCATTGTCGTAGGATTGACAGATGTTCTTTCGACGCGCGGCACTAGTACTTCTGTGTACTACCGCACTTGTGACTGTTGTGTCACCATCGAATCTGGTCTCTGCAGCTGATGCAACTACAGATGACATCATGTGGTTACCGTGTGGAGCAATTGAATGCGCCACTATTTCAGTTCCTGTCCACAAAGGTCTCGATAGCAACGCCAGAATTTCGGTCGGGCTCTACAAGCGAAAGGCCGTCACTGGTTCATCGCCTCGCACACTGTTGTTATTGCCTGATCGTGAATACGGAAGCGACGCCCGCACGCTTGCTGAAAAAGCAGTACTGACCTTCGGAACCGCAATTACAAAGTTCAACGTCATCTCAGTTTCTCCACGCGGCGCCGCTGGTACCGTGATGCCAGCGGGAAGTGACACCGCAATTGGCACGCTCGACATGGTGGATGACCTAGAAGCTGTGCGTTCTGCTCTGCATGTTAAAAAAGTATCGATCATAGGGTGGGGTAGCGGTGCCACTGTTGCAACCGCATGGATTATGCAGAACCCATCAGTGGTGCAAGCAGCCGTGCTTGATTCACCTATTGACCCGTCTACTTCTTTGGTGAAGCAATCTCAGAAAAACATTGCAGCAACTGCACTTGGTGTTGAAACTGCCATGAAGTGGTGCGCATCTCATTTAGCGTGCCCCATGAATGCCAATGTGGCTCAAGAACTTCAACTGCTGAAAACAAACATCAGACTTGAACGCGTAGGCGCCGGTGTCACCTTCGAATCTGTTGCCCGTGCCGCCGCACGCACCATTGTTGCGGGCAACCCACAAGAACTCTTTGTCGCAATTGCTACGGCAAACACTGGTAATTCAAAGCCTCTGTTGGCTCTTGCTGGCGATGCGCCCACAGCCCTACAGGCATATGGCCGCTGTGCAGATGTGTCGCGCGCCGATGCCAAAAAGATTGCAAAAGCTAATGCTGCTGTGAAGCCTCATAAGTTCACTATTGGCGCAGAATCTCAGTTGTATGCCATGTGTGCGCAAGTCACTGAATCAGCGCGTCCGCTTGGCACTGTAAAACCAGCCAACGCTGCAAAAGATGCTCGCGTACTGGTCACTATCGCTCGTGGTGATCAAGTGATTGCACCATCAGTTGTTCGCGCAATGGCTAAGCGTCTGAAATGGAAATACAGCCCTGTGTATGCCAACAGACACTTAATAGTGGGTTATGACAACGCAACCACAGTTGCAGCTATGAAGTTTCTCGCCAATTAGGCGATGAAATCGCGAATCAACGCAGCTAATTCCAACGGTGTATCGCCCTGCACGCTGTGGCCGGCTTCCAACACATGTTCAACCCGTGCATGAGGCGCACGCTTCACCAGCTCTGCTTCGTCTTCATCAGTCACTACTGACTGCTTACGCATTCCACGTACAAACATGATCGGTTTTCCAAAACCAGACACCACATCCCACAACGGCGCAGTCGACGGGCGCTTGTCGCCATCTTCTACAGCCGCCTTCATCTCTGGCAGTGGTGGTGCATCCGCACGGCGGTAACGCCACACCCATGAACCATCTTCTTCTTGCAACGCATTGTGCAAAATGCCACGACGCAAACTCTCCACCGTGCGTGTGGGGTTGAACTCAATGGTGCGCTTCAACAATTCTTCAAACGAAGGAAACGTTGCAGGCCCATTCACAAAGTCAGTGATCTGCTTTGTCTTTTCTTGGTTCACACCCGGGGTGATATCTACTAGCACCATCTTGCGCACCAAGTCACCATGGTCGCGTGTTAACGCCAATGTGGTGAGACCACCCAATGACATTCCCACAACAGCCAACGCATCAGGCGCCAACGCACGAATAACAGTGGCGATGTCTGCAGCATTCTGTTGCATCGGTAACGCATCCGCACTAAACCCAGCAGCAGAATCTGAATGGCCATGCCCTGGCAAGTCAATGCACAACAACGGCATATCAAGCGCCAACGCCACGGTGTCCCATGTATGAGCGTTCTGTGCGCCACCATGCAAGAACACAATGCGCGGTGAACCCGTGCCCCACTTCAATGCTGACAGCTTTCGAGTGCCATCAACCGAAATGAATTCTCGGGAAACTACTGGGGGCCCCGCATATGCAATGCCATATTCCGAAGCATTTTCATGAAACATCGAGAACTCGTCGTATGAGACCTTTTCAACCATGAAACGAGCGTAGTGAAAAGGGGGGCCATGCAGATAGACAGAGAGTCATGGCACGTGACCATATCTATATCAATGGGCTTCGGCTTATGGCTCTTGTCGGTGTGTTGCCGCACGAGCGTGAAGGCTTGCAGCCTCTTCAAGTCGATGTCGATCT
>CAETWZ010000123.1_pt1 | contig 4902 bp, 4 predicted proteins | sample 7263761 | NCBI WGS metagenome assembly CAETWZ01 (sample SAMEA6814159, study PRJEB35770) | uncultured Acidimicrobiaceae bacterium | biome: Freshwater; feature: Freshwater reservoir; material: water | place: Czech Republic | collected 2017-06-27 | depth 30m m | reverse complement strand
GGGAACTCTTCGCGCTCATCCCATTCGTGAGCATTCGGACGCATGACGTCAACAGCGAACTGATGAATCCAGTCTTTGATCTGGAGTTGGTCTTCATTGAGGGAGAGGGAGAAATCAGCCATTCGTCTAACTTACCCGCGAGTAAGACCCCTAAGTCAAATATTCAGATTCGTTCTGAAACTCACTGCCATCTTCGGTTTTAGCCGCACACATCTGTGGCAATCACCTATTACGGAGGCTATTTTGGCATTTAGTGAACACGAGAAGCGGCGGCTGCATGCTCGCCTTTGCGAAATAATTGGCACGGAGGAGGCTGACATTCTGATGGAACAACTACCACCATTCACCTGGACAGACTTCGCAACCAAACGAGACCTTGAAGAACTGCGAATCGCAACTAAGCATGACATTGAGTTCAGCGCTATCGCCACTCGCACAGAGCTTGAGCAAGTAATTACGAAAACGCGAACCGATCTGGAGCAATTGATATTTCAGACGCGAACTGATTTAGAGAAATCAATCATGGAAGTGAAACACTCTGTTGAGACCACAAAACTTGAACTCACAGGTTCGATACTTGAACTCACAGCCACGATGGAACGTGGGTTTCGCAATCAAAGCTGGAAGATGTTTACCGCAATCATGTCGTCACAACTTGTAACGGTCGGCCTTCTTGGGCTGATGATTAATTCATTGCGGTAATTGCGGCGCGGGTGATGCTCCACACGGAGCCCACTGCACAGATAATGAGAAGGCCGCTCACTAAGAATGGTGCACTAATTCCAACATGGTCAAATAATGCACCGGCCATCACGGGCCCAGCGACACGACCAAACGCAGCAGTGCTTTGTTGATAACCGATTGCTTCACCGCGACGTTCTACCGGTGCAAGTTCAGCAACCAATGCCCCACCCGATGGCCCCGAAATACCTTGTCCGAGCGACAACAAAAACAACGCGACGAATAGCAACGGCCACGTTGTGGTAACTCCCAATAAAAGAAGCCCTACTGCTACTAAAGACAAACCAATACGCAGCAGTTTTCGTGAACCAAGTCTTTGCGTCAGTGGTCCGATGAGCCCGCCTTGAACTGCAACCAAGGTGACGCCGACAAACACAAACACAATTGACGCGGATCCTTCAGTGAAACCAAATTGTTTCTGACCCCAGATTGAAAACGTTGCTTCAAAGCCAGCAAACCCGAGCATCGAGAGAAACCCCACAAGAGCAAACCGCTTCAATGCGGGCGACAAAGCACTTCCACGTTGATGCTTTTCTGTGATGTGTGAAGTGTCTGGTTTTGTCTCTGGTAACCGAATCATTGCGGCAACAGCATTCACTGCGGCAATAGTGCCCGCCAGATAAAACGGCACATGCGGACCACCGAGTGCGGCAAGACCGCCAAGTGCTGGCCCAACAACAAAGCCAACGCCGAATGCTGCGCCCATCATCCCCATGAGTCGCGCGCGTTGTTCTGGTGGGGCAATATCAGCAACTGCTCCTTGCGCTACGGCAACGCTGGCACCCGATGCGCCGTCGAGAATACGACCGAGAAAGAGAACCCACAAAGCACCAGCGGCTCCAGTGACAAAACTTCCGATCGCAGTACCGATAAGTGAAAACACAATGACCGGCTTGCGTCCGACCTTGTCTGAGATGCGCCCGAGAATGGGAGCAAACACCATTTGCGCAATAGAAAAGGACGCGAACATGAGGCCGACTTGTAGGCCATTTGCACCGAATCGTTCTGCGTAACGGCCCAAGATGGGCACGACAATGCCGAACCCTACGAGGTCAAGTGCAACAGTGGTCCAAATTGTCCAGTAGCCCGCCGGCATTGGCGTGCGTTGTTTCTTAGCCACGTCTGATGCGCGTCCCGTCTTTCGATGTCTCGACAACATAGCCGAGCGACTGCAATTCATCGCGTAGGGCATCAGCCGCCGCAAAATCTTTTGATGTGCGCGCGGCATCAAGTGCAACACCCTTCGCAACGATATCTGCATCAATATCATCACCCAGTGAGAGTTCAAGACCAAGTGCACCGAGTATTTCAACAACAGCTGCGCGTACTGATGACACTGTTGCAACGTCGCCAGTGTCCATAGCGGTATTTGCGCGTCGAACAGAATCAAACACCAAGGCCATCACGGTTGTTGTATCAAGATCATTGTCCATGGCTGCGGTGAACTGAGAAATAATCGTTGCATCAGGCGTTCCGTCGCTATGTGTCGCAGTACGCGCCGCAAATGAATCAAGACCCGCAAGTGCCGAGACACATGCGTCAATGTTTTCCTGCCCAACACGTGTTGGTGATCGGTAATGCGTTTGCAATAGCAGTACGCGATACGCACGTGGGTCATATTTATCAAGTAAGTCGATGAGATTCAGCACATTACCGAGACTCTTTGACATCTTTTCGCCTTCGATGTCAACAACAAATCCGTTGTGCATCCAATGGTTTGCAAATGTTTTGCCCAATGCAACAGCTTGTGCTCGTTCATTTTCATGATGAGGAAAACGCAAGTCTGCGCCACCGCAATGAAGGTCAAAACCCTCGCCCAATAAATCAAGACTCATCACAACGCATTCGCTGTGCCATCCGGGACGACCTTCGCCCCATGGCGATGGCCACGATGGTTCGCCCGGTTTCGAAAACTTCCATAATGCAAAGTCTGATGGGTGACGTTTATTGCTTGCACCAAACACTTCCCGATCGCCACCACCGCTGAGCATGTCATCAAGACTTTGATGCGCGAGCAAGCCGTAATCAGGAACACTTGCAATGCTTAAGTACACACCGTCATCAGTGACGTAGGCCTTGTCTGCAGACACCAATGTGTTGATCATGTCAACCATGTTCTGAACATAATCAGTGGCATGAGGAACATCAGTCGGACGAATTACACCGAGTTTGCCCATTGCCTCAAACCACACTGCTTCGCACTTGTGGGTGATATCAGCCCAGGGACGGCCTTCGTTATTGGCACGCTCGATGATCTTGTCGTCGATATCGGTGATGTTCGAAACGAGACGCACCGACAAACCGGTCCACGTGAGGTAGCGGCGCAGGATGTCATAGACCAACGTGGCACGACCATGACCCAAATGGGGTGGCCCGTAGACCGTTGGGCCACATAAATAGATACTGACCGACCCTGGCTGGCGCAGAGCCAGAGGTTTCACGCTTTGCGTGGCGGTGTCGTAGAGGTTCAGCACTCTGACAAGCCTACGATTTAAGTCCTATGTCCGGTGTCCCTGAGAAGCCCTCCCTCGAAAATGTTGAGCCCAAGTGGATCGACTCATGGGACCAGAACGGCACCTACTCCTTTGACCGGTCAGCCACCCGAGACAATGTCTTTTCCATCGACACTCCGCCACCCACTGTCAGCGGTTCTTTACATATGGGTCACGTCTTTTCCTATACCCACACAGACACCGTGGCTCGCTTCTGGCGCATGCGCGGCAAAAGCGTGTTTTATCCGATGGGCTGGGATGACAACGGTCTGCCGACCGAACGGCGTGTACAGAATTATTACGGCGTGTCGTGTGATGCGTCGGTTGCCTACGTTGCGAACTTCGAGCCACCGTTTCGCGGTGACCCACCAAAAGATCATCGCGCTGTTCCGATCTCTCGACCCAACTTCATTGAGTTGTGTGAAGAACTCACAGCTGAAGACGAAAAGATCTTTGAAGATTTATTCCGCCGTCTTGGCTTATCAGTCGACTGGTCGTTGTTGTACACCACAATTGAAGACCGCTCACGTCGTGCGAGCCAACGTGCTTTCTTGCGCAACCTTGCACGCGGTGAGGCATACACACAAGAAGCACCAACATTGTGGGACGTTGATTTTCGCACTGCAGTTGCACAAGCTGAATTAGAAGATCGTGATCGCCCCGGCGCGTACCACACCATCGCATTTCACAAATCAGATGGTTCTGGTGATGTTCTCATCGACACAACACGTCCGGAACTATTGCCTGCATGCGTTGCGTTAATTGCACACCCTGATGATCCTCGTTATCAGCCACTATTCGGAAAAACAGTGCGCACACCTTTGTTCAATGTTGAAGTACCGGTGTTTGCGCACCCACTTGCGCAGATTGACAAGGGCACAGGCATTGCAATGTGCTGTACGTTCGGTGACCTCACTGACGTCATTTGGTGGCGTGAGCTGCAATTGTCAATGCGCGCAATCATTTCTCGCGATGGCCGCATTGTTGCTGAAGCGCCTAGTGGTCTCACCGACTCTGCTGGTCTCGCAAATTACGCATCACTTGTTGGTAAATCAGCCAAGCAAGCACAAACTGCAATCGCCGAAATGCTCAGCACATCGGGCGAGATGATTGGTGAACCACGCGCCATTACGCACCCAGTCAAGTTTTATGAAAAAGGTGATCGCCCATTAGAGATAGTCACTAGTCGTCAGTGGTATATCCGCAATGGCGGACGTGACGCTGCACTGCGTGATGCACTGCTTGCGCGTGGCGCTGGATTGCATTGGCTTCCTGATCACATGCGTCATCGCTATTCCAACTGGGTGGAAGGCCTCAACGGTGACTGGCTCGTTAGTCGTCAACGTTGGTTCGGTGTGCCAGTACCCGTGTGGTACCCGCTTGATGCTCACGGCGAAACGATGCATGATTCTCCGCTTGTGCCAGATGAATCTTTATTGCCAATTGACCCCAGCACTGATGCCCCTGCCGGTTACACAGAAGCACAACGCGGACAGCCTGGTGGCTTCATTGGTGATCCCGATGTCATGGATACGTGGGCAACCTCTTCACTGACTCCGCAAATTGCTGGCAAATGGAAAGACGACAACGACTTGTTCGAGCGCGTATTCCCATTTGATGTGCGACCACAAGGCCACGACATTATTCGTACATGGCTGTTTTCCACCAT
>CAETWZ010000120.1_pt1 | contig 4937 bp, 6 predicted proteins | sample 7263761 | NCBI WGS metagenome assembly CAETWZ01 (sample SAMEA6814159, study PRJEB35770) | uncultured Acidimicrobiaceae bacterium | biome: Freshwater; feature: Freshwater reservoir; material: water | place: Czech Republic | collected 2017-06-27 | depth 30m m | reverse complement strand
TGGCTATGGCTATACACGTGAATACCCAGTCGAGCGCTGGCACCGTGACGCAAAGATTCACACCATCTTTGAGGGCACCTCAGAGATTCAGCAGCTGGTGATTGCTCGCGCAATCTCTGGCTTGCGCATCGAATAATCCTGCCGTAACTCAGGCATTGCCTTTCCGTTAAACGGGTAGAATTAGGGTATGCATGAATCGCTTGCAATCGTTGACGAGATGTATCTCGAAGGTCTTGCTATGAAGCGCGCCCAGATTCGCCGCGACCGGCCTGACATTAGTGATGATTCTGTCGAACAGTCGATTCAGGACTGGATTACAAATCGACCCATGGATGCACCAGGTCGAGTGCGGTTGACGTGACTCTCATTTCCGCAGCCTCGCAAGTCTTGGCAGCGCTTCGTCAAGAAAATGTCAAGGGTTGCATTGTCGGCGGTCTCGCTGTGTCCTCCCGATGCGATCCTCGTTTCACGAGAGATGTAGATATCGCCGTCGCTGTTGAGACTGACGAACAGGCTGAAGCGTTGATACACGCATTGGTCTCACATGGGTTGCGTATGAATGGACTTGTTGAACAAGAAGCTATGGGGCGCTTAGCCATGGCTCGGCTCTCAACCGCGGACGGACTGAGTGTTGATCTCTTGATTGCCTCATCGGGGATAGAGACAGAAGTCGTCACTAAGGCTGAAACACTCGAGGTAGTGCAGGGAGTCTTGTTGCCTGTGGCCCGCACGGGTCATCTCATCGCACTGAAGTTGTTGTCAGTTGCACCCGGCCGGGAAACTGATGCTGCCGACTTGAGAAATCTTGCTTCTGTTGCTAATGAAGATGATTGGAACCTAGCGAGCGAAGCGGTCAAACTAATCGAAGAACGTGGTTTTGCAAGGGGACGTCAACTCACTTCTGAGTTACACATACTTCGCAATCAAGAATGCTGATACAAAGATACACACACCGCTCATGGCCCTTTATCTACTGACGAAGCGTCCACACTGAGACGACGCAGTGGACCTGTAAAACCGACAAGTAACGTGACGCCGATAAAGAGGGCGCCAATCCAAAAAAGCAACGGTGGAATCGAAACTGATTGAACGATCAGACCAAGAGCCAGAGTGCCTGCAGGTGTTGCGAGATACATCAGTGAAAACTGTGTGCCAAAAACTGGGCCGTGTAATTGTTGTGGCATTCGTTGCTGAACGAGATAGTTGCTCATTGGGCTCACGGGGCCGAAGGCCAACCCAAGCGCAAGCCCGAGACCAATAAAAATGATGGCGTTAGGCAAGAATGCCATTGCGCACACCACTGCACCGATGAGCGTCATTGAGATGATCACTAAATCGCCAGGGCGAAAGAAGCGTATTGCGCGGTGAAATTGGAGAGCGCCAATAACCACGCCCACTGACATCGCCGACAAGACGAACCCGAATGTTTGAGGTTCATTGAGGTCTCGGAAGTAGCGCGATAACACGATTGATTCAACGGGCATGTAGATAGCTGTCAGCAATGTGTATAGACCGACAAGTGACATCAATGGTTTGTCACGCCACAATGCATTCATGCCGATGCGTGTTTCTTTAAACACATTTCCAACAGAGAAGCTCTCATCTGACTTCGTGAATGTCGTGATGACAGGAATGAAGAAAGCCAAACAGGAGGCGAGAAGGAAGACGATCGCAATCACATAGAAGGTTGCATTAATGCCAATGAAATTGATTGCTAGCGCTGCGCCAGTTGGCCCGATAACAGTTCCAATGGTTGCAGCAGCTTCGTACGTGCCGTTGAACTTGATTAATGAAAGACCATCTCGCTCGGCCACAGCTTGTATCAGTGATTTACGTGCTGTAGCTCCGGCTGGGTCAAACATCGCCCCAATTATGGCGATGATAAGTAGTGAGGCGAGATTTAACCCGAACAATGTCCCAATGATGGGGAAGAGCACAACCGAGCCAGCTGAGATGATGTCGGCCCAAATGGAAACAGGGCGGGCTCCAAGAACGGCGATTAGTCCGCCAATAATTGGCGCTGTAAAGATCACCGAGAATCCACTGACGCCAAGAACTACTCCAGCATTTGCGGAAGACCCCGTTGTTTCAAGAACAAGCCAGGGAATTGCAATATGAACAGCAGAGTTGCCTGCAGATGCAAACAATGCGGCTAACGCCAACAGGTAACTGTGACGAATCCGCATTCATACAAGACTATGCGAACTGTTGAATCAGAATGTGACCGACATGAGGTCACGACCGACCAAACAGTTACCGGTGTAGCCGCCTGTCTTAATGTCGTCTGAAAATGCTTTTTCGTCAGCTTCATTATTTGGTGGTGGCCCAAGGTGGGTGAGCATCAGGGTTTGTACCTGCGCGCGTTGCGCCATGGCGCCCAAGGAAATTGAGTCGGAGTGATAATCAAGAATTGAATTGATGCGCGGAAAGCTCTCCATAAAGGGTTCCAGTGGGGCGCGGCGAAATGCTTCGTGAACAAGAACATTTGCATTGCGACTGAAGTCTTCGACTTCTTGGCACACGCGGGTATCGCCAGAGATGACCACTGAACCATCAGGTGTAGTGACCCTGTACGCAACTGCATCGGGTACTGGTTCGTGATGTACAGCGACACTTTCCACGACAACAGTGCGATCTTCAGACGCCCAGATTTCTGCGATTGTGAATGAGGCAGGAAACTCACGAGCATCAAGAACAACTTCGCGTGAACCAGTGTGTTCGCGACGAATGTGGGTGTCTTCTTCGTACGGTTCAAGCATTCGTTTCACGAAACGTGCTGCACCACCAGATGGGGCAAAAATAGGCAATGGGGTAGCTACTGCGTCGAATTGAGTTTCAATCCATCGTGATAAAACAAGTTCAGCTAATCCGAACACATGATCACTGTGAATGTGGGTAATGAATACTGCGTCAAGATCGGCAAGTTTGAGGCCTGCTTCGATCAATCGGTTGCATGTTGCACGGCCTGCATCGAATTGCACAACAATGTCATTGTGTTTAACGAACACACCGGCTCCGGCGCGACCTGGTGCAATGTTTGGAATACCTGTTCCGGTGAGTGTGACTGTGGTGGTCATGAAGTCACTACTTCTGAATCCAATTGCGCTGATACGAGGGAGACAACATTGCTGAACTTCTCAAGATCTTTGGCAGGTATCGCGTTGTACATTCGCGCACTTTGTTCAGCAATCTGCTCAATGATCTGGTCAGCTACTGCAGCGCCAGTCTTAGTGATTGAAACAAGAGAACTGCGGCGATCTGAATCGTCAGCGATGCGCGTGATGTGACCTGACCGTTCGAGTTGTGTGAGTCGATGTGTTAGGCCAGAAGGCGACACCATCGCTACCTCTGCAATGAATGAGGGAGTCAATGTGCTTGTTGCCCCGTGGCGACGAAGAGTGGCCAGAACGTCAAACTCACCAACTGTGAGCCCGTGCGACTTCGTGATGCCCTCAATCTTGGTCATCGCGGCTTCAGCCATGGCGTGAAAGCGCAACATGTAGCCCATGGGCTCAAAATCAAGGTCTGGCCTCTGTTCTTGCCAGCCCGCCACCGTCTCATCTACGTATTTGCCAATTTCCATAGCTCCATTCTAGGCAGATAGTTTGACGTCAAATAGTTTGATGTCGTATTATTTCTCAATGGCACTGAACGGACTATTAGATATTCAACTTGCAGTTGAGAAACCACAGGAACTTTTCGATTTCTGGTTGCAGCACGGAATGAGCGCGACAGCTGATGGCGTGCTCGGCACACCTGATCGCCCTGTGCAGATGCAGATAGCGGAAGGAACCCACCGCCACATGTCTTCGATGCATCTCAGTTGTGACACTGAAGCGGATATTGCGGCGATCACAAAGCGATTGGCCGATGCCGGAATTTCAGCGTCTGGTGACAGCACCACAGTGCGTTGCACTGACCCAATCTTTGGACACTCAATTGTGATTGACGTTGGCTCGCCACATTCGTTGACGCCGACACAGGCACGCGCATTCAATGGCCCCGGAGAACGCACTCGCGTTAATACGCGTGCAGATGCGGTACTACACACTGAGTCGCCCATTGTTCGTCGCGTTGGTCACGTTGTTCTTGGCACGCCATATCTTGCTGAAGCAGTTGACTTTTATTCAAATGTCTTGGGTTACCGCATTTCTGATCAAATCATGAAAGGTTTTGCGACGTTCATGCGCGTTGAGTCTGATCACCACAACTTGATGATTCAACCTGGCCCTACGTCGTACCTAAATCACTACGCAGTAGAAGTAGACGATATTGATGCTGTCGGTCTTGCTGGTTCAAACGCATTGAAAGATGAACGAGTCTCCAGCATTATCGGAGTTGGTCGACACAATCTTGGCGCCAATGTGTTTTGGTATTTACAAGACCCATCAGGAAACATGTTTGAGTTCTTCTCCGACATGGATCAGATTGTTGATGAAGAAGTATGGGACCGAGTACACCGTCGTCTCGACTGGGAAGGCGAAGATGGCCCTGCAGGTTTTGCAGTGTGGGGTCCGAATGATCCGCCAGAAGTGTTCTTTAGCCCGCCTGACCTTCCTTCAATTGCTGCTGCTCGCGAAGCAAGCGGATTGAAGTAACCCAATGGATCTTGGAGTAAAGGGCAAATGGGCCATCCTTGCTGGCTCGAGCAGAGGGCTCGGACGCGCATGTGCAGAAAGCATTGCTCGCGAAGGAGTCAACGTTGTTGTTAATGGCCGCATTCAAGCTGATGTTGATGTTGCAGTAACAGAATTGACATCGCGATATGGCGTTACGGCAATTGGAGTTGTAGGCGATTCTGCAACGTCGACTGTGCAAGACGAACTGATGGCAGCGTGCCCAACGCCGGACATTCTTTTGCTTAATGGTCAAGGGCCGTCACCCAAGACCTTTCTTGATATTGAAATTGAAGATTGGAATGCTGCCGTGCTGCAAGC
>CAETWZ010000118.1_pt1 | contig 4948 bp, 3 predicted proteins | sample 7263761 | NCBI WGS metagenome assembly CAETWZ01 (sample SAMEA6814159, study PRJEB35770) | uncultured Acidimicrobiaceae bacterium | biome: Freshwater; feature: Freshwater reservoir; material: water | place: Czech Republic | collected 2017-06-27 | depth 30m m | reverse complement strand
CGAACTGCGTAGTGATTTACAGTCCGAGATGACCGAATTGCGTAGTGATCTGCGACTCGAAATGGCGGAGTTTCGCGCCGAGATATACAAAGCCTTGAATTCGCAAACCTTGAAGATCCTCACGGTAATGACAGCCCTCAATGGTCTGATGTTTGCCGGACTCAAATGGGGCTAAGCCCGAATAGGCAACTATCTGTTCAGCCTGGCTGAGCGAAGACTCCACATAAGACTTGGAGAAGAATCCAAGTATTGATGATGCCTGTCAGAACTGCTTAATTCGAATTGTCATTCCGCCAAGTGCGTACTTGTTAGGGTTACCCAACTGAATGGAGTGTCCAAGAAGACGAGCGTTGTCTTTCAAGACCGAATGAATATGGCTATTAAAAAATTATCTCTTATAGCGGCTATCGCATTAGTGGCATCCATGGTGCCTATGGCGCACGGGGTTGGGGCTGCAACTTCAACCGAAGATGAACAGTTTGCTCCGGTCATCACTGGCGAACGAGGCGAGATGGTTTTTCAAATTGACCCGAACTTCGCCGATGACTTCCACGATAATGTTTCTGTTCTTTCTGGGACAGATGCCACAGGTGAAAAAATCTGCTCGTCAACTTCTGATGCTGCCTGCGCTTCAGGGAACGGGTATCGATTCAGCGCCGTACTTGGCCCGTGTTCAACCACAATCACAGTTGATTGCATAGAGAGCGTTACAGGAACGTCGGCCACCGGAACTGTTGCCAATGGAGTTTTCAGTAAGCATTTCCCGCTTCGTGGCCTAACGGACTTCACCGGGTCACCTTCCGAAGGAGTACCAAGCGGCGGGACGCCAAGTTTGTGGACTTTGGACGGCTTGACGCATGGTGGTTTAGGAACTGATTATGAGGTAGCAGTTCAGATTTCTGGTTCAAAAGTAAATGGTGATGCGTTGAAACCACCACGGTCATTCTCTGCGACCATAACGCCCGTGACCATAAAACAGACTGATTGCCCTCCTGCAGACACTCTTTGTAGGAATGGTTGGGTAGCAGACACCGGACCCGATGGAAAAGCCACAAAGAATTTTAACTCTGCTGCGTGGGACCAAGATCATGGTTATTACTGCCGCAGTTGGGGTGAAAACGAAAACTGCACTTTGTCCCATGCTTTTCCGGCCGGTGCAAAATTTGCTGTGAAAGTTCGCCTTTCCACTTCGCCATCTGGCTGGTTGCATGGTCGTTTGCAAGACCCGACTGCATCAATTGATCGTGCGAATAATGTAACCACGGTAAACGTTTCTGCGAGCCCACTGAAAGTACCAATCATCGTGGGAACAGGGCAATTTGCTGACTTACCGGCGCCTATTCAGGATTCCTATACAAAGACATGTTTGAACAGGCGTTGTGGCACGAAAAGAGGAATGGATGATCCGACGGTGACGCCTCTGACCATGGCTCAGCGTCAAATTATTCAAACTCCGAGCCCCTATTCACCCGAAGCTTTCGAACAAATCAAATTATGGACTGGATACCTCAAGGACAAAGCATCAGCGATGCCATCGCTGTGGAGTGTGCGCACATTGAGTGATCGCGAAATGGAAAATGCGCCCAGTTGCATCAAAGATGGTGTTGGTGTTACAGGAATTGTGGCAACAAATGCCACTGCATATTCCGAAGGACCGCCAAGCTTTGATAAAGACACATCAAGCTTGAACTACAAGGTTGCGGCGATGCACTTTGAAAAAGACGGCGTGACACCTTTTGCTGGTCAATACAGTCTTGTACTTCGCTCAGATATTGCAGAATGTTTGTACGGCGTGACAGAGGCATCAGCACAGTCGACGATCTCCGTCACCGGAGAGGATGGGGCTGTTAAAACTGCAACTTCAGCCTTCACGCTGGCTAATGGATGGTTTACATTCTCAGCCACAGGATTTTCTCACTCGGCGCCCACAATCAAAGTCAAACTGACGAAAAGCTTTGCGAAGATTCTGAAGGGTCGTTCAATCTCTGTTGCTAAGGCAGCCTTGAAGAATGGAATCAAGATTCCGTCAGGTGCAACTGTTCGAGTAGTCGTATCTTCTTCATCGAAGAAGAAGTGTTCTGTCTCAGGTCAACGCACCGTGAAGGCGATTGCAAAGGGGACCTGTCTGCTCTCAATCTCGGTAACGCCAAAGAAAACAAAAGCAGTGCCTCGACCGAAGACCAAGCGCAGCACTGTCAAAATTGTTATCAGTTAGTGCGTTAGCCAGACTGGGCGGTTTTTTTCATATGACGTGATGTCGTCAGCGTGGGTCATGGTGATTCCAATGTCATCAAGACCATTCAAGAAACGGTGTTGCGTTGGTGCGTCCATAGGGAAGCTCTCTTTGAAGCCAGCTGATGGAACTTCTACTGTGAGGCGTTCCATGTCAACAGTAATTTCTGTTGTGGAATCAGCTTCGATGAGTTCCCACAGTTTCTCTACTGCTGCCTGAGGCAAGATGACTGGTGCAAGGCCATTCTTTGTGCAGTTGTTACGAAAGATGTCAGAAAAACTTGGTGCAATGACTGCATCGAATCCGTATTGCTGAATTGCCCACACAGCGTGTTCACGCGATGAGCCAACACCAAAGCTTGGGCCGGCTACAAGAATGGTGGCACCGGAATACTTCTCATCGTTCAATACGAAACTGCGATCATCGCGCCATGTAGAGAACAGGCCTGCCTCAAAGCCTGTGCGCTCAACACGCTTCAGCCATTCGGCAGGAATGATTTGGTCGGTGTCGACGTCGCTGCGCTTTAACGGCACAGCACGACCGGTGACGATGTGTACTGATTTCATTTCAAATCTCCTGGGCTTGCGAAGTGTCCGGCAACAGCGGTTGCTGCAGCGACGGCAGGGGACACAAGGTGTGTGCGTCCACCGCGGCCTTGACGTCCTTCAAAGTTTCTGTTGCTAGTGCTGGCGGCGCGTTCGCCTGGTGCCAACTTGTCGGGGTTCATGGCTAGACACATGCTGCATCCGGGTTCACGGAAATCGACACCGGCGGCGGTGAGAATCTTGTCGAGTCCTTCAGCAATTGCTTGGTTGCGCACAGCATGACTGCCGGGAACAACCATGGCGCGTTTGACCGTTACTGTGCGGCCCTTGAACACAGCTGCTGCTGCACGAATGTCTTCGATGCGACCATTAGTGCATGAACCGATAAACACGGTGTCGACAGGAACGTCGCGCATGTTCATACCCGCAGTGAGCCCCATGTATTCAAGTGCACGACTGATTGTGTTGGCGCTTGTTTCATCTGGTGCATCTGCTGGCGAAGGAATGATGCCGTTAATCGGAAGTACTTGCGCTGGGTTTGTACCCCAACTGACATGTGGCGACAATGTTGCTGCATCGATAACGACTTCAACGTCGAACTGTGCACCATCGTCTGTACGAAGGTTTTTCCACGCTGCAACTGCTGCGTCCCAGTCGGCACCCTTCGGTGCATGCTCACGACCCTTGAGATATTCGAAAGTTGTGTCGTCTGGTGCAATAAGGCCAGCTTTTGCACCGGCTTCGATGCTCATGTTGCATACAGTCATGCGGCCTTCCATGGAAAGTGCGCGAATGGCAGAACCGCGATATTCGATGACGTGGCCAATACCGCCGCCTGTACCAATCTTTCCGATGATGGCAAGAATGATGTCCTTTGCGGTCACGCCTTCTGGCGCGTCGCCTTCAACAGTGATTGACATCCACTTCGGACGTGACTGAGGAAGTGTCTGTGTTGCAAGAACATGTTCCACCTCGCTGGTACCGATTCCGAATGCAAGCGCACCAAACGCACCATGAGTTGCTGTGTGGCTATCGCCGCAAACAATTGTCATGCCGGGAAGCGTGCGGCCTTGTTCTGGTCCGATGACATGAACGATTCCTTGATTTGGGTCACCCATGGGGAACAACGTGAAGCCGTACTCAGCTGCATTGTCGCGAAGCACTTGTACTTGCTTTGCGGAAATGGGATCTGCGATTGGCAGATGGATATCAGCAGTTGGCACGTTGTGGTCTTCTGTAGCAATGGTGAGGTCGGGACGGCGCAATGGGCGACCAGTCAGACGCAAACCATCAAAAGCCTGCGGGCTTGTTACTTCATGAACAAGGTGAAGGTCGATGTAGAGCAAGTCTGCGTCGCCGGCGGCACTGTGCACGACATGTTGGTCCCATACTTTTTGCGCGAGGGTCATTGGATTCGACATAGGGGTTCCTTTCGGAATCTCAATATATGGGATACACTTCCCAAGTAATGGACAGCGTATCAGGAGTCGGAGTTCTCGACAAGGCCTTTGTGGTTCTCAACGCTCTCGTCACTCGACCGTTAGCTCTGGCAGATGTAATGGAAGCAACAGATATTCCACGCGCAACGTGTCATCGACTTCTCTCCGCTCTCGAACATCACGGTGCAGTACGTCGCAATAAAGACGGTCTCTACTGTTTGGGGCCGACACTGTTGGGTCTCGGCCGTGGTGCAGCTGTGCAATTTCCCTTCTTGGAACGAGCTCGTGAAGTTGCGACAGATTTGCGAGATCGCACTGGGGAAAGCGTGCAAGTCTTTGTCGCAGAAACCGATGGTCGACGGTGTGTCGTGTCGCTTGAATCTCCGAACGGATTGCGCTGGATTGTGCCCGAAGGCGCATTGTTTCCGTTGGCGCGCGGATCAGCTGGGCGAGTTCTTACTGGTTCACGGTTGAGTTCTTCGGGCTGGATTGAGTCAGTCGAAGAACGAGTCAAAGGCGTTGCATCAGTCAGTGCGCCGATTTTTGATGCTGATGGCGCAATCATCGCTGCAGTGTCAGTCTCTGGACCATTAGAACGAATGAGCAATAGTCCTGGCGCAAAGTTCGGCACCTTGGTCGTGCGCGGAGCAAAAACACTGTCTGATTTTTTACGGTCCTAATTGCCAAAGTGTGATCGCCTAGTCACACATTGCAGTTATGAATACAGAATT
>CAETWZ010000106.1_pt1 | contig 5276 bp, 7 predicted proteins | sample 7263761 | NCBI WGS metagenome assembly CAETWZ01 (sample SAMEA6814159, study PRJEB35770) | uncultured Acidimicrobiaceae bacterium | biome: Freshwater; feature: Freshwater reservoir; material: water | place: Czech Republic | collected 2017-06-27 | depth 30m m | reverse complement strand
GCAGTGGTCTGCTCTGCTTCGCTTGGCTTGACAACGATGCGGTCATCGAGTGGCTTCAGGTTCATAATGTTCCTCCGAGAAGTAGGACCGGTGACCCGGTCCGGGGATTAGCACTCGAGGAGTGCGACTGCTAATGATACGGACTGATCTGCCGCCTTAGCAACGCCAGACCCGTTTCCGTGTCCTATTTCGGGGCTGGAAGCCCCAGCAATTGAGCCGTCTCTTCCAGTGGAAGGCCGATGATATTGGTCATGGATCCGGCCGATGAGGCCACCAAGGCGCTGCCATGACCCTGAATGGCATAGGAACCGGCCTTACCGGCCGATTCGCCTGTGCCGACATACCACTCGATCATCTCTGGCTGAAGGTCAAGAAAGGTGACACTGGAGCTGACGACCTCAACCTGTTCCCCCACGGCACTCACAACTGCCACCCCTGTATGGACCTGATGGGTAGTTCCACTGAGGCGACGCAACATTTCGCGGGCGTCGTTGTCATCAACAGGCTGACCAAAGATGTGCCCATCAAGATCAACCGTGGTGTCTGCGCCAATCACGATGGCAGAAGAATCGCTGACCATATATACGGCGCGCGCTTTCTCTATCGCCAGGCGTTTCACATACGACACGGGGTCTTCATGCGGTTGCGGAGTCTCATCAATGTCGGCAGGCACCACAGTGAAGTCCGCTAACAATTGTTTCAGCAATTCAACGCGTCGGGGCGAACGCGATGCGAGCACAACGAAACTGTGTGATTCCATTCCTGAACTCTACGACTCGCACACATCCTTGACATGAGTATTACTGAAGCGTCTAAATTTCAATTACGGACCGCAATGGGTCAGATTCTGAGCGAGGAGGCAGCTGACACACTTATGGAACTTCTTCCTCCCGTCGGCTGGGCCGACGTCGCCACCAAAACCGACATCCAACATCTACGTGATGAAATGCAACATCTGCGTGATGAACTCAAGGGCGATATGCATGCTCTTCAATTGAGATTTGAAGCAACTCTTGAAAAGCGACTGCACGAGCAAACGAAATGGTTAATCACCACCATGATCGCAATGAACACTGTGATGCTCGCTGCGTCAGTTGCACTGTCGAAACTTATTTAGCCACCACTTAACGCCATCTCATGGCCATCATCTGGCACGGTGAGATCATCGCGATTATCTAAGTAGCCCTCTGGCAATACAACTTTGATTGGGCCATTTGTGTGACCGCGAGTAAAGCGTTCTCCACCAGGCAGAAGTGTCATTGCATGATCAAGGTGTGAAGAAATTTCTTGCAACTGCTCAAACGTTGACACTGTGGCAAATGATCGACGTACTTCGGAACCAACTGGATACCCAGTGAGATACCAGCCGCAATGTTTGCGGAAGTTACGAATGCCGTAATCAGGTCCCATAATTTCCATCAGACCTTGTGCGTGTTCTTGCATGACGTTCAGAACAAAACCGAGATTCGGTGATGCCTGTACTTCTCTGCCGCTAAAAGCATCAACGAGATCACGAAACAGCCACGGTTTTCCGAGGCATCCACGACCCACAACAACACCGTCGCAACCGGTCTGTTCCATCATGTCGATGGCATCGTGTGCTTCCCAAATATCACCATTGCCCAATACAGGAATGCTTGTCACCGCTTGTTTCAGTTCGGCAATCTTTTCCCAATGCGAGTGGCCCGCATAATGCTGTTCAGCAGTGCGAGCATGCAACGCAATCATTGCAATGCCCTCGTCTTCAGCTGTTTTGCCAGTATCTAGAAATGTGGTGATGTTGTCATTGATGCCAATACGGAACTTGCACGTAATGGGTACGCCAAATGGTTCAGCGGCTTTCACTGCTGCAGCCATGATTGCACGGGTCAGATTGCGTTTGACAGGAACTGCTGCCCCACCGCCTTTACGAGTGACCTTTGTTGCTGGGCAACCAAAGTTCATATCTATGTGATCAGCAATGTCTTGTTCGCACAACGCGCGCACTGCTTTGCCTACAAAGTCAGGGTCACTTCCGTAAATCTGCAAACTCCGAAAATCTTCATCGGGGCCAAACGCAACCATCTTCTTGGTTCGCTCATTGCCGTGAACTAGCGCAACAGCCATCACCATCTCACTGACGTACACAAGATCAGGCCCAAAGGAACGACACTGCGCGCGAAAAGGAATATTGGTGACACCCGCCATTGGTGCAAGCACCACAGGAATAGGAAACTCTCTGCCACGAAGGACAAGTGGCAAACGTGTCATCGTGGCACCGCATCAAGTTTTAGATTCGGATATGCACCACACGACAAACTAGTTGGGCCATCAGACGCAAGTCTGTGCCACGCGGCAGCAGCAATCATTGCAGCGTTATCAGTGCACATGTCACGACTTGGCAATGCCACCGTGAAACCTGCAGCAGCACCACGTGTTGTCATTTCTGAACGCAACAATGAGTTGGCAGATACTCCCCCACCTAGCACGATTCCTTTTGCGCCTACTTTCTGTGCGGCCTTGATGGTTTTCGCACACAGCACATCAACAACAGCGGCCTGAAAGGACGCTGCAATATCAACATTCGCCACACCTGGGTTCTTCTTCACGTAGTTGATAACGGAAGTCTTTAACCCACTAAAAGACACATCAAGACCGTCGTGCATCATGGCGCGCGGAAACTCGACAGCATGATGGTTTCCGTCTGGCGCAATTTTGTCAATTGCCGGACCACCCGGATACCCCAGTTGCAAATACCGTGCAACCTTGTCGTACGCCTCACCCGCTGCATCGTCAATAGTGCGTCCCATGATGACGTAATCACCATGGCCACGCATTTCAATAATCATGGTGTGGCCACCCGACACCAGTAGCACCACAAGTGGAAACTGCAATGTGGGGTCATCAAGTAGTCCCGCATACAAATGAGCTTCTAAATGGTTCACACCAACAAATGGTTTGTCCCATACAAGAGCAAGTGACTTCGCTGCTGATACACCAACTAGCAAGGCACCTATTAGGCCAGGCCCAGCTGTTGCTGCAACGACATCAACACGCGACGGCAAGATACCCGCTTCTGTGATTGCAGCATTGACTACAGGGATAAGCGCTTCCAAGTGTGCACGGCTTGCCACTTCAGGCACCACGCCACCAAAGCGCGCATGGATTTCGATCTGGCTGGAAACGATGGATGACAAGATGTCATTTCCACCCATCACTACTGATGCTGCGGTTTCATCGCAACTGGTTTCAATTGCAAGTACCACTGTTGATTCATTCACTACATGTGAAGTCATGATGGTCGCCTCGATTCGATCAGACGAATACGTTCTAGGAACTCTGGGGTATCAACACCGTGGGCCCACATGATGATTGCATCATCTTTGTTTTCGTAGTACTTCTTGCGTATTCCTGCCGGAACAAAACCAAAACGCCGATACAACTGTTGAGCTGCAGTATTGGTATGGCGTACTTCCAATGTCATGGCTAAACACCCGCGGTCACGTGCAAGCAAAACAAGATCAAGCATGATTTCGGTTGCAACACCGCGGCCCTGCCAATCAGGATCAACTGCCACATTCGTAACGTGGGCATCATCGCCACTAAACATCAGCCCGCCATACCCCACCAGCACATCACCGACATAGGCAACGAGGTAATACCGAGCACCTTCGCGCATCAGGGATAGTTCAGTAACAAATGTGCGGTGAGTCCACGGGCGTGGATACAGCCCGTCCTCAATTTCCATCACACGACGAAGATGGCGGCGACGCATTGTCTCAGTAGTCAGTGCATCAGTCATACGTTCACGAAGAAAACTCATTGTGTTGCCTCACGAGTCAGCCAATTGATTTCTGCATCAGGAGCACGCAAATACATTGGTGCGATGTCGCCAGCTTGCACAGTGTCATCAGCCGCGATGCGATGTGACGCGAGCACTACGACTTGTTGCGCCGTTGGAAATGCGTGCGGCTCCCCGGCCATCAGCGCCCATGGCACATCTTCAAACAACTCAGCATGACGAACAAATCCGGTACCCACGCACATAATGTCTTCGCCACGATCTGCCAAGTGCACAGCCATATCTTCAGGGCTCGACACTACAGGTTCTGTTAGTCGAAGCGGTTCTGCGCCAACACCACGCATGCGATACAGCGCCCAGTACACCTCGCCACGGCGAGCATCAAGTGATGCGGCCACCACATTGTCTGACCACTCTGCGTTCATGGCAAGCGCATCAAGACTGCACACTGGAGCAACAGGAAGCTCAAGTGCCCACGCAAGTGATGCTGCACTTGCAATACCCACGCGCATGCCCGTGAATAAACCTGGCCCTACATCAACCGCAATTGCTGAAAGGTCTGCCATGGTGGCGTCTGCTTGTTGTAGAACAAATTGAATCATTGGCGTTAACGATTCGGCATGACGACGGTCGCTTGCCAACATTGAATGCGCGCGAATGCCGCGATAGTCACCTACTGCGACGCCGACATGATCAACTGATGTTTCAATTCCGAGAATCATCGAAGTGTCCAACTACGTAATGCATTTTTCAGCATTTCCCAGCGTGTGTCCCATGCATGACCGTCAACAGCCACGGTGATCAAGCGGACGTCTTCATCTTCGTCATCAGCCTCAAGAGTGACACTGAGTCCATCACCAAGGACTTCAGAAGCAACGTCTCCCCATTCCACAAGCCCAACAGCTCCCATATCAAGCAACTCACGAATACCAAGATCTGCAACTTCAGCCAAACTCGTCAACCGATACAGGTCTGCGTGGTGCAATGGAATCCGACCAGAGGTATGGGAATGAACCAAAGTAAAAGTTGGCGATGACACGTGGTCATCACCGTGTACTCCGAGTGCCTTTGCAAACCCAGTCGCGAATGCAGTTTTACCGGCACCCATTTCACCGACGAGTAACACCATGTCACGTGGTCGAACTAGACCTGCAATAGCCGCAGCAATAGTGTGCGTCTCTTCAACGCTTGACGAACGAAGGTCGATCACGAGTACCGCCGAAAGATTCGTGGGCTTATGCCGCACACGATTTCATAACCAATAGTGCCAAGAGCATCTGCCCAATCGTCAGCGGTAACTGTATGTTCGCCCTGCTTGCCGATAAGCACAACTTCATCGCCCACCCTGACAGATGAGTCAGATTCACAATCAATCATTAGTTGATCCATAGTGATAGTGCCAGCAATGGTGCGGGGAATGCCATTCAGCAATACCTGAATGTTGGTGCGGCCAAGAGCGCGAGGCACACCATCTGCATACCCAATGGGCACAGTT
>CAETWZ010000105.1_pt1 | contig 5351 bp, 4 predicted proteins | sample 7263761 | NCBI WGS metagenome assembly CAETWZ01 (sample SAMEA6814159, study PRJEB35770) | uncultured Acidimicrobiaceae bacterium | biome: Freshwater; feature: Freshwater reservoir; material: water | place: Czech Republic | collected 2017-06-27 | depth 30m m | reverse complement strand
GGTCAGTTCCTTTTCGATATTCCCAATTCGATAACTGATTGGCTCAAAATCTTGTTTGCGGGCGACGTCTGACCAGCCTGAGGGTGGCAGGTGTTCCATAAGTATGTTTACCACGTCGTCTCCTAGGTGTGAGCGCAGTCCGACCTGCATGTCGAATCGTTGTGCTTCGCTAATTGTCATCGTAAATCCTTTTGTATGGCTTTGTACAGCGATGTGTGCCGAACAACCCAGATTTAGGAATTACAAAGAAGAGATGTTCTGGTTCAGTTGAATCAGTAAGACGATGATTGCGGCTGACACTGTGAGTACGCCGCCGATGATGACTTTCAAGGTGCCGTTGATACGGGTGAGATCCTTGCGAATTTCGTCGATGTCTTGTTTGCGGGCGACGTCTGACCAGCCAGAGGGTGGTAGGTGTTCCATGAGTATGTTGGCCACGTCGTCTCCTAGGTGTGATCGCAGTCCGACCTGCATGTCGAACCGTTCTTCGCTAATTGCCAGAGTAGCCCTTCTGGATTCAGTTTTTATGAGGAGGAGAGGTGCTCGGTTATCCACTCCGCAAAGTCTGCGGTGCGGCCGTGGAAACGCTCAAGTTCATCTTTGATCAGGATGACTTTTAGACCTTCGGTAGTGCGTTGCAATACAGCAGGAAACTCACCGGCGAGCGCAATGAGGACATCGTCAGGTGCGTCATCTCGGTGAAAGAGGCGAAACGGGACAGCAAGTGAATCGGCACACTGTTTCCATTCGGCCTTTTTAGTAAAGAGACCATGAGTCAGTTCGCATAGCGAACAATGAGTGATGCCGAAACGAGCACCCACCCAATAGGAGATCTCGCCCAACAATGTTGAGTCAGCGTCATAGACCCCAATGAGTTCAACGACGGGTGATGTCATTCCTACAGTTTGATGTTCAACTTGTCAGACCAGCGTCCGCCAACCTTTTTCACGCCACGAATCTTGCATGACCATTTGCCTTTAGTGAGATTCTTTACGGTGACGGTTGGTGTTTTTGCTGTTGCGAATTTTGTCACGATGCCTTTAGTGCACATTGCTTGGTAACTGGTCGCCCCACTGACAGATGCGCCCACCACTTTCACCTTTGTAGACGATGCACGAGAAGCGCGACGGATAGTAGGTGCACGCAAGAGTGAAGTCTTCGGCTTGATCTTCAACGTTGGTGCAGTGGAATAGCGCAATGCTGCTGTATGAACACCTTGTGATGCCACTGCAGTGCCATACAGACGAATGTCTGGCATAGTAATCAGCAAGCCAGGAATAGGGGCAGTGACTCGCGTGGCGGTTGACGTCACTTTTGTGGTGACACCTGAATCCGTACGGGTGGTCGAAAGTGAAGTTGCCAGAACGTCTGCAGTAGTGCCGTACGCAAACTGGATAAACGTGTCAGGTACAAACGCACTGTATTTCAGAATGTTGTCGGTGCCATCTGGCCGTTTTGCTGGCCCAAGAAGATCAACGCTAAAAGTTAACGCTGTTTGATCGAAGACTAAGCCGCCAGTGACAGAGGCATTACTTGAAACCCACATACCTTTTTTAGAGTCGCGAAGTGTGCCTGGTGATTCGTAATTCAAAACACCTTGTGCATAGGACTTGTAGTCGTAAGTGCTCGTCGGATTATTGCAGTCGTCTTCACAACCAATTGCTGCTGTATAGGAATATGTCCGAATTACGCCGGTGGTGATCCAATTTCCATCAACTTGATTGACGTCAATGTAATTTACATCAGAGCTAGCAAACAACTCAGGAGACGGTCTGAATGCACCGGTGTTGATTGCAAAAGTTGCAGCTGTTCCGACGGGTATTTCCGGAGCAAGTTCCTGGAACGCAGGAACGCCGCTAGGGCGATTGACTTCAAGTTCATACACAAGACCCGGTTGCTTGTAATCCTTGATGTTGTAGATCCATGCTTTGAATGAGATGTTGAGGCTTGCATCAGGAGTTTCAAACACTCCGTCATTATTGAGATCGACTCCCCACGATGCGACACAGAATGTTGTAACAGTTGCACTGCACGCGGGGAACTGATCAAAATCCTTGTATGAAGAAGGGACGTCTGCAGTGGGGTCGGGGTCGACAGCAGATGCAATCGAATGCGGGACCACAGCAGATGCAGCAAGAATGCTCACTACAGCGAACAGGCGACGAAGACGGCGGGATTGAGATGTATGCATGTTCCAACTGTACACATGTGCCCAATTAGTTCGCATAGCGAACAATGAGTTCCGTGATGAAGGAGAAGCTTGTCAAGTAGTCCAGCTGGCAGAGCTTCAAACGCTGCGTTTGTCGGGGCGAAAACCGTGAGAGGTCCTTCGCCTGAAAGTGCTTCACCAAGGCCAGCTGCTGTTACAGAAACAACCAAAGTAGAGAAGTCTTCGTTGCCCCATCTGATCCGCAGGAAGATAGCAACTGGACTGATGCTGCAGCCATAGCGATAATTGTCTTTTTCATGTTTTCACTCTTGTGAATTTTGTGGCCCAACTGGTCCGTTGGTCAGCACAGAGATAATTCAACACCGAGAGGAATTATCGGCGCCCTAGCCGTTCTGTGTCACATTTCCGCATTCTCGTCAGACGGGATACGGCTGAATTCTGCCTGCAGGGGCCCTTTGCGTGGGTCCAGGGTCGGCCGTTTAGCTATTTGTTCATTTAAGAACTTGAGAAACTCGCTGCACAACTTTTTTCTTGCCGACAGTACAAGTGATCGTTAACGAGGCCTTTTTAGTGGCGGAGAGTTTTAACTTCGTGCGCAAGGTTGCAGTTGTGAGGGAAGTACTGATGAGACCTTTCGAGCTGCTCTTCACTGTCTTCACCAACGTGATGTTACGTGAACCAGATTTGCCGGTAATTGAGCATGTTGCTATACGGGCTTTGGAAACCGTGAACGACAATTTCTTATTAGCTGGTAGAGCTTTCGGCTTGAACCGCAGAGATAGCGAAGAACTTGGCTTGGCGATAGCGCTTGCAAATTTCAGTACAGGCCGCTTGTAGCGAGCGCCTGCCGAAGCAGCCGATACGTTTGAGTTGGCCTCAAAGGGCATGTCAATAAGCAAAGCAGGCAAGATGCGCACGTCGGTTTGTATTCCAGAACCAGTTGCTCCTTCAAACGTGTTTGTTCCGCCTGTGACTGTTATTTCTGACGTCACTGTGTAACTGACGCAGATGACCTTTGTGAACTCATCTTTGCAGTTCCATTCAACGCTTGCTTGCGTCTTTGGCAAGTTGCCAAAGTTTTGAGCAATGGTTCCAGAGAGTTCACCAGTGGTTCCCAACGTGAGTTTCCAGGTGCAGTTGCGAGTGCCACTAAAGCCAACAGTCCAAGGCCAAGCCTTTGTTTGGGGCAGCACCATGTCGTTGCCGACAGGATCCGATGTTGGAATTGTCATCGTGTAGATAAAAGTTGTATCCATCTTGAATTCAGTCGTGCAGGTGGTGGCGAATGAACCAGCTCCAAATTTGGTTGATGTCACAGGAAACGAAGTTGTGGCATTGTCTTCCTTTGACACAGAGGGAAAATTGCAGCTTTGTTTCGGTGGGTTAACGGGTGCCCAAGTTATTCGTGGATTGGTGTTTCTCCATTCAGATACCTGGCTATTGATCTCGTCCATACGATTTTCAAAGTATCCGCGGTTGAAATCAGTTGCAGTTCCATCGAGGGAAGAGGTGCACTTAAAAGTTGCACCGTTGATTGTGACAATGTCGTCGAAACCCTCGTCTTTTCGAGTAAGAACAACATCACAAAGATTGATGTATGTCTCGTCAATAGTGGTTGAAGTTGCTCCACTAACTGTGGTGCTGCAACCTGCGACAACTGGAGTAGCGATTGGGGTGGTGGTTGAATCAGTCTCCGCTGAAGCATTCGTACTGAGGGCGATTGCTGTCGTCACAACAGTGATTGCCAATATGGCGGAGTTGAACTTCTTTGCTGACATGGCATGCTCCATAAATGATGTGGCTAAGTGGTAACCAATGGTGACTCTACTTCAATAGAGCACTTCGCGATATGAAGTTGGTGTTCCAACACGTAGCGCCCAAATGAAACAACTGTGATGTTCGCTTATGGAATGGCAAAGTCAACCAGCATCTCAACTCACCCGAGAGGGCCGACTTCGCTTTCGGCGAACTCATTTGTGCTCATGCGCAATGACCAGTCTCTTGTGTTGTATCGACGCCGTATACAAATGGCGCGAACAGCCTCGCCACCCGCGGCCTAGACAGTCGCCGCTCCCCATTTTCGAGAGTCAAAGATCAGTGCTGTGTGCTGTCTGGTTCACATTTCAGATAAATCTCGCTGAAGTGGGATAAAACCTAGTGACCTTGCTATCGGAATGAATGTTTCCTATTTGGGTGAACTATCATGGAAAACGGATGTATTCGGCGTTCTGGGCGAGTTTCGCTCCGAATTCCGTTCCTTCCGCGCCTTTAGCTCAGTTGGTAGAGCAACGGACTTTTAATCCGCAGGTCCTGGGTTCGAGCCCCAGAGGGCGCACCAATTGGTTGCCATATATATGGTGACCATGGAGGTTTGTTATGGACCAAAAAGTTCGAGTATCGCGTGAGGCTGACATTGTCACTGTCACGTTGTGTAACCCAGCCAAACGCAATGCATTGTCACTTGATGTTCTGAAGGAACTCACCGCTGCCTTTGAAGAGATTGCAGTATCTGATGCGGTGGGGGTTGTGTTGGCGGCGGAGGGTCCTGTTTTTTCGGCTGGACATAATTTCGGCGAAATGGCCGGCACGTCACGTGGAGATGCGTTCGATCTGTTTACTGTGTGTTCGAACTTGATGCAATTGATGCACCGAATTCCGCAAGTTGTTATTGCGCGAGTGCATGCACTTGCAACAGCTGCTGGGTGTCAGCTTGTAGCTACATGTGATCTTGCAGTTGCTGCTGAGTCTGCAGGTTTCGCGATTCCGGGTGGCAAGGGCGGATTGTTTTGTCACACGCCGCTAGTTGCGGTTGCGCGCAATCTGACACCAAAGCGCGCGTTAGAGATGGCCATGACTGGCGATGCAATTTCTGCGGTGACTGCTTTGGAGTGGGGTTTTGTGAATGTAGTTGTTGCTGATGATGAACTTGATGCAGCAGTGAATGAACTGATGGCGCGTGCAACACGAGGTTCACGTGAATCAAAAGCCATTGGCAAGCGTGCCTACTACGAACAGATTGTTTTGCCAGAAGATCAGGCCTATGAATTTGCTTCAGCTGTGATGGCTGATGCAGTGGTATCAGATGTTGCACAAGAAGGAATCGATGCATTTCTTGCGAAACGCTCGCCTGATTTCGGTGGTAGGTAATAGGTATGAGCGTTGTGTTGCCCCCCGCTTCCAT
>CAETWZ010000096.1_pt1 | contig 5645 bp, 5 predicted proteins | sample 7263761 | NCBI WGS metagenome assembly CAETWZ01 (sample SAMEA6814159, study PRJEB35770) | uncultured Acidimicrobiaceae bacterium | biome: Freshwater; feature: Freshwater reservoir; material: water | place: Czech Republic | collected 2017-06-27 | depth 30m m | reverse complement strand
GTCTGAAGCCCACAAAAGTAATTCTCATGCCTGATGGGCAAGTTGACTACTTCAGCAAGGAATGGCTCGACCTCGTCAGCCTCTCGTAATCGATTTTTGTAGTTGCTCTGATACGGTCAGCCACTATGAAATACGGAATTTTTGGTGGAGCAGTAAACGACGGAACAGTCGACGATGTAGTGGCCGAGGCCCGATTGGCCGAACAAGATGGGTTCGCCAGTTACTGGGCGCCGAACATCTTTGGCCATGATGCACTTACTGCGTTGGCCATCGTGGGTCGCGAAGTTCCTCGTATTGAGCTCGGTACGTCCGTAGTACCGACATACCCTCGTCATCCACATGCAATAGCTCAGCAATGCCACACTGTGGCTGCAGCGTCTGGCAATCGCCTGACGCTTGGTATTGGTCTTAGCCACAAAGTTGTCATTGAGAGCATGCTCGGCATGTCTTTTGATAAGCCAATACGTCACCTGCGTGAATACCTCAACGTGTTGATGCCGTTGTCACGTAACGAAACAGCACATTTCGATGGCGATACCTACAAGGTGCACGCCAACGTTATGGCTAAGGGTTCCAAAGGATTCGGAGTCGTGGTTGCTGCACTTGGCGAGCAAATGTTGCGCGTTACTGCAGCTCTTGCTGACGGAACACTCACATGGTGCACTGGGCCAGCAACTCTTGCCGGCCACACCATCCCTACCATCACCAAAGCTGCAGATGAATTTGGTCGTCCGGCTCCTCGCATCATCGCTGCACTTCCGGTGTGTGTAACTAATGACAAAGTTGCTGCAGCTGAGCGCGCAGCCAAAGTGTTTGCGGTGTACGGCACGTTGCCTAGTTATCGCGCCATGCTTGATCGTGAAGGCGCAGCAGGCCCAGCAGATATCGCAATCATGGGTTCTGTTGGTGAAGTGCAAGACAGAGTTGCTGCATTGGCAGACATAGGTGTTACAGATTTCGCTGCTGTGGAATTCGGTGCAACGCCTGAAGAAATTGCTAACACTCGCGACGCAATCAAGGGTTTGCTGAAGTAGATATGAGCTATGCGGGCTTTCAGTCATTGACCGTTGAGTTGATGGATGGGGTAGCTCACATCATCATTGATAATCCGCCGATCAATTTATTTGATCTAGTTCTGTACCCCGAGATGGTAAAAGTAAGCACCGAACTTCGTGATGATGAAGATGTTCGTGCCGTGGTTGTGTCGTCTGCAAACCCGGAATTCTTCATCGCTCATTTTGATGTTTCACTAATTCTGCAATTGCCTACTGGTAGACCTGCTCCGGTAGTTCTCACTGATTTTCATCAGATGTGTGAAAATTTCCGCACGATGCCGAAGCCTACGATTTGTGCAATAGATGGTCGTGTCGGTGGTGGAGGAAGTGAAGTAACTCTCAGCATGGACATGCGGTTTGCTTCTTCTCGAGCAGTATTCAATCAACCAGAGGTGGCGCTGGGCATCCTTCCTGGGGGTAGCGGAACAGTTCGGCTACCACGCTTAGTCGGGCGTTCACGAGCGTTAGAGGTCATTCTCGGTAGTGAAGATATTGATGCGATGACTGCTGAGAAGTGGGGATGGGTGAATCGGGTTGTTGGTAACCCCGTCGAGCATTCATTGGCAATGGCTCGGCGTATTGCGTCGTTTCCACCGCAGGCAGTGCAAGCCGCGAAACGGTCGATCTTGCGCGCCGATGATCATATTATTGAAGACTTGCTTGCAGAGGCAGGGGAGTTCAGTGCATTACTTTCTGATCCGCGAGCAGTGACTGCAATGAATAATTTCATGGAACGTGGTGGTCAGACTCGTGAAGGCGAACTTCGGCTTGGTGAATTGGCCACCGAAATCAACAACTGACTCTTCAATTCTTGTTGTGCATTGCGTAACGGCAATGCTGTAGGTATGACTTCGCTTTTTAATTCAGTTACGTTCACCCATGGCCCGGCTATGAAGAATCGTTTTATGTTGGCTCCGCTCACGAACCAACAGAGCCATGTTGACGGAACATTGTCAGACGATGAATTCCGTTGGCTAACAATGCGTGCTCAGGGTGGTTTTGGGCTCACCATGACATGCGCGTCGCACGTTCAAGCAGTGGGACAGGGTTTTGCTGGTCAACTTGGTTGCTTTGGTGATCAGCATCTCGAAGGTCTTACGCGACTAGCGACAGCGATCAACAAAGAAGACAGTTTGTCATTTGTGCAACTGCACCACGCAGGCCGTCGTTCACCGAAAGACCTCATCGGTGGACAGCCAGTCAGTTCAGGCGTGGATGAAAAAATGGATTCACGGGCAATGACCACTGGGGAAGTGGAAGACATGGTGGAGGCGTTCATTGCTGCTGCCATCCGTAGCGAGAAAGCTGGCTACCACGGAGTCGAATTGCATGGTGCTCATGATTATGTCCTTTGCCAATTTCTCAATGCTGAACTCAATGTTCGTACAGATAAATACGGCGGGTCATTAGAGAATCGTTCACGAGTGCTCTTTGACATCATTGACGGAATTCGTGCACGCTGTGGTGCTGATCTGAACCTCGCAGTTCGCCTTTCGCCTGAACGTTTCGGTATGAAGACTTCAGAAATTGTTGAGGTGTACGGCCGACTTGTTGATTCCGGAAAAGTTGACATGATTGACATGTCGCTGTGGGATTGCTTTAAAGCCGCTGGCGACGAAGACTGCGACGGAAAACCGCTGATTGATATCTTCGCAAATCTTGAACGAGGGGATACTCGCTTGGCGGTTGCGGGCAAGTTGTATTCAGCTGCCGATTGTCAACGCGCAGTTGATGCTGGCGCAGACATTGTTGCCATTGGTCGTGCCGCAATTACCAATCATGATTTCCCACGCCTCGCAAAAGACCCTGCATTTGCAATGCGCACTTTGCCTGTTCCGCGCGCCACGTTGCGCGCAGAAGGACTCAGCGAATCGTTTATTGGTTATATGGGTAACTGGCCTGGCTTCGCTGAAGCCGAATAGTTACTTCTTCGATGCTGCTAGGTAAATCCTTGGCATGATCTCTCTGCATGGCAACTTAAGAAGTGCCTGACAGAACTTCTCTGCATTTGAACCCAAGGCCGCCATTCCTTCGGTACCGCTCTTGGCTTCAATGACCTTTTTGCATGTTTCTGGGCTGATGCCAACAGAGCCACACGCCTTGTTCATCTCGGTTGCGCGTTGTTCCTTGGTAGGGGGAGCCGGCGGCTGATTGTTGTTCTTGGACTTATCACTGCCAATGTTCTGGTTTGGCTGCTGATTGTTGATCTGCTGCTTATTGTCAGCTTGTTTTTTGTCCATGTCGTCTTTAAATGCTTGTTCTTCAGGATCTTCTGTTCCCAAATCACTAAGAAGTTCTTCATCGTTAGCAGCGGCCTCTGCTGAGGTGTATGCAATTGAGTATTCCTTGCCACGCACCGCTTTGTTAGCGCCCGATTTCTTGACAGTAACGCGATACATAACGACGCCATCCATATAGGCGTCATCTTCGTCGGTGGACGGAACATCAAAAATCAGTCGGCCAGATTTTGTCTTGCCGGAATCCAACTCTTCCCATTCAGGATCTTCTTGGTCGTACGCAACTTCTAGAACTGCTGAACGCTTTGCAGAACGTGGGGTGATGGAGACCATGATTTCGCAGTCTTCTTCATCTGACCCTTCGATCATTTCTCCGTCTGCACAGTCACCTGACAAAAGAATTTTTACTTTTTGAGTTCCAGCAGCGTTGACCGGGTGGGACGAAGCCACAGCAAACAAACTGACGGCAAGAGTTGATGATGCTAATAGTGCGCGAATTTTCATGGCGTGCCTCTCGTAGAGACCGTGATGTGTCCCACGGGTTGGTGACAACTTAGTCCTCTATTGAAAAAATATCAAGGAAAGAGCACATGAACATTCGGGAGGCATCTCGACGCACCTAGTGAAGGTGGACCGGAGTGCCAGTGCCGCCGACTTGATCAAAGAAGTCATTGCCTTTGTCGTCCACCACAATGAACGCAGGAAAGTCCTGCACTTCGATCTTCCACACAGCTTCCATGCCAAGTTCTGCGTATTCCAGGACTTCTACCTTTGTGATGCAATCTTGCGCAAGGCGAGCAGCAGGTCCACCTATGGAACCTAGGTAAAAACCACCATACGAATGACAGGCCTCTGTGACTTGGCGAGACCTGTTGCCTTTGGCCAGCATCACGAAACTTCCGCCAGCGGCTTGAAATTCAGCGACATAACTATCCATACGGCCAGCAGTTGTGGGGCCGAATGAACCAGAGGCCATGCCAGTAGGAGTTTTTGCAGGACCTGCGTAATACACGCAATGGTCTTTCATGTATTGAGGAAGACCATTGCCCGCGTCAAGTCGCTCTTTCAATTTTGCGTGTGCAATGTCGCGTGCAACAACCATTGGCCCGGTCAACATCACTCGTGTCTTGACTGGGTACTTCGACAACGTGGCACGAATCTGATCCATCGGTTGAGTGAGGTCGATGCGTACAACTTCTTCGCTTAAGTCTTCATGCGTTACTTCGGGAAGGAAACGTGCAGGGTCTGTTTCAAGCGCTTCTAAGAAAATGCCATCGCGAGTAATTTTGCCGAGCACTTGACGGTCAGCACTACATGACACTGCAAAGGACACAGGACAACTTGCACCATGACGCGGAAGACGCACGATGCGCACATCATGACAGAAATACTTTCCGCCAAACTGGGCACCGATGCCTGTCTCTTGCGACAACTTCAACACCTTTTGTTCCAGATCAAGATCACGGAATGCGTGACCAAGTTCGCTGCCTTGTGTGGGGAGTGAATCGAGGTAGTGAGCACTGGCCAATTTGGCTGTTTCCACTGCTTGTTCAGCTGAAGTGCCACCGATGACAATTGCTAAGTGATACGGCGGGCACGCTGCAGTGCCAAGTGTGATCATTTTTTCAAACACCCAAGGCAGCAGAGCCTTTTCATTCAGCAATGCTTTTGTCTCTTGGAAGAGGTAACTCTTGTTTGCAGAACCGCCGCCTTTGGCCATGAAGAGAAACTTGTATGCGTCGCCGTCTACAGATGCAATCTTTATTTCAGCTGGCAAGTTATTGCCCGTGTTCTTTTCTTCGTACATGGTGATGGGTGCCATTTGGCTGTAGCGAAGGTTGCTTGTTTGGTAGGTATTGAAAACGCCGCGAGCGATAGCTTCTTCATCGCCTCCGCCTGTCATGACGAACTGGCCCTTTTTGCCTTTCACGATTGCGGTACCGGTGTCTTGACACATCGGCAAAACCCCACCCGCTGCAATACCGGCGTTTTTCAACAGGTCAAGCGCAACAAAACGGTCGTTGGCGCTTGCTTCGGGGTCAGACAAAATATTGCTGAGCTGTTGCAAGTGGTCCGTACGTAAGAGGTGCGCAATGTCACGCATTGCAGTTTGTGTGAGAAGCGTGATGGCTTCAGGCGTGACCTTCAGGAAAGTACCAAGAGGGGTCTCAACTTCCGAGACACCGTCTTTCGATAGCAATCGATATTCGGTTGTATCTGGCCCTAATGGGAAGATCTCTGAAAAGACAAACTCTGGCATGTACCTAGATTAGAACGAAGCTAGGCATGGTGCTCTATGCGCTGGGGTCAATGGGCCAATCGTGCTTCGGGTATCGGCCAGCCATCTCTTTGC
>CAETWZ010000080.1_pt1 | contig 6352 bp, 7 predicted proteins | sample 7263761 | NCBI WGS metagenome assembly CAETWZ01 (sample SAMEA6814159, study PRJEB35770) | uncultured Acidimicrobiaceae bacterium | biome: Freshwater; feature: Freshwater reservoir; material: water | place: Czech Republic | collected 2017-06-27 | depth 30m m | reverse complement strand
AGTCACGCGTGTTATCCGTGATGTTGATGCCTGGAGCGTCTTCAAGGTGGCAGTGGTTTTCCATGCAGCTCTGTATCTCGTGGTCCTCATCACCGGAGTTTTGTTGTGGAATGTGGGCTCGGCAACAGGCACCATCGACAACGTGGAGCAATTCATGGGCTCCTTTGGTTGGGATTCCTTCACGTTCCAAGGAGCTCAGCTATTTCGCGCCCTGGCATTTTTTGGCCTCTTTGGCATTGCCCTTGGCGCCGGAATTTGGGTATTAGCGGCTGTTGTCTTCAATTTGATCACTGAATTGGTGGGCGGAATCAGGGTTACGGTCCTCGAAGAAGAAGTGGTGGCCCGCACGGTTGAGCCTGACCATACCCAAAGGTAGAGTGAGCAGTCCCATACGGGGCTATAGCTCAGTCGGTTAGAGCGCATCCCTGATAAGGATGAGGTCCACAGTTCGATTCTGTGTAGCCCCACCAGCGAAAAGGAGTAATCCGTGAAATTCATCCGCCAAGTACTCCTCGCTATTTCCATCGGCGGCATTGTGGCAACTGCATTGCGTACGCGCAGCAAGACCACCAATGCTCCATCGCAAGGTGGGTGGCGTGAGGTCACCCCTCAACGCTAAGCGTTATGAACACACCCGCGAATTTTGAGATCGGGATTATTGGTTCTGGTGTTGTCGGTGCCCGCGTGGCGTCTCAGTTGCATCAACTTGGGTATCGCCCTCGCATAGCTCAACTTCGACACGCAACTGATCTGTTTGATTGTTCTGTTGTAGTGCTTGCTCACGGAGCACCTCATTCTGCGTTAGCTGCAACATTTGTGGCGCAAGGAATCGCAGTGGTTTCGGTCAGCGACAATTTGGCAGACGTATTAGCTCTTCTTGATATTCAAGATCGCGCCCTTGCGCGCAACGTGCCAGTCATTGTTGGTGCCGCATGTTCACCCGGAATGTCTGGCTTGCTTGTTCATCACGTCACACGTGCTTTCGAATCTATTGATGAAGTGCATGTTGCAGTGCACGGAACTGGTGGCCCACAGTGCGCCCGCCAGCACCATGAAAGTTTGGCCGGCGTATCAATTGGTTGGCACGAAGGTGAATGGCTGCAGCGCCCAGCAGGTAGCGGACGCGAACTGTGCTGGTTCCCAGAACCCGTTGGTGCTCGTGATTGTTATCGCTATGGAAGTCCAGAACCTGTGTTGTTACAACGCATTAACCCAACTTTGCAACGCATCACTGCGCGGGTATCTGCAACGCGACGAGACCGGTTGACAGCGCGTCTGCCCATGTTGTCTCCGCCACACGCCGAAGGAAACATTGGTGGGTTGCGCGTAGAGGTTCGCGGCGTGCGCGATGGTCGACGCCACGTAGAAATTGTTGGCATCGCTGAACGGGTTGCAACTATTACTGGGTCTGTTGCAGCACATGCTGCTCGCGCCATGTGTGAAGGCACAGTTCCTGCTGGCGTGCACAATCTTGGTCAACATGAGGTTCCAAATGATTTCATTTTGGATGCAGTAGTGGATAGCGGCACCGTGCTGCATCAATTCATCGGACGGTAAACATGAACGCTCCCATACTCGGCATCATTGAAGGGTTCTATGGCGATCCGTATTCGCACGTTGCACGTCTTGGCATCATCGACACCATTGTGGAATGGGGCTGGAACACGTATGTGTGGGCCGCAAAATTAGAACCACGCCACCGCGAACAATGGGATATGCCATTTACGTCTGAAGAACTTCAACAGTTTGCAGAACTGTCAGCGCGGCAAGCAACAGTCAATTTCGTCATTGGGTTAACACCGGGAAGTGGTGCGACGAACGAACAAGTGGTCGACAAACTACGACCAGCGATTGATGCGGGCGCAGCGGCAGTTGTGTTGTGCTTCGATGATTTACCAGTTCTGAATGCAGCAGCAGATCATCAACGTATTGCACACGCTGTGCGTGATGCATTGCATGTGCCGGTGTGGATTACACCCACCCATTACGCAGGGCTTACATCGTCTCCGTACCTTGATGCATTGTGTGACGGCTTAGGCGATGACATTGAAGTCATGTGGACTGGCAACTATGTCGTGAACGACACCATCACGGTTGATGAAGCAATCGCGCGCCGTGATGCAACAGGTGGTCGTGCACCTCTGGTGTGGGATAACGCACCCGTGAATGATGCACTAATGCGTATGCACATGCATCTTGGCCCACTACAAGGACGTGAACAAGGATTACAAAATGTGTGCAGCGGGTTTTTGTGGAACCCAATGGTGCAAGCACGCGCATCATTAGTGATGTTGGAAACTGCAGCAGCGTGGTGGGATGGCAAAGATCCTGTTGCAACATGGAACATGGTTGTTGACCGAGACGAATGTAGGCACATTGCAGAAGCAACTGCATACAGAGGAGACCTGCATTGGCCAGGCGAGCAGCCGTCTCGCGAATGGTGGGAAACGGTGCGCGATATTCCTGACATGGATAAACACATTGCGCCGTGGGTGCAATCGGCGCGTTCAGGAGCACGACTCGCACTTGCAGCAATGGCAGTTCTGGACAGTGATCTTTCTGCACTGACACACGAAGAGATTGCGTTGCTAGCGCGTCCACTGATGGAATGGCAAGCGCATCGCACAGTGTCAGCTTTTACATTTGGTCGTGGTCCGCGCCAACGTCCTCTTGCCACGCAAAACACAGACGGCCGTTTTGTCTTGCGCCCCGGAAGCATTGTTGATTCAGAATCGCTTGTTGATGATCTCGTGCGCCAGGCTCTGGCCCGCATCAACGGCTGATTCTCACTCATTCTCGATAGCGTCACATGTATGGCTAGCCATGACCACATCTCTGATTCCGTTGCGGCAGACGATGTTGCGCATCATGTGGCAACAAAATTGGCTGAAGTAGGCCAGCGATTCACCGCCGGCCGCCGCGACATTGTGGCTGCATTGTCCGGCGCAGATCGACCGTTATCAATTCCCGAGATCTTGTCCATCACCAAGGGGCTTGCGCAGTCGTCTGCGTATCGCAATTTGGCAGTGCTGGAAAATGCTGGCGTTGTCATTCGAGTCATCACCACAGATGAATGGGCGCGATATGAACTCAGCGAATCAATTATGGGCCACCACCATCACATGGTGTGTAGTGCATGCGGCGCAGTAGCTGATGTGCGAATACCCGACTCAATTGAACATGAACTAGATGCAGCATTAGTGCTTGTGGCTAAGCGTGCAGGGTTTACTATGGCGCATCATCGCCTCGACGTTGTAGGAGTATGCAGCACATGCCGATAAATCGAACACCATCACACGACATACCGTTTCTATTACCTGGACGAATCGTTTCGATTCCCGGCCAAGGTGAAATGTTTGTACGCCATTTTCAACACTCTGATGCAACTGCGCCAACCGTGTTGTTGTTACACGGGTGGACCGCATCGTGCGACCTTCAGTTTTACACTGCCTATGAGGAATTGGCACGACATTTTTCCGTTATTGGTGTCGATCATCGCGGTCACGGCAGAGGGTTACGTCCAGATGTGCCAGTGACACTTGAAGATTGTGCTGATGATGCGGCAGCCGCAGTGCGCGCTCTTGGCATCGAATCCGTTATCACCATCGGATATTCCATGGGTGGACCTATCAGTTTGTTTTTCGCTCAGCGGCACGCAGATTTAGTGAATGGCATGGTGCTGCAAGCAACTGCTCTTGAATGGAGCGGCACACGCAAAGAGAAAAACAGAATGCGATTCATTGGGCCAATGTCTCACCTTGTCGGCAGGCCACGTGTTCTTCGTTGGTTTATGAAGCGCACACTTCCGCGCGGTCATGAAACACGCAGGTACATGTCTTGGATCATTGCTGAGAATCGTCGCAATGACCCGTGGATGATTGCCGAAGCAGGCAAAGCGATTGCTCGATTTGATGCTCGTGGGTTTGCACCCACTCTGAATGTTCCCGCAAGTTACGTATTGACTTTGCGTGACACGTTGGTGTTGCCGCATAAACAGCACGCGCTTGCTTCAGCAGTGAAAGCTCAGATAGTTGAGCTAGACGGCGATCACATGGCACCTATTGTGATGCCTCGTGAATTTGCAGCGGCTACTCGCCAGGCTGTGAATCTGGTTGTTGCTGCAATACAGCAGCGTTGAGTTTTTCAAGCGCTTCAGTAATTGCATCAGTCTGTTCGCGCAGATCTTCCATAGTCACAAGGTCTGCCAACACCAAACGCACACCAGCTAATTCGCGAGCCAAATACTCAGTATCTGCTTGTGTGCGCGCAGCTAAACCACGGTCGCGTTCTAACTGTTCGTTGTCGCGGTCTTCTTGTCTGTTTTGTGCAAGCAAAATCAGAGGTGCGGCATATGAAGCCTGCAGCGACAAGATAAGCGTGAGAAAGATAAACGGGTAACCGTCGAACTGAAATGGTTTGTAGATATTGACGATGACCCAAGCAACAACAACAAATGATTGGATAACGAGGTAACGGCCGGTACCTAAGAAGCGAGCAATGGCTTCACTGAACGCACCGAATGCATCGGGGTCATAGTGAATACCAACGCGGCGACGCTGGCGTGGCGTAGTGAGATCTGTACGGCGCTTCATGACGTAGCCGCCTGACGTCGACGTTGTCTCCAGTCGGCAGGCAACATGCGGTCGAGCACGTCGTCAACTGTGATTGCGCCCAACAAATGTCCGGCATCGTCACACACACCCACTGCAAGCAAGTTGTACGACGCTAAGAATTCTGCAACTTCACGGTCTGATTGATTAGCAGTAACAGTGGGTTCTTTCGAAACACAGCGACCAAGTTCAGTGCTTGGTGGTTCACGCAACAAACGCTGCAAGTGCACAACACCAAGGTATGCACCGGTGGGTGCTTTGAATGGTGGTTGGGTGACAAACACTTGCGCAGCAATTGATACGAGCCATTCAGGATCTCGTACTTGTGCCAACGCTTCAGCCACAGTTGCATTGGAGCCCATGACAATAATTTCTGGTGTCATTAGTGCACCGGCTGTACCTGGCGCATATGACAACAACGTACGCACAACATCAGCGTCATCATCATCCATTGCTTCAAGCACGCGAGAACGTTGTTGTGCAGGCATCTCAGCCAACAAGTCAGCAAGGTCGTCGAGTTGCATTTCTTCCAACACGTCGATGAGGCGATCCATGTCAAGGTTTGCAATGAGCGCTAGCTGTTCGGACTCTGGCATTTCTTCCAACAAGTCAGCCAAGCGGTCGTCGTCCATTTCTTTTGCTAACAACTGACGTTGCGCAAATGGCAACGCACGCACAACACCAGCTACGTCGCTTGGGTGCATGTCGCGAAGGCGAGCTGCTTCAGCGGCCATTTCGGTTGCTGGCGCAAACAATGTGCTGACATCGGTCCAGTCGACCAATCGATATGTGGACCGGCGCCCAAGAACCCCGCGACGGGTGAGGCGGACTTTGGAGACTTCCCATCCGGATTCGCGAGCGCCGATGGTGGGGCGCAGGGCCACATCGCTGATGGCTTCGCCATTGAGGCGCTTATCGATGATGTCGCGACCCAGCATGTGCTCGCCAGGGCGAGGCTTGAATGGGTTGAGGTCTACGTCCCAGCTGCGTAGGCGAGCGCCTTCGGTATCAAGGGACAAAATACGGTTGGCATTGACAAAAATGCGCCGGCGCTGGCTGGTGGCCACAAAACCAGTGACCCGGGGAGCATCGCCACTACGGCCAGGAACCACCACAATGTCGTCCACACGCCCGATAGCAGCCCCACCCGCGTCAAGGAGGGGTAAGCGCATGATTCGGAATGCATAGATCAGGTCGCTTGCCATAAATCAAGGGTACCCTTCCGCCCCCACGGAAGGCGGGCGATTTGTCTTGTCTCTTGGTCTTCTCCCGATAACCTGACCGAGCCGTAAATACGGGGACGTAGCTCAATTGGTAGAGCGCCTGCTTTGCAAGCAGGAGGTCGTGGGTTCGATTCCCATCGTCTCCACCATTGGTATCGCCGTTACCCTTCACCTTCTGTGAATCCATCGGCCGTTCTTCGTATCTCGTGTCCTGACCAGTCGGGCATTGTTGCTGCTGTCGCCACATGGGTTGCCTCAGTTGGCGGAAACATCGTTCATGCAGAACAACACACAGATGCTTCTGACGCCATGTTTTTTCAACGCGTGGAATTTACTCATGCAGGCGTGACAGCTGTTGACACTCTTGCTGCGGGTTTTGCACCACTTGCTGCACATTGGGATATGACGTTTACGTTGGATGCTCTGCCGTGGAAACCACGCACTGCAATTTTGTGTTCAAAGCAATTGCATTGCGCAGCCGACTTGTTGGCACGCACAACGTATGGCGATCTTGGTCTT
>CAETWZ010000072.1_pt1 | contig 6614 bp, 3 predicted proteins | sample 7263761 | NCBI WGS metagenome assembly CAETWZ01 (sample SAMEA6814159, study PRJEB35770) | uncultured Acidimicrobiaceae bacterium | biome: Freshwater; feature: Freshwater reservoir; material: water | place: Czech Republic | collected 2017-06-27 | depth 30m m | reverse complement strand
TCGCCGATGCCTACAAGTACTCGCACTGCAGTTTTTCCTGCAGCTGGTGCCAACGAATGTGTTTGTGATGCCTTGCCTTCAAATCCGAGCGCAGCGAGTTGCACACGATTGAGGCCAACTCCGCTTGGTATTGGACCAGAGGCAGCAACCGGGATAACGATGGCTGCCACTTTGGCAGGGACGGACTTTGATACAGAAAAAGCAGTACGCATCAGTCCATTCTAATTGGCGATGCTCACTGCAGTAATGCCGAAGTGACTAAAGACTCTTTACAGGGCGCGAAGTGCCCTCTTGCCAACGTGCCATGGTCCACAGCAGGTCAGACAATCTGTTGAGATACGGAACGACATAACTAGGTGGCGGTGCAGCGGCAAACGCCTGACGCTCTGCGCGACGCACCGTGGTACGTGCAAAGTCGAGCCATGCAGATACTGGATGTTCACCCGGCACGACGAACTCGGTCGGTGGATCAAACTTCGTATCTAAATCATCAATGATGCTTTCAAGGCGATCCACCATCTCAGATGTCACACAACTCTTGCCTGGGGTCAACTTGTGGCGATTTTCTGGCAATGTGGCCAACTCAGCCATGAGCACATAGAGGTCTTTCATCATCGGCACAACAATGGCATCAACATCAGAACCATGACCTGCTGCTGTACGGACAAGACCAATGACTGCCTGTGCTTCATCAACAGCGCCGTAGGCGCGAGGCAACTCACTATCTTTAGGCACTCGGCCTCCATAAAAGAGTCCGGTCGTGCCGTCGTCGCCTTCCCGGGTGTAGATCTTCTCGCGAGCCATTCCATTGACTCTATGGCAAGTATCGTGGTGAGGTCATGAATCGTCAGCCCTATCTCGAAGCCGTCCACGACCGAGTCATCGTTTTTGATGGCGCTTTCGGAACTTTCGTACAAGATCTCGATCTCGGCCCTGCCGACTTCGGCGGAGAATCACTTGAGGGTTGCAATGAAATGCTGTGCCTCACCCGCCCTGATGTCATCGAATCGATGCATCGCGCATTCCTTGATGCAGGTGTCGACGTTATTGAGACCGCCTCCTTCGGCAGTTTTTCCACTGTGCTTGTGGAATACAACATTCCTGAAAAGGCTTATGAGCTCAATGTGGCCGCTGCAGCCATTGCACGGCGCGTCGCCGACACCTATGAAGTAGACGGCCGCCCTCGCTATGTAGCGGGCAGCATCGGGCCAGGCACAAAGTTGCCAAGCCTCGGCCATATCGATTTCGCCACCTTGCGTGATTCCTATGAAGAACAAGCTCGCGGTCTTCTTGATGGAGGTTCTGACCTCTTTCTTATCGAGACATGCATGGACTTATTGCAGATCAAGGCCGCAATGCAGGCCTGTCGTCGCGCAATGAAGACTGTCGGCCGCGAAGTTCCGATTCAGGTGCAAGTCACCATGGAAACAACCGGACGTATGTTGGTTGGTACGGAAATTGGTGCCGCTTATGCATCACTGCAAGCAATGAAGCCTGACGTCATCGGCATTAACTGCGCAACTGGGCCTTCAGAAATGCAAGAGCACTTGCGGTATCTCAGCGAGCATTCACTGATTCCTATCAGCGTGTTACCGAACGCTGGTTTGCCAAGCGTTGTTGACGGAAGAACTCATTACGATCTCACACCAGAACAACTTGCAGAATTCCATTTGCAGCATGTCAGCAAATTGGGCATTGGCATTGTGGGTGGCTGCTGCGGCACAACACCAGAGCATCTTCGTCAAGTCGTTGAAGCTGTACGTGGAGTCACCCCGAAAGTTCGTACGCCAGAGTTTGAACCAAGCGTGTCGTCGTTGTACTCCCCTGTCACATTGGAACAAGACAACAGTTTCCTCATCATTGGTGAGCGCACCAACGCAAACGGCTCGAAAGCATTCCGCGACGCAATGTTGCGCGAAGACTGGGACACATGCGTCAAGATGGCGACCGAGCAAATCCGCGAAGGTTCACACGTTCTTGACGTTTGCGTTGACTACGTGGGCCACGACGGCGCTGTTGACATGAACGAAATTGCATCGCGTTTCGCTAGCCAAGCAAGTGTTCCTCTTGTTCTTGACTCAACAGAACCCGAAGTAATGGAAGCCGGATTACTGCACACTGGCGGCCGCAGTATTTTGAACTCAGCAAACCTTGAAGATGGCGAAGCACCCGGCAGTCGTCTCGACCGAGTGTTCTCACTTGCTCGCGATTACGGCGCAGCTGTTATCTGTTTGCTCATTGACGAACGTGGCCAGGCACGTGACGTTGAATGGAAGATGGAAGTCGCGCATCGCATTCACACCATCGCCACAGAACGTTATGGCCTTTCCGCTAGTGACCTCATCTTCGACGCGCTCACATTCCCTATTGGTACCGGCGACGAAGACCTGCGCAAAGACGGCATTGCAACTCTCGAAGCCATTCGACGAATCAAAGAAGAAATTCCTGGTGCATTCACAACCCTGGGTCTTTCAAACGTCAGTTTTGGTCTCAGCCCATCGACACGTCAGGTGTTGAACAGTGTGTTCCTGCACGAGGCACGCCAAGTGGGCCTTGATTCTGCAATTGTCCATGCCTCCAAGATTTTGCCGCTTGCTCGTATTCCTGAAGAACAGATCACCGTGTGCCAAGACCTCATCTTTGATCGCCGTTCCCCTGGCTATGACCCACTCACGAAGTTGCTTGAGATTTTCGCTGACGTTTCAACAATTGATGCCGTCAAAGAAGACCGCACCGACTGGACCATCGAACAAATCTTGCGTCAACGCATTATTGATGGCGACCGCGAAGGTTTGACTGATGATCTCGACCGCGCAATGTCAGACGGTGTAGCCCCACTCGACATCATCAACGAAATCCTTCTTGACGGCATGCGCGAAGTGGGCGAACTCTTTGGCTCTGGCCGCATGCAGTTGCCATTCGTTCTGCAGAGTGCTGAAACCATGAAGACCGCAGTTGCCTATCTTGAGCCGCACATGGCAAAGACCGGCGAAAGCAGCGCAAAGGGCAAACTGGTATTGGCCACCGTAAAGGGTGACGTTCACGACATTGGTAAAAACCTTGTTGACATCATCTGCACCAACAACGGTTACGAAGTACACAACATCGGAATCAAAATCAGTATTTCCGAAATGATCGAAAAGGTCAAAGAAGTCGGCGCTGACGCACTTGGCATGAGCGGCCTACTCGTAAAGAGCACCATCATCATGCGCGACAACTTGCTTGAACTTAACGCACAGGGGCTCAGCGACATACCCGTTCTTCTCGGTGGAGCAGCACTCACACGCAGTTACGTAGAACAAGACCTACGCAAAATCTATGAAGGGCGAGTTCTGTACGGCAAAGATGCGTTTGAAGGTCTCGCAACTCTTGACACATTGATGGCAATCAAGAAGTCCGGCGTTGATGACCCTGACTTTGGTCGCAAGCTTGGTGAGCGTGTTATTCCACGTCGCGAAAAAGTCGAAGTTGACCCTGCATCAATCCCGCGCAGATCGCCCGATGTTGAAACAGACAACACTGTCTTTGTTCCACCATTCCTTGGTTCCAAAGTGGTGAAGGGCATCGGCATCGATGAGATCGCCGAATACATCAACGAAACTGCCCTGTTCCGCAACCAGTGGCAGTACCGCCCGAATGAAGGCGAATCAGACACTGACTTCAAAGATCGCATTCGCCCTATCTTGCGCGCCCAACTCAGCAACGCCAAAGCAAGTGGTGTTCTAGTCCCACAACTTGTGTACGGATACTTCCCTGTCAATAGCGACGGCAATGACCTTGTTGTCTACACAGACGACACCCGCACCGTTGAGCGCACACGCTTTAACTACCCGCGCCAAAAGGTTGCGCCGTTTATGTGCATCGCCGACTTCTTTCGGTCTGTTGAAAGTGCTGAACCTGACTACGCTGCGTTCCACATTGTCACCATGGGTCAACCAATTAGCGAAGCAGCTGGCGAACTGTTCGCTGCCAACAAATACCAGGACTACCTCGAGCTTCACGGCATCGGCGTTGAAATGGCTGAAGCACTTGCTGAGTACTGGCACCATCGCATTCGTACCGAATGGGGTTTCGTGAATGAAGACGGCCCTTCAGTTGCTGGTTTGTTCCGTCAGCAATACCGCGGCGGTCGTTATAGCTGGGGTTACCCCGCTTGCCCAGATCTAGAAGACAATGCGCGCGTTGCCGAGCTGCTTGAAGCTGGTCGTATTGGTATCGAAGTGAGTGAAGAGACTGGCTGGCAATACCAACCAGAACAAACCACATCAGCGATTATCTGTCATCACCCGAAGTCAAAGTACTTCGTCGCCCGCGACTAGCGACCCCACTCAACCGACCGGAATTTGACCCATTTTTTATCGACTACAGTCCGTTTATGACCTTAGATATCTCATGCGCATTTGCCACATCCATGACCACTCCGGACCACGTAGTTACTGCAGAAAAGCTTGGCTACACACGGGCTTGGCTCTATGACTCTCCTGCTTTGTACCCCGATGTGTGGGTGCAGTTGTGCCGCGCCGCTGAGCGCACATCAACTATCGGCCTCGGGCCAGGCGTTCTTATTCCAAGCTTGCGTCACCCCATGGTGACAGCCGCAGCTATTGGCACATTGACAGAAATCGCCGGCATGCATCGCGTGCACGTTGGAGTGGGTACCGGATTCACTGGTCGCTTTACGCTCGGACAAAAGCCAAATAAATGGGCATCGGTTGTTCATTACGTTGAAACTGTTCAAGCGTTACTTCGCGGAGACATTGTCGAATGGGAAGGCGCAAAGATTCAGATGATGCACCCAGACGGTTACTCAACACCTCGTCCTATTCGAGTTCCGTTTGTTCTTGGCGCTGCTGGACCAAAAGGTTTCAAAGCCGCTCAAGACATTGCAGATGGCGTATTTGTAGCTGGTGCAGACCCGCAACCAAATTTCGACTGGCAAGTGATGTTGCATGTTGGCACCGTTCTTGATGACAACGAATCTCCTGGTTCCGAGCGTGCAATTGCAGCTGGTGGCCACGGAGCCGCTGTGTACTACCACTTCTTCGATGAGAATGGTCTCGGAGTAGAACAACTTCCCGGTGGAGCTGAATGGAAAGCTGCGTACGCAAACGTTGAACCGTCTGTGCGCCATCTTGCTATTCATGATCTTCACATGATCGCAGTGAACAAACTTGATCAACCGCTCATCACTGGTGAAGTGATGCAATCAATGGGTGCTGCATTCAGCCCTGCACGATTGCGTGAAGTTCTTCACGAATTTGAAGAAAAGGGCGCAACAGAACTTGCATACCAGCCAGCTGGTCCCGACATTACTCGTGAACTTGAAAAGTTCATTACTGCAGCCCACGGCTAGTTTCAACAACTAGTGGGGTTGAGTTTTATTCCACGTTGCAGCCAATAAGGCGTAGTGGCCATTGAGCGCGATCAGCTCATCATGAGTGCCGATTTCAGTAATGTGCGCATCAGCAACAACAGCAATTTTGTCAGCACGCTGCACCGTCGATAAACGATGCGCTACAACAATGACGCTGCGATTAACCATCAGTTTTTCAAGCGCTGCTTCCACCAACATCTCGGTACCAGGGTCAAGGTTTGACGTTGCTTCATCAAGCACCAAAACAGCTGGGTCGATAAGTGCTGCGCGTGAAAGTGCAACTAGTTGACGTTCCCCGGCCGACAGACGAGAGCCTCGTTCACGCACTTCGGTATCAAGCCCTTCTGGCAATGCTTCAAAGCGTTCACGCAAACCGATTTTGTCGAGAGCAATAAGAAGTTCATCTTCGGTGGCATCTGGTTTTGCAATACGCAAGTTGTCGCGAATAGTGCCATCAAACAAGAAGCCTTCTTGAGGAATAACGACAATGCGATCGCGCAAATCGTCCATTGATGCCCGACGAAGGTCTACCCCGCCGAATGACACCGTGCCTGATTGTGCGTCATAGAGACGCGCCATCAATTTGGCGAGCGTGGATTTACCAGCGCCAGTAGGACCAACTAGGGCCAAACGAGTACCCGCAGTGAGCGTCAGCGACACGTTCTCAAGCGCTGGCTGCACAGCCCCCGCATATGAGAACGTGATGTTGTCAACCACAACGTCACCCACTAAGGGCAGAGAAATGGGGTTCGGAGATTCGTCGACATCAGGGACAGCATCAATGATTGCGAACAACTTATGTAACGACGCCGCAGATGACTGCAATGTGTTGTACAGCTGAGACAGCTGTTGCACAGGGTCAAACAAACTTGCCAAGAGCAGAACAAATGCGACAACCGTGCCGAGCGAAACCGAACCATTGTGAACTAACAGACCACCAAAACCCACAATGAGAGCCGACGACCCGATACCCGCAAATTCAATAAGTCCGAAATACCACGTACTGACCTTCACGCTATGAATATGACTTCGATATAGCGCCCGGTTTGATTCTTCAAAGCGTCGAATTTGTTCGTCTTCTCGTGCGTATGCCTGAATGACACGAACACCAGTGATTCCTTCTTGAAGCGCTGACAAATTTGCGCCAACTTTGTCGCGCACTTCCAAATATGCCTTGTTTGCATCGCGCTGGAACTTGATAGATGCCACGATGAGAAACGGAAAGACAAGTAGTGAAATC
>CAETWZ010000061.1_pt1 | contig 7141 bp, 4 predicted proteins | sample 7263761 | NCBI WGS metagenome assembly CAETWZ01 (sample SAMEA6814159, study PRJEB35770) | uncultured Acidimicrobiaceae bacterium | biome: Freshwater; feature: Freshwater reservoir; material: water | place: Czech Republic | collected 2017-06-27 | depth 30m m | reverse complement strand
CCTTGAGACTCAGTGGGCTGCGTCAGCACAACGCAGCGTGAAGACACCCGTTGACAACTTTGCGACGCGTTTAGTGAGCCAACTATCTGGTGGAGAACGCAAACGCCTTGTCCTTGACTTGTTACTCACATCAGGTGCTGATGTGTTGTTTCTTGACGAACCGGATAACTACCTCGATATTCCTACGCGTGGGTGGCTAGAGGAACAGATCAAGGCATGCAAGAGCACCATTCTCATGGTGAGCCATGACCGCACGTTGCTAGAGCGCGTTGCTACAAAGATCATCGCTGTTGAAGGGTCTGGTGCATGGGTGCACGGTGGTTCATACGTAACCTTTCCTGAAGCACGGCAGAAGCGTCAAGAACTACTTGGTGATGACCTAAAGCGTTGGAACGATGAAGAGCGCCGACTGTTTCATCACATGAAGATCATGAAACAGCGCGCTGCACAAAACTTTAAGAACGCCACGAAAGCAAATGGTGCTGAAACTCGCTGGGAAAAATTCGTGAAAGCTGGTCCGCCGCCTCCGCCAGTGCCCGACCAGCAGATTTATGTTCGCTTCCGCGGCGCAGACTCGGCGCGGCGCGTAGTGAAGTTTGAGTCCGTTGCCATTGGTGAATTGTTCATGCCTTTTTCCGACGAAGTGCATTTTGGTGAGCGCCTCGGGCTGATTGGCCCGAACGGAACCGGAAAGACTCACCTTCTTAACGCGTTAAACGGCAAGGCAGAAGGCCTGATGGGAGACATCACGTTCGGGCCTCGTACATCAGTGGGCATGTTCAATCAAGTAAACGACAGACCAGAGTTTCACGGACGTGAATGTATTGAAATTGTTCGCGACAAATTGAGTGATGAACAAAAGTCAATGGGAGCACTTGCCCGTTATGGTCTGCGCAACAACGCTCGCCAAGAATTCCAAACATTGTCTGGTGGGCAAAAGGCGCGACTTGAAATTTTGAGCCTTGAACTTGCGGGTCACAACGTGTTGCTACTTGATGAGCCAACCGACAACCTTGACATTGATTCCTCTGAAGCACTCGAACGCGCCATCGAAGGTTTCGAAGGAACTGTCATTGCAGTGAGCCACGACCGCACATTTCTTGCAAACTTCGACAGGTTTATCATGATCACTGATGACGGCGATGTGTACGAATTGCCAGATTTTGATATTGCACTCGCTGGGCTTTCTGCCCCATCGGAACTCGCTACGTTGCGTCTAGCAAAGCCACTGACCGTCTGAACACTGAGGTCACCTTTTCCCGCGAATAGTGTGGGGTGATGAAACCGTTCGAAGGAACATTCGAGTCGCTACAGACACGTGAACTACCGCAATGGTTTGAAGATGCCAAGTTCGGCATTTTCATTCACTGGTATCCGGCTTCTGTTCCGGCCTATGCGCCATTGTCAGAGGACTTGTTCGAGCAGACAACCAAATACGGAGAAGAAACTGCATTTCGTGAATCGCCCTATGCCGAGTGGTATGTGAACTCACTTGCTATCGAAGGCTCTTCTGTACAGAAACATCATGCTGAGGTTTATGGCGACAAGCCATACGACGAGTTTGTTACTGAGTTCTTTACAGAGTCTCAACAATGGGACCCAAGTGCGTGGCAAGAATTGTTTCAGGCATCAGGTGCAAAATATTGCGTTATGGGTACTCGCCATATTGACGGCGCGATTATGTGGCCTACTTCTGTACATAACCCCATAAAAGGACCCGCATACACATCACCACGCGACTTAGTGGGAGAAGCGTGTGAAGCGGCACTCAACGCCGGCATGCGCATAGGCCTTTACTACTGCGGCGGACTTGATGTCACATTTCAAGGCCTCGGGTACAACGGGTGGCTCAGTATGTTTCTTGCCACACCACAGACAGATGAATACGCCGAATATGCAACTGCTCACTACCGTGAACTGATTCAGCGATACAGCCCTGACTTGTTGTGGAACGACGTCGGTTGGCCAGGTGGCGGCGCTGCTGCAATGCAATTCATGGCCGAATATTTCAATCACAACCCAGACGGTGTAGTGAATGATCGGTTTGACATGATCGGTGTCGCAACCGGCACAACGCATGCCGACTACATCACGCCTGAGTATTCCTCTGGCCTGACTCTTCCAGACAAGAAGTTCGAAGTATGTCGCGGCATCGGACGAAGCTTTGGATACAACGCGTTAGACGACGACTCGACGTACGCGTCATCGGAAGAACTAATCCAGTTACTAATAAACGCAGTTGCTGATGGTGGCAACTTATTGCTCAATATTGGACCAACAGCCAACGGCGAAGTTCCTGAACTGCAACAGCAACGCATTCGTGACATTGGTGCATGGCTCAACATTTACGGTGCGGCGATTTTCAACACGTGTCCACATTCTGTTTCGTCATTGACATCATCTGATGGACGAACAGTTCGCCTCACGCAAGATCGCAACGGAATTGTCTATGCAATCATTATTGGTAACTCCCCTCATGCCAGCATCACTATCGAGGGTCTTCCGCAAGGCGACATCATGCTGCTCGGACATACACGACCGCTTGTGCGCGACGGCAACACAGTGTCTCTGCCATTAGCCCCGCGAGCTGATATTGCGTTTGCATTGCGAATTGCCCAATAGACCATAAACACACGCGGACAGGTAGCGTCGCCAGTATGAAAGCTGCTGTTTATTACCAGACTGGCGGACCTGAGGTCCTGAAGTACGAAGACGTGGCAGAGCCACAATTGCGCCCAGGTGGAGTGCTGATTGACGTTGCCGCCATTGCAATTCAAGGCGGCGACACCTTGAACCGAACTGGTGGAGCATTAGCAACCAAGCCTCACATCGTTGGGTACCAAGCATCGGGCATTGTGCGTGAAGTGGGCGAAGGTGTCACTGCGTTTACAAAAGGACAACAGGTTGTTGCCACTATGGGATTTGGATCACACGCTGAAGTCATCAGTGTCCCCGCTGCTGCCGTGTGGGCTGTACCAGCCGGCTTGTCACTGCAAGAAGCAGCGGGCATACCAATCGAATTCGGTACTGCTGATGATTGCCTCTTCGAATTTGGTCGTTTGAAGGCAGGCGAATCTGTTCTTATTCAAGCTGGCGCAAGTGGCGTTGGTCTTGCAGCCATTCAGTTAGCAAAGGCAGCAGGTGCAACTGTGTTTGCAACAGCATCAAGTGATGAACGACTAGAGCGTCTAAAGGAATTCGGATTAGACCACGGCATCAACTACACAAAGGTTGATGCAGCAAAAGAAGTGTTAGCGCTGACAAACGGTGCTGGTGTGAACTTAGTTGTGGACTCAGTCGGTGGTTCAACATTGGAAGGCAGCGTTGCCATGTTGGCGTACCGTGGCCGCATTAGTTGGGTGGGCCGTGCGGGTCGCGAAGAAAAAGCACCAGAGATTTGGCCCATCATGCAAAAGAATGCGTCAATTACCGGAGTATTCCTTGGAGCCGAAATGGCTATGAACCCAACGCGCACACATCCAATGATTGACAGTCTTGTCGCACGTATCGCTAAGAAGGAACTCACAGTGGTGATTGACTCAACATTCCCACTGTCTGATGCTGCAGGCGCACATCGTCACATCGAAAGTCGCAAGGCATTCGGTCGTGTGTTGCTGATTCCGTAATTACTTTGCGATGAGATACAGCACTGGTAACACAGTGCTGAAAATTGCAGCAAGTGAAACAAGTGTCGTTGACACTCGCCCACTGACATGTTCACCTAGTACATGAGGTTTACGCGATAACAGCAAAATCATGATGATCAATGGCGGAGCTGCAAGCCCATTCAATACTGCTGACCAGTACAGCGCACGAACTGGGTTGAACCCGATGAAGTTCATGGAAAGCCCCACCATCATCGATGCAAAAATCACTATGTAAAATGCTTTTGCCTGTGACAACTTGAGACTGAGACCTTCACGCCAGCCAAAAGTTTCTGACAGTGCATACGACGTTGACCCAGCCAAAACCGGAACTGCCAATAAACCTGTCCCCATGATTCCTGCCGTGAAGAGCCATTTAGCCATTGACCCCGCGAGTGGTTCAAGAGCTTGAGCTGCTTGTTCGGCAGTACCAATTTGTGAGATGCCATGAGCGCCAAGTGTTGCAGCCGAAGTCACCATGATTGCAAACATCACAAAAACACCAGAAGACATACCAGCAATCACATCCCCCCGCATGGCTCGCATGTGAATGAGACCATCACCAATGTCGCCAGGATGATCCCTGCGTTCTTCTACTTCTTCACTTGTTTGCCAAAAAAAGAGATACGGGGAAATGGTTGTACCGAAGAGGGCAATCATTGCTGCTAACTCGGGGCGGTTAAACCCAAGACGCGGAACTAAGACATGATTCAGAACATCGAACCAACTGACATTGATGATGAAAAGAACCACTACATATGACAGAAGAGACACACATAACCAGCGCAACACTTTTGAATATTGGTGATATGGAATTGCAATCTCTAAAGCAGCCATACCCAAAGCGAACACCACCACCAGGATGACTTGCGGAATCGGAATGATCATGTGGGTTGCAGCAGCCATTGACCCGAGGTCAGCCCCGATATTGAAAGTGTTTGCGGCAATCACAAGAGTGAGAGCCACATACAGCACCCACTTTGGAAACTCTTCTTTGATGAGCGTGGCGAGCCCTTTGCCTGAAAACAAACCGAGGCGTGCAGTGGACTCTTGCACCGCTGCTGCCAACGGCAACGCAAGAACCGTAGTCCACAACAGTTTGAATCCGAAAGCAGCACCTACTTGTGAATAGGTGCCAATTCCTGATGGATCATCATCAGCTGCACCAGTGATGAGCCCTGGCCCCACACGTTGGAAATACCCGCGCCCACCAAAATGATGCCGATGTGGATGATGTAATGATTGCTTCATAAGTAACTAGTAGTTACTTGCAATGTATCTCTATCGGTAGGTGTCGCTGGGACTACTACTTCACTTTTACGGTTATCTTTTTCGTCCGTTTAGGTGTTGTTTTGTACTTCGCTTGAGTCAACGTCAGTGTGCATGTTGCAGCTTTGGTCGGAGCAACTAGCTTTCCCAGTCTGATTTTGCATAATCCGGTGGCTTTCCAAGTGGGGAAACCCTTGCCTACCGTCTTAATCAGAGCAACCAGAAACGTGCTCGAACCTTTCTTTACGGTCTTGCTTGAAGAGTTGGCCGCAGGGACCGTAGTGGTAGTAACTGTATTGCTACCCACCTTTGCGCCAGCGAGCAACTGTGAATACACCTGGTTTGCGCTTTGTGAACCATTGCCCGTGACCGCAGTGACTTTCACTACTGGCGATGAATAACCAATTGACGGAAACACAATCGTTGCACCCAGATCGCTGATCACAAAAGAACGCTCAACAACTGTTTCGACATCTGCCTTCTTAACAGAAGCAGCAAGTGAGCTGTTCAGGCCAGCTTCCGTTTTAGTAATTCCCCATTGTTCAAGAAGTTTGTTGGGAAGAAAAGCCGTGAAACTGCCGGTGTTGAGTGTCGTGCCATCAGGCAAAAAATGTGGCGCGGTCGTCTTGATCTCAAGTTGTCTATTGCTGAGACTGGGAAAGTGGAAATAGGTGGCATTGGTTGACACCCAGATGGGTCCTGGCACATCTGCAGCTGGTGAGTTCACAAAAGTACTTGACCGAGCGTAAAACACCAGTGGAGCCGACTCTGCCGTTGTGACATTGCAGACAACGAATTGCATACTCGGTATGCCACATCGATTAGTCCAGAGAAGAGATGTGTCGTCGCTCTTTTCAGTATCGAAGTTGATGTGTTGTGCATCTGATTCCAACGCAACCCGAGCTGGGTGGCCTTCAATCACGGTGACCAAATCTTGACCAGACAATGAAAAATCCATTTTCCCTTGGTCAGCAACGACAACACTGTACTGAGGCATTTTTGATGTCTTGTATCTGATCTCAACCTTGATCTTCGATGTCTTCGACAGAATCGCGGACAAGTCCACCAACCCACCCGTGGCACTTTGATCTTGAGGTTTTCTTCCCCAGTCAAAATAACTAAACGTTTCGAAGGTACGAGAAGGTGGAACGTAAAAAGCGTTGATGTTGAACCCATACTGTGCGTTCTCCACTGTGGGGTCATGCGTTTTCCATGAGGTCAAACGAACAACAAATTTTAATGATGACGGCGCGGGTTGATCATCAACGGTTGCGATGTAGCAATAATTTGTTACTGCCCCCACACATTCAGGAAACGTTGCGACATTTAGATCATCCCTTCCAGCTTCAGTCACATAACACGGCTCGCCGGTAACAGCCACGCTGCAGTCTCGCAAGAGTTCGGTGTACTCGGGAATCGCATCAGCAGCGTGACTGGTTGATGCTGACACCATAGATGTCACTGGAACAGACAGGGCGATAACAAGTACAAGCCTCTTCAACATTGAAACGATGTTACAAACTTTTCTCAGTAGCAGATTGCAACTAGAGTACGACTCGTGAGCCACGACAAAACCCCACCCGTTGTTGGCTTTGTTGGGACTGGCCATATCGCTACCTTTCATTCAAAGATGCTGAAGATCAGTGGAGTACCGCTGACTCGTGGCGGATGTTTCGATATTGATTCAGAACGCGCCGCTACTTTTGCTCAGGCTTCAGGAAGTACCGTTATGGCATCGGCAGATGAAGTTATTGCATCAAGCGACATGGTCTACATCTGCACATGGACAAGCGAGCATCAAACACTTGTTGAGAAATGCATTGCAGCTGCGAAACCATTCTTCTGCGAAAAACCTCTCAGCGTCGGCCTGCGTGAAGCAAGTGACATGCATGCGGCTGCTACTGAAAGCGCGTTGACTCATCAATGCGGCTTAATTCTTCGCCGGTCCCCCGCGTATCTGTGGGCTAAAGAACTCATTTCAGATCCGGCAGCTGGCGCGCCCATGGCAGTGGTGTTTCGCGATGATCAATTCATTCCCGTGCAAGGGCACTACAAATCAACATGGCGCGGAGATGTTACGAAAGCTGGTGCTGGCACATTGTTAGAACACAGCATCCATGACGTTGACATGTTGCGCTTTCTCATTGGTGATGTTGAGTCCGTCAGCGCTCGCGCTTCATACCGTCATGGCATTGAGGGAATTGAAGATGTCGTTGCAGCATCAATTG
>CAETWZ010000055.1_pt1 | contig 7505 bp, 6 predicted proteins | sample 7263761 | NCBI WGS metagenome assembly CAETWZ01 (sample SAMEA6814159, study PRJEB35770) | uncultured Acidimicrobiaceae bacterium | biome: Freshwater; feature: Freshwater reservoir; material: water | place: Czech Republic | collected 2017-06-27 | depth 30m m | reverse complement strand
TCACTGTTGGAGCATTTTTAAAACGCACTGCAGTTGCACGTGCAAATGAACCAGCACTTCGCCGTATGGCTGACAGCATCATTGCGTTTGCAGACCACGAAGGTTTCCCTGCACACGGCAACGCAATCCGCCGCCGCTTTACCTAAGACTGCGGTCCGTTTACAAACGTAAATGTCGGAACGGGTTGCGCCACATAGTTACCCACCTTGTCAGGGAGAAGCGTTAACGAAAACGTCCAAGTCCCTAATGCTGACAGATTGGGGAATCGCACTCTTGCCCGTGCCACGGTTGTGGTGTACCCAGTCGTATTCGATGTGACACTGCTGATAATTCGGAATGTAGGACGACCGTATGTGGGAAACGTCGGATCATCATCAGCAGGATTGTCATCGTAGACCTCTCCGCAATTATGTGCGTCAAGGCATCCGTATAACGTTGCTCCACTTGGGCCGCGAAGTGTGAATTGAGAGTTACTCTCGTCCCAGAATGCCCCACTGAGATTTTCGGTAACCGTGATATCTAAATCGACATAATCATCACCGCTTGTGGTATTCGGTGCATGAACAAGCTGAATGTTAGTAACGGTTGGTCCTTCACTGTCGCCGATACCGGTTTGATTAGTAACAGTCTGCGCAAGCGCGAGTGTCGGTATGGCAACGTAGCCCCCACCGTAACGGCCTTCTTTGCCAGAAATATCTCTTAAGTCGTTGACCAAATAGAGGTTGGTATTACCACTTGGCCAAAAGCGAGGGTACGTCACTGAAACAGTCCAATAACCATGCTGCAAAGTTCCGCTTGTCCTAGTTGCTACTGTCGATCGAACGATGTTTCCATTAGTTGACCGCATATAAATGGTTATATAACGGTCATCAATTCCTAAGTCATCAGACAATTCAAGTGTGTACGTCACGGCCTGTGGACCAGCAGACGTGTCAATTGATTGTGTTGACGCAGTCGCGCTTACAAGTACTGGATCTTGCGTGTCACCGATACCTGTTTGCGCAATATTCTGATGCACAAATGGTTCACCAGCTGCATAAACCGTGGGGACACCATTAGATGAATAGGTCCACACGTTATTATCAAAGAAATACCTGGCGTTATTCCCTACTTGGTCTCGGCAGTCATACCCTTCCATGCTCCAGTCGCCTTGTTCGGCATATCGAGGCAAAGTGAAGGAAAAGGTAAACCGGATTTTTGTGTTTCCATATCTACCGACTGTGAGAACTGTCGGCACTACTCCACTAGGAGCAATCTGCTTTAAGAATGAGCCGTCTTTAATAAGACCCATCCAGCATCCCCATTCCGAGAATCCTGCGAGATCATCCGTGGCCACAACTGCAACGGTGAAATTACGCGCACTGGCGCTTGTATCAACACTCAAAGTTGAAGGGGTGACAGATTCAACTTTCGGTGATTCAGTGTCACACGTTCTCGTTTCTGGGTTTGTGTCATAAATGTCAGATGAGTCGACATTGCACACATTGAGTCCGCCATCGCCGTTGACGTGATCAGATCCACCATCACCTGTCAAGGTGTCATTGCCGTCGCCACCGTTCAGTGTGTCGTCACCTGAACCGCCGGTCATTACGTCGTTGCCTGAACCGCCGTAGATAATGTCATCGCCTTCGCCGCCATCAATATCGTCAGCGCCGGTGTCCTCTGCATCGTCGGCCAACTTACGAACTCCAGCAGCTGAAACCGCTTTGCCTGAAGCTGATTGTAAAAGAGTGGCGTAAATGATGTCTTTGCCTGCCTTGGCTCTGATTTTGTCTTTGCCACCTTTGCCGCAAATTACATCGTTGCCGGATGTTCCCTCTAAGACGTCATCTCCTGACGTTCCCGTAATAGTGCAGCCCGACGCTTGCACTTGCGGCGTGGAACCAGAGGTGTCCGAAGTTGTAGGCGCACTACTTCCATAATTTCCTGAGGAAGGTGTACTGATAGAAGTCTTTGACCATGTGCCGCCGACAACAAAACGCACTTTTGTACTTGAAACACTGAAGCCTTTGAGATTTTTTGATTTCGCAGAAATCAAAAGCAGTACGCCCTTCTTCACACTTTTGATCGTGCAGTTTCTTGCGGTCTTCAATGCGGTACACGTTTTAGTAGATGCAGTAATCACTGTTGACGCGATGCTTGCACCGCCGTTACTTGTACCCAGCGAAAATGTGACCTTCACGTTGTATGTAGAACCAGAAACTTTGATTGAAGAGATTTGCAAAATGGCAGGAGAAAATGGAACCGTGACAATTTTGGCGGCCGATGCTGTCATCGGGGCACCCAGAATCGCAATGATGGCAAGCGTGGGCAATAACTTGGGTCGAATACGACGCATGGTTGCCCTCCATTTCGCTGTGATAGCTACCACTTGTAGCCCGTAGTAATAGTCAGAGGATACCCGAGGTCCTGCACTACTGAAAGGGTTAGCTAACTAACGGAAAAACTCCAATTAGATCAACGATGTCGGCAGCGATCTCAACACCAAGGTCTTCTTGGATGAAATGGCTTGCCCGATAGACCTTGTGATTGATGCCCGGTAATTGGGTCCCAGGGATTCCCTCTCGATATTGCTTTCCCATTTCCATATAGGTGAACGGGCATCGGTCGCCCCAGATGGTCAAAACCGGCTTCGTAAAAGTGTTGAACACTTCCCACGCAGCATCACCTTTTTCGCGTTCTGGGTCATCAGCCGAGATTGGCACCAGCATCGGGAATCGTCGAGCGCCAGCTGAAAATTCATGTGCGGGATACGGCGCGTCATATGCCGCAAGTGATTCTGGAGGCAACTTCGATAAGCACCAACCCTGCACAATTTTAGAAGGTGTGAGTTCTTTCACTTCTTGTGCGTACATACGCCATGCAAGGAAATAGAACGCAGGGCCAGCTTCAACCAATGCGTGCACTTTGTCTGCATTGATGCTGTCGTCATCGTTGACCGTTGCACGCCAATCCATATTCATCATGTCTTTCATGATTTGAGGATCAAACGGTTGTTGCGCAGTGATGAACGGAACTGACGGACCTGAACGTGGCAACCCAGTATTTGAAAAAACGACGCGTGCAAAACGATCTGGAATTTCTGAAACAACTCGACCACCAATGAGGCCGCCCCAGTCTTGACCAAAGAATGTCAGGTTCTGCAGATTTAGTTTCTCAATTAGTTCTCGCACCCATGCAACGTGACCGCTGTATGAATACGCAAGTTCATCTGTTGGTTTATCGGAACGACCAAAACCAATGAGGTCAGGAACAATGACTCTGTATCCGGCAGCAACTAACGGTGTCACCATCTTGTGGTACAGGTAACCCCACATTGGTTCACCGTGCAGCAAGAACATCGTTTCCTTTGCATCGCTCGGACCCGCGTCGACATACGCCATTTGTAAACCGGCACCCACTGTTACTTCATGCACCGGCCAGTCATACCCCACTACATTTTTGAAACAGGATTCAGGAGTACGCACTACTTCACCAACAGTGGGGACAATTCGACGTTCAGGCAAGCTCATTGCAGAATTGTAGAAGCAATTCCGATATGGCTATTCACTCTGGGATAACACATACCATTCAGATGAATAGTGGTGAGCACGTCGCACTTGGCGGTATTGCTTTAACGGTCTGGGTCGAAAATGCTGGGGCGTTCGCCAAAGCGAGCCATTGCTTGCCGAAGCGGAACAATGTTGCTACGACTGCGTGATTCAATTTCAGTAATGGCGTGCATGAGGCCCTGACGCAGTTGCTCTACTTCACCACGAAGTCGAACAACTTCTGCTTCCAAGGCCATGACATGACGAATGCCTTCAAGATTCATACCGGTGGCAGCTAACTCTGTAATGCGCAGCAACCGCGCAATATCTGCATCGCTGTATCGACGATTTCCACCAGTTGTTCGCGCAGGAGTCAACAAACCGCGTCGTTCATAAATGCGCAACGTTTGCGGGTGCATGCCAGCTAGTTCCGCTGCAACCGAAATGACATACAGTGCGCGAAGTTCATCATGGGTCATGACGTTGATCCTGACGTGCGAGGTGAAGTCAGAATTTCACTCAGAGATTCAATAGCCGCGCGTTCTTCATCAGAAAGCTTTGTTGGCACGTTTACGTCAACAGTGACGATGAGATCACCACTGTGTTTCGGTGTTTCAATCCCTTTGCCTTTCACGCGATGGCGTGAACCACTTTGTGTGCCGGCCTTTAAACGCAATGTCACTTCTGCGCCGTCAAGTGTTGGAACAGCAATAGTTGCACCCAGCACTGCTTCCGTAAATGAAACAGGAACTCGCGTGAGCAAATTGAGACCCTCACGTGTAAACAACGGATGCGGTGCAACATTGCATTCCACAAACAAATCGCCGGCTGGTCCACCATTACGACCAGGGCTGCCTCGGCCTTTCAAGCGAATGCGTTGTCCGTTATCAACACCTGCAGGAATACGCACGTTCACTTCGCGCGGACGACGTTCAATGCCAGTGCCACGACACGTAGAACACGGGTTTTCAATGATGATGCCGTTGCCATTGCACGAACGACATGGTTGAGAAAACGAAAACATTCCTTGATTATCTGCAGTAGAACCGCGACCGCCGCACGCACCGCACGTTTTAGGTGAAGTGCCTGCACGCGCGCCAGAGCCAGAACACCCTGAACATTGTGCATCTGCAGTGAGATGAAGCGATGTTGTTAGCCCGTGTGCTGCATCTACAAAATCAAGAGTCAATGTGGTTGCAATGTCTTGTCCGCGTTGAGGACCAGTTGATCCACCGCCGCGACGTCCGCCGCCGCCACGACCAAACATTTGGCCAAGAATGTCGCCGAGGCCATCGCCACCCATATCGAAACGAATGTTTTGGCCGCCGCCACCAGGGCCGCCGAAGCCACCCATCGGACCAACGCGCCGCACTTCGTCGTATTCCGCGCGTTTCTTTTCGTCACCGACTACGTCATAGGCAGCAGAAATGTCTTTGAACTTCTCTTCGGCTTTGGCGTTGTCAGGGTTTGCATCGGGGTGATACTCACGCGCAAGTTTTCTATACGCCTTTGTGATGTCTTTGACAGTTGCGTCTTTCGACACGCCCAGTACTGCGTAATAGTCCTTTTCGTACCATTCGCGTTGACCGGACATGCCTTATCCCCGCACCTTCACCATGGCAGCGCGCAATACGCGACCCTTCCATTCGTATCCAGTGCGAAGCACTTCAACAACGATTGGTTCTCCACCGTCTCCATCTTCATGAACAACAGCTTCTGATGTAGTGGGATCAAATGGCTTATCCAACAGATCAAATGCAACAAGTCCTTGCTTGCCAAGTGCAGCCATCAGCGCTGACCAAATTGGTTCAACGCCTGCTGCACCATGGGCAAAGGCTGCTTCACATGCATCAAGAACTGGCAGCAATGAATCTGCAATACGGCCAGTAGCCCTATCAACTTCATCGGTCATGTTTGACGTGACACGTTTTTTGTAGTTTTCAAAATCTGCTTGCAGACGCAATGCAATGTCCTTGAACTCATTACGTTCTTGGACAAGTGCATCAATGTCGTGCTCGATGAGCTCAACTATTTCGGCGTCAATTGCATCTTTCGGTTGATCAACATTGTCATCTGACATGAATTACTGCTCATCTACAATTTCAGCATCGACGATGTCCTCATCATTTGATGCACCTTGTGCACCTGATGCTGACGTACCGGCTGCTTCACTGTCGCGAGCTGCTGCTTCGTACAATTTCTGGCTGAAAGCTTGGCTGGCACCCATCAGAGTTTCTGTTGCAGCTTTGATGTCATCAACATTGTTGCCAGCAATAGCGGTCTTCAGAATTCCGAGCGGGCCCTCAACAGCTGCTTTTTCTTCTTCAGTAACTTTGTCGCCTTGTTCTTTCAGAACTTTTTCAGTTTGATACACAAGCGAGTCTGCGTTGTTACGCACTTCTGCTTCTTCGCGACGACGCTTGTCGTCTTCAGCATGTGACTCAGCATCGCGAATCATTTCTTCAATCTTGTCTTTGCTGAGAGATGATGAACTTGTAATGGTCATGGACTGCTCTTTGCTTGTTGCGCGGTCCTTGGCCGATACGTGAACAATTCCGTTTGCGTCAATGTCGAATGTGACTTCGATCTGAGGCATTCCGCGCTGTGCAGGAGGAAGATCAACCAAATTGAACTTGCCGAGTGACTGGTTGTAACTAGCCATCTCACGCTCACCCTGCAGAACATTGATCTCTACTGATGGCTGGTTGTCTTCAGCAGTGGTGAACACTTCAGTACGACGTGTAGGAATTGTTGTGTTGCGCTCGATGAGTTTTGTCATAACGCCGCCCTTGGTTTCGATACCCAAAGACAACGGTGTCACGTCAAGCAACAAGATGTCTTTAACATCGCCCTTCAATACTCCGGCTTGAACAGCTGCACCGATGGCAACAACTTCGTCTGGGTTCACAGACTTGTTTGGCTCTTTGCCTGTCATGTTGAACACAAGTTCTTGTACTGCTGGCATACGAGTTGAACCGCCGACCAAGATGACGTGGTCGATTTGGCTCTTTGTAAGGCCAGCATCTTTGATGGCCTGATCAAATGCCACGCGGCAACGCTCGACAAGATCTGCAGTCATTTCTTGGAACTTTGAACGTGTCAAAGATTCATCAAGGTGCAATGGGCCTTCTGCTGTTGCGGTAATGAACGGCAAGTTGATTTGTGTCTGTTGTGTTTGTGACAATTCAATCTTTGCTTTTTCAGCAGCTTCTTTTAAGCGCTGAACAGCCATGCGATCTTGTGCAAGATCAATACCGTGCGCGCTCTTGAACTGTTGTGTCAACCAGTCAATGATGCGCTGGTCCCAGTCGTCTCCACCAAGGTGTGTGTCACCGTGTGTGCTCTTTACTTCAAACACGCCGTCACCAATTTCAAGAACTGAAACGTCGAATGTTCCGCCACCAAGGTCGAATACCAGAATGGTTTCGTCTTGTTCTGATTTGTCGAGACCGTATGCAAGTGCTGCTGCGGTTGGTTCGTTGATGATGCGCAGAACATTGAGGCCGGCAATTGCACCAGCTTCTTTTGTTGCGGTGCGCTGTGCATCGTCGAAATATGCAGGAACTGTGATGACGGCATCTGTGACTGTGTCACCGAGATACGCCTCAGCATCACGCTTCAACTTCATCAGTGTGCGGGCGCTGATTTCTTGCGGTGTGTACTTCTTGCCATCAATATCTTCAGAGGTCCATGTGGTTCCCATCTGGCGCTTGATGCTGCGGAACGTGCGATCAGGGTTGGTGATGGCTTGACGCTTTGCCACTTCACCAACAAGAACTTCACCGGCTTTTGAGAAAGCGACGATGGACGGCGTGGTGCGGGCACCTTCTGAGTTGGGGATGACGACTGGTTCGCCAGCCTCGAGAACTGCAACGACTGAGTTGGTGGTTCCGAGGTCGATTCCGACTGCTTTTGCCATGGGGTTATGTCTCCTGTACTTAGTTCCGGCGGGAGGCCGGATACGGGTGGGGTGAC
>CAETWZ010000054.1_pt1 | contig 7516 bp, 9 predicted proteins | sample 7263761 | NCBI WGS metagenome assembly CAETWZ01 (sample SAMEA6814159, study PRJEB35770) | uncultured Acidimicrobiaceae bacterium | biome: Freshwater; feature: Freshwater reservoir; material: water | place: Czech Republic | collected 2017-06-27 | depth 30m m | reverse complement strand
GATCTACATCGGCGATGTCGCCGCCAATAAAATCGTGACTATCAAATACTGTTGATGACGGAGAAAATTGAAGTTTTCGTGAGTTTGGTTGTCTGCTTTTGATGGCAAAACCCTACTAGATTAGGGAGGAACGCAGTATCAATAGGTATGGTCTCGTAGATCATGCCGGGCAAAGATTTTGTGTGTGGGAATGGAATTTGTGTGAAGTATCTAAAATCAATTATTAGGAAACTTTGTGTCCGTGTTCTCCGTTTGGTGTCATTGGACAACAATCCGGACCCGCAGGCACCATCGCTTCAAGAATTAGGTCTCGCTCATATGAACGAGACAGGCCGAGTGGGTCTACGAGATGACGTCGAGGCTGGTTTTTATCAGAACGCCACAGGAGAGGTCTATCGGGGAGTCCCGATCTCAAACGACGACACTGTTGTAGATGTGGGCTGTGGGTCGGGAGGACCTCTTCAGTTTTTAAGCACGCGTGGGGCAAAGGTAATCGCAGTTGATGTCAGTGCCGAGGTTGTTGAAATAGCTAGGGCTGCGGTTGAAAGCCAGGGGGGTGTCGTCGAATTTCGAGTCGCCCATACTCAGGCGTTACCAGTGCCAGATGATTTCGCTACACGAGTTGTTTGTATGGAAGTTCTCGAACACGTTGACGATCCGAGTTTTTCACTATCTGAGATGTTCAGAGTTGGTAAAAGCGGAGCATTGTATTTATTAACCGTTCCTGATTCGAATGCTGAAAGAATCATTGGTGCGGTGGGTGGTCCAACCTATTTTAAGAAACCAAATCACATTCGCGTTATAGAGCGCATCGAGTTTGAGGATTTGGTGCGCAATGCAGGACTCGAAATTTTGTCTCACGACTACAACGGATTCGTCAGTACATTTCGGCTAGCTCTTCTTATGATGCGTGGCCACACGGATCTAAAAGCCGAAGATGATATTTTGCTCAAGTGGTCTCGCATGTGGAATGAACTTTTGGATTCTCCTGAAGGTCCAGAGATGAAAAAGGCTCTGGATTCTTTAGTGCCACGTTCTCAAATAATTGTTGCGCGTAAACCTTAATTATTAGGTGTTACTAACTGTCGCAGCAGTTAGGTTGACCACACTAGTCAATACGTTAAAGATGTATTGACAAGTACAAAACCCTTTTCTGATTGTGTATACGCTTGTCTCACAAGCATTAATTGCACAACTGAAATCAGAAACATATGGATAACACGCCAGCCCTCAAAAAGAGTGGAGAGGCAACGGTACTTCCGATGTTTCTCTCGCTTTTTATTGTCATCATTTTGGTGATCGGTGTTCTTGGATATCGAGCAATCGGTGATCAAACAACTGTCGCATCAGCAAGTGCGGCTGCCACACCAGCTGCCACACCCGCAGCCGAAACAAATAACAATGCAGTAATAGATGCTGCAGCAATGCCAGCTTCCGATTGGAAGTCACGCGATCCAATTCAACCAAGTGCACCGACTGGAAAAATACACACCGTGTCTTTTGACATGACAGAAGTACAAATGGAAGTTGCACCGGGAGTCATGCAAGAAATGTGGACATTCAATGGTCAAGTACCAGGTCCTACGTTGCGTGGTTCACTAGGGGATACCTTCAAGGTGACAATTGTAAACAAAGGAAAGATGTCGCACTCCATTGACTTCCATGCCAGCAAAGTTGCGTGGAGTGACGAGATGCGTTCAATAGCTCCAGGTGAATCACTGGTGTACACATACACCGCTGATTATGCAGGAGTGTTTATGTACCACTGTGGAACTGCTCCGGCTCTTCATCACATCGGTAACGGCATGTACGGCGCAGTGATAGTTGATCCACCAGTACTTGCCCCCGTAGAGAAGGAATTCTTTATGTCGCAAAGTGAGCTATATCTCGGCCCTGATGGAAAGCCTGGTGACTTGGCAAAGATGATGAGTGAGAAGTGGGACGCAGTTGTCTTCAACGGCTATTTCAACCAGTACAAATTCGCTCCGATTCATGTTGACGCAAATAAGCGTTACCGCATTTGGGTAATGAATGAGGGGCCAAATGAGAACTCGGCCTTTCACATCGTGGGAACCATTTTTGACACAGTCTTTAAGGAAGGGTCGTACCTGTTGCAGCCAGATACACGTAAGGGCGGGTCACAAGTTCTTGATCTACAACCTGCACAAGGCGGATTCGTAGAATTCACCTTCGCTGAAGATGGTTTGTACCCATTTGTTACACACAAATTTGCAAACGTAGGCAAAGGTGCTCTTGGGTTCTTTGCAGTTGGTAAAGCTGATACCAGCGCACTCGGTGGCCACTAACTAATTGAGACTCGTATTGAGATCATGTGGGGCGCGGGTCGCGCCACATGGTCCACAGAGTTGGACAACCCTCATCAGTGATCTCCTCAAGTACCGAGAATCCAAACCGTTGATAAAACGGAAGGTTCTCGGGCTTTTGAGTTTCAAGGTACGCAGGCATGTGGGTTGCGTCGCATACTTCTAAACGATGAGTCAGAAGCGCGCCTCCAAGACCTTTGCCTTGGAACGCAGGGTCAACGCCTAGCAATCCCAAATACCAATGCGGCTCCTTAGGGTGTTTCTTTGCCATTGCATCGAGAAGCTTGAGTCCCTTTAAACGATTACGTCCTTTGAGAAGACCACGTGCAGACCGTAGCGATACTCGAAGTTCTTGACGCCATGGGCGAGGCGCATCACCAGGTGCGAGCCACGATGCAGAAGCAACGACACGACCATTACGGATGATGACTTCAACAATGCCGTGTTGTACGGCATCACGCATTACAGCCGTTGTGTAATTAGGAAGCATCAGGTGTTCATGAACTGCGTTGCGTGCAAAGAATCCGAACATTGGATCTGGCCAGAAAGCTCGGCTAGTCGCAGCAACAGAAGTATGAAAATCTTCTGGTTTTAGGTTCGTGATGTCACTGTTAGTCATTTCATACCCCCAAAGCAGAAGTGAGATGTTTGAATAAATCGTCATAGGTATCAAGTGCCGGAAACTGCGGAAACTCTTTCTTGATGTTGTCAGGTGCATGGAAAAGAAATCCGGCATCAGCAGTTGCCAGCATTGCGGTGTCGTTGTATGAGTCACCAGCTGCGGCAACGCGATAGTTCAGCCCCTTGAAAGCTTGCACCGCGAGTCGCTTCTGGTCAGCTTGGCGTAGTTCGAAGTCCACAATGCGATCATCTTTCACAATCAACCTGTGGCAGAACAATGTTGGCCAATGCAATTGGCGCATGAATGGTCGACCGAATTGTTCAAAGGTGTCAGACAAAATGATGACTTGTGTGCGCTCACGTAACGCATCAAGAAAATCAATTGCGCCATCCATGGGGGATAAGTCAGCGATGACAGATTCAATACGACTCATTGTGAGGCCATGTTGATTCAGGATCTCAATGCGCGACTTCATAAGAAGGTCATAATTTGGTTCATCACGTGTGGTGCGACGAAGTTCTGGAATACCAGTGCTTTCGGCAACCGCAATCCAGATTTCAGGAATCAGGACTCCTTCAAGATCTAATGTGACGATTCCTTGGTGGGGTGAGGTTGCAACGGCCATTTCACTATTCTCGCACGCAAAATGGCCGGCAACTGTTTTGAATACTCACGACTATGTCTCTTGGTAGATGAGTACCCTTCACCCATGAGCCAACTTCCTCCGTGCCCCACATGTTCCTGTGCATATACCTATGAGATGGGTGCCTTGCTGGTGTGCCCAGAGTGCGCACACGAATGGTCAGCGGAAGCTGAGGGCGCTGCCGATGATTCGAACGAACCTTCCGTTATTCGTGATTCTGCGGGAAATGTGCTGGCTGATGGCGACACCGTGACAGTAGTGAAAGACCTGAAGGTCAATGGCCGGCCCACCAATATAAAGGTGGGAACCAAGGTCAGAAATATCCGGTTGGTACGCGACAACGGTGACCACGACATTGATTGCAAAGTAGACGGGTTCGGCGCCATGTACTTGAAATCAAGTGTGGTGCGAAAGGCGTAATTAGGTTTCGCGTGAGATGTGTCTGAGATGGCACACTATTTGCATGACAAATCTCGTTTCTGTATCCCGTGACATTGCTGCCAGCCCCGAAAAAGTATGGGCACTTGTAACTGACTTGCCTCGCATGGGTGAGTGGTCACCTGAGAATCAAGGTGGCGTGTGGGCAAAAGGCGCAACCGGACCAGCAGTTGGTGTTCGCTTCAATGGTAAGAACAAGAATGGCAAAAAGTCGTGGTCAACGTCAGTTGAAGTGAATATCTATGACGCACCAAAGAAATTTTCTTTTGGTTTGATGGCTTTGGGAAAAAACTGGTGTGACTGGATCTATGAGATTGAGCCAACTGCAACAGGTTGCCGTGTGACACACAGTTGGGATGACCACCGTGCATCATGGGCTGACTTCTTGGGAAAACTTGTTAGTGGTGTTTCAAATCGCGCAACTCATAACCGTGCGAACATGGAAGTCACTCTTGACAAATTGGCTGCTGCCGCAATTCAGTAATTACTGAATACGTAACGTAAAAGCCGGAGATGAATCTGGCCTGTACGGCAAAATCACGTCGTCTCCTATGCGTGACAATTGTTTGTCATAACCGAGCAGGTAAGTGTCACCAGTTGGCAGGTCCTTGATGCTGACAATGTTTGTGTGAGGTCGCCCAAGAACAACTACATAGGTGCTGCCATCTGCTCCGCGCGTGAGACGCACGGTGTCGCCATCTGATGTTGTTAGTTGTGAATCCTCGTGTGGGGTTGATGCATAAATTGCGGCACCATTGATACGTAGCCATTGGCCAATTGCTAGCAAACGCTCTTGCTGTATCCATGGAATTTCACCTGAAGCCATGGGGCCGACATTGAGAAGGAAATTTCCACCTGCAGCAACAATGTTGACAAGCATGTGAATTAGCTCAGTTGATGTGGCATAGGACAAATCGTTCTGTTGTTCGTTGTACCCGAAACTTGTTCCGATGCCCCGGCATACTTCGAACTTCTTTCCTTCCATTGGCGGCGTAGTGGTGTACTCCGGTGTTACAAAGTCAGCGTGAGCACTGCCTTGCATTACTCCAAGGAAATCAAAGCGGTCATTAACGACACCTTCTGGATTGGTGTTGTAAAAATGAGCAAACAAGTCTGCAGCACCAGCGCCAAAACCTGGGTATCCGATGTCGTTCCACAACACATCTGGTGAATAGCGACTAATGAGTTCGCGGTAATGAGCATCTACATAGGCGTGGTACACATCATCTTGAGGAATTGCGTTGTAGAGAGCAGACCAGCCGTCAATGCCGAGGCCTTGGAACGTCCAGTCGATTCCGCCTGAGTAATAGACACCAAATCGCATTCCTTGCGAACGAACTGCCTCAGCGCATTCACCCACAATGTCTCGAGTCGATGTCCACTGTGAACCTTTGTGAGGGTTCGGTGTATCGCTTGGCCATAACAGAACACCATCGTGGTGCTTTGTTCCCATCACGCAGTATTTGGCACCTGATGCAGCAAACAAGTCACCCCACCGTTCTGGCTGCCACCCTTTCGATGCTTCAAAGAATTGTGGAACAAAATCGTCGTACGGTTGATCGCCGTATTTTTCTGTGTGGTGCAATGCAACAGTGGACCCAGGGGTTTGAAGAGAATTCCAGTACCACTCGGAATATGGGCTTTCTGTGAAGGCTTCATGCTCGCCTTTTTCAGCAGCAAGAGTAAACGGGTCATCAGAGACAGGTGCAAAAGCAGGAATAGTAGAAGGGAACCAGTGGACAAAAATGCCGAACTTCGCTCCGTCGAACCATTGAGGAACCTGGTGTGAAGTTAATGATGCAAGCTCGGATGTGAATTTCTCCATGTTCGTACGGTAGACGAACAACGTTCGTAAAAACGGGTCAGCGTTGTCTGTAAGAATACCCCAATGGAAAAGATCACTCATGGGGGAGACACCACGCTCCGTTTCGGAATGAGTGAGTGGCTATTGACTCTGGGCATAGCAATTATTTGGGGTTCTTCGTCCTTGTTTGCTGCCATTGCGCTTGATCATGTCGAAACAGCAGTGGTGCCAGCTGCTCAATTGTTCTTCGGCATTTGCACATTGGTGTGGTTTCCTTCTGCACGAGTAAAGATCGACCGGGCTGACATTCCTCGAGTCATGTTGATCGGGCTTATTTGGATGGCGCTGCCATTTTTCTTATACGCCAAAGCGCAAGAGACAACATCAGCTTCAGTGACAGGAATGATTAACGGTGGAATTCCCGTAATGACTGTGTTTGTCACTGCGATTTTTGTTCGTTCAATGCCAACGGCTCGGCGAATTTTTGCAGTTGCTATTGGCTTTGCCGGAATTGCTTTAGTGTCATTTTCCAGCGTGGGAGATTCTGCGACAGCGACGACCAAAGGTGTTGTGTTTCTTCTTATTGCACTCGTGTGTTATGCGGTTGGTACAAACGTCATCTGGTCACTGCAAGTGAAGTACGGGGCATTGGCCGCAATCTTTTGGGGACAACTCTTCGCGTTGGTGTATCTGTTGCCAATCTCTATTCCGGCTGTTGCTCATAGTGAATTTCATTGGGGTGCCATTGCATCATTGATGGAAATGGGAATGTTTGGAACTGGAATTGGGTATGCCCTCTACGGAGTATTGGTTGCGCGCGCCGGACCTATTCGTGGTGCCATCGGATTATTTCTAACGCCAATCGTGGCCACGTTTAACGGAATCATCTTTCGCAATGACAGCGTTCGTCTGTTTGCCTTCATCGGCATGGCGATAGTGGTGGTTGGTGCAGTGTTAACTAGTCAGCCAGAATCAACCACAACCGAATAGTGATTATCTGATTGTTACCACTTGTTGTAATGCGTGAACTCAGAAATTGGTTGTCGGAGCGCTTCAGAGAAGTCAGTCCCGATTGTGTGCGCGATGGGGAAGAGCGCAACTTGAGTTATTGAATCAAATGGGATACCCAGAAGTTCTGCAACAATCTGTTCGCCATAGCTCATGAGATGCATGGTGGTCCACGTTGTGCCAAGCCCATATTCACGCAGTGCAAGATTGAAGCTCCATAATGCCGGGATGATTGATCCCCATGCAGGAGCTTGTGCAGCATTTGGTAGTTCGTTCAATCGCCCTTCGACACAACCAAGCACAAGCATTGGTATGCGGTGCATATTGTCGGCTAAGTAACGCGCAGATGCCTTGTTTTCCTCCGAGCGATGCATGCGTGGATCATCTGGTTCAAGCGGTTCCATCTTTGACGTGTATTTGTCAAAATTGGCTTGGTATTTCTGAGCGATCGCCGTAATCAGATCTCGGTCTTCCACGATGATCCAGTGCCACGCTTGAGCGTTTCCGCCACTGGGAGCCTGAACTGCTAGTTCGATACAGTGCTCAATAACAGAACGATCAACAGGCTTATCCATGTCGAGTCGTTTACGAACGCTGCGAGTAGTGGTGAGGACTTCCTCGACTGAAAGATTCAATTTCACTTGTTTATCTTGTCATGAGGCGTCCTCTGACGATTT
>CAETWZ010000048.1_pt1 | contig 8169 bp, 10 predicted proteins | sample 7263761 | NCBI WGS metagenome assembly CAETWZ01 (sample SAMEA6814159, study PRJEB35770) | uncultured Acidimicrobiaceae bacterium | biome: Freshwater; feature: Freshwater reservoir; material: water | place: Czech Republic | collected 2017-06-27 | depth 30m m | reverse complement strand
CATCAGGGAGATCTTTTGCATAGCGAGAAATCGTGTCTGGGTCTTTAATCGTCGCGCGGTACAACGCAACATTTTTTGCTTGCACGGTCTTCCATCCGAGAAGCACTGGCGAATGTGGATCGCCACCGATATCTGTAAAGGCATGATGTTTGCGATGCACCGACACCCATTCTTTGGGTTTGATACCCGTAGATAGCCACAGGATGGCGCGAAATACAAGCGCTGCGGACGGACGAAGAGCAAGAGCTCGATGGCTAAGGGCACGGTGCAGGTAAATGGTGGTACACGCCATAGCGGCGGTATTAACCACAGCTGCTACGGCTACGGATGCAAGAACGCTGGAAAGAATCGTATTCATACGAGCACCCTAACTCGCTACCTACTGGTAGGTAGGGCAACTGGGACGGTAAATTGAAAGTGTGACAAACACCCAGGACGAGGTCGCCTCGAAATCAACGAGGGAACTGATTCTTGATGAAGCTCTGCATTGCTTTGCTGACCGCGGGTACGAGGGCACATCATTAAACGACATTGCGGCTGGGGTTGGAATACGTCGACCAAGTTTGTTGCATCATTTTCCCAACAAAGAAGCGTTGTACGCAGATGTCTTTGAGATGCTGCTGTCGGAGTGGCTGGAAGGTCTAGAGGTAGCAATTTCTTCTCCAACTTCTGGTTGGGATAAAGCCGAATTGGTTATTCGAGCCGGTTTCGATCTGTTCGCAAGCACTCCCGATTACGTCCGTATCATGCGTCGCGAAGCGTTGGACAGTGGCGTTCATGTCGGTGTTGACCTCGCCGGATTTCTGCGCCCACTGTTTGACAAAGCCTGTGCATATTTCACCCAAGAAATGCAGATGGGTAATTTTCGGCAACATAATGCGCAGCACCTCATCATCACGGGGTACGGGGCTATTTTGACGTATTTTTCCGATGCTCCGTTTATAGATGAGTTACTCAACGATAAAGCACTTACTCCGCAGAATATTCAAGATCATTGCGATCACGTAGTTTCGTTCTTTCGATCTGCACTTCTGGTCTAAGGACTGACATCCCAATCCGATACTGTGACCTCATGTCTTCTTGGAATCACAACGGCCACACAATTGGATATTCGATGGAAGGCGATGGCGTTCCGATACTTGCATTCCATGGAACCACGCAATCAGCCAACGCCTGGACGCAGATTCAGCAAATGTGTTCTGCTTCTCTTCAGTGGATCACGTTTGAGTTTCCCGGTTCAGGTGAATCGTCTATGCCTGAAGCACCGATAGACCTCGATGAGGTTGTTTCCGATGCAGTTGAATTGATGCATCATTTGGGGCACAAACAATTTCATGTCATCGGCTATTCGCTTGGTGCCGTCGCTGCTCTGCAATGTGCAGCTCTATTCCCTGACGCCGTTATAACTGTCACATCTTTGTGTGGCTGGTCGCAATCTGATGCCCGGATGAAAGTGACCTTTGATCTGTGGCGTCGATTAATAGCCATCGATCATCAACTATTTATGCGTTATGCACTTGCTGATGGTTACACAGCAGCTGGACTTGCTGTTATCGAGCCGATGTTTGAAGCGGCTGTTGAGATTGCCGCTCTTGCGCTGCAGCCAGGCTCGGATGCGCAACTAGACCTCGATATTCGAATTGACATCGAACAAAGTCTTTCAAGTATTACGGCTCCATGTCTTGTCATCGGTGGTATCGAAGATAGGTGGGTTGACATCTCGAAATCGCGACATATTGCGTCTGTCGTATCAGGAGCTCAATTGCTCGAACTGCCAGCAGGCCATCTCGTACTGGGTGAAATGCCAACAGAAATCGCCGCTGCTTTGGCAGTACATGTAGCCCGCTGACCTATATCTGAGTGTTGCACCCGTCATGGAGTGTGTTTTCTGACTACCGTGTGTAGTCGTGTCATCTGAGTTTTCTTCCACCCTGTCCGAATCTGACTCGAAAGAGTTGTTGGCCTTCTACGGTGTGCCTTTCGCACCAGAATCAAAAACCACCACGGTTGAAGAGGCAGTTGCTGCAGCAGAACACCTCGGATTTCCCGTTGTTGTGAAACTTGGTGGCGACAAGATTGCTCACAAAACCGAGCGCGGTCTGGTTCGTTTACGACTTCACAATGCTGATGCTGTGCGTGAAGCCTCTACGAGCTTGTTGGCAGCTGCCACCAAAAGCGATGGTGACGTCCATTTATTGGTCGCCCCAATGATTAGTGGTACCCGTGAACTGATAGCCGGAATGCTTGTGGATCCACAATTTGGTCCCACGGTCATGTTGGGCGTTGGCGGCGTAATGGCAGAAGTGATTGCGGACGTTGCATTCCGCCCTGCTCCCGTCGATGAAGCTGGTGCTGTTGCGATGATCGATTCACTCAGGATGCAAGGCCTGTTGGAATCGTTCCGAGGAGAGGCTGAAGTTAACAAGGCGCAATTGGTCTCTGTCATCGTTGGGTTATCGCGCGTTGCTTTGGAACGTACAGACATTGTTTCAGTAGACGTAAACCCGCTGATTGTTCGAGAAGGCGGAGATGTTGTCGCTGTAGACGCACTGGTTGAAATGGGTGAACGAAACATTTCGATGGTGTCTGCACGTGCTCCGTATACAGACGCACAGTTCCGCGCCTTGTTCGAACCTCGTGGAGTGCTTGTAGCCGGTGCATCGACTCACCCAGGAAAGTTCGGTTTTGTATCTCTGCACAACATCTTGGCAAGCGGATACGCAGGTGGCGTATACGGCACAAATCTCCAAGGAGAAGAGGTTCTCGGCATCAAGACTGTCGCTGATATCGCATCTCTTCCGGACAATTCCATCGATTTGGTTTTCGTGTGCACTCCCGCCTCTGCTAATCCGCAATTGCTGCGTGAATGCGCAAAGAAGGGCATTCGTGCTGCGTTCTTGACATCAGCTGGTTATGGAGAAGCCGGTGAAGAAGGAAAAGTTCTTGAAGCTGAACTAGTAGCCCTCGCAGATGAACTCGGAATACTTCTCGCCGGGCCAAATGGTCAAGGAGTGGTTTCGACTCCCGCAAAACTATGTGCGCAGATAGTTGCGCCATATCCTCCTGCAGGTGCAATTGCGGTCGCTAGTCAAAGTGGGAACTTCGTTTCAAGTTTTTTGAATTACGCGCGACAGACAGGTGTCGGAATTAGCCGAGCAGTTTCAGCCGGAAACGCAGCAGCTCTCGGTGTTGCTGACTTGGTCGAATGGTACGGCACTGACTCTGAAACAAAAGTCGCTCTGACCTACGTCGAAGGTATAAGTGACGGACGTGGCCTGATGGAACGTCTTTCCAGAGTCGTCTCTATCAAACCGGTAGTTCTCATCAAAGGTGGCGCAACCGATAAAGGTGCACGAGCAGCAGCTAGTCACACGGGTGCGTTGGCCGCGAATGATGCAATATTCGATGGAGCTTGTAAAGCCGGAGGCATTACACGTGCGGCAACCGTGGAAGAAGCGTTCGAAGCAGCAGCAACATTTGCCACACAACCGCTACCGAAAGGTCCAAATGTTGTTGTGCTGACAACCGCTGGTGGGTGGGGCGTAGTTACTAGTGACGCAATAGCTAATGATGGCTCGATGCAGTTGATGGCATTGCCCGATGATCTTCTCGCGCAGATTGATACCAAGCTTCCTCCTCGATGGAGTCGTAACAATCCCGTCGACTGCGCTGGCGGGGAAACGCGTGACACAATTCCTGAAGTAATGGCAATGATCGCCGAGCATCCATCCGTTGATGCAGTTATTTACCTCGGACTCGGGATTCAAGCGAACCAAGCTCGTCTGATGAGGGAAGGCCATTTCCATCCGGATCACGGACTTGATCGAATTGTTGAGTATCACGAACGTCAAGACGCACGATTCGCTCAGGCCGCTCACGATTTATCTGTTTCAACAGGAAAACCAATTCTGCTGGCTACTGAATTGGCCGTTGCAGATCCGGAAAACTCTGGAGTTCGGACTGTACGCGATACAGGGCGTTTGTGTTACGCAAGCGGTAACCGCGCAGCAGTAGCTCTTGGTCATCTCTATCGATACGCGGTGCACACAGGTGTCGCGCGCAAATAGAAACATGCGTCCAGGTCGCGCACTAGGTAATCCTCTGCGTGTTCTCGGTGTCGTGGCGTTTGTTGGCTCTATAGGTCTTGGTGCCTTGTACCTGGTGCTTGACCGAACTAGTTCGCGAGTCACGCATCAAATTGATACATCGGTAACGGTGACGCCAAGAGTTTCACTGCTGTCAGCTCGTCGCGCTCCCAATACGTTGTCGGTCATCACTCGCACAGGAAAGATTGTGCGTAGTTTTTCGAGTGTGTCGTCAAATGTCCCAACAAACAGTTGCGCTGCAGTCGATTGGATGGGCTTGCGGCTCGGCTCAATAAATTCAGAAAAGGTTTTTATTCCGGCTTCCTCTACAAAATTGGTGACTGCTGCAGTGGCTCTTGAGAAGTTGAAGCCAACGTATACCTTCACGACCAGCGTCAATGGTCTAATGGATGCTGCGGGCGTGGTGACAGATTTGTTCTTTGTGGGAGGGGGAGACCCCGTTCTTGTGCGTAATGAGTATGTCGCTTCAGAGAAATACCCGACAACGTCAGGAACATCTTTAGAAACACTGGCCGACTCAATTGTTGCCGCGGGATTAAAGCAAATTACAGGTTCAATTGTCGGAGTTGATACGCGGTACGACGACAAACGCTTTGTGGACGTCTGGCCGCAGAGTTTTCATTTCACAGAGGCCGGACCACTCGGGGCGTTATTCGTTGATGATGGCGTAGTTCTTGGTCAGCCGCTGAAACCTGATGATCCGGCGCTAGCAGCAGCTACCGAACTTCAGAATCTGCTGATAGCTCGGGGGGTGATGGTCGCAAGCGTCCCTCGTCGCGATGCCATGCAGTCTGACGTCCCGGTAATTGCGTCAGTGCAATCGGCGCCACTGACAAACATCATTCAAGAAATGCTTGTCAATAGTGATAACAACACTGCGGAATTGTTACTAAAAGAAATCGGTTTCGCTACGAAGGGGACCGGATCCACCGCGGTCGGACTCGAAGCCGTCGCCGAGCAGCTAGCACAGTGGAATGCGAATACAAATATTCAATTATTTGACGGATCAGGATTAGCAGCTGAAGATCGTATTTCATGTGATGTATTTATGATTCTTCTGAACAAATTTTCATCATCATTTCCCGACCTCTTGGCTGTTGCTTCTCAATCTGGAACAATTCGGGACGTGTTTGGGGGAACTGCAGTTGAAGGAAAGCTGCGAGGCAAAACCGGCACGCTAAACGGAGTCAAAGCACTCGTTGGTTATCTCCCGATTCCTAATTCTGAACCGGTGTTGTTTTCTCTTCTTATGAATAAATCTGGCATTGACAACCAGAACTCTTATAGACCTATTTGGTACGCGTTGGCGGAGTCAATTGGCAAGGCTTCTGCTACGCCATCTGTTGAGCAGTTGACTCCTTGATTAATACCTGGCCAGTTTTTCCACTTGGTACTACCTACCTACCAGGAGATTCTGTGTCGCTTCATGTCTTTGAGGAACGGTATGTGCGCATGTGTGCAGTGCTAGAGGATTCCGACGGCGTGTTTGCATCAGTATTGATCGAGCGTGGCAGTGAAGTAGGCGGAAATGACAAGCGCAGTGACGTCGGGGTTCTGATACAGATTGATGACCTGTACAAAGATGACGGTCGAATTCTTTTGATCGGACACGCCGAAGATGTGATTACCGTTATCGATTGGCTAGATGATGACCCGTACCCGCAGGCACGATGCAGAAGATCACCTCAAATCCAGTGTGACGAAGACCAGCGCGATGCGCATTTTGAAACGCTCGTCGATGTTCTTCGTCGTATCGGCAATACGCCGTCACGCGAGCTGTGTGACTTGATCGTCACATTGGCCAAGAAAGTTGGGGATACCGATCTTCTGTTACGTGAGGCTTTTTGGGCAACTGCACGGCTTCTTCCGGCAGGAGCCCAAGACAGGCGTACCTTGCTGCAATCGGGTGATATTTCGTCAGGAATTCGCTCTCTCGCTGAAATGATGACCCACTATGAAGAACTGACGAAGTTTCAGAAGCCTTTATAGCCCTGTGGATATCTCTGAATAGCTGGCGTAGAATGCGTAGCCCATGGTTATGTCCCGCTCTTCGCAACGACCCGCTCGAGGTCCGGTTAGTCACGCAAGCAATCTTGTGGACTCAGTGAAGGCGTATGCCAAGCAAGAAACCATGGAACCACTGAAGGGCGCAGCCCGTTGGGTCATGGTGGGCAGCATTGCTGCTCTTGCGCTTGGTCTGTCAATGATCTTTGCAGCTTTGGGCGTATTGAGGTTAAGTCAGGACATCGGCGGAACATCTCTTGACGGATCTTGGTCGTTCGTTCACTATTTCATCACCGTCTGCGTCGTTGCAGTCTTGGTCTCAATCACATTTTCTCGGGTGTCGCAACGCTCATTGGCAAAGGAATCATAAAAATGGCAGAGAACACCAGAATTTCCCGTGAAGACCTAGAGGGCAAGTTTCGAGCACTTCAGGCCGACATTCAAGGACGCGCAGCCGATAAGAAACAATCAGCTATCGCCATCGGTTCAGCTGCAGCCTCGATCGTCGTACTTCTTGCGTATCTGTTCGGACGACGCAGAGGCCGTCGCCGTGCATCTCGCGTTGAATTTCGCCGGTTCTAAAACTTATGAGTTCTGTGGTCCGTTTCGTCGGACGTCGAATCTTTCTTAGTCAAACTCGCAAAGTTCGTTGGGTCAGCCGAATCGTGACTGTTGTCGGAGTTACTCGATTCGTAACACGCGCATCTACTCGTGTTCGTCGTGTCGTCTTAGCTAAGGATGAATCGATGGAGATCCGTATTACGAAGAATGGTCAACGCACATCATGAGCGGAATGTTTGCCGAGGGTGAAAAAGCCCTCTTTATTGACTCAAAGCAGCGCCGTTACCTCATTCAATTGAACAGTGAAGGGGAGTTCCATAGTCACGCTGGCTTTGTGCCGCACAGTGCTGTTATTGGAACCCTTCCCGGACAACCAATTGAATCGACCAAGGGCTCAAAATATATTGTCCTTCGCCCGACACTGGAAGATTTCGTGATTGAAATGCCACGCGGAGCGCAAGTGATTTATCCAAAAGATCTGGCACCAATGTGCATGATCGGAGATATCTATCCGGGCGCACGCGTCTTCGAAACAGGCGTCGGTTCTGGCGCATTGTCCATGACGATGTTGCGCTACGGCGCACAGATCACCGGACTTGAATTACGTGAGGATTTCATGAACCGCGCACGAGCAAATGTTCGTTCATTTCTCGGTGAAGAAGCTTTGTCTCGCTACAACGTGTCTCTCGGTGATAGTTACGAGCAAACTCCGGAGGGGTCTTTTGATCGGGTCATGCTCGACCTTCCCGAACCGTGGCAAGTAGTTCCTCGAGTCCAACACGTGTTAGAGGCCGGAGGCTTGCTTGTTGCCTACACACCGTCGATTACTCAAGCAGTACAGGTGCGCGAGTCAATGGGCAAGGGCTGGGTAGATCAGCGAACCTTGGAAGTGCTTCACCGCACGTGGCACATTGAAGGAATGGCGGTTCGACCTGACCACCGAATGGTGGCACACACAGCGTTTCTTACCGTGGCGCGCTGGATTGGTTCGAGTCTTTAAGGCTCAATAAAGATGCATTCGCCGGGGCATTCCTCGGCAGATTCAACAACTGCATCAATCAATTTGTCAGAGAAATTAGCAAGGCCTTCTGCGCCTTCAGCGTTTCCTTTAGCCTTCGCATACACGGTGTCGCCTTCACGAACATAGGCAAGGCCGTCGTCGAGAAGCGTGAACACATCTGGCGCAATTTCTTCACAGAGGCCATCGCCAGTGCAGAGGTCTTGATCAATCCATACCTTCATTTTGGGGGAGTCCCTTCTTATGCGCCGATAACCGGCACCAGTGGTTTGCCCTGTAGGGCCTGCGATAAGCCTACACAGACGACCGTCTGGCCACCATGTTTTGACTTGGATGTGACGATTTCAATACGGACAGCAGGTACCGAAGGTGCCCGAGGAGTATCGTTGAGCCTTCATGACAGAGCCCTCACTACTGACTGATGAACACGAGCATCACTCAATTTCCAAGGTGCTTCGCGATTGGGTCCTCGTCGTGATT
>CAETWZ010000046.1_pt1 | contig 8308 bp, 8 predicted proteins | sample 7263761 | NCBI WGS metagenome assembly CAETWZ01 (sample SAMEA6814159, study PRJEB35770) | uncultured Acidimicrobiaceae bacterium | biome: Freshwater; feature: Freshwater reservoir; material: water | place: Czech Republic | collected 2017-06-27 | depth 30m m | reverse complement strand
ATTGACATAAAGAAGGGTCATGTATTGCGCGTAGAGGCAGATGCGTGTCTATTACATATGTCTGCAGTACATCATTCAGCCCATGACTTATTCGTTGCCACTGAACAAGCAGAACTAGTACGTCAACCTGCGTTGAATGTGCACCTTGATATTGCACATCGAGGCGTCGGCACGGCCAGTTGTGGGCCGGACACGTTGGCGAAATATCTGATTGCGCCAGGTGAATATACGTTTGCGTACGTTGTGTCGTATCGCTAAGTCAAACGATGAGCAGCAGCTACGGGCTGCACGTGCCAACCTTCGACAACCGCATCAGGGTCGCACAGCGCAACAATGCAACCACCAAATCCACCACCGGTCATGCGGGCGCCAAACACGCCAGCTGTGTCGTTCATCTCGCGTACTGCTGCATCCATGAGGTCATTAGACACTGCAAAGTCAGTAGCCAAACTGCGGTGACTTTCAGTCATAACTGTGCCCGCTGTGGAGTAGTCACCGCTTGTTAATGCGTCTGCAAAAGCTCTTACGCGCAAATTTTCAGAAATCACATGTTGTGCTCGGGCTGCAATAGTTGCATCTGTAATCGCTGCAAGATCCGCAAGTGATGCATCACGTAAGGGGCCGATCAGAGATTCTGCTTTTGCGCATTCTGTAACTCTGTCTGCATATGCAGAGCCAACAAGGGTGCGGTGTGCGATAAATCGAACCACAATCTTGATGTCCGTAGGAATTGGTATGTGAGTTACTTCTAAAGTCGCACAATCAATCAGTGTTCCGTGACCATGTTGGGCACTAGCAATACAAAGTTGATCCATAATCCCTGTGGGGACTCCCGTAGCCATGTGTTCTGCACGTTGAGTGAGTTGTGCGAGTTCTTTGGCGGATAATTCAGAACCAAGAGCGAGTGCAACTGCAATTTCTAGTGCAGCACTAGATGACAAGCCAGCACCCACCGGAATAGTTGTACTGATATGGCCAGAAATTCCACGAGGAGATTGAAGAAGTGACGCAACTGCTGCGACGTATCGACCCCATTGCGGTGACATACCTACATCAAATGTCTGTGTTGCATCAAGCGAAACAAGTTCCTCTTCGTTTGCGGATTCAAGGAATATTCCACTGTCCGATTCTTCGAATTCAATTGTTGTCCAACGGTCAATTGCCATGGGAAACACAAGGCCACCTGTGTAGTCGGTGTGTTCGCCAATTAAGTTGACGCGCCCTGGCGCACGAACTTTCATTACATCAGCGCCCGAAGGCGCGTTGCGACATCTGCAGGGTTAACAGGGTTAAAGAATTCACCACTGGCCACTTCGACACCAGCAATAAATCGGGGGAGTCCTTGTGCGCGCCATGGTGACACGATTTCAATGTTGAACCAGGCCTCTGGCCAATCCTGATGTGTACGGGGCGCTTGGTTGATCCACATCATGTAGGGAAGTGGTGCATCAAAGAGCGCATCAAGTGCTGCAAATACTCGAACCAATGTAGAAGCAAGAATTGTGCGGTCAACGGCATTCATTTCTGCAAGGTCTGTAATGCGGTGCACCGGTGCAATACGAAGCGACACGGGGTAGACCGCTGCGTATTCGCTGTACACCCGCCATCCGTCGATTTCGAGAATCAGAAGTTCACCGGCTGAGGCCTCGGGTTCCCAACCAGCAGCAATCATGCCTGCTGGTCGCGGGGGAACATGATCAAACGCGTAGATCTGACCATGAGGATGCGAAATCGTTGCGCCAATCTCTGCACCGCGATTTTCAAACACGATTACATATTCACCATTCGGCTTTTCGCGCAATGCTTGTGTGCGTTCTGCCCACAGATTCACAACCGACAGTGCTTCGTCGTTCGTCAGTGTTCCAAATGTTGCTTCATGGTCAGGTGAGTAGAGCACCACTTCGCAGTAACCCTCATCTAATGCTGGCCAACGGTTTGCAAACGCCCGCACCGAATAAGGATCAGGGGATTCCAGCCCACCGACACAAAAGGGACATCCGGCAATTGGCAAGTTAGGCCTGTTCTGGCGATCAGCCACCACGTGCACCACAGTGCCGAGGTACGTATCAGTGCGAATCTCACGAGCCATCTCAATCATTCTGCCCCATTATGTGCGCCCGGTGCGTGGTTTTTAAGATTGGGTAGTCAGAAAGTTGGCGATTGCATTGAAGCCTCGCAAGGTTTCAGAAGTAAGTGCAGGCGATGATGCTGCGGGGTAGGTAGAGAATCGTGCAATTACTGTCTCGCTTGGTTGGTGTACCCAAATGAATTGACCGAATATGCCCCACCCAGTGAATTCAGCACCAGGTTCTTTGACCCAAAATGCATTGTGGTACGAATACCATTGAGGGCTGTCATCGTTTTCTGCGAGTTCAGCTTCTAGAGCGTCAACATAACAAGCGCGCGCAATGTCATCTGTTTCACGAGTCTCTCGAACCCACGGCTCAGGAAGTACGCGCCGATCGTTCAGAGACCCATTATTGAGATACGCCAGACCAAATCGCGCAAGGTCGCGAACCGTACACGACATGCCAGCTTCTGCAATGGGGAAACCGAGAGGGTCAACAGAGATGTTGGCGGGGTGTTCCATTCCGAACGAAGTCCAAACATCGCGCGAGAGAACTTCCTGAAACGACATGCCATTAACTATTTCAATGATGCGAGCCACGATATTTGTCAGGGGCGAACGGTAGTCAAAGATTTCACCATGAGGTCGCGCAAGGGGATATGTAACGAAGTGTTTCATTACCCCGACTACAGATCGATTTCCCAATGGTCGAAAACCTGATTGTCTTTCATATTCAAGCAGCGGATTGTCAGCATCTGGGTCACTGTATAAGTCATAGTTTTCAACAAACTCAGTTCCAGCTGTCATATCAATGAGGTGGCGAACAGTGCATCCATCAAGGCTTGTGCCGGCAAACTCGGGTGCAATGTCGGTGACAAGGTCATTAATGGAAAGCAACCCTCGGCCAATGGAAATACCTAACGCTGCAGCTGTCACTGATTTTGTGACGCTCATGAGTAAATGTTGACTCTCGTCGTTCAGGTTGTTGAAGTATCTCTCGTCAACAATAGTTCCCTTATGTATGACACAGATCGCGTCACAAAAAGTTTCGCTGAGGTGACGTCCCCAAGTGGTTGCAGACCCGTCAGCGGCAGTGAATGGCACAGCATTAAGGTCTACGAATTCCCGGGGGAGAGCAGTGGTTTCGCTTGGCTTGTTGGAAATGGACACAGTGTCAAGAATGTCTGCCACATGATGGAAAGCCCAACGATTGTGGGGCGGCTCAAGCCAATTACTAAGGGTTGCCGACTCACTCATTGTGGCAAGTGTATGAGAGATACTCGGAAGTATTCGGCTTGGCCAGCGGCGAAATAGTTGTCACTTTTGATGTGCAATAATTTGTCCCATGGCAAGTAAAGAAGCAGAAGCGTATCTTCAACAAGTAAAGGCATACCAAGAGGCGGCTCTTGGGTCAGAAGCAGCGGTCCCGACGCTTGAAGAAATGCGTGCAGGTTCCGTAGCGGTTTTAGAAACAATCGGCACGATGCCCGATGGCGTTGCAATTGAAGAAGTTGATGTTGATGGATTGTCGGCTTTATGGCTGCGGCCAGCAGGCGTTGCAACGGATTCTGTAGTTCTGTATTTCCACGGAGGTGGGTATGTGTTGCAAAGTGCACATTCACATCGAAAACTCACCGCACATCTTGCAGTACAAAGCAATTGCAATGTTCTTAGCGTTGATTACCGCTTAGCTCCTGAAAATCCTCATCCCGCCTCAATCACTGATGCAATGATCTCGTATAAATGGCTCTTGAAACAGGGGCATGCGCCATCAAAGATTGTGATTTCTGGTGACTCAGCTGGTGGCGGGCTGTCGCTCGCGCTTCTTCTTGCAGCAAAGCGCGATGGAGTTGCACAACCTGCAGGTGCAGTTGTTTTTTCTCCGTGGGTTGACCTTGTAGGCACTGGGGAATCCATGGACTCAAAATTTGGCATTGATCTCATGGTGAATCGTCATGCATTGGGTCTTATGGCAGCCATGTTTCTTAACGGTGCATCAGCAAACGATCCGTATGCTGCGCCATTGAATGGAGATTTCACAGGGATTGCGCCGCTATATATCCAAGTGGGTGGTGATGAAGCTCTTCTTGATGACTCCACTCGTGTCGCAGTGAAAGCTGCTCATGCTGGAGTGTCAGTTCTTCTGGAAGTCTTTCCAGAAATGCAACATGTGTTTCAAGCTGCAGCCGGAATGATTCCTGAAGCGACTGATGCTGTTGAAAAAGCAGGACGCTGGATTCAGCGCACTTGTAACAATTTCTAGTTGAAGTTATTCTTGATTGGTTTTTGTGGATGCAATTACATCAAGAATCTGGGCCACACGGATTGAATCTGCGCTTGGCACTACCCATCCAGAATCGCCATCAATTACTCGGCTGACGTTTTCGACCATCTCAACAAAAGCGTTAGTGACGGGAAAGTCTTCACGCACGCCATTGACTAACAGTGAACTGGCTTCGTTCCATGTTGTGAAAGCTTCGCCTGATTCAGTGCTGATCTGGCCATTAGATCCACGAACTATGAACTGTTGATTGCTTGGTAATGCAAATGAGCTCACAGCGTGCGCTGTTGTCACATGGTTAATGCGCACGTTCACATCAGTAGTGAGATCAATACCGGTTGGCCCTACTGTGCGCGTAAGTTCAGTAATTGAGAGGTCAGTTGCCCCCTGAGTAAGTGCTACCCATGCGTGGGCTTGGTAACAACCCACATCAAGTAAGGCACCACCACCCATATCCGGGCTGAGGCGGTAGTTGTCTGTCATTTCTGAAGTGAAAGTGAACGCAGTCTCGATGTGTTCAAGATCGCCAATATCTCCTCTGGTCACAATGTCAACCATGCGGGCAAAACGTGGATGCCATCTGCCCCATACTGCTTCAATTAGTAGTCGATCATTGTTGGTTGCAACATCAAACATCGCTTCGGTCTCTTTGGCATTTAGCCCAAGTGGCTTTTCACAGAGAACATGTTTGCCAGCCTCGATCGACTTCGTTACCCATTCAATATGTTGACTGTTCGACAAACTGATGTACACAGCATCAACAGATTCATCAACCAATAAGTCGTCATATGTTGCATGAACCCGCTCAGGTTCAAGAGTTGCTGATCGTTTCTCGTCACGGCTAGCGACGGTATACAAATGTGCTCCACGTGATGCATGAACAGCAGGCGCAAGACCACGACTAGCAACAAAGCCAGCGCCAAGAAAGCCCCAATTCACTGTCACTAGCTACGACCGACGAAGCGAAGGTGTGACTGGCAGTGCATTCTGCATGGCTGACTGTTCGGCTGCTTGCATAATTGCCACAACATTGCGAGATTGCAATGCGTTGACTTCCATTGGCGTTCCATTGTTGATGAACTCAACGATTGAGCGGTGGAATTCGTGCGGTTCTAATGGCTGCAATGTCGCAATGCGCGATGTTCCATCGACGTGGTGCACAGTCAATATTGCAGGCAAGTCAGCGACCGCTGGCTCACCTGCTGGGTCCCAATCACCAATGATTGCTCCCTCGGTACCTAATACATAGAACTTTGGCTTGCGTGCGGCAGCAAGATCGGAATGAACAAACGTTGCTTGCTTGCCGTTCGTAAATGTCACCGTGACATGGGCGTGATCTGCGTTTGTTGCATGAGTCCATACGCGCTTGTGATTTTGCCCGCTGACATGAGCCACATCGTCCGGAATGATGTTCAGAATCTGATCAAGGAAATGGCTGCCCCAGTCGAAAATTGCACCACCAGAGACTTCGGCGTTTGAGTGCCAATAATCGCATGGCCGTGAATACCCACCAACAAAGCTGTCGTAGTGGTACACATCGCCAATTTCACCGGAACGAACGATTTCGCGCATCGTCACAAAGTCATCATCAAATCTGCGGTTCTGATACACCACCAACATGAGGTTCTTATCTGCTGCAATCGATATCAATTCATCGCACTGGTCAGCAGTGAGCGCCATTGGCTTTTCAAGAACCACATGAATGCCACGCGACAGTGATTCTTTGGCCCATTCATAGTGACTATTCGGCGGGGTAGAGATGACCACAAGGTCAAGAAGGCCAGAGTTCAGCATCTCTGTGGCATCACCGAAAGCTGTGGCTTTCGGCGCAAGTTCAAGAGCAGCTTCAATGCGCTGTGGATTTGTATCGCACACGGCCAATAGTTCAAGACCTTCAGTGTTTTGCACTGCCAGGTTGTGTTCGTGTCCGATTGCACCATAAGCAAGGAGCCCGACGCGAATAGTGCCATTTTTCATTCCTAAGGACTTTATCTGGCGCCCTGGGTGGTGGTGAAACGCAGGTGTGTCCCTATTGTCACACTGTTGGAATTGCATGAACTTTTTTGAGAAGTCCCATGCTTTGGGTGGTCTTTTTCCGCAATGTACGATGTGCCACATGAGATTTCGCTTTGCACTTGTTTTATCTTTTGTGCTTTTTGGTTGTGGTGGCAGTAGCAGCACCACCAGTCCACAGTCGTCTCAAGTCGCTCAGATCACCATTGAAAACATGGAATTTTCTGTCCCTGATTCTGTGTCACAAACAGATCACATTGAGCTGGCAAATAATGATTCCGTAGAACACAACTTGATGTTTATGGATGAGTCATTCGGAGTTGACGTTGCGGCAGGTAAGACCGTTGCGTTGCCGCAACTAAAGCCGGGCAAGTATTCGTTTCATTGTCATATTCACCCAACGATGTTGGCAACGTTGACTGTTTCCTGAGTTGCTAATTATGTTCGGCGTTATGTGAGACGTTCTTTTTGATGGTGAGTAGTTGGCGGCGAAGCATGAAGCCATCGCCCGGGCCAAGGATTAGCTTTTCGACAAGCGAACCAAAAGGAAAGTCGATGCGAGATCGCATGCGCGTGACTAAACGAGTTCCCTGCGGGTCATCACGTAACTCGTATGCGAGTGTGAAGTGAAGTTTTGGTCGTTTCTTACCGAGTGACCGAATCTCGAGCACAAAGTGACGGGGTGCTTCAACAATGGCAGCAGTAAATGAAATTGGGCCGGAAGGTACTTTGTCTCCTGCTTTGACTATCTGCCATTCTTCATGAATAGTGGTTGCGCTTTTGCGACCAAGGTTGTCCAGCCAGTCGTAGCTGTACCAACCGGCACGGCCAAACCCCATTTGACGAAGCCAGGGAAAAACATCCTGTGGGGGAGCGCTAATGGTTATAGAGCGCGTGGCAATCAGAGTTGCATCGCTACATATGTCATCGCCTACTACGGGGCTGTCTATTTCTTCAGGTGTCGCACCCCAAAATTGAAAGATCATGACTTCATAAAGGGTAACGATGTTTTGCATCTACCGTGATAGCTACAAAATCTGCTTACGAAGAACGGCCCCTATGACTCAGCGTTGATGTCAATAGAAGCGCCTTGCGTCAAACCTTGGCCTCGTAAATCCACTAGTTTTGGTGTGTGCGCAACTACACCGTTGGCGGCCCAGAAGCTGAAAATGCCGCTAAAAACAATCTCGTTGAAGGGGACTGGTTCAAGCCTGTCATCGACCGTGGCACATTGAAGACTCTGATGAGTCGCAGCAACGGAATTGCGGCTCGTGACACTGCACTGTGGCTTGTGTTGTTGGTTGGTTCAGGAGTATTGGCGTTTCGGTGTTGGGGCACATGGTGGGCCATTCCATCTTTTGGTCTCTATGGCATTTTGTACGGATCAGCCAGTGATGCGCGTTGGCATGAATGTGGACATCGCACCGCGTTTCGATCACGGCGGGCTAATGACGCGGTGTATTACTTGGCATCAATCATGGATTTTCGCGAACCCATCAGTTGGCGCTGGAGTCATGCTCGCCACCACAGCGACACAATTATTGTGGGGCGCGACCCTGAAATTGCCTTTAAACGCGGGGCGCCACTTGTGCACGTTTTTCTTGAGTTCTTTGCTATTCGAACCGTCATTTCCGAGACTAAGAAAATCGTGATGAACTCTGTCGGTCGCCCAGTACCGGAACAGTCTGATTTTCAACCTGTTGAAGAAATGCGTGGAAGCATATGGTGGTCGCGTTTCTACATTCTTCTGTTTACTGGTGTCGCAGTGTGGTGTGTAACTGTTGGTTCTGTATTGCCAGCAATGTTCATCGGTCTCCCAACGTTTTACGGACGTTGGTTAATGGTTGTTTATGGAATCACACAACATGCGGGACTCGCAGAAGATGTTCTTGATCATCGGTTGAATACTCGTACTGTCATGATGAACAGAATCAACCGGTTCTTCT
>CAETWZ010000044.1_pt1 | contig 8807 bp, 8 predicted proteins | sample 7263761 | NCBI WGS metagenome assembly CAETWZ01 (sample SAMEA6814159, study PRJEB35770) | uncultured Acidimicrobiaceae bacterium | biome: Freshwater; feature: Freshwater reservoir; material: water | place: Czech Republic | collected 2017-06-27 | depth 30m m | reverse complement strand
TTGATTTCAACGGACATGGGCATTGCGTAGGAAATACCCATGGCTGTGAGTTCTTTGGGCGCTTAGCGAGCACTGGCCCCACAACTTCGGGAATCACATCACCAGCCTTACGAACAACAACAGTGTCGCCAGGGCGAACATCTTTGGCAGCTACCTGGTCGCGGTTGTGCAATGTAGCCATTCCGACAGTGGAACCGCCAACAAAAACGGGCTCAAGAACCGCAAACGGCGTGGTGCGACCCGTGCGGCCAACTGACACCTGAATATCAAGAAGCACCGTGTGTTTTTCTTCAGGAGGGAATTTGAACGCAATTGCCCATCGCGGTGCGCGTGACGTAAAGCCCAATTGGTCGCGCTGGCTAAGGTCATCAACTTTGATAACGACGCCATCTATTTCGTATGGCAATTCATGGCGACGCTCTTTCCATGAGTCGCAAAATTGCATCACTGCTTCGATGGAATCAACAATTGTGATGGCTGGGTTAACAGGAAAACCAAGTGAACGCAAAAAATCAAGCGTGTCGTGGTGGCTAGTGAATTCTGGGCCACCGATAACTTCTCCGAGTTGATACGACCACAGTGACATGTCACGCTTCGCAGTGATGGTTGGATCTTTTTGACGCAAACTACCTGCACCAGCATTTCGCGGATTCACTGGCACGGCTAGTGGTGCTCGACCATTACTGATGCGGTCAAGATTTTCAGCTTCGCGTTCTGATTTGAGTTTTTCAAATGCAGCGATGGACATGAAAATCTCGCCACGTACTTCTACAACTTCTGGAGCAGAGGCAATTTGTGTTGGCAACGATGAAATAGTTGCCACGTTTGCAGTGACGTCTTCACCGACTTTGCCATCACCACGTGTAGCGGCCTGGACAAGGACACCATTTTCGTATCGGATACTGATAGCGAGGCCATCAATTTTCAGTTCACACACGAATCGCACCGACTGATCGCCAAGACCTTTTGCGACTCGGTCGCCCCACGCACGTAATTCAGATTCATCCATGGCGTTATCGAGACTGGTCATGGGTACGCGATGAACTACGGGGTCAAATGTTGTGATTACCGCTGAACCAACAGATAGCGATGGTGATGAATCATCAGCTAGGTCTGGATGATCAGTTTCAAGTTGTCGCAACTCGCGCACGAGTTGGTCAAACTCTGCATCACTAATTTCAGGGTCGTCGTGGCCGTGATATTGATCGTTGTGATGCTGCACCTGCTCACGCAGTTCTTCTATGCGTTTCTTGGGTGAAGGAGTGCGCGACATCACCTACAAACTACTCAAGGGGTACGGCAATAAGCGGCGCTATGAGCCAAGTGTTAAGCGAGAGGCCGTGGCCTGCTCACCCACCTTCATCGACACATTGCGAACATGAGAAAAAACACGTTCTGCAACGCCATCGGTATGGGACCCAAGCCCACATGCGGGAGTGATGTAACTCATCCGGCGAATAAGAAGTGGATCAACACCAGCCTTGACCAATGCACACATCACTTCCATCAGCGCTTTCCATGGTCGCTCGGCGCTAATTGCAATGGGGCCATCAGTCCGCACAGCACCCCACGCAATTCGTCCCCCATGGTCTAGGTGATCAGAAATTCGACTAGCTGCAACCAGCATTTCTGCCATCTCTTCGTCACTCGATGGCGAAGGAACGGGAACAGACAAGATATTGGCACCTGTAGCGAGCATGGCACCCCAGTCGGTTCGACCACAACAATGAAGCCCGTTGATATTGCTAGGCGCTACTGCAGCAAGCGCGCCCGAAATGAGGTCAATGACTTCGTCAGTAGAAAGTGCAAAACCCGGTTCCAATGCATCAGGCATTGATGGTTCATCAATCACAATAATTTGGGTAACACCAACACATACTCGTGCTACTTCCTCTTGCAGTGCTGCAACGTGTGCACGTACTGCTTGAAGCGCGAGAGGAAATGCAATGCGAGGCTCGAGACCGATACGAACTAACGCCATCCCCAAAGTAACGGGACCAACGAACTGCCACTTCACGGTGTGCACTCCCCTGTTGCGAACAGGAAACGTTTCAAGGAACGCCAAGAATGCACCATATGCATCTGAGTTCACATCTGTTGTGATGAATTGGTCGATATCAAGAGCTGATACGTCCACACTGATGCCGCCATATTGGCCAACAGACACACCTTCGATTCCGACAAGTGCTTGGGCAATCATTCCTTCAGCGGGAGAACGACGTGGCAAAGATGGAATGGTCACAACTTCGGTTGCGCGCCACACAAAATCAAGCGCAGACGACACGCTACGGTGCGGCAAACTTCCGACTCCGAAGGTTGCGCCAGGACGAGGTGAATGGCTGTTGTCTGAATTCACTTGTCCTCCTTTGGGGTCTCGGCACGAAAAGTGCCTACCCATTGGTATCAGTAGTGCTGGTTAGGAAACGAACTGGGGAATTCTCTGAGAGGGGCGCCAGCAGGCAAGGCTAGAGAGATGGCAATATTCACCCGACTACGCCCAGACCGCATGGTGATTGCGGTGGTTGTGGTTGCGTGGGCTGTTCTTGCATTGTCATCGCCGTGGCAGTCCATTGCTGACGATTCTTCTCGAGCAGTTGCATGGGTTCTGACGACATGGGGATGGTTGTTGTGGACAAGCGTCGCCGTGTCATTACTTGTTCCGTCGCCAATTTCGCTCACCATTGTTCGAATTGTGGTGCCATTATCGGTTGTCGTGTCGACTATCGAAGCATCACCCTTTGCGATTTTCTGTGCAGTGGTTGCTTTAATTGTGTGTGCGTCACCTGTTTTTGTTGACACCATGGTTCAAGGCGGTGCATACGGAGACGAAACACGATTCTCTCTGCGTACTCCACTTCCCTACGTCGCTCCGGCTGTTCTTGCGTGGCTGTTGTACACAGCGTCACTAATTGGTGGAAGCCTTTTTCTTGCAGCGCATCGCTATTGGCCAGGAGCATTCCTCATCGCCGTCGGCATTCTTCTCACGCGTTCGATCCCACAACGACTCCATCGTCTTGCACGTCGCTGGCTGGTGTTAGTGCCAGTTGGAATTGTGGTGCATGATCATTTGGTGTTGCACGAAACAATCATGGCACCAACAGGAAAAATAGCCTCAGTGGCCCTCACTTCAAATGTTGGTGAAGCTGCAGATCTCACGGGTGGGGTAATTGGCAATCGCATTGCCATTACTTTGACCGAGGCTGACAAAGTTGTTCTGTCGAAAATATCTGCAAAAACCCTAGGAACAACAGAGGCTCTGCACGTCAAGATGTTTTGTATTGCCCCATGCAGACTCACCGCTGCGCTAGCTGCAATTACTCAGTAACGATTCCGCCGCCAAGAACCACGGTGTCAGCAGCGTCATAGAACACCACTGTTTGCCCAGGAGAAATGCGACGTGTCGGACGCGACCAAGCAATGACAGCCGTGTCGCCGGTAACCGTGAGGGTCCCGGCAGAGCGCTCGCCATGGGCGCTTCCTTGTACAAGAATTTCACGTGATGAAATTGTTGCTTGGTCCGTGGAATAGGGCCACGACAATGTGCCGATTGACGTGTGAGAAATGAATAGTTCCGACTCATCGCCAACTACTACCCGACGCAGTGGTACATCAACAGCCACTACATACCGTTTGTCGCCACCACCAAGACCAAGACCACGCCGTTGACCAAGCGTCACCAACTCAACGGCTGGAACTTCGCCTACTTGGGCACCTGTTGCATCAACCACTGTTGCGGCATTGAAAGTAAGACGGGGCTCTAGGAAACCAGCGCGACCAATAGTGGTGCCGATAAAGCACACATCTTGGCTGTCTGGTTTTGCGGCAGTGCGAAGACCTCCTGTTGTGGCCAATTCGCGCACATCAGATTTCTGCATGTGACCAACTGGAAACATGACATACGAGAGATCTTCTGCAGACAACATGTGCACTACGTAGCTCTGATCCTTTGCAGCATCAGCTCCTCGCGCTAATCGCAATGTGCCATCAACATCAACTACACGAGCATGATGGCCTGTAGCTACAGCATCAAAACCCAAAGCGCGACCTCGCTCAATGAGCTTGTCGAATTTCAAATGTCGGTTGCATTCGATACATGGGTTAGGCGTCGTGCCCTGCACATGAGATGCCACATACGGTTCAACAACATGCTCATTGAACTCTTCGGAAAAGTTAAACACCAAATGATCAATGCCCACTTGTTGAGCAACTCTGCGCGCATCATCAACATCTGATACCGAGCAACAACCAGTATCGCTCTCGCCACCCCACAACCTCATGGTGACACCCACAACATCGTGACCCTGCTCGCGCAATACCAACGCTGCTGCCGATGAGTCAACACCACCCGACATTGCTAAGAGAACTTTCATGATGTCACAGCTCCTAATCGCGCTGCTGCTGCAACTGTTGCTTCGATTGCTACAGCAATATCGCTTGCTGTTGTGGTGTGTCCGAGGCTAAAACGCAATGAGCCCTTAATGCGCTCACGAGAAACTCCCATAGCAGCCAATACGTGCGATGGTTCCATAGCCCCACTTGCACATGCCGAGGCAGCAGATACACACACATTTGCCTCATCTAAGAGATACAAGAGAGATTCGCTTTCAAGATTTTCCAAACACACATGAGCCGTGCCGGCAACACCAGTGCCTGGGGCAAGAGTAGCCGTGGCACATTCAATGCGAGATGTGATTTCGTTGATTAGCTGATCCCTCAATGCGCCTAAACGCGCCACTTCACCCGCGCGATGTGCATCGGTAACAGCAAGAGCAACTGATGTACCGACGATTCCGGCGACATTGTGTGTGCCACTTCGCCGGTCGCGTTCTTGGCCGCCACCCAAAATAAGTGGTTCCAATATCGAACCCTCGCGTAACACCAAGATGCCCATTCCTTTTGGTCCGCCAAATTTATGTGCAGACAATGTGAGCGCATCAACATGTGGCCACACTGTGCGAAGGTCTTGCCAACACGCGGCTTGCACTGCATCAGTGTGAAACACGGCATTAGGAGCTTGACGACGCACAGCATGCGATATGTGCTCGATGTCAGAGATTGCACCGGTTTCGTTATTCACAGCCATTACCGACACCACTGCAACATTGTCAAGATCAGTTAACACCGCACGCATGACATCAGGATCAACCGACCCAGCAGAAGTCACTGGTACAACTGTGCCGCCTACATGTTCGACACAATGCAACACAGCATGGTGTTCAGATGCGCCACAGACAGCAGTGCCCCCAGTGCGACGAGTAGCACCAAGAACTGCAGCATTGTCTCCCTCAGTACCACCGCTAGTAAAAATCACTTCACCAGGACGACATCCGATGACTTCGGCAACTACATCACGTGCCTCATCAATTACTTGGCGCGCCTCACGGGCAAAACGATGAGAGCCCGATGGGTTGGCATACATCACATCGCCATACTTGGCCATGGCATCACGAGCTTCTGAGCGAAGAGGGGACGTGGCAGCGTGATCGAGATACACGTACCTACGTGGCGAATCGGTGATCTCGGTCATCTAGTCAGGCTACCGATGCGTCCCCCGCCACATGGTCGTGATGGACTAGGACCTCATGAATCATGATGCGGTAAACCCCTATGGCGTTGAAGGATACGACGCCTCAACCTATGGCGACTCTTTTGCCGAGGTCTATGACCAGTGGTATGCCCACCTTGATGACGCTGATTTCCTGTCATCAATTACCGCAGATCTCCCCACAACTTCTCAACGCGTTCTAGAACTGGGTGTCGGCACGGGCCGACTGGTTGCACAATGGCTCTCTCTTCGTCCTGATTCCCACGACATTTTCGTTGGAGTGGATTCGTCATCAGCGATGTTAAAAATTGCGCACAACAGGCACTTTCCTCCATCTGTATCACTGGTCGCCGGTGACTTTTCTGAATACTTGCCCGAAGGCCCATTCGATGTCATCTTTGTTGGCTACAACACTCTGTTCAATCTTCCAGACATGAATGCCGTGCAATCTTGCATGTCGCTCGTCGCCAGCAGACTCGCTCCACACGGTTCGTTCTACATCGACGCAGTTATCCCCCGTTCAACAGATGACTCCACTCATGAAGTCATTCAAACCATGGCAACAGGGGAAGAAGTCGTCGCCCGTAGTCAACATGACTCGGTCAACCAGCGCATTTCTGGCACATTCACTCATCTCGCCGCTAGTCACGACCGCACAGTGAGGTCTTGGTCTATTTGTTATGTCATGCCAGAACAAATAGACGCAATTGCAGAAAAGTCCGGACTATCTCTGTTCACTCGGTATGCCGATGGGCGTCAGGCTGCGTTTACTGAAGATTCACATCGTCATATCAGTCGGTATTCACCCACTGTGTGACGCCTTCGTCGGCTTGTATTCCACCGAAAACAAGTCAATTCGCCCTATCCTGAATACCTAGTGAGTCAACTTCGTCTCAATCTTCTCACCGGCCGATGGGTCACGGTGGTGCCGTCTCGGGCTAAGCGCACGAGCGACTTTGCTCCGCGCGCACAAAAAGTAGAAAACGATCCTGATCGTGAATGCCCATTTTGTCCCGACAGCGCACACGCAGACACTCCGCTATTAGAGAACGTTGACGCTGCAGGCAATTGGCAGTTGCGCGTTATTCCAAACCGCTACCCCGCTTTTGAAGGTGACGAGTCACTTGCGGTACGTAACCTCGGTCCGGTGCATGTGATGGCAGAAGCCAGCGGCACACATGAAGTGTTGGTGTATTCACCAGAACATGAAGTTCGCTTTGACAACCTTTCTGATGAGCAAGTTGCCAAATTCATGGCAGCTCTAAAGACTCGCTTTGCTGCTCATGCAAACACGCCGAATATTCGGTATACCCAAGCAATCGTGAACCATGGCCGCGAAGCTGGTGCATCACTTGCTCACCCACATGGTCAATTGCTCGGTCTTCCATTCGTGCCAGGTGAAATTCTTGAAGAAGAACGCGCATTTGAACGTTTCAAAGGTGGCTGCATTGTGTGCACTACTACTGAAGCAGAATCAAACAACGAACGGTTTGTGTTAGCCAACGATCACGCAATGGTCATTTGTCCATTCTGGTCATCGAGCCCATATGAATTGCTTGTCATGCCAAAAGCTCATCAGCAACATCTCACCGATACAACAGACGACGCACTGGTCGGAGTCGGCATTGCCATTCGCGACGCCCTCAAGCATCTCGTTGCAACTCTTGGTGACATTGCCTTCAACCTCGTGTTCCACACTGCGCCATCACACCATGCAGGCATGTACCACTGGCACGCTCACTTGTTCCCCAAGCTGACCACCACAGCAGGTTTCGAGCGCGGCACTGGCGTCATGATCAATATCATCGCCCCCGAATTTGCAGCGCAAGAACTTCGCAACGCTGCAGTGAACGCCTAAACATGGGCCGCATTCGCGTAGCAATAGATATCAACGCAAGCACACAACGAGTGTGGGATGTAGTTGAACCTATTGAACGCCATGTTGATTGGATGGCTGATGCCGTCGCAATTCGTTTCAAGACTGATCAAACTCGTGGTACCGGAACTGAGTTTTTCTGCGATACGAAGGTTGGCCCCATCAAGCTTGTGGATGAGATGAAAATCACGTCTTGGGTTCCTATGCAAGCAATGGGAGTCACACATACAGGAGTTGTTACAGGAACCGGTGAATTCACCCTTGAAGCTCTCTCGCCTTCGTCGACACGATTTGTATGGACAGAAGTATTGGTGTTCCCGTGGTGGCTCGGTGGAAAACTTGGCGCTCTTGTCGGAGGCCAAATTGTGATGAAAGCAATTTGGCGCAAAAACTTGCGCATCCTCAAAAAACTCGCTGAAGCACCTGCTGCTTAAACGAACAAGCGAATCACAGCCGTAGTTCCCACTCCGGCAACGATCACCACAACAAATGGCAACTTGCGCCACGTAGCAAGTACAGCGATAGCCAAACCGGCAGCTCGTGCATCAATTGCATAGTGCTGACCCGATGTAAAGGTGTCCTTCGCAATGAGACCCGCAAGCAACGCAGCCGGAATTAAGAGCAAGCAGCGCTCCACAACTGACGGCATCTCACGATGACCAATAATGACTGCACCGAGAAGCTTCAGCCCGTAAGCACATGCAGCTAATGCCAACACAAAAGTCCAACTCATCGTGCACCATCTGTCAACGTTGTCGGCTTGGATGTTGCAGGACTCAAACCAAACAACATGCCTAGGGCTGACACAAGGATCGGTAAACCAATCGGCATGAATGGCGCCAGAGTTACCGCAGCTATCGCTCCGAACAATGCAGCTTTACGACCAGCTGATGTACGCAAGTGCGGCGCAATCATTGCAGTGAACATCACGGGGAATGCTGCATCAAGCCCGAAATCACTGGGGTTAATACTGGAGCCCACTAATGCGCCAAGCAATGTTCCGATATTCCAGCTGGCATACAAAATGGCTCCAGAAATCCAGAATGCAGTTCTGCGAGTGGCCGGATCTGTTTCTGCAGAGACAACCGCAGTGGTTTCATCAATCACCCACTGAGCACCTAGTAAACGAGATGCTAGGTTTCCCTCTTTCAATACTGGAGACATTGCGAGGCCATAGACCGCGTTGCGACCAGACAACAACACTGCCCCACCGAATGCACTTGCCACTGTTCCGCCCGATGCAAGAACACTGACTGCAGACATTTGTGATGCACCAGTGAAGACAAGCAATGACATTGCGCACGATTGGGCAACTGATGCACCTGCGGAAACTGACAACACACCAAACGAGGCGCCAAAGATTACAAAAGCGATACCAATCATTAA
>CAETWZ010000043.1_pt1 | contig 8951 bp, 8 predicted proteins | sample 7263761 | NCBI WGS metagenome assembly CAETWZ01 (sample SAMEA6814159, study PRJEB35770) | uncultured Acidimicrobiaceae bacterium | biome: Freshwater; feature: Freshwater reservoir; material: water | place: Czech Republic | collected 2017-06-27 | depth 30m m | reverse complement strand
TGTTACTTCGGTGATCCAGATTTTTCCGTCACCAATTTTTCCTGTGGCTGCTGCCGTGCGAATTGTGTCGACCACGCTGTCGACTTGGGAGTCGTCTACGACGAGCTCTATTTGTACTTTTGGCACGAAATCAATTGCATATTCACTTCCGCGGTAAGTTTCGGTGTGTCCGCCTTGACGGCCAAACCCCTTTACTTCCGACACGGTCATGCCTTGAATGCCAATTGACTTCAGTGCGTCTTTCACATCGTCAAGCTTGAATGGCTTGATAATTGTCGTGATCAACTTCACTGTCCGTTACTCCTTCATCTCGGTCGCTATCGCGACGTGTGGTGCGTTGCTTGTGCAACTACAAGCACAGTACGTAGGAGATATTTCTCATCTGTCGCACACATGTTTCAGGAATATGGCGAAATGGTGTGAGTGTTAACTCTGTGTAAACGCGGTCCAGGAATTAGGAAAGTAGATCGGTGATGCGCTGGAGGGCTTGTGAGCCCAACTTGCGCCCATGCCGTGTTGAGACTTCAAATCGGTCAGAAACGTCGTCGCCTTGCGTCGAAATATGAGCATGGTGAACGTTTGTTTTAGCTTTTGCAAAGGCAGTTGCTACTGCTTGAACAAGCCCAGGTTGATCTGCTCCGGTTACTCGAATGACGCTGTGCCATGGATGCGCATCGTTGTCCAAGCTGACTGAAAGACGAGAGTTGGTATTGCTGATAAGTCGGCGCGGTGCATCAAGTCGCCGCTTGAGGCGGCGTTCTAACTCAAAGGCAATCTGCACGGAATTTGGTTTCTGCATCGAGTTCACAACAAAAGAGTCAAGAACAGCTCCATCAGGCCATGTGGCTAGATCGGCACTCATGATTTCCAGTCCTCTCTCAGCTAGGACTGCGCAAATGCGCGCGAGAAGTCCGCGCATGTCATGTGTTGCGATGTTGATTACCCATTGACCAGGTTGGGGAGTGCTTTCGACGACAACTCGAACTTTCCCCGACCGTGGAGCAGGCTCAACAAGTGAAGCGTGACGAACAAGCGTTTCTGGTTCATGGGCGAGTATGTACACAGCTGCTGCATGTTTCAGCCGGTCGAGAACCTGCGGGTCGGAAGTCAGTGCCATCGCTTCGCTACGACGCACAGATTCAACAGAGCCCTCTATTCCTTCAATGAGTTCAGGATGAGCAAGAAGTCTTTGCACGCCAGTCGTGATGTCAAGCAACATTGGGTACTGCCAATCTTCAAGATTGCCGCGCGCTTCTGTCAACATTCGGCACTGTTCGACCATCAATGGAGATCCGAGAAAGTCAGCTAGTTGAGCCATATTGCGCGAGTTGTTTTCAAGAGTCTCAGTTGACACTGCTGTATGTAAAAGAGCGCTAGCCACAACTAATGCCCGAATCTGATGCGACAGTTCTGTTGGTAACGCCAACCGGTTAATCACACCAACAGCTGGGCTGTCATCTGAATAGTCGAGCACAAAAGCTGCAAACAAGATGGCTGAATCAGATAAAGAATTTCGTCCGACACGATCGCGAAGGGTCTCGACTGTAGGCATCTGCATTGAGTGCGTTGGGTCAAGTTCTGACGCGTCACCTCTGCGTGCTCGAATTGCTTTGGCTATCTCTGGCAATGCGCGTTCGATGATGTTGGTGACTTCCAGAAATCTCCAAGAACGTGCATTTCCTCGGAGCAATACTTCGAATAACGCTTGTGAAGAAGCAGGGTCCCATGTCAACTCAATTGCACGATGAGAATGCATCCAGTCAAGTAGTGAATCGTTTGGCTGAGCGTGAGTTGCAAGAAGTGCAGACTGAAGACCCAGCGAAAGCACCAGTGATGAAGGTGGGTTGCCTTGTAGTTGCACTTCGTTGTTTGCAATTACAAGCCATCCTCCGATTGGTTCTTCGGTCACGAGAGCGGCGTCTGCTGCTGTGGCTGTTTCTTCGGCCTGCTCGATGCGCCAGCGCAGTAGTGGTGGGGTAATGACTGTGGTCAAGAGAACGACCAGCAAGATCACTGCATATAAGTCGTCATCAAACACACCGACTACCACTCCGATCGATGCAAAGATCAGCCCCACTTCACCGCGTGGAATCATGCCCATGCCGATCAGCAATTTGTCTGTGTTGGTGCCTCGGGCTCCAACAGATGCAACGACTTTTCCAACCACAGCGATCACCGTGAGAATGGCCGCTACAAAAAGAACATGCCCCGAGAAGAATTTGGTGACATCGGTGTCAATTCCTATCTGAAGGAAAAAGACCGGAATGAAAATGGCTCCAAGAGATTTAAAGTCTCGTGAGATTCGGTCATGTTGAGGGGTGCGAGAAAGTGCCGTGCCGGCGATAAACGCACCGATGATCGGCGCTAATTGAGCGCCACTTGCTGCCGCAGAGAATCCGAACGTTAGGCCAGCCGCGAGAACTCCGATAGTTGCAGGCGAAACGGCACGTTCGCCAATGAATGCGAATAGGCGAGGGATAACCAATATTCCGACAGCGCCGGCAATTGCGATGAACCCAACAGCAATGCCAATGGTGCTTGCCACGCCAGCAAGGTCAACTGATCCTTGTTGGACGATTCGAGTGACCACAGTCAGAATGATGAGACCGAGAACATCGTCTGCCACTGCAGCGCCGAGAACGATGCGCGCTTCAGTAGACGAAAGCGCGCGTAAGTCACCAAAGACTCGCGCAGTTATTCCCACACTGGTAGCGGCAAGCGCGGCGCCGAGGAATAGCGATGCATTCAGTGATTCGCCGAGAACTGATCCGGCCAACACGCCAGAGGACATCGGGACAACGACGCCGATGATGGCGACCAGCATTGATGCACGACCCACCTTGCGTAACTCAGTGAGGTCCATCTCGAGACCGACTTCTGCCAGCAAAATAATGACGCCAACTTCAGCCAATATTCGCATTGCATCGCTTGGGTCGATGAGGCCAAGCATCGAAGGGCCGATAACGATGCCCGCAATGATTTCGCCGAGCACAGCCGGAACTCGAATTCTTTCAAACAACTCGGCTGCAATCTTGGCAACAATGAGAATGATTGCAAGGTCAGTGAAAATTGAACCGAAATCAATCGCGCCACTGCTGGCAAGTAGCGCAGTATTCATGGTCTTAGTTATATCTCACGAGGCAGGAGTTTCACGGCGAGTTTCTGTGCTTCATCAGACAGCATCCATCCTCTACGTCGCACGGTGATGATGTTGTCTGCGCCGAGCACTCGTCGAAGAGCGACTAACGAAGAGTCGACACGACGAGATGAAACATCGGTCAGGCCCGCCAGGCGCATTATTGACTCACGACTTGCCACACGCCCAGGAAAATCCACTAAGACTCGAAGTACAGAGAGGTCAGTTGCTGAAAGCTGCTCCATCATCAGAGGCACGGACGCTGATTCGCTCATGCGGCCACGATATGACCCCTATTTTTCCTCTCTGTCAGCCCTCTGTGAACGGTGTGTAAACAGACACATTCGTTCAATGTGTGGAATTGGCATTCGTTCCGACAGAATTACCAACCATGGAACTTACCTACGCCCCCGAAGATGAACTGTTCCGCGCCGAGATTCGCGCGTGGCTCCACGACAACCTGCCGAAGGGTTGGTTCGATAAAGGTTTCGAAATGAGCAACGATGCTCGCGACAAGTTCAACAAGGAATGGCCAAACAAATTGTTTGAAGGTGGATGGATCTGCGCAACATGGCCAACGGAATACGGCGGCAAGGGATTAACCACAATGCAAGGCGTTGTGCTGTCAGAAGAGTTTGCAAATGCAAAAGCTCCGATGCGTGCCGACTTCTTCGGCGACACTCTCGTGGGCCCAACACTTCTTCAGTGGGGAACTGAAGAGCAGAAGAAAGAATTTCTTCCACAAATTCTCAACGGTCAAATGCGTTGGTGTCAGGGATTCTCTGAGCCAAACTCAGGCTCTGACCTTGCAAGCTTGAAGACAACTGCAGTTCTTGACGGTGATGAATGGATCATCAACGGCCAGAAAGTATGGACCACACAAGGTCACCATGCTGATTATTGCTTCTTGCTCACACGTACAGACCCTGATGCTCCAAAGCACAAAGGAATTTCGTACTTATTGGTGCCAATGCGTCAGCCTGGTGTTGAAGTACGCGGCATTGTGCAGCCAGACGGCACCGCAGAGTTCTGTGAAGTGTTCTTCGACAATGCACGTTGCCCGAAAGACAACGTTGTTGGCGGCATCAATAATGGTTGGATCGTTACAAACTCCACATTGGCTTTCGAGCGTGGAATGTCAGCAACCACTGGGTATCGCCGCTTTGAAGCGGAATATAAGGCCATGGTTCGCGGAGCAAAGGAAAACGGACGCATCAATGACCCGGAAATTCGTCAGCGCCTCATGGATTTCTACACCAAGATCCAGATCTTGAAGATCAACGGACTCCGTTCATTGTCAACCACATTGATGAATAAGAAGGATCCAAGCATGGCAGCGCTAGGCGCAACCAACAAGATGTTCTGGACCGAAATGCATCAACGCGCAATGGAACTTGCTCTTGATATTTCAGGCGCAAATGCAATGCTCGTTGATTACGCAATGGGTGATGCCAACTGGCCTGGCACTTCGCGCGACAAGCGTCGTGACGGATACCCAGTCAGCGGCATGATGTCGTCATTCTTCTTCTCACGTTCAGAAACCATCTGGGGCGGAACAAGTCAGATTCAGCGCAACATTGTTGGTGAACGAGTGCTTGGTCTTCCTAAAGAGCCAAACAACAAATAGTTCAGAGAAGCGCTACGAACATGCCAATTGATGAAGTTGGCTTTTCTCGCAGAATTTTTGAAGCACCTTTTGGTGTTGTGACGGTAGTTGGTTCAGACCTCGGCATTCGTTTTGTGATGTTCGATAATGACGCACATCCGAAACCGCTCGAAAAACTTCGGATCTCTGACACTGAGATTCATGATTCGGTCAATTCTGCAATCACGCAACTCAAAGAATATTTCGATGGGTCTCGTCGTGACTTCGAATTGTCACTAGACCTGCAAGGCACTGAATTTCAAGTTGCGGCGTGGAATGCATTGGCTGAAATCCCGTATGGACACACAGCTTCATACGGTCAACAAGCAGCATCGATTGGTCGTCCGAAGGCCGTGCGTGCAATTGGTGGAGCCAATGGGCGTAACCCAGTGGCAATCGTGTTGCCGTGCCATCGCATAGTGGGTGCAGATGGTTCGCTCACTGGTTTCGGTGGGGGAATAGCCGTAAAGAAGTGGCTCCTTGACCATGAGCACACCATGCTCCACAGTGCGACGAACAACCCTGCCTAGATTGTTCATATGAACAACGTGTCTACAGTCCTTGCAATTCTCTTGATTGCCGTATGCGTCGGATCGGCAGTCATGGATTTTCGAAAGCCCGCAAAGCTTGTTGAAGAAATGAAAAAGCTGAAAGTTCCGGCAGAACGGTTGCCGCTTCTTGGAGCCATCAAAATATTGGGTGCTGCAGGTCTTGCAATTGGTTTTCAAAAAACCCAACTAGGTGAATTAGCAGGAGCAGGATTAAGTATCTACTTTGCTATTGCAACGCTGGCTCACACGCGAGTGAAGGACTCGGCAAAGGACACTGCTCCGGCTTTTGTTTTGTTTGTGATCTCGGTCCTGTACGTCTTAACGACAGTTGCCTCGTAACTAGTTAGTCACGCATCTTTAGCCACTCGGTGTCATCGCGACCAAGTGCCTTTGCACGTTTTGAGATCCACAGCGGTGTCTCCATGGGCAGTCCTGCTTCGATGTCTGCCACCATCTGGCCATTTTCATCCCACATATGACAGGTGTTGAGGTTCGAGGCGTACGCCATTTTTCTACGGGCGTCTACGGAGACATCATTCGTTTCGGTTGTGCCAAGCGCGGCACCAACACGCATTGACCATCCGCTCTGAATAGCCACAGGTGCCATTGCTGCAAGAAGTGCACCGATGTGAGTGCAACCTCGAGGACCACCAAATAGTTCTTTTACTTGTTTGTTGAAACCACGAGCAATTGAGAGTCCCACCAGTTTTTGATAGTCGGGCTCAATGTCGGTGCAATGAGTGTGAGGACGCTCATGGAAGGTGACACTAACTTTTTCAATCACAAACAGTGGAAATGAAATTTCTAAATCAACGACCATGTGATGCACCCACAACGGGTCCGGGTCGCCGGCCAAATACAGACCAGCAGGCTTTTCATCGCACACAACACCGCGTAATAAGAAGAGGTCATCGTTCATCTTGTAGGTGCGCGCTTCGTAGAAGCGGGTATGGATAAGTTCGCCACCCTCGGGGGCTGCGGGGAAATAATCACGTGTTGACACGCCTTCTACTGTGACAGAGGCATCACTTCAATCACGACTCGAAGGTCGATTAGTCCCATTTAGGTAGTGCAAATAAGAGAATTCGTGTGACAAAGAAACTGTCGATTACGTGGAACTTATGGAATGCCTAACACGACTTTCGAAAATACTCTGATGAATGACCAGGTTGTTTACACAGAGAGAAGTAACAAAAATGTCAGATAAACCCACCAAAAATCCGCTAATTGCAAGCAGTGATTTCCTGTTTTCATTAATGCTGTTAGCAGTCATTGCCATGGTTGTTTCAATCGGCGCAATCGGAATTGTGTCCGTTGCAAAAAATGGCGGATCGTCGTCAGAAGCAGCGGCATCGCCTAGTGGTTCCACCACAGTTGATGTCACGTTGACTGAATTTGCAATTGCGTTCAGTCCCTCTGTTGTCCCCCCAGGAAACGTTGTTTTCAATGTTCATAATGCCGGAGCAGCCCAACACAACCTTGCAGCAGTCGACTTGAATAAGCGAACAGCCACTCTTGACGCTGGTGTGCATGTTTTGTTGGATCTCGGCAAGGTATCAACAGATGTCAATGTCATTTGTGAAATTCCAGGACACAAAGATTCTGGAATGAAAGCAACATTGAAAGTCAGCGCTGATGCAACTGCGCCGACAGACACTGTTCCTGTGATGACGAACGCCCAGATGGATTCAATGATGGAAGCGGTTGTGAAACGGTTTCCAGAGAAAACAACTGGACTTGGCGGGCAAGAACTTGCACCAACTATGACGTCTGATGGATACAAGCAGTTCGACCTCACAGCAAAAATTGTTGACTGGGAAGTTGAAGGCGGAAAAGTTGTGAAGGGTTGGGCCTATAACGGCCAAATTCCCGGACCACAGTTGCGCGCCAACGTGGGTGACAAGGTTCGTATTCGCTTGAAGAATGAACTTACAGAGTCAACATCGATGCACCTTCACGGTATTCGTGTGCCGAACGCAATGGACGGAGTTGATCCAATCACACAGGGTGTGATCAAGCCCGGCGAAACATTCGATTATGAATTCACAGCTACTGAACCAGCGGTCGGTATGTATCACTCGCACCACAATGCTCAAGTACAAATTCCAAATGGACTCGCCGGATCTCTTCTGATCGGCGATTGGAAAACTTCAACGATGAAAGCAGCCGGAAATCGCCTAACTGACTCAAACGGAAAAGTTGATCAAGAAGTTGTGATGGTGTTGAACGACGCCGGAACAATCGGCTTGTCACTGAATGGCAAGTCGTTCCCTGCAACAGCTCCGTACACCATGAAAATCGGCGAAACAATGTTGGTGCACTATTACAACGAAGGCTTGATGTCGCACCCAATGCACATGCATCAACCCACCGGACTAGTTGTTGCCCGTGATGGAGTCATGCTTGAGAATCCCTTCTTTGCAGACACCATCAGCGTTGCCCCTGGTGAGCGTTGGTCAGTGTTGTACACCGCAAAAGATGCAGGTGTTTGGGCATGGCACTGCCATATCCTGACCCACGCTGAGACCCCAACCGGCATGAAGTACATGGTGACGGCACTTATCGTTAGTTAGATCCCCTCAAACGAGAATTGGGCCCGGGGTGGAAACCTCGGGCCTTTTTTCTATTTCTGGTGACCGCTTCAGGCAGACTGAATGCATGACATCGCTTAAAGACGCCCTCAAATCAGATCTCACTGCCGCTATGAAAGCGGGAGACAACATGCTGAAGTCCACATTGCGCATGGCTATAGCTGCCGTTATGAATGCCGAGGTTGCCGGAACTGAAGCTGTTGAGTTATCAGATGATCAGGTGCTGAAGATTCTGCAAGCTGAAACAAAGAAGCGTCTTGAATCTGCAGAGATTTACACACAAGCTGGTCGCACGGAAGCTGCTGCCCAAGAATCTGCTGAAGCAGAAATTCTGTCGCGTTACCTTCCGGCAGCAATGAGCGACGACGAGTTGCTTGTCATCGTGAATGAAGAAGTTGCAGCCGCAGTTGCTGCCGGCAATGAAGGCGCAAAAGCAATGGGCCTTGTTGTGAAAGCAGTGCGTGGTCGTGCAGGTTCTAGTGCCGATGGCGCAAAGATTGCTGCGCTCGTTAAGAGCGCTCTCGGCTGATGTCATCATCAATTCCAGACCCAGAGGTCTCGCCGGTCTCGACAACAATGCGCAGAACCGTTGATGCAATGCGCAGAACTTTGAAGGCGATCTATCACGTGCATCCGCAGCACGACAACGAAGAGATTGCTTCCATTGCAGAACTTCTGGAAAAAGAAATAGCGGCGGCCGGATCAATGGGTTTGGGCCAGCCATCACTAGAGCGTCATACGCGCAGTCCACTCAACGGCACGATGAATCCGATGGCTCCACCGTTGTCATATACATATGGCGAGAAAAGCATTTCGGCACAGGTTCGCTTTCACGAGGGGTATCAAGGTCCACCTGCATGCGTTCACGGGGGAATTGTTGCGGCACTGCTTGATGATGCACTCGGCCGAACACGCCACTTGACGGGTCGCAACTGCGTCACCGGATCACTCAACATCACGTATAAGCGCCCGACGCCACTGAATGCTGACCTTCTAGTTAGTGCCAGAATTGATGAGATCCATGAGCG
>CAETWZ010000041.1_pt1 | contig 9182 bp, 6 predicted proteins | sample 7263761 | NCBI WGS metagenome assembly CAETWZ01 (sample SAMEA6814159, study PRJEB35770) | uncultured Acidimicrobiaceae bacterium | biome: Freshwater; feature: Freshwater reservoir; material: water | place: Czech Republic | collected 2017-06-27 | depth 30m m | reverse complement strand
CCAAGTCTTTCCGAACTATTCGGCGAGACCGTGATGTCGCTCACCGGTCGAAGCATCAACGCGTAACAATCAGGACACACACAACATGGCAGAGATCACACTTCCTCAACTAGGCGAGACAGTTACCGAAGGAACCATTACAAAATGGTTCAAACAAGTTGGTGACACAGTCGCAGTCGACGAACCACTGTTCGAAGTATCGACAGACAAAGTTGATACGGAAGTGCCGTCGCCGATTTCCGGAGTGCTCACAGAGATTCGCGTCGCCGAAGGTGACACTGTTGCTGTCGGCACCGTCATCGCCGTCGTCGGCGACGCCTCTGCCTCTGCCGCTCCTGCCGCAGTCGCTTCGGCGCCGGCAGCCCCCGCGTCGACTCTCGCAAGCTCGAACGTCTCCGCGCCACCACCTGCACCTGTCGCTTCGACGCCGGCAGCCGCTCCGTCGACTCTCACAAGTTCGAACGTCTCCGAATCAACTCCGGCGTCCGCGACCGGTTCGTCTGGTACTTCAACAGTTCTGTCGCCGGTGGTGCGCAAGCTCATTGCAGAAAACAATCTGAACGTCGCATCAATTTCAGGTACCGGTCCTGGTGGACGAATTACGCGTGACGATGTTCTTGCAGCTATTGCACGAGGTGGTGCTGCTTCAGTAACGGCACCGGCACCTGCGGCATCAGCACCCACTGCAAGTGCACCACAACGTCCTGCCGCTCCGAAAGCAGTTGCAGGCGCTCGTGATGAAGTAGTCGCGTTGTCAAAGATTCGCCAAGCAACAGGCGCACACATGGTTGCAAGCAAGGCCATTAGTCCTCACGTTCTCAGTGTTGTTGAAGTTGACTACGCAAATGTTGATGTCACTCGACTTCGCGTCAAAGAAGAATTCAAAGTTCAAGAAGGCTTCAGCCTCACGTACTTGCCGTTCATCGCGCGTGCAGTAGTTGATGCATTGGCAGACTTCCCACACATGAACTCATCACTTGGCGAGAACGAACTCATTGTTCATCGTTATGTTGATCTCGGAATTGCAGTGGATCTTGATTATCAGGGACTTCTTGTTCCTGTAGTACGTGATGCAGAAGGTAAGCGCCTTCGTGCCTTGTCACGTGAAATAAACGACCTAGCGACACGTACGCGTAGTCGTCACTTGTCTCCTGATGAGATTTCGGGTGGCACATTCACAATCTCAAATAATGGATCAGCTGGTTCTGTTTTGACCATGCCGGTTATCAATCAGCCACAAGTCGCAATTTTGTCGACGGATGCGATTGTTAAGAAGCCAGTTGTGATTGAAGTGCCAGGCTTCAGTGAGAGTATTGCCATCCACCCAGTGGGGAATTTGGCAATGGCATGGGATCATCGCGCATTTGATGGTGCATATGCAGCCGGATTCTTGTCACGAGTGAAATTAATTTTGGAAACTCGCGACTGGTCGTCCGAGGTCTAGAGACCAATCGGAACGTGGTGTGCCAATCATGAGTAGCACTTCGTCATTACATGTCCGGTGGCTCGGATCAGTTCCGTATACCGACGCGTTAGCCATTCAAGACGCAATGTTTCGTCATGGCACAGATAATCGGTTGTTATTGCTTGAACATCCACATGTCTTTACATACGGACCATCAGCCGATTTAGAAACCAATCTCCTGTGTGACCCGAAGGTAGTTGGTGCAGATTTTGTCTCCGTAAAACGCGGGGGAGACATCACGTATCACGGTCCAGGGCAATTGGTGGGTTATCCATTGTTGACTCTGCAAGGAAAGAATGGCCAAGACACCCCGCCAGATTCTCCTGCATATGTTCACGCAGTGGAACAAGTAGTGATTGATGCATTGCGCGAGATAGGACTCACTACTGCAGATCGATTTGATGGGTACCCAGGTGTATGGCTAGACGTTGACTCGGATAATCCGCGAAAGATTTGTGCGATCGGAGTACGAGTTGGACGTGGTCGCACGATGCATGGTTTTGCCATCAATGTGCACACAGATCTTGAATACATGACAACCAATATTGTTCCGTGTGGCATCTCAGAATTCCCAGTGACATCTGTTGCTGCAGAGGGAATTGATATCTCCATGAAACAAATGGTTGATGTAGTCAGTGCCCATGCGGCCAAAGCATGGGGCGGCGCAGTTGCAGAGCGTCAAGATATTGCATGGAAACACACTCCAGATGACTTATCTGCATTCTCACGAGGTGAAGGTCCCGGAACACCTGTGCGAATGCTCAGCAGATTGGCAAGAGCAGGCGTAAAAGACGCTATTGAATTGTCAGAGCGCAAACCAGATTGGATTCGCCCTCGTGTTTCTCACGGTACCGAGGTACTGGATGTAAAGAAAACATTGCGTGATCATTCACTTGTCACTGTGTGCGAAGAAGCGGGATGTCCAAATTTGTCTGAATGTTGGAGCGATGGCACTGCAACATTTATGGTGCTGGGCGAGCGATGCACCCGTGCTTGCGGATTTTGTCTCATCGATACCAGTAAACCAAATGCGCCAGATGCAGATGAGCCCGCGCGAATTGCTGCAGCAGTTGCGGAAATGGGACTGTCATATGTAGTGCTCACCATGGTTGCAAGAGATGATCTTGCAGATGAAGGAATGGGCCATATTGCAGAGTGTGTTGAAGCAATACGACGACTTGACTCAACAATCCAGGTTGAAACGTTGATCTCAGATGCGCGCGGAACAGCATCGCTTGACATTATTTTGGATGCTGCACCTGACGTGTTGAACCACAACGTAGAAACTGTTCCGCGTTTACAACGTGCGGTTCGACCATCGGCTGGTTATGCACGAAGTCTTTCTGTATTAGCGCGTGCAAAAGCTCATGGGCGCACCGTGAAATCAGGACTCATCGTGGGCATGGGTGAAACAGATGAGGAAGTTGTTGGCGTGCTTGCTGATCTGGCGGCCATTGGTGTTGACATCGTGACGATTGGTCAATACCTTCGACCAACTTCACATCACTTGCCAGTCTCGCGTTGGGTAGAGCCTCACGTGTTCGACATGTACAAGCACGTAGGAGAGTCCCTCGGAATTGGTCATGTGGAATCAAGCCCGCTGACTCGGTCTAGTTATCACGCTAAAGAGTCAGCAGCGCATGCTGTACCTGTCAAGATTGGTTCTCGATGAGCACTACAACCGCTGAATCCACATTTCGCAACAGACTTGACCGTGCGCGAAAAGAAATGGCACGAACAAACGTTGATGCATTGATTTTGTCTCTCGGTCATGACCTTCCGTATCTCACCGGATATCTTGCAATGCCTCTTGAACGTCTCACCATGTTGGTCGTGCCTCGTGACGGCGAAGCTTCTCTTATTATTCCGCGCCTTGAAGCACCACGCGTGACAGAGATGTCCAGTGTGTTTTCACTTGCAACGTGGAATGAAACAGATGACCCCGTTGCGTTGGCGCACAAACTTTTGGGTTCTGCGCGCACAATCGCAGTGGGAGACCAGATGTGGTCTCGGTTCCTCGTTGATTTATTGAAGTTTCGCCCCGATGCACAGTATGTGCGTTCTGTGGTTGTCATGGAAGCACTGCGCTCTCGTAAAGATGCAACAGAGATAGCTGCACTCACCGCGGCTGGCGCAGCAGCGGATCGAGTTGCGGCACAATTACACGCAGGTGAAATTCCACTTGTCGGACGCACAGAAGCACAAGTGTCTGCAGAAATTTCAGCGCGGTTGATTGCCGAAGGACATCAGGTTGTGAACTTTGCAATTGTTGCGGCTGGTGAAAATGCTGCAAGTCCACATCACCATGCAGGAGACAGAGTCATTAAGCACGGAGAAATTGTGTTGTGTGATTTTGGTGGCACCATGAATGACTATTGCAGTGATATCACTCGCTGCGTACACATAGGTGAACCACCATCTGACATTGCAGAGGCGTACGAAGTGTTATTCACGTCGCAAGCAGCAGGTGTTGCGGCCGGACTCATTGGTTCATCATGTGCCGGAGTTGATGCTGCGTCACGTGGTGTTATTGACGCAGCTGGTTATGGCGAATGGTTTGTTCACCGCACAGGTCACGGCATTGGTATGGAAGCCCATGAGGACCCGTACATGGTGGCCGGAAACGAGACTCCCATCGCAGTGGGGCATGCCTACAGCGTGGAACCAGGAATTTATATTCCCGGCAAGTGGGGCATGCGTCTTGAAGACATTGTGGTTGCATCTGAATCTGGGCCAATGCCTGTGAACCACGCAAATCATCAACTGGTCGTGCTCGACCGTTAAACGCACCCACTGCGTGTCATAGGGTTGGCATGAACAGAGGGGGATGCAATGGCTCTTGATCTTGCAATCACAGGTGGAATGGTCGTCGACGGAACTGGTGCTGTGCCACAACGTGCTGATGTTGGCGTGAAAGATGGCCGCATTGTAGAAATTGGCGAACTGTCAACTAGCGCAACTGAAACGATTGACGCAACTGGTCTTGCTGTGTCTCCCGGATTCATCGATTTGCATACTCATTACGACGCTCAAGCATTTTGGGATACGACGTTAAGTCCTTCGCCAATGCACGGGGTGACCACGGTGTTTGGTGGAAACTGCGGGTTCACCATTGCGCCGTTAACACCACAAGATGGTGACTACCTAATGCGTATGTTGGCTCGCGTAGAAGGGATGCCACTTGAGTCGCTGCAACAGGGCGTGCCGTGGAACTGGTCGACAACTGCTGAATACCTTGACGCGCTTGACGGAACATTGTTGCCGAATGCCGGGTTCCTCGTTGGGCATAGTGCCTTACGTCGCGTGGTGATGCATGACGACGCAAACGAACGCGCAGCAACTCCTCAAGAGATTGAACAAATGGTGGTGCTACTGCGTGCTGGTCTGAGTGCCGGAGGAATGGGTTTTTCTTCCACATGGTCGCCAAGTCACAACGATCACACCGGCGCCCCCGTGCCGTCTCGCCATGCGTCGCGAGAAGAATTACTGGCTCTGTGTTCAGAAGTACGACATCACGAAGGAACCACTCTTGAATTCATCCCTGCAGTGGGCGAATTTTCACGTGAGGTGTTTGAACTGATGGGCGACATGAGCGCTGCTGCTAATCGACCACTGAACTGGAACTTGTTGCAGGTGTATTCACAGAACTGGGAATTAGTGCAGCATCAACTTGCAGGTTTTGATATTGCTGCTAGTCGAGGCGGTCAAGTTCTGGCGCTCACATTGCCTGACACTTTCCGCTTGCGGTTGAACTTCAAGAGCGGGTTCATTCTTGACATTCTTGATGGGTGGGACAAGTTGATGTCACTTCCCGATGAAGAAAAACTCACCATGATGAGCACGGCTGATGGTCGTGCACGAATGAATGCAATGGCACAGGGCACAGTTGGCCCCACTCGTTCTATTGGCAACTGGGGCGGCTACATCTTGCTTGAAATCTTCAATGAAAAGTGGAAAAAATACGAAGGCCGCATTGTGGGAGAAGTCGCACAAGAGCTCAAAGTTGATCCGTGGGACTTGTTGTGCGACATTGTTGTTGCCGATGGTCTACTCACCGTTATTGCTAATCAAGATCGTGGTCAAGATCGCGACACATGGGACAAGCGAGTACAGGTATGGCGTGATCATCGCGCAGTAGTTGGCGCTAGCGATGCTGGTGCACATCTCGACATGATTGATAGCTATGCATTCAGCACCACCATGATTGCTCGAGCTGTCCGTGAACATGAATTGATGCCGTTGGAAGAAGCGGTGTATCACCTCACTGATCGACCAGCTCGTTTGTATGGCATCAAAGGTCGCGGTCGCATCGCTACAGGGTGGGCTGCTGACATCACGGTGTTTGATGCTTCAACCATCGGCCCAGGCCCTGCACAGATGCGTTTTGACCTTCCGGGTGGCGCTGGCCGGGTCTATGGCGAATCAATCGGTGTGGAACATGTCATCGTCAATGGCGTCCCTGCTGTGAGAAATAATGTCGCTCTTGGGTCGCGCCCTGGTACCTTGCTGAGGTCCGGCCGCGATACCGAAACAGTGACAGCACAGTGATCAAACTTGACGTAGCAACAGTTCTTCTCCAATGGTCAACCGGAGGCCTGCTATTTCTCTGGTTCACCACTCGCAAACATGAGATCAGTGCTGGCTATGGGTGGCTACTGCGGGCCACATTCTGCGTGCTGGCCGCCGGTGCAGCTGCAGCAGGGATAGCTACCGACTTTGTGCCTGTGCGCGATTGTGCAGCAATTGCAGTTGCCGTTGTAGCCATTGCCACTGTTCGGCGCACAGACGTACGTTTCGACCTGCTTGGCCCTGTCATTGGGGTAATAGGACTCGTTGCTGCAGCAGTTCATGCAACGAATGGTGCTGGCAATATCAGCACCAACATTCTGCGAGTTTTGGTGGGCACAGTTTTCCTTGGTGCCATCAGTGACGCGATGTTGCTGGGTCACTGGTATTTGGTGCAGCCAGGTATGCCTCGCTCGATATTGAACGAATTGGTCAACGCCCTGCGTTGGATTCTGCCAATCGAAATAATTGTGATGTTGTTACCTACTGGCATGATCAGCGTGCTCAGTGGGGCTGTTGATGATGGTTGGAACGGAACCCTCGGGTGGTTCTGGGTGGCATGTGCCATCACTACCGCGGTCTTAATTGAGGTCACACGCGCTGCGCTACGCGAACGTAGCTACTCAGCCGTTATGGCGGCCACGGGGTTGCTGTATCTCGCAATTCTCACGGCCTTTGGCACCGACCTCGTCGCCAGAGCCGTTCTCGCCTAGTTTTAGTGAATGGAAACATTCGAACGCACTATCTATAACGCTGAACATGAACAGTTTCGTGCAGCATTTCGTAATTGGCTCGATAAGGAAATTGTCCCTCATCATGAAAAGTGGGAAGCAGACGGAATCGTTCCTCGGGATGTTTGGTTAGCAGCAGGAAAGCTGGGCTTCCTTGGTTATCACGTCCCAGAGCAATACGGCGGTGGCGGAGTAAACGATTACAAGTTCGGCGCCATAATGCAAGAAGAAGTCTCAGAGACTGGTGTTATTGGTAGTGCGAACGGAATGACACTGCATAACGACATTGTGTTGCCGTACTACCTCGAGCTTGCGACGGAAGATCAGAAACAACGTTGGCTGCCGAAAATGGTGACCGGTGAACTGATTGGTGCATTGGCCATTACCGAACCAAACACGGGAAGCGACGTGGCAAATGTACGTACCTCTGCAGTGCGCCATGGCGATGCGTGGGTAGTTAATGGTTCAAAAACATTTATTACAAATGGAATCAATAGCGATCTCATTATTACGACCGTGCGTACGAATGATCAACCAGGGCATCGTGGATTATCGCTACTGATTCTTGAGCGCGGAATGAAAGGTTTCGAGCGTGGTCGCAATTTGAACAAATTGGGAATGCATGCTCAAGACACTGCGGAACTTTCCTTTTCTGATGTAGAAGTACCTGCTGAGAACATGTTGGGCGTTGAAGGTCAAGGGTTCGTGTATCTCATGCAGAACTTGGCCCAAGAACGTTTGGGGATGGCTGTTGGCGGAGTAAAAGTTGCATCAGCTGCACTGCAAGCAACTCTTGAATACACCAAAGAGCGAAAAGCGTTCGGACAATCGGTTGCTACTTTTCAGAATTCAAAGTTTGTTCTTGCTGAAATTGCGACCGAGGTACAAATTGCTCAGGTGTATGTAGACCGGTGCATTGAATTGCATTGCGAAGGCAAATTGTCCGCAGAACAATCTGCAGCAGCAAAGTTCTGGGTTACTGAATTGCAGAACCGTGTCGTTGATAAGTGCCTGCAATTGCATGGCGGATACGGCTACATGTTGGAATACCCCATTGCGCGCGCGTGGGCAGACAGTCGAATTCAAACTATCTATGGCGGCACCACAGAAATTATGAAAGAAATTGTCGGACGTAGCCTGACGAAGTAATTATCTCGGTGAGTTAGTAGCCACTAGAGGCCACGGACGTTCTCTTTCGAGACGCAGTGCAAGTTCCAACAGAATTTGTTCACTGAAATGTGGACCGATGATTTGTAGACCCACGGGAAGTCCATCAACGAAGCCAGCTGGCACTGAGATGCCGGGGTTTCCATGCAGGTTGCAAGGGAATGTGAGTTTTCCGTTGTTGCCACCGCCTGCTTTGACGCCACCAAAAACACTGGGCAACGGGCCTTCTGCTGCAAATGCAATGTCTGGGTTAGATGCAGTCATCACTAAATCAACGTGTTCGAAAATTTGACTCATCTTCAGGTTCACTGCCGCACGGCGTGCTTCAATCTTTGCTCTTTCAGACGCTCCATATCGACCTTCAGTTAGTTGCAAGCCTGCACGCATTTCGGGTGTTAGGTCATCTGCACAATCTGGCCACATGTCACCAAGTGCTGAAGCAATTTCGATCATGCCACTAATAGACCAAGCAGCACCCATGCGAGGCAACGATGTGTCTACTCCGTCAATACGACGCAATCCGGCTGATGCAACTAAATGATCAGCGGTTTCTAAGAGAACATTCCACATTGCAGGAGACACGACTGCACCGCCCCAGTCAGAGACAATGGCAACGCGTAGACCAGCAACGTTGATGGTTCCGAGCGCATTTTCCCAACCTTCGACGCGGGGGAGGCTGAGCGGGTCTGCTGCATGATGTCCGTTACAGATATCAAACCATCGCGCTGTATCGCGCACACTGCGTGTCATGCCGCCCGTAGTAACGGTGAGGTTGCCGTATTCAACATGTGGCCCACGTGGAATACGACCAAAGGTTGATTTCAGCCCGACAAGACCTGTGAACCCAGCAGGAATGCGAATAGAACCGCCACCATCACCGCCGGTTCCGAGTGCAAAGAGCCCTCCCGCCACGCCTGCTGCGCTTCCGCCTGATGAACCGCCCGGAGTCCGTTCGGTATTCCACGGGTTGCGAGTGACGCCGTTTAACACTGTGCGTGTCACATTGACTCCGCCGAATTCACTAGCGGTGGTGAGGCCAAAATGATTTGCACCTGCTGCAATGAGTCGAGACACCATTGTTGATGTGTGAGCTGATTTTCGATCTGCAAATGGCACGGATGCTTCCGTTGCCGGCCAACCCTCTACGTAATCAAGTTCTTTGACACCCATGGGCACTCCACCAAATGGAAGTGAAATGTTTGCCTCTGATGCGCGAGCAAGTGCGCCATCGCTGTCGATGTATGAAATGCAAT
>CAETWZ010000040.1_pt1 | contig 9217 bp, 9 predicted proteins | sample 7263761 | NCBI WGS metagenome assembly CAETWZ01 (sample SAMEA6814159, study PRJEB35770) | uncultured Acidimicrobiaceae bacterium | biome: Freshwater; feature: Freshwater reservoir; material: water | place: Czech Republic | collected 2017-06-27 | depth 30m m | reverse complement strand
GTAACCGCTGCGCCAAACCCACGAGGTTCACCCCAAATACGACCAGTGCTTTCCGCATGATCGGTATGGCAAGTAATCAGTAAACGCACACACTGTTGACCATGGCCAGCAATGGCATTCACCATGGCATCAATAGTGTCGCGTGCAGCTGATACCACATGCGCCGCATTAGCCAACGGTGATTCGAATTCAACACTGCATGCAAAGTCTGACGGCGGCGCACCGGGTGCAAGATGCTGCACTTCATCACCCGACACCAACAGATACACCCGTTTGCCTTCAACACCGAAACGATCAATGAGCGCAGCTTCACCCACAGTCAGTAACGCACCACATGTGCCAAGACCTAACCGTTGAAACAGATCAACAGTGTCAGCAGTAATGCCACCTACTCGAGACAATGACGCCACTGGCAATGCTGCAATGAAATCTGCAGCAATAGCAGTATCAATAACGCACGGATGTTGACGCGACACCGCTAAGTGGGCTGCCGCTAGTGCAGCGAAACGTGAATCAGCAATACCCACCCCAAAGGCGGAACCTGTATTGGTATCAACACAGATCTGATGCAATTTCTGAGCAACCGCGTTATCGCCACCGAAATATCGCGATGGGCCACGCGCCGACAACACAATGGTGCCAATGTCTTGCACTTCAACAAGTGGCGACAGCGCAGTTACCGCACGAACCACGTGTTCAAAAGTACGAAATGCATGTTCTTCACCTAAGTGACCATGTTCTTGCATCCAATGTGGAAACACCACAGCAATAGAGCGACTCATGAGACACCTGGCAACTGCACCGTGCATGAACGATGCGCATACACACGGCGCCCTGATGCGGACACTTCAACTGTGCGTGACCTGGCATGAGTATCAAATTGCCAATCAATAGTGCGTGCACTAAACGATGCATCAAGAGAAAACCCACCAGGATTTCCCAACACAAATAACACAGCACCTTGTGCTTTTACGCGCGTAGCTATGCGTCGTGCTTCAGACTGTGAGCACACGGGCGATGACACTGCAACAAGATCAATGCCATCAACTAACGCACCTACTACTGGCGACATGACAGATGATGTGTTGTCACCAGACACACACAATGTGCGATGCAATGCCACGCCATGTTCATATGCAGACATCAGACCAGCACTGGGCATGTTGACCATGGCAAACCATGAACCTGCAGTAGTGGCTGCAGCAACTAGACCAAACAACAACGACGTAGCGGCATCACCTGTGCAGCCATATATGTAGCCGCGCTCGAGACCTGCTGCCGGCAGCAACGGTGCTAACTGCGAAGCAACCGCAATAGGGCCAAACCCACTAGCGACATGGGCATGCATACGTTCTGCAAACTGCACACCTGTTTCCACGCCCGCAATGCGCATGCCTGCAAGTTCTTCAAAAGCGACCCGTCCCATGGGGCCAGCGTAGCGAACATATGTTCGATGGTTTCAGGGGCTCCCCGACGGCCGGAATACTTAAAGGAAAAGCTAGAAGGTTCGCACCGGCCGCACATACCGGCCATATACCTTGCCCACTTTGCTCTGGCCCATACCAAGAAACTGGTACCACGCGAGAGTCCCGTCATACTCAGACGAACTCCAATAGGCACCACCGGGATAATGAACTCCAACTAATTCCCTGTGGACATCCAACTGGTTCAGTTCACCCTTCGATGGCAAAAACCAATCCCCATACACAACGCCATTGATAGTCACCGTGTAGTCATCAGCAAGATTTGCAGCTCCACTCGTACACACACCCAACATCACTGTTGTTTTAGCAGCCCCATCCATCGCACCTGTACCGGCCACAGTAGAAGCGACCCCAAGAAGATCGTTTGAGTTGTCACACCACGCAGATAATGGGTCCCCCAACGGAGATGACCAGGTTGATGGTGCAGCCTCATAAAACAAGCCAGACGTATTCCCTGGTGTTGATGGAGTCATAAAAACTATTCCGCCGCCAGGACCAGTAAGACCGACTGCACACGCGGAGATTCCGTTATCCCCACAAAGGTATTTCACTTGCGAATTCGTGTTTGCGCCGTTCGTACCATTAGTGCCGTTAGCTCCAGCAGTTCCCGTCTCGCCCTTCGCTCCAGTTACGCCAGCAACGCCGTCTGCGCCAGTTTGATTCAACAACACTTTCGTTTCCGTCTTTGCACATTTGCCGTTCTTGGCGTAGCGCAACATGCCGGTCTTTTTATCCGCACACACCGTCACAGTTTTTGTTGACGATGCAGCAATCACGCCAACACCGCCGCCAACTGTGACACCAGCCAAGACACCAACAAGAAGCAATACCCCGCCAGATCGACGGGAACGAGAAACAGAATGAAAGTATTGACTCATGCAGAGATGATAAAGCACATGTCCTGGGTTCATGTCCACTGGTCACTATCTGGCCCCAGTCGGCCAGAGAACTACTTGGCGGCGAGACGAGCGCGGGCGTTGCGGCTGCGCTCGAACAAGTGTGGCGGAATGCGCGGGTCTTCACCAGTTGGTGCTGCGGTATCGCCACCAGATGATGCAGCCGGAGCTGTCTCTGCTGGCATCGAAGCAAGAAGTTCTTCAAGTGTTGGAGGCACCATGCCTGGCTTCCAGTACTGATACAGATCGCGAACAATTTCATTGAGGTCAGCCTGTGATGCACCTGCCTCAAGCGAAGCGGTGATGCAGTTGCCATAGACGTGCACCCAGGACACATGGCCAGCTTCAAAGAAACGACGGGCAATCACCGCGGCGGGACGAGGGCCTTTTGCTTCGGCGGCGCTAGTAAAGCGCTCGTGACCCATACCTGTGAGAGAACGATTGGTCTCAAACCGCACAATGGTGGACGCGCCACCAGCTTTTTGTTCTACTGCCACAAGCTGTCCCATAAGCCTCCACGCTAGTCAATTGGCACAGGGCTTCGCCCATCAATCGACATCCCGATACGGTAGAGCGAAGAGAAACCGACCCCATGGGGGTCACCCAGAGGAGCACACACCATGGCTGACATCACGATTGCAGAATTTGAAAAAGAAGCACTTGCCTTTCTCGAGGCAAACTCAGAACGGCGTGCTGTTGAAAAAGCATTCGTCTGGGGTGAAGGTGCAGACACCTTCTATCGCGAGCGTGACCGTGATGCCGAGTTCACACAGGCACAAGAAGCCAAAGTATGGCGCAACAAGAAATTCAAGGCTGGCTTTGGATGGATTACTGGACCAAAGAAATTCGGCGGCCGCGAACTTCCATCTGCATACGATCGCTTGTACAGCCAACTCGAAGTGCAATTCCGTGTTCCTGACCAAAGTTGCTTCGGTATCGGTCTTGGCATGGTTGCTCCCACAATTCTCGCGCACGCAACTCCTGCCGCTCTTGACTTGTACATCAAGCAAATGTGGAGCGCAGAAATTATTGGTTGCCAATTGTTCTCAGAGCCAGGTGCAGGTTCAGACCTTGCATCGCTCACCACAAAGGCCGTCAAAGACGGTGACGAATGGATTATCACTGGTCAGAAGGTGTGGACATCAGGTGCGCATTATTCAGACATCGGCGAAATCATCTGCCGTACCGATTGGGATTTGCCAAAGCACAAGGGCCTCACAGGTTTTATTGTTGACATGAAGGCACCTGGAGTTGAAATTCGGCCGCTCAAGCAAATGACCGGTGGCGCAAGCTTCAACGAAATCTTCTTCAACGAAGTTCGCGTGCGTGATGACCACCGTCTTGGTGACATCAACAACGGATGGAATGTGGCCCTCACCACACTCATGAATGAGCGAGCATCAATCGGTGGCGGCAACGCTGGCGACAGCAACTTGCTCACCCGTGTTATTGCAATGGTGAAGCATTACGGACTCGATACAGATCCACTGATTCGCGTACAACTTGCAGACATCATCATGAACTACCGCATCGCTGCTATGAACGCACAGCGCACAGCAGCTTCTGCCAAGGCCGGAAAACTTCCTGGACCTGAAGGTTCAGTTGGCAAGATGGTGTTGGTGAACAACCAGGCTCGTCTTGTGAAATTCGTTTCACATGTTCTCGGACCAAAGCTCATCGCAGACAGTGGTGAGTGGGGCACGTACGCATGGTCAAACTTCGTTCTCGGAGCACCTGGCCTTCGTATTGCTGGTGGTTCAGATGAAGTCATGCGCAACATCGTTGGTGAGCGTGTGCTCGGTCTTCCAAAAGACATGGGAATCGACTCTGTGTCTCCTTTCAAAGACATCAAAGTTTCCTAAACCGTAGGTCGCGTTGGCGACCAGCTAGACACCTAAGTTCCACGACTTGCGATGCAAGTCGGTAACTCCGTGGATCTTTATTGCATCAGTGTGTACTGCTGCGCCATAACCCTTGTTGCCGCTCCATCCATAATGCGGAAACTGTTCATGAAACTGCGTCATTAACGCGTCCCGTTCTACTTTGGCAATCACACTGGCTGCTGAAACGCTCGCACATGTCTGGTCACCCTTAATGCGCGTCACGATGCGTGGCCCATCGTCTTCTTCAAGAAGGAAACTGTTGTTGCCATCAAGAATGATGATGTCTGGTCGTAGGCCAAGTGCTGTCAATGCCCGACTACCCGCAAGGCTCAACGCAGTCATGATGCCGTACTTGTCGATCTCAGCTGCCGTTGCAGAACCAGTGGCCCATGCAAGGCCCCATTCTTTTGCAACGGGCACCATCGCTTCTCTGCGCTTTGGTGTCATTAATTTCGAATCAGCTAATCCTTCAGGTACCGCGCCAATAGTTGCATCAATTGCAACAACTCCGATGGTGACTGGCCCTGCAATTGCGCCACGACCCACTTCGTCCATGCCGGCAATGATGCGTGCACCCGTTGCCATGAGTTCGCGCTCGTAGTCAAGAGTGGGAACTGGTCGTGCCATACGGTGAAGCGTAGGCTTCATACATGGCCCGCTCCGCATTGATCAATGTCGGCAACTATTCGTATACCGCACAAGACGCACAGGGCACTCTCGATGAGATGAACGACATTTGGAGTCACCACACTCACGAGTCCACAATTCCTGATGGTTGGCTTGCGGGTGCTCGCGGTTTTCTCGCTGAATTTTCATCGCTTGCCGGAATTTCACTGCCATCACTTGACAATGTTGACACTGCATTTACTGCAGTCCACGCTTCCGTCATGGAGAAATACGATCAACTCTCTGAATCTCAGGTCGAGTCACTTCTTGCTGCCATGTGGAGATTTTTCCCCACGATGCGCTCTCTTGCGATTGAACATCTCGGCACGATTGCGCACTTACATGCATCTAAAGGATTACCAAAGAAGCCACTGAGTTCTGCTGTAATCGGATGGAAAGGCGTTGAAGGTGACGTGCAGTCGTGGCGAGTCGGCCATGGTCGCCCGTGGCAAGCACTGTGCATCTGGTCAACAGACGCCATTGAGACTCTGCAAGCCGAAGGTCACCCCATTGCGCCGGGCTATGCAGGGGAAAACATCACCGTTGCGGGCATCCCGGCTGAAGCATTTCGTCCCGGTGCGCATTTTCGCATTGGAGCAGTGCGCGGTTTCTTAACGTCGTATGCAATTCCGTGCAAACAAAACAACGATTGGTTTCTGAACAGAGATTTCAAACGTATGAGCCATGAACGTGGCGATCAATGCCGTCTCTATGCAATGGTGACAACGTGTGGTGATATTGCTGTCGGCGATACGTTCGAGTTGTTCACTGATCGCTAGTACTTGGCAATAAACCACTTAGTTGGCTTAATTGTGCTGACTGATACGGCGTCACACACGGAGACCCTTGTGCCCACCAAACAGTCGGATCATCAGAGAGTTCAACAATCATCGACGCGGTAGTGGCTTCCACACATTCGCCGTCAACCACCGCATGCATGCACACGGTCCAGCCGTCTCTCCCGCCCACATGTGACTGCAAATGTTCTTGCACGCCGTCAACTGTTAGCGGTCCGGCCACCAACAAGTTGCGCGATGCATTGAGCCTTGGGTCAACCAACAATTCAACTGGCTGACGAGGATGCCGATATCGCTCGTCAAACGACGGGATTGTTGTTCGATTCGAAATCGCCCAAGTGGACCTGACCTGATGGGTTGCAACGTCGGTTCCACTTGTTTCCATCACCCACGCGTCGTTCGCATCAGCAATCAAGAAGCTCGACCAATATGGCCGTGCGCGTTCGCCATTACGCGTGTCGTGCCCACTTCCACCTTGTCCGTAACGTGTAATGAGTTCAGACATCACCTGAACGGCGTTCAGAGCGCTTGTGGCGCGTTCTAAGCCAAGTCGCACCACATCCATACCAATCAACGCATCAGGTACTCCACGTGGGTCACGAGTGGTGTAGATCGTTTCGTTTCCGATAGCGACGCCAGCTTCGTTAACGCCGTGCTCTGCACCCCAACACCAATCTGGCAATGACAACGCACACGCAATCGTGTCGCCTACAAATGCCTCAACCTCGATATAGGTGGTGCGAGTGGTCTCTGAATCTCGGCGAGATGGATTCCATCGCATGTTTTGCACTTCATTCGGCGGCCTGTCTGAGTTTTTCGCGAACAGTGTGAGATGAGATGCAGTATTCGCTGAAAGTGCGACGAGGCAATCACACATTGGCAGAGATAGGTGCTGCCAGCAGTGCTTCACCTGAAGCATCTGTGGTGTGCCATGACGGGTCGGCTGCGCCGCCAGTAATTAACAAACCGGCTGCACCTGTGATTTCCCACAACACAGCAGGGCGTGGGCCATGCCAACGCACAGCAAAAGAAATCGTGCGATACGGGTCAGCCGTGATGCCGTGTGCTTCAAATGCTGAACCCCACCAGGTTTCAGGAATGCCATGAGGCAGCAATACGCACTGCCCACCACTTGGAGATGCCTGGGCCAACAATGACTCCGCCCACGCAATTGCTCCGAGTCCGGCGGGAATCTCTATGGGAAGTTCTTCGACGTCACGGTCCGCCATACGCAACCACGTGCTACCAATGTCATTCGCTGCAACTTCATCGTCTAGCAACACGCATGCACGCGCAGCTGACGCCATGAGATGCGGAGTATCCCACTGCAAAACTCGCGCGCGTTTTTCTGCCTTAACTCTGCGCTGCACAGTTTCAACAACGTCAACAATCGAGTCTCGATGAGTTTCAGCGAGACGAACCAATTCAATTGAAGCATCTTCTGTCACCCCAACACCTAACAACAAGTCACTACGAACTCGTGCAATGCCCGCCACTACAGAATGATCTGGCATGGTGATTCGCGATGCAAGATCACAGGCGGTTTCCCATCCGCGCACCACTTGTTGATGATCAGGTATGTCATCAGGAAGTGGTCCAGAACTTGGATTGATATGAGCAAGAGCAATACGGGCCGTGCTTTTGTGACCGAGCGGAATCACCATAGAGCTAGCAGGTAAATCGATACCGGCTGGAGGGTTGTCAATTGGCTGACGCGTCGTTAAGACATCAGAACGAGTGACTGCTACAGCAACCGGAAGTGTTGATTCGTTTTCAAATTCAATGACAGTCATGCCGCCACGATCAGCCACGCAATACATGCGTTGCACAATGTCTCCATTGCCAACACGAATACGTGTTTCACAGACTGGAAAACCGGCGTACCACTTCTGCCGCAACGTTGGTTCTGATGCTGGTGAATACCATCTGTCGTCACCTGCAACATGCCATGCAAGTTCAGCGCCGCCATCAGCCGGAATCAGAGTGCCGTGTTCAGTGACCGTTCCGCGCCAGGTTCCGCCGCGATTACCAATAACGCGACTCATAGTTGGGCTTCCGGACGTGAACGACGAGACATCAATGACAGTAAACCTTGAGATGCAGATAATCCGTTGTGACACACGGCAACAACTTGCTCGGTGATCGGCATATCAACGCCGTACTGCTTTGCTAATTCAAGAACTGTCGCCGAACTACGCACGCCTTCAGCAACCATTGTGGTGGAACCCAGAATGTCTGCCAGTGCCTCACCTTTTCCAAGTCGAATTCCGACCGATGTATTTCGGCTGCTCTGTGACGAACAGGTAGCAATGAGGTCTCCCATACCTGCAAGACCAGCAAGAGATACGGGGTCACCGCCGAGCGCTACTGCAAGTCGTGTCATTTCAGCTAAGCCACGCGTAATCAACGTTGCTCGAGTGTTCTCACCAAATCCCATGCCTTGCGCCATACCGGCCGCGATAGCGATGACGTTTTTCACAACGCCAGCAATTTCACATCCGACAACATCGGGATTCGTGTACACCCGAAAAGTTGGCGTAGAAAACAATTCCTGAAGCGCTGTTGCAATGATTGCATCATCAATCGCCACAACACTGGCCGCGGGTTGACCAACAGAAATTTCTGATGCAAGGTTCGGACCAGTCAACACTGCAACGGGGTGTCCTGGCATCACTTCGTTTGCCACTTGCGACATGCGCAACATCGAGCCTGCCTCTAGACCCTTTGCCAAACTGACAATTGGAACCCACGGGCGAATATGCGGCTGTGCTTCAGTGAGGACCTGACGAAAACCCTGAGACGGCACTGCCATCACAACAATGTCTGCCGAGCTCACAGCCTCACTCAGTGATGATGTAGCCCGTAGCTCTGGCGACAGCGCCACACCGCCGATGTAGTCAGGATTGACGTGATGAGTGTTGATGCTTTCCACCACCGACTCGCGACGTGCCCACAAAACCGTTGGCGTGTTGGCAGCGGCTAACGAGGCCACAGTGGTGCCCCAAGAACCGGCACCCACCACCGCCATACGAATCTCTGCCATCTCTCTAGCGTAGGTCACAAAGCGAACTGGGTTCGTAGGCTGACCATGTGCGAGTTGCCGTTGTAATCCCCGTGAAGTCCTTCACCATGGCAAAGGGTCGTCTGGCAGACACCTTGAACGCAACTCAACGATCTGCTCTTGCTCAATCGTGCGCAGAGACTGTCGTGCGGGCCGCTTTGTCTCTTCCCACCTATGTTGTCTGTTCAGACTCTGGCGTTGCATCGTGGGCAACAGCACTTGGCGCTCGCGTTGTTGATTGCCAGATACCCGGGCTTGATATTGCTGTTGCGTCGGGCCGTGCTGCCGCCCGTGCAGATGGCGCAGACCACATAGTGGTCGCTCACGCTGACCTTCCCCTCGCCGTCAGTTTCGACCATATTGCACGGGAAGGAAAAGTAAGTCTCGTATCAGATCGTCATCACGACGGTACGAACGTTCTTAGTTTTCC
>CAETWZ010000038.1_pt1 | contig 9264 bp, 13 predicted proteins | sample 7263761 | NCBI WGS metagenome assembly CAETWZ01 (sample SAMEA6814159, study PRJEB35770) | uncultured Acidimicrobiaceae bacterium | biome: Freshwater; feature: Freshwater reservoir; material: water | place: Czech Republic | collected 2017-06-27 | depth 30m m | reverse complement strand
TACGGCTGCAAGAGCCACGTGCAGTGTGATGCATTGATTCTTGACGACCAAAGCGAAAGCCGCACATTCCCGTACATGGAAGTGGGCGCAAAAGACGCAGAGATCGGTCACGAAGCAACAGTGTCAAAGATTGCCGACGAGCAGTTGTTCTATCTCATGAGTCGTGGACTCACTCAAGAAGCAGCCATGAGCATGGTGGTGAACGGATTCATTGAGCCCGTTACCCGCACATTGCCAATGGAATATGCAGTTGAGTGGAGCCGCCTCATTGAATTGCAGATGGAAGGTTCCATCGGCTGATTACGCCGTGGGTCCATCATGTCAATGCGCACTGAATGCAAGCACTTTGAAAGTCGCACGTATGCGACCGGAGACGCTGTACGCAAGTGCAACCTTGACAAGGCTCCTGACGCGCCATGGCGTTGTCCGGAACCATGTGATGGATACGAGCGTCGGCTAGCTGATGTTGCGTGGGCGCACGGAAGTGTTGTTCCACCACCAACTCCACGCGAAGTTCCTGGCCTAGACGATGGGTCAGCAGCAGCTGTATTAGATGCAGCAGAAGAGATCATTAACGCCATGGGCGCTTCGATCTTGGAAGAAGTAGACAAAGAAAAAAACGCTAAGCCCCGCTGGTGGCGACGCAAGAAGTCCTAGAAGAAAAATCACATGAACGCAACCCCCGCAATAGTCATGCCAAGCACAGACGAAGAAATCTGGCGCTACAGCCGCATCGCCGAACTTGATATGTCCGCATACAAGCACGGACATTTACGCACTGAAACTGTTGGTGCTGATTCAGTTCGCATCACCGAGTCATTGGCTGGCATTGTCATGACATCGAACCCAGACATTTTCGCTGAACTCAACGGCGCAAATGCTGATGTCATCTCACTGCGCATTCCAAAGGGTGTTGTTGTTGAAGGCGCAATTCATATCGTTCATCACCTTGAAGCTGATGGCGTTGTTGCGTACCCGCGCCTCGTCATAGATGCTGAAGAGAACTCAGAAGTCACCGTCATTGAGACCTTTATCTCTAATGACAACATTCATTCACTGGTTGTTCCTGTTCTTGAAGTACGTACAGGTAAATCAGCTCGCGTGAGCTACCTCACAATCAACCAACTTGGTCTCAACACATGGCAAATCGGCCATCAGCAGTCAGCTGGTCATCGTGATTCCACTACCCGCATTGCAACAGTTGCCCTTGGTGGCGACTACGCACGTATGCGTACCGAAGTGCGTCTTGTCGAACAAGGTGCATCAGCACAGCAAGTGGCGTTGTATTTCGCAGGCGGAACACAAATGCATGACTTCCGCACATTGCAGATTCACGAAGCACCTCGCACTCATAGTGACTTGTTGTTCAAAGGCGCCGTACGTGACACCGCGCGCAGTGTGTACACCGGCCTCATTCACATCAAGCCAAACGCCGCGCACTCACAGGCTTTCCAAACGAACCGCAACCTCACACTTAGTGAAGGCGCATGGGCCGAAAGTGTGCCAAACCTTGAAATTGAAACCAACGAAGTGAAGTGCAGTCATGCAAGCACCGTTGGTTCAGTAGACGAAGAGCAGAAGTTTTACCTTGAGAGCCGTGGAGTGCCGCCTGAAATTGCAGAACGCCTCATTGTGTTCGGGTTCTTCAACGAAGTTATTGATCGTCTGCCAAAGTTCGCCGATGTCGAGATGTTGCGCTCTGCTGTCAACCATAAACTCAACCCAGAAAACGAAGTGGCATCATGACCGTTGTTGCAAAATTCTCTGAACTCGAATCAGGTACCGCCCACAAGGTCATGGTTGACGGAGTTGCAGTTGCTGTAGTTCGCATTGAAGACGAAGTGTTTGCCATTGCAGACACTTGCAGCCATGCAGACATCTCATTGTCGCTTGGCATGGTGTGGTGCGAAACCAAACAAATCGAATGCATCAAACACGGAAGCGCCTTCAACCTAGTTACAGGCCAACCCGATACGTTTCCTGCCACACAACCAGTGGCTGTCTATTCAACAAAAGTTGTCAATGACGAAGTCATTGTTGAATCTCAGAAGGCAAAGTCATGAGCACTCTTGAAATCAAAGGCCTTCGCGCCGAAGTCGCAGGCAAAGAAATCTTGCAAGGCATTGACCTTGTTGTGAAGTCTGGCGAAGTACACGCCATCATGGGGCCAAACGGTGCAGGTAAGTCCACATTGTCTGCAGTCATCATGGGTAAGCCTGGCTACAAAGTGCTTGCCGGCTCAGTCACTCTCGACGGCGTCGACATGCTTGCGTTGCCTACATGGGAACGTGCCATTGCCGGCTTGCACCTAGTCATGCAGTACCCAACTGAAGTGCCAGGAGTTCACGCTGACCAAGTAATGGCAGAGGCTCTTACAGCGCGTCACCGCGGCACTGAAGGCATGGCTGCTCGCATTACGCAAGAAGCCCTACGCATCAACATGGACCCTGAACTTGTTACACGCGCACTGAACGTTGACCTTTCCGGTGGCGAAAAGAAACGCAACGAAACAATGCAACTCGGAGTACTCGAGCCAAAGTTTGCGATTCTCGACGAGCTTGACTCTGGTCTCGACATTGACGCACTGCGTGATTGTGCCCGTCGCGTAGAGGCAGCAACACACGAAAGCAATCTCGGAGTTCTCGCAATTACTCACTACGTTCGTTTGTTTGAAGAACTAAAGCCAGATGTGGTTCACATCATGGTGTCAGGCCGCATTGTTGCTAGCGGTGGCGCAGAGCTTGCCGACCAACTAGAGATCGACGGCTACGCAGCTTTCGTATGAGTGATGTCAATGTTCCGATTGGCTGGCGCCATGAGGACAATGCATTACGTCGTGAGTTCACATTCGAAAATTTCGCCGAGGCATTTGCCTTCATGACAACAGTTGCGGAAATGGCAGAAGCAGCTGATCATCACCCCGATTGGTCAAATAGCTACAACACAGTGACCATTGCGCTTACATCACACGACAAAGGTTGTGTCACGCAGCGTGATTCTTCACTAGCAGAGCAGATCAACACCCTCGTCTAGGGTTGCCTTCGGAACGGGGGCTCCATGTCGCAGACTGCAACACGCGTATATCTAGGCAAGAAAGACGCCTTTCCCGGCTGGTGGGTCGTTGGTGGCTGCTTCACAATCCTTTTCTTTAGCTCAGCACTCGGCTTCTACGGAATGTCCGTCTACCTCAATGCGTTTTCGAAAGAGCTTGGCTGGAAAATCTCGTCGCTCTCCATCGCAACAACGTTCTTCTTCTTAGTCGGCGGCATTACCAACATGTTGGTGGCTCGCCTGATTGCGAAATTCGATGTGCGCATTCTCATTTACATCGGAGCAGTGGTTGGCGCTGGCTCGTTGTACATGTTGGGTCATGTCTCTCAGAAGTGGCATCTCTTCGTTGTCTACGGAGTATTCGCAGTTGCGTGGTCATGCAGTGGTTTAACAACAGCCACCACCGTTGTCACGCGCTGGTTCCACACAAAACGTGCGTCAGGTATCGCTGCAGCATCTTCAGGACTATCAATGGGTGGGGTTGTTCTTACACCAATCATCAAGAAGTTGATTGATGCCAAAGAGATGAGCGGGGCAAGCCCATACCTTGCACTCATTTGGTTCATCGGCATGTGCGTTCCTGCGTACTTACTGATTCGTCCAGATCCATTGGCATTGAACTGGATGCCCGACGGTCAACCAAAACCAGAGAACCACATTGTTGATATGCCTGGCGTGTCTCTTGCTGATGCAGTGCGAACCAAGTTCTTTTGGGTTGTCACCATCGGGTTTGTATTGGTCTTGGGCAGCCAAGTCGGGGCTATTCAACAGATCGTCAAACTTGTGGAAGAACGCACGTCTCCTGGCACAGCAGCTCTCGCAACGTCAGTACTGTCTGGAGCAAGCGTGGTGTTTCGCCTTGTCGGCGGCCGCATCATTCCGAAATTTCCTTTAGCCAAGTTCATGGTGTTCATTGCGGTCATGCAAGGTATCGGCATCATTCTGATCGGTCAGATGGAAAGCACGATTCCACTCATGCTCGCAATCGGACTCTTTGGCGCCATGGTCGGAAACGTTCTCATGATGCAGTCGCTACTGATTGCTCAGCGCTTTGGTGTCAAGGATTACCCACGCATCTCTGCGCGTTCAGGTTTGGTATCGCTTACCGGAACTGCAATCGGGCCCATCCTGATTGGTGCAATTCGTGATTCGTCTGGCGGGTACACCGTGCCGTATTTGGTTGCCGGTTGTATCTCACTTATTGGTGCACTGATCTTTACAACCAGTGGCCCCGCTGAAGTAGCTGACTAGAAAGTCATTGCCCGCAAACGACGAATGCGTTCATCTGTTGCGGGGTGAGTAGAAAACAAGCGAGACACATTCACTCCGCTTCCACGACGAGCATGCATTTCAGCAAGTGGGTTGTGAATGTACGCCTGTGCTTGTGCTGGGGCAACAGCCATCGGAGACGACTTTGCGAGTACTTCAATTTTTTCCAATGCTGTTGCAAGCGTTTGTCCTGTGCCCAGAAGTTCTGCTGCACCACGGTCTGCTTCGAATTCACGACTGCGCGAAATGGCCATTTGCATCAGCCCAGCCGCCATTGGGGCTACAAGTGAAATCAGAAGAATGGCTAATGGATTTGCCCTGTCTTCGTCATTACGACCACCACCGCCACTAAACATGCTGGCAAACATGGCCATCTGTGCAATGGAAGAGATCGCAGTTGCAATTGCCGCAGCAACTGAACCAATGAGAATGTCGCGGTTTCGCACGTGCATCAATTCATGTGCCATCACGCCTTCAACTTCTTCACGAGACATTGACTGCAGTAACCCTGTCGTTGCACACACCACCGCTTTGTTCGGTCCACGACCAGTTGCAAATGCATTTGGTTGGTCAGCAGGAGAGACTGCAACGCGTGGCATTGGTAAACCAGCACGTTGCGACAAGTCGCGAATCATGCCGAAAAACTCTGGGTGGTCAGCTTCTGTGATCACTTGAGCTTTTGCAGACTTCAGTGCAAGCGAATCACTAAACCAGTACGACCCACCAACCATGACGAGTGCCATCATTAGCCCGATCATCACCGAGCCAGAACTACCACCACCCAGGATTCCGGCGATTGCCACAATGAGTCCACCCATTGAGGCGAGAAGGATTGTTGTCTTGAACGTGTTTTTAAACATGGTGAGCACAATGTAGACGGTCGTAGGCTGGCATTTATGTCGGACGAGAAGATTCACCCCAACGTTGCTCGTGTCACCCAGGCCGCTCGCGAAGCCGGCCTTGAGATCGAAGTACGCAAGTTCCCTGAAGGCACAAAGACCGCACAAGATGCAGCCGACGCCATCGGAGTCACTGTCGGCCAGATTGTGAAGAGCCTGGTGTTCGGTGTCGACGATGAAATCGTGATGGCCCTCGTCAGTGGAGTGAACCAACTTGACGAAAAGAAGCTCGCAGCCGCAGCAGGTGGCGCAAAGTGCAAACGTGTCGATGCCGACGCGGTGCGTGAAGCCACGGGCTATGCAATCGGCGGCGTGCCTCCCTTTGGTCACAGCACACAACTACGTGTGTTCGTTGATCCGGACTTGTTGCAATACGACGAAGTGTGGGCTGCAGCGGGAACGTGGAACGACAACTTCGGTGCGAACCCGAATGACATCGTGCGTGTCGCCGATGGCGTGGTTACCGACCTCAAGCGTGGCTAAGTACCTGTGCGTACTAATCGTGTCTTGGGTGTTCGTGTAGTTGGTGTAAGGGATGCTCGATCTGGAACGTCGTATGTGTGATCTGCAGTTCGCTTTCAAATGTCGACTCCAGTGCATCGAGAATCCTTCCAGTTCCACCCGAATCGTGTTCTGATTGCTCAACGACAATGTGGGCTGAGAGAAGCGTCGACTCGGGGGTGGTTGCCCAGACGTGCACGTCATGAAGATCAACAACACCAGGAATATTGAGTGCGATACTTCGGACATCTTCAATAGAAATTCCTGTGGGAACACCTTCCATGAGGATTCGAGTTGCATCAACTACAACTCCCCAGGTTCTTACCAGAATGGTGATGACGACAAAGGAAGTAGCGACAATGTCTAATCGTGTCCAACCTGTAACGGCCATGATCGCGCCAGAAGCAAGGACTACAGCCGAAACGGCAGCATCTGACGCAACATCCAGGAATGCGGTGCGAACATTCAAATTGCTTCGCGAGGATTTCCTCAAGATAAGAACTCCTGCAAAGTTGGCAATCAAACCAAGTAGGGCGAAGCCCATAACACCGGTGCTGGAAACCTTGGTAGCACTGTTCCAGCGATGGATTGCTTCGTATCCGAGAACGACACACATTGCGCAAATGAGTGCAGCATGAACGACGGCTGAGAGTACCTCTGCTCGTACATATCCGAAGGTCCGAGTCGGAGAAGGGGGACGAGAGGCAATTCGAGCTGCAATAAGGGCGATCGTGATGCCAAGCGCGTCGGTTAGCTGATGTCCAGCATCTGCTGCAAGCGCCAATGACCCAGTGATTGCAACTCCAATCCATTGAATGATTACGACACCTATGGTGATTATCAACACCACTGTCATCTGATGTGATGATTCGCTTGTGTTGTGGTGATGGTGGCCCGACATCTAAAAGACCGTACTTGATAAATATGCACTTCTGTGTAAGAACGATTCTCGCCATCGATAGAGAGTTGGTGTGTTGGTAATCGAAGGGTTGCCTAAACCAATAACGGCGTGCCTCCCTTTGGTCACAGCACTCAACTGCGTGTGTTTGTAGATCCGGACTTGTTGCAGTACGACGAGGTGTGGGCCGCGGCAGGCACTTGGAACGACGTATTCCCGATTGCACCGAACGATCTCGTGCGCGCCAGCGGTGCGGTGGTTACCGAACTGAAGCGAGCCTGAGTACCAGCGCTACATCACCGTCATCGCATGACACGCATTCCGGGGGATCCGCCAGCACGAAACCCAGGCGCGCAAGAAGCCGAGCTGAGGCAGCGTTGGCCGGAGTAATTGTCGCCCAAGCCTCAGACAGGCCAGTTTCACGAAGGTACTCAAGGAGCCACGCTGTCGCCTCTGTCGCATAGCCGTGTCCCCACCATGTGGGCCCGAAGACGTAGGCGACTTCTGCGACGCTGCGGTGCAGTGTTGCTTCTAGTCGTCCAATGACTCGACCGTCGAGCAGAACAGCGAAGTTGCGCCACCTCTCCTCGCGCTCCGGTGGTGCCTCGGAAGTGACGCGAATGATTCTCTGCTCCAGAGCTTCGACAGTTGTCACGTCCGGACCGTCGAGGAATCGCCCGACCAGTTCGTGGTTCAGTGCATCAAACAGTTGCTGGGCGTGTCTGGGAGCGAGCCACTCGATCGTGAGGCGTTCCGTGGAGACTATGTCCTGCACTGCAGGCTTCCGTGATATGTCATGCCCTCCCAGTTAAGCAGACCGATGAGTGGCGTGTCTCTCAAGCGACTCGGATTCTGCTCTCGAGGTTTGCGGTCACAAACCCATACGCGGCGTGTCACCGTTTGGTTGCAGCACACGGTTGCGCGTGTTTGTGGACCCCGACTTGTTGCAGTACGACGAGGTGTGGGCAGCAGCCGGAACGTGGAACGACAACTTCGGTGCTGCGCCGGCCGACATCGTGCGTGTCGCTGGCGGCGTCGTCACCGACCTTAAGCGCGCCTGAATCAGGATTCCTCCAGACTCCCGTTCCATGCAATGTCAGTACGGATCAACTGCTGGGGTTTCGCTCGCAGCTCCCGTCAATCTCGTGCGTGCGCTCTGTCCTCGTTGCTGAGCGGTGACCGCTCCCGTGACGCCTGCCAAACCAAACGTGGGCATGTTGCCGTATACAGTCTCGACATTTGCATCACTCAACATGATTGTCTCGTGGTAAATCCCCACCGAACCGTTGTCGCGAATCTTGCGGTTGAAGGCCCTCCAAGCAGGCAGGTGCTGGGACGCCTGCGACTTCGAATACGCCTCTAGCTGTTCGAATGAATTCCAGTACTGCCATACCAAGACCGTGCGCCCCGAAAGGAATGTTCGTGGCTTTCCGATCATGCCGATGCTGGGGTTCTTTTGTAGTTCGATGAGCATCCGCGGCATGGCAATGAAAACAGGGAGCCATTTCCACGGCTTCCAAAGTTGGTTGAACCGCATCCCGATCAGGAACAGCACTTTGCCATCCGCGCCGATGTCTGCCGAGTACCGGCCTTTGTTGATCTTTGTCATGACAAATCTCCCTGGTCTAGCCACTAATGTGACCACTGCTTACATTATGACAGAGTATGTGAGCAGCGTCAACATTTCTGACACAATGGTGGATGTGCCAGAAAAGCCCTACCACCACGGGTCCCTTGACCAAGCCCTTGTCGAGGCTGGTGTGGAAGCTGTCCGTGATGTCGGAATCAGCAAACTCTCGCTGCGCGATTTAGCACGAAACGTCGGGGTCTCTTCATCTGCCACATATCGGCATTTCCCTAGTAGGGAATACTTCGAAATGCGAGTGTCGCAACGCTGCCGTGAAGCACTCGCTCAGGCGATGAATGACGCTTCAGCTCGAATTGTTGGGAGTAACACGAAACGTCGATCAGTCGAACGATTCGAGGCAATTGGACGCGCATACGTGAATTTTGCGGTTAGCAACCCGACGTTGTTTGAAGCTGCTTTCTCGCGCAACGAGGTGGGGATTGATCGACCTGATGATCCAAGTCCGTGGTTGTCCCTCACCGATTCAATCGACCAGATGATTGACGCGGGGGTTATTCCGTCCGCAAGGCGCGAAGATGTTTCGATGATTGCGTGGTCAAACGTGCACGGAATTGCGACGATTATTACATCGTCCATCTGGCCAGCGGGCGTAAGTGCTGGCCAACAGATCGACGTAGTTATTGCCGGAATTATCCGATCAATTAAGTAGGGCGATACGGATCACCTGAGGTTGCATTGGGGACATGTCAATCTGCGCGTAGAACATTCATGTATTGCGGCTCAATGGGTTGCTTAAACCAACAGCGGCGTGCCTCCCTTTGGTCATGCAACCCAACTGCGCGTGTTTGTCGATCTGGACTTGTTGCAGTATGACGAGGTGTGGGCAGCAGCCGGAACATGGAACGACAACTTCGGTGCAGCACCTGCGGACATCGTGCGAGTCGCCGGTGGCGTGGTCACCGACCTGAAACGCGACTGATTCCTCAGGCGAGGATCAACAACGCTGCCATTACGCCTTCGATAACTAGCCCGGCGACATTCTCTTTCGTGCGCGACTT
>CAETWZ010000031.1_pt1 | contig 10079 bp, 10 predicted proteins | sample 7263761 | NCBI WGS metagenome assembly CAETWZ01 (sample SAMEA6814159, study PRJEB35770) | uncultured Acidimicrobiaceae bacterium | biome: Freshwater; feature: Freshwater reservoir; material: water | place: Czech Republic | collected 2017-06-27 | depth 30m m | reverse complement strand
GAAGAAGGAATGTTGCTTGATGTTGCAACAGGTGGAGAATTGCATACGGTTCTTCATGCCGGAGTTCCGGCAAGTAGTTGCGTTCTTCATGGCAACAACAAATCTCTTGATGAACTGCGTATGGCAATTAATGCCGGAATCAATCACATTGTGGTGGATAGTTTTGATGAATTAGATCGACTTGAACTGCTTCATTCTGAAGGCGTACCTGTTATCCGAGTTCAATTGCGAATTACTCCAGGTGTGCACGTTCACACGCATGAATTTGTCTCGACTGGTCAAGATGATTCAAAGTTCGGTTTCAATCTGAATAACGGGGATGCACGCAAAGCAATTGCCCGTGCGCAAGCGTCAGCTGCAGTCGAGTTGATTGGTATTCACTGTCATATCGGTTCGAATGTATTTGCGGTCGAAAACTTCGCAGAGGCAAGCAAAGTTATGGTCGATTTGTTCTCAACATTGAACTTGTCAGAACTCACATTGGGAGGCGGACTCGGTGTTGCGTACACAGAAAATGAAGAAGCACCGACCATCGAGCAATGGGCAGCAGTGTTGCAGCGCGCAACGAAGTCATTGCCATCAGGTTCAAAAATTTCAGTAGAACCAGGTCGCAGCATCGTTGCGTCAGCCGGTATCACTGTGTACACCGTGGGCACTGTGAAGCCGATTGAAGGAATTCGTACATATATTTCTGTTGATGGCGGGATGAGCGATAACCCACGTCCTGTTTTGTACGGAAGTGGATATGAAACGTGTGACCCCGCACGAATGTCGGTTGATCGCACAGACAACGCGCGCATCGTGGGCAAGCATTGCGAAAGTGGTGACATTCTTGTTGAATCAGCTGCGGTACCACCGAATGTTTCAGTAGGTGATTTGTTGGTTACTCCAGTTACCGGTGCCTACGGATATTCCATGGCAAGTAACTACAACAAAGTCATGCGGCCAGCCGTTGTCTTTGTCTCTGGCGGCACATCGCGCCTAGTCGTGCGTCGTGAGACCTACGACGACCTCGTTCGTCTCGACCTGTAACTCATCTGGCACACCCGCTTCGTACGGTGTGAGTAACCGAGAGGAATAGATGAGCGATATTGAATTTTGCCCAGAATGTGAAGCACCCGTTATTGGCTTTGGCGACGATATTCGTTGCACCAATTGCGGTATGACCTTTGGCGAGATGGTTGATGTTATTGGTGATGATTTCCTTGATGGCCTTGGTGGAGATGATGCAGTGGAGACTGATGAAATGGGCGACATGGCCGACAATGATTTCGACTCAGACCTCTAGGGCCTACTAAATGTCCCTTTCAGGGTGGTGGTCATAGCCGTAGGCTTGGTGCCTATGGCAAAAGCCCCCGCGCCTCAATCAATTGTTCGAATCGGAGTCCTTGGCTGCGGCAATGTCGGTGCTGCCTTCGTGCAACTTGTCGAGCGTCAAGCCGACATCATTGAGGCTCGTACCGGAGTTCGTTTAGAAGTCGCCAATGTTGCGGTGCGCAACATCAGTCGTGATCGTGAAGTATCCCTTCCCGACGGAGTGCTGACTCGTGATGCGCACGCGGTAGTCGCAGACCCATCGATAGATCTCATTGTTGAAGTCATTGGCGGCATCGAACCAGCGCGCGAACTGATCTCTGCAGCGTTGGCAAATGGCAAACCCGTTGTAACGGCCAACAAGGAACTGCTTGCAAATGTCGGTCATGAACTATGGGCACAGTCTGATGCCGCTGGTGTTGACATGTTGTTTGAAGCTGCGGTGGCTGGTGGCATTCCGCTTATCCGCGCGTTGCGCGAATCATTACGCGGTGAACCTATTACTCGAGTAATGGGAATAGTAAACGGCACAACAAATTTCATTCTCACGAAAATGACAGAAGACGGCGCTGACTATTCAGCAGCTCTTAGCGAAGCACAGCGTCTTGGTTTTGCAGAGCGTGACCCAACAGCTGATGTTGAAGGTTTCGATGCAGGAGCTAAAGCAGCAATTATCGCCAGTATTGCATTTGGTGCTCGCATTGTCGCGGGCGATGTGTATCACGAAGGTATTAGCGGTATCACTGCTGCCGATATCGCTATTGCGAAGCGACTTGGCTATGTAGTGAAGTTGTTAGCTATTGCAGAACAAGAGAATCAATCAGATCCGGTTGCTGTGCGTGTGCACCCGGCCATGGTTCCGTTTGCTCACCCACTTGCAAGTGTTCGTGATTCGTACAACGCAGTCTTTGTTGAAGGTGACGCAGTCGGATCTCTGATGTTTTATGGTCGCGGAGCTGGTGGTTCACCAACAGCATCTGCAGTACTTGGTGATGTTATTGACGCAGCAGTCAATCTTCGTAAGGGAACACACGGCACTATCGGTACGTTTGCCCGGGTTCCTGTATTGCCGATCGATGAAACGTCATCGCAATATCTCATTGGTCTCGATGTAGAAGATAAGCCTGGCGTTCTGCATGCCATTACTGGCGTGTTTGCTAGCCATGGCGTCAGTATTCGCGCAGCAGAACAAGAAGGCATGGGTGAAGATGCCCGTCTTGTGTTCATTACGCACCGTGCTAAAGAATCTGATGTACAAGCCTGTGTCAGCGAATTTCGCAAATCATCAGCTGTGCGACGTGCTTCTGGCCTGATTCGCGTTATCGGCGAATAGTTTCCATGAAGTACGTTTCCACGCGTGGTGCGGCACCTGTTTTGGGTTTTGCTGATGTCGTTCTTGCTGGTTTGGCAAACGATGGCGGCTTGTATGTGCCAGAAACATGGCCGACTCTTGGCAATGTGACGTTGGGTTCGTATGCCGAACTTGCTGCATCAGTTTTTGTTCCCTATGTCGGTGCCGATATTGACAACGCCACCATGCTGCGTTTGTGCAATACGGCATATTCCACATTTCGTCATCCAGATGTAGTGCCCATTGTTCCGCTTGAGGCTGGCCACCAGCTCATGGAACTGTTTCACGGACCAACGCTTGCTTTCAAAGATGTTGCATTGCAATTGCTAGGGCAATTGTTCGATCACATACTCACTCAGCGCAATGAGAAGGTCACCATTGTCGGAGCCACCAGCGGCGACACCGGAAGTGCCGCGATTGATGGCGTCAAGAATTGCGCCAACATCAACATCATTATTTTGTATCCACACGGTCGAGTCAGTGACGTGCAACGCAAACAAATGACAACTGTCGACTCACCAAATGTGCGCACGGTTGCTATTGACGGAACATTTGATGATTGCCAAGATCTTGTGAAGGCAATGTTCAATGACGCACCATTTCGTGAAAAACACAATCTGTCAGCAGTGAACAGTATTAACTGGGCCCGTGTTATGGCCCAAGTTGTCTATTACCTCGAAGCCACACGCAAAATTAACGGTCCAATTGATGTCACAGTACCAACGGGCAACTTCGGCAATGTGCTGAGCGGCTGGATTGCAAAGCAAATGGGCGCGCCGATTCGCAGACTCATTGTTGCTTCAAACGAGAACGACATTCTGACTCGCTTTTTCGATTCGCATGCAATGGCCATTACAGGCGTTCATCCAACTCTTAGCCCCAGCATGGATATTCAAGTCTCTTCAAACTTTGAACGGTTGTTGTTTGAAATGAATGATCGCGATGGGGCAGTGACGGCGGCACAATTGATTCGTTTCCGCGACAAGGGTTTATCTGTTGAACCGGACCAGTACGAAAAATGGATTGCGCCTACATTCCGTGCAGCACGTGCGACAGATCACGACACTCTTGCGACCATTCGTTCGGTGTATGAAGACTTTGACATGTTGATTGATCCACATACGGCAGTCGGCGTGAAAGTTGCGCGTGAGTTTGCAGAAGATGGTGTGCCAATGCTGACGATGGCTACTGCGCACCCTGCGAAGTTTCCTGATGCAGTAGAACGTGCAACTGGTGTGCGGCCCGAATTGCCACAGCACTTGTCTCACTTATTTGATTTACCCGAATTCACCACCCAATTGCCAAACGATTTGGCAACGGTGGAAGCATTCGTTGCCGCGCAGAGTTAATTACTTAGGGCAAGTCTTTGTCAGAAATGTGTTGAAGCGAGATGATGCTTCCTTGACTGCAACGTCAGTTGAAATGTCGTTGAGTTCGATTCGAACATCAGACATTTTTGCCATCTCTAGCAAGTTGTAACTATTTGCCTTAAAGACGTCGTCCATTGCGATGATGCTGTTCATCATGGTTGTGGCATCGGCTTGCAATTCAGTTGGTGTAGCAACGACCAAGGCACGAGACAATTTCGTAATTGACGCCCATGCAGTTTTCATTTCCGCCGGGTCGGTGATAGCGGCGGGGTTTTCACCATGTGGGCCAACCATCGCTGCATCCAGATTTTTGGATGCAGTACAGAACGCCTCAAATTGAGGGTTAACGGTGCCAGTGGGTTTCGGCTGTGAATCAGTTGACTGGCTTGAACCACCACACGAGACGAGAAAGATGAGGGAAGCGATGACGATTCCCGTTGAACGAGCTTTCATCTATTTCATACCCAAGAATTTGCCCAACTTATTGCGGCGACCATTGCGGGAGAGCGGAATTCCGGTTGCACGTGAAATATTGCGTTTTGCGGCAGTGACGCCGAGCGCCCGTTTCCACGAGAATGTAAGTCCAGGACCAAGTTTCATGCTTTGACCGTACCAGTGGGGTGAAGGAAGGTCGGCGGCATCGTTGTTGTCGGTGACGTGCCCCGCTAGGGTGAAGGTCGCTCGGGTGTCCGAGTTCTCCCCGCCCAAGTCTTTGGGGGGTCGAGATGGAGTAGCTCCTTCAAACCTTTTGCAGGTGCGCCCAAACCCCTAGATCCAACCGTGGAACGGTTGAACGAAAGCAGGAAATCATGGCTGCAGAAGCTCTTGAGAAATCCGCCCTTGAATCCAAGGACAAAGATCAATTAATGGCAATCGCCGGTGCACTTGGTGTCAAAGCCGCTGCTCGTGATTCAAAGGCCACATTGGTCGACAAGATTCTGGAAAAGACTGGCGCAAATGACGCACCAGCCCCAGCTGCTGCGCCTCGCGGACGTGCGCCACGCAACGAAGAGCCAACAGATGATTCTGATTCTGACGACGAGCGTCCTGCACGCGAACCTCGTGGATCACGCAATGATCGCGGAGATCGCGGCGACCGTGCCCCTCGCGGCGAGCAATCATCAAACGAATCAGCAGAACCGATTGTGTACGTCGGTGCAGATGGTGAACCACTGGCCGAATGGGAAATTGAATTGGCCCAACATGAAGGTCGCACTGGCGAACTGAAGCAACAAGGTGCAGGTCAAGGCCGCGGCCCACGCAATGATCGCGGAGATCGCGGCGACCGCCCAGAACGCGGACCTCGTCAGCAAAATCAGAATCAAGGTCAGCGCCAACAAGGCCAAGGCAACCGCCAACAGAATCCGAATCAAGGACCTCGCCAACAACAAGGTGAAGGCGATTGGGATGCACGTGGTGGACGCAACAGTCGTCGTCGTCGTGGACGTAACGGTCGCGATGAAGGCCCACAAGGTGAAGATCGTTTTGAATCACGTGATGACGTCAGCAACGAACCAATTAGTACCGAGCCAGTAAAGGTAGAGGGTTACCTCGACTTGCGCGATGAGGGCTACGGCTTCTTGCGCATCGGTGGGTACATGCCAACACGTGAAGATGCGTACATTCCTGTGAAGCTCACGCGCCAATTTGGTTTGCGTAAGGGTGATCATGTTTCTGGCTTGTCACGTCCTGCTGGTCGCAATGAAAAGAACCCAGCAATGCTGGAGATTTACACAATCAACGGACAAGATCCTGAGAAGGCACGTCATCGTCCTCGCTTCGAAGATCTCACTGCATTGTTCCCTGATTCGAAATTGCGCATGGAGGATCCGAGTGATCCAACAAACATGACAGCTCGCATCATTGACCTCATTGCGCCTATTGGTAAAGGTCAGCGCGGAATTATCGTGTCGCCTCCAAAGGCCGGTAAGACCACGGTTATGAAGACCATTGCTGCGTCGATTGAAAAGAATAACCCTGAAGTAAAACTCATCGTCTTGCTCATTGACGAACGTCCAGAAGAAGTGACAGACATGCGCCGCACCGTGAAGGGTGAAGTAGTTGCCTCAACATTCGACCGTCCAAGTGATGAGCACACGCACATCGCTGAAATGGTCAGTGAAAAAGCAAAGCGCATGGTTGAAATGGGTGAAGACGTTGTCATCATCCTTGACGGAATTACTCGTTTGTCTCGCGCCTACAACTTGGCTGCTCCTGCAACTGGTCGCGTTATGTCCGGTGGTATCGACGCTGGTGCGTTGTACCCACCAAAGAAGTTCTTCGGAGCTGCACGAAATATTGAAGAGGGTGGCTCGCTCACCATTCTTGCAACAGCTCTTGTTGACACAAACAGCCGCATGGACGAGGCAATTTTCGAAGAGTTCAAAGGAACCGGAAACATGGAATTGCGCCTTGACCGCCGTATTGCTGAGCGCCGCGTTTTCCCCGCAATCGACGTTGATGCCTCAAGCACCCGTCACGAAGAACTGCTGTTCGAGCGCAAGCAACTCCAGCTGGTCTGGAAACTGCGCCGTGTGCTCAGTGGTCTTGCCCAGGACGGGAACCCCGCTCCAGGCTTGGAAATGCTGATGGACCGCCTCAAGACCTTCAGCACAAACGACGAGTTCTTGGCCGAAATCGCTAAGACGCCCGGCGCCTAGTCCCGATACACTTCAGAGTCCGTTTCAAAGAGATGACAGAGATATGAAAACCGAAACACATCCTGACTACGCAGAAATCAGCGTCAAGTGCTCATGTGGCAACACCTTCACCACACGCAGCAGCCGCAAGGTTCCTATCGTCCTTGAACTTTGCAACGAGTGCCATCCATTCTTCACCGGTAAGCAGAAGCTTGTCGACACTGGTGGACGCGTCGAGCGCTTCAACAAGCGTTATGGCGAGCGCACCAACGCACCTGCACGCCCAGAGTGATTCTTTGTGACGCGTGCGTCACAAACTTCCATCTGAATTCATTATGACTGATGTGAACACCACCAATATTGAGCGTCGCTCACAATTGCTTTCTATGAAGTTGCGGTCGCTTGTCCGTGAACATCTTGGTCTTGCATCTGATCCCGATGGCACGATTGAAACATTTGCTCTCGGAGCTGGTTTTGTCACCGCAGATGCCGCATGGGTTCTAGTTGATGGAGATGCGTCACGTTCATTAGGTCCTGTCCTTGCGTGGACATCCCAATTCGAACGTCCAGTTCATCTTTTGGTGGAACAGAATGCCGGACTTCTTGCGCGACGTGCCTCATTGTTCGATGCAGATCTCACTGTGTGGCAGATCAATGATCACTCCATCACACGAGCGGTTGCCGAACCACATCTGATATCTGCATCAGCCAGCGATACACATTTGGCATTTGTTGACCTCATTGAATCTTCCGGGGCTGATGCGCTTGTTGAACATGGTGTTGTTGTCGGAGAACTGCGGGGTCTCGAGATGTGCCGCGTCGTTGACGATGCCACAACAGGTGAAGTGCGATTAGAAGTCGGCATGGGCCGGCATGATCGCGAAGCATTCACCATGATTCATGGCGAACTTCCCACAGCTCAAGCAATGCGTCAAGTCATTGATGCAGTTTTGCCACACAGAACAGAAGGTGCAGATTCTCATCCGTTTAATCAGTTCGGAGTCGAACGACTTGCACGTTGGAAGGCAATTCAAGATCCGTCGACAATTGGTTTTTCTACATTGGCACCTGCAGATCCACCAGTGGTGCGCACGAATGTAAAAGACTCAGTACCGTGCGTAGCTATTGGTTCCACCGGAGCAAAGCGTTTGTCAACCGCAGTATTTGTGCACGGAGTAGACCTTGACTGTGTGAGTTTCGCCGTTGATGCAGCATCACGTTTAGGCACGCATGATGTCACCATCGCAGTTCGCAGACGCGATGTGATTGCATCGATTGAGCGATTGGCTAATTTGGCATCTATTCAAGTACGTATTGCGTATTTATCCTGAATTGAATTTGACTGAAGCGGAACATTCATGAAGAGAGCAATGCGAATATCTCATCTTGTACTTGCCCTTGTCGCCCTAGCCGCATGCAGCAAGACCTCTGTAGCGCAGGTCGCAGATTCCACCGGAATGAGCGCAGTCGCCTCGACAACGATTCCTGTTTCCACCACTGTTGCGTGGGAAAAAGGAGCCCCAGAAAAAGCGTGGGCCACATGGCTTGAAACTTTCGCAGTGATTGATGCTTCAGAAATTTCAGAAAGCGAATGCGGAGTTTTTGCCATGCTCGTGACCGAAGAGAGTCTGACCTTTTATTCTTGGGATGGCGTGCAGTGGTCTGACAAGTCGGACGTATTGGGCGGTGGGCGCGGCAAGTATCCAATCAAGGTGTACAGCTCTGACTATACAAATGACGGAGTTATTGATTATTTCGTTGAGTATCAAACCAAGAGAACCGGAGGAAAGACCTTCGGCGGGTACTTCGCTTTTCCATGGAGTGGGGATTTGCGGTGCGTATGGAATTGGGTAGATATAGATAACGGTCGAGATATTTCGAAGGTGATCGACTCTCCAGAGGTCGACCAGCGCAAAGGGGTCATCTATTCAACGGGCTACCAGCACCGCCGTTACACCCGCGGAGAGTTGAAATACTTACCATCCAGCAGTTCTTTTGTGTTTGAGGAAGTGTTCAAGAAATAACACGGCGACAAGCCTCTAGCCTTGTGTTGCATGAACAGCCGTCTTGAATCCATTGAGCGGGACTACAACGAACTTGAAGTAAGTCTTGGAAGCCCTGAGGTTCTTGGTGATCAAAATCGGCTGCGTGAAGCTTCTCGAAAGTACAAACAGCTCACCCCGCTGGTGCAATGTATTCGCGAACTGTGGTCTGCTCGCGGTGATGCTGCGGCCGCAAAAGAGTTGATGATCGAAATGACCGGAGATGATCGTGAGTCATTTCGTGCTGAAGCAACAGCGGCTGAAGAGCGCGTTGAGCAATTAGAAGCACAATTGCAAGTGTTGTTGTTGCCTCCCGATGAAAATGATGGCAAGCCAGTCATTATGGAAATTCGTGGTGCAGAAGGTGGCGAAGAAGCAAACCTTTTCGCCAGAGACTTGATGGAGATGTACACGGCCTATGCATCGAAGCGGGGCTGGTCAGTTGAAACTGTTCAAGTAGATAATTCTGAAATGGGCGGCATTAACCAAGCCACGTTGATTTTCAAAGGCGACGACGCCTGGAGCCACCTGAAATTTGAAGGCGGACCGCATCGTGTGCAACGTGTTCCTGCAACTGAAGCTCAAGGACGCATTCATACTTCTTCAGCCACCGTGGCCGTCATGGTGGAAGCAGAAGAACTTGACTTAGAAATCAATGACAACGATCTAAGCATTGATGTGTATCGCGCATCAGGAGCTGGTGGTCAGCACGTCAACACCACAGACTCTGCTGTACGAATAACCCACAAGCCGACCGGTCTTGTTGTAGCAATGCAAGATGAACGTAGCCAGCTACAGAACAAGTTGCGAGCAATGACAGTGCTTCGTTCTCGTCTACTTAAATTGCGTCAAGAAGAACAAGATGCAAAAGCCTCTGTAGAGCGCAGAGCTCAAATTGGTGGTGGCGGACGCGGCGAGAAGATTCGTACCTATAACTACAAGGAAAACCGAATCACTGACCACCGCATTGGGTTTACGTTGTATCAATTGCAAGCAGCCTTGGGCGGCGAACTTGACCCCGTTATCGATGCATTATCAGCAGACCTTCGAGCTAGGCAATTAGCAAACAATGACTAACGCAGATTCTCATGTCACTTGGCGTGAGATGCTGCAACGCACTCAGGCAGAAATAGGTGATCGTGTAGTTGCGCAATGGCTGTGTGAGCACGCGAGTGGCTGTGATGCTGGCGAATTCAAGGGCATCGTCAATGAATTTGTCTCTGATCGGTCTGCCCAACATCTACAAAGCATGTTGAGTCGGTATTCGGCAGGGGAGCCTTTGCAATATGTGATGGGACGATGGGCTTTTCGTCGACTTGATTTGCTTGTTGATTCACGTGTTCTGATTCCACGACCAGAAACT
>CAETWZ010000024.1_pt1 | contig 11571 bp, 10 predicted proteins | sample 7263761 | NCBI WGS metagenome assembly CAETWZ01 (sample SAMEA6814159, study PRJEB35770) | uncultured Acidimicrobiaceae bacterium | biome: Freshwater; feature: Freshwater reservoir; material: water | place: Czech Republic | collected 2017-06-27 | depth 30m m | reverse complement strand
TGTCAATGGCTAATTCTTTACCTAATTCCACTCCCCATTGGTCAAAGCTATTGATGCCCATTAGCCATCCTTGAATAGCTGTTGAATGTTCATACATCGCGATAAGGGAACCAAGGCGTCGGGGATTTAGATCGTCCACAACAATCACACTGCTCGGACGATTTCCTTCAAATGACTTATGGGGTTCAGCATGTACTCGACCAATTGCAAGGGCTTCAGATTGCGCTATCAGATTGGCAAACAGTAAATCATGAGCTTCGTTATCAGTACCGAGCGAAGCAGCCGCTGTCACAAACTCAACAGGAACCACTTGAGTCCCCTGGTGCAACATCTGGAAAAAGGCGTGCTGACCATTTGTTCCGGCTTCACCCCACACCACTGGACTTGTGCCTCCAAGAACAGAGCGACCATCTACTCCCACCGATTTTCCGTTGCTTTCCATCACCAGTTGTTGGAGAAAAGCGGGCAGTCGTGACAAATCGTGACTATAGGGAATAACAGCAACAGTTGGGAAACTGTGAAGCGCGCTATTCATCCACCAGATCACGGCATGCATTAATGGCAAGTTGACATTAGGAGGCGCACTTACAACGTGTTGGTCCATGTCCGCCATGCCTTCAAGAAATTCAGCAAATTGACCACTGCCGATTGCGCACATGACCGGAAAACCAATGACGGACGAAACGGAGAATCTGCCTCCTACCCAATCAAAAAATTCAAGGCAACGATTTTTCTGAATTCCCCATTTCAGCGCCGCCTCGGCATGGGCTGTGGCAGCTACGAAATGTTGCGACCAATTCGGCACTGATGCAGATATCCACTCTCGCGCCCGTTCAGCGTTATGCATTGTTTCAAGAGTTGTAAATGTCTTAGATGAAATGACAAATAAAGTTGACTCCGGATTTGCCCCACGTAATGCATCATCAAGATCAGCAGCATCTACATTTGAAACAAATCTGACTTCGGGACCACTTCCAAACGCACGTAGCGCCTTTACCACCATCGCAGGACCAAGGTCACTTCCGCCAATACCAATATTGATGACCGTTGCAAATTGCTGTTTCGTTGATCCGCAATCCGCCCCGCTTCGAATGTCATCAGCCAATTTCTGTGCTCGTACTAATTGCCCCAACGCTTGCTTTACAAACGACGATGAAGCGGCTGAACTACGCAAAGCCATGTGTCCCACCGAACGTTGTTCGGTGATGTTAAGAACATCGCCATTTGTCATCTTCTTCATTGACCCTTGAACATCCATGACTTCAGCGGAATGAATTAGAGCATCACGTAGAGGTTTGGAAATTCGCTGACGCGAGAAATCTGCATGAATGCCACATGCATCGATGGTCAACCACTGCGCGCGGGAGGGGTCAGCGCGAAACAAGTCAGCCAATGGAGCAACACCCTGCGTCAGGTTCATCAGTGAATGAAATACGTCAGCTTCCATGATGCCAACTTACTTCTGGGCGGCTGTATGAATGAGTCTTAAGAAAGAATCAGCCACGGCAACATGGCGGGACTGGTCTCCGCGAGCACTTAATCTCCCTAATCCACCCAAAACAGATGAAACCAGATCAGCAAAAGACTGCACAGTCGTATCGCGCAAGATGTGTTCTGTTTCTTGCGCCGTTGAGATGAGGTGAACAATATTGCGGGCAAATTCTTTGCCGAACACATCTGTGCCTTTTGAAACTTCAGGATGCTTTCGCACCACTGCTGAGATTCCGGTAATAAACCCAACTGTTGATGGCGCAGAAGCACCAAGATCTCTCACTTCGCCGAACAAACAGATCAATCGCCCTTCGAGTGTGGACTCAGACGTCATCACTCTGGCAAAGACATCTACAAAAATGTCAGTGATTGAATCACACACCGCAATATAGATATCTGCCTTCGAAGGAAAGTAGTGATACAAAGCCGCGCTTGAAACGTTCGCAGTATCGGCTATTTCCCGATTCGTCGTGCCTTCAAACCCTTCAGCTGCAAACCGTTCTCGTGCGCAAACGATAATTCGGTCGCGCGTATCTGTGGAATCAGTATCTGCAGGCCGTCCGCGCTTGCGACTGCCCTCGAGGGAGGTCATTTTCGAAAGTTCGGCCATAGGTAAGTATGGCTCAGAAAATTAGAAGCGCAATTAGCGGGGCTTTGCGTAATACAACGCCCAGCCAACTGGCGTCACCAGCGCAGCGAGGAGCATCTTCACAGCATCCCCTGCAAGAAAGGGAGCAACCCCAAGTGAGATTGCATTTGATTCTCCGCTGGCAACTGGGACACCTATTGAATGAGCCAGCCACATTGCACCGCAAAAATAAATGATTGCTGTCCCTAATGCCATCGCTGACAGAGACGAAACAATGTTGCGATCATTCTTGTTGTCGGCATACCAACCAACAATGCCTGCTGCTAACACGAAGCCAAAAAAGTAACCGAGAGTTGATCCGGTTGCGCGGCTCCAACCACCAGATGCATTTGCATAGAACGGTAATCCGATTGCACCAAGCGCCCAGTACAAAGCCTGGCTTGCAACGGCGCGACGAGAACCCAGCACTCCACCAACTGTCAATACTGCGAATGTTTGTCCGGTGATAGGAACTGGAGTGAACCCCAAGTGAATAACTATTTGGGCACACAGCGCAGTGAACAACGCACCCCCGAGCACGAGGACGGCATCTCTCGCCAGTGCCTTTTCAAAAATACGTGGCATCGGAACAAGATCTGTAAGAACAGTAGGTATGGCGTTTGACATTCCAGTTACAATACTGCGGTGGAATATGTGACGCTAGTTTTAGCCATTCGGGCTTTTGTCACATTATGAATTTTTCATCTCGCATCATCGCAGCAATTGATATCGGCACAAACAGCATCCATATGGTGATTGCCAAAGTCGGTGAATCTGGTTTCGAAGTCATCACGCGAGAAAAAGACACCACCCGCCTCGGAGAAGGCGGCGGCGACATGAAATTACTCAGCCCAGAGGCCATGGACCGCGGGGTAGAAGCCCTGAGCCATATGAGACGCGTTGCCGACGCTCACAGGGCAAGCGTGTTTGCCGTTGCAACTAGCGCAGTACGTGAAGCAAAGAACTCTTCTGAATTTGTAGACCGTGTATCCGTGGAAGCCGGAATAGACATCGAAGTTATTTCCGGAGTTGAAGAAGCTCGACTCATTCATCTCGGAGTACTGCAAGCACTTCCGTTGTCAGATAAACGTTCGATGCTCATTGACATCGGAGGTGGCTCAACCGAGGTCGTCATCTTTGATCATCTCGAAGAACTGTTCGTTCGAAGTTTCAAACTGGGAGCTGTGCGTCTCTCTAATCGGTTCTTCCCTCACGGCTCGACTCACCCAGCATCAGTGTCTTCTTGCACAAAATTTGTTTTGTCGACAGTGGAACCAGTTCGACGCGAGGTCCTCAAACTTGGTCATCAAGTTGCCGTTGTCTCGTCAGGCACGGGAGAAACACTTGCTCGCATGTGTTGGATGCTGACCCATGACGAATCACCACGGTCAATGAATGGAATCACTTTTACCTCCAAAGAATTGCATCAAGTCACTGCAATGATTGCGAACTCGTCCATCGAAGAACGGGCAAAACTTGACGGACTTGATGCAGACCGCGCTGACATTATTCTCGCCGGTGCCCTCATTCTGAACTCACTCTCAGAGGCTTTTTCAGTTACTGCTTTTGTTTATTGCGACTATGCACTACGCGAAGGCGTTCTTCTCGATGCTGCGCGACGGCTAAACCCCGATATCGACAAAGATCTACACAATGTGGCAATCAACAGCGCCAGAAAATTGGCGGAACGCTGCGATGATGATCCATCTCACAGCCTGAACGTCTCTCGCCTCTCGTGCATGCTGTTTGATGAACTGTCGAACTTCTACGAACTCGATATTCACCATCGTTTGTATCTAGAAGCTGCAGCCGTACTTGCAAACGTCGGACTTGTGGTTTCACACGCAAAGCACCATCTTCACACCTATTACATAGTGCGCAATGCTGAACTGGTGGGTTTCACTGATCACGAGATCGAGCTGATTGCACAAATTGCTAGATATCACAGAAAGAGCGAACCAAAAACTCAACATGCAGCTTTTGGTGCGCTTTCAGAAACCGACCAGAACACTGTTCGCACACTGTCTGCCATTTTGCGAATCGCCATCGGACTTGATCGAACACACGATGGACGCACTTCTTCAGTGTCGCTGTCCCAGACAAACAAATCCTTAGAGATTGCTATTTCTAGCGACTCACAAGAGGACCTCGATTTGAATTTATACGCCACTCAACAGCGAACATCATTACTTGCAGACGTTCTGCAGTGTGCAATTACTGTTACAACTGCTTCTTAACCAGGAACAGTTGCCGGAACAGTGCTCGGAACAACTGTCGTTTTTGGCACTGTTGTTTTAGGAACAGTTGTCTTAGGGACCGAAGTGCTTGGCACTGTAGAAGTCGATGTACTTGAAGTCGTAGTGGTGTAGTTCGGATCCTTTTTGTCCCAAGGCGGAGCTATCGAGCCGTAATCTTCAGGTTCTTTGACACCATCAAACACATACACTCGGTCGTTGTATTTCACCAACGCTGGAAAATAATTGGAAATAAAAATAGGGATTCGCACGCAACCATGTGACGCAGGTTCTTTAGGCACCATCATCGCGCCATGAATTGCAATACCAACGTTGAAGTACACGGGGTTCCACATGGTGCCTAACTTGCTTTCACGTAGCCCCAGTTTGCGGTTATAGAAATAGTAAATGCCACCAGGGGTGATGGCTTCTCCACACACACCATCTTTAATAGGCTCCTTACCCTTGTTGCCTTCTTCGCCCGGGTCGATAGTCACTTCTTCACACCACTTCTGGCCAGTGCCAGTAGAAATATGCGACACAAGGAGAAGTTGCGTTCCTTTAAAGACAGCCATTACCTGCTCTGGTAGATACACCTCAACGTGATTAGGGGTTCCAGGTTGACGACGTGGCGTGATTGTCACTTCTCCACGCATTGAATCCCACAGAACGGGTGTCACAAAATCAACCAACGTATCGCGGGTCATTTTTTGTACCAGAGCTTGAAACGCCCAGACTGCCATGAGAGTGTCGCCACCAAATATTCCGTCAATGACGCCCGGATCAAAATGTAGATCTTTGAGACGTTGTTGAATACGGCGAACGTCTTCGCCTTTCATCCCGTCGCGAATTGTTCGAGAAAGTGTGTAGCAAGTGATCGGTGCATCAGATGGGCAAAAACCTGGAGTCGTGGAAACTGTTGTTGTAGTCACTGGCGCACTCTTGTTGCTTTGAGACACTGCAATTCCGGTTCCGACAAGTACAAAAATCACAGACATGACTATTGCCTGGCGCCATCTCGCCCACCATGACTGGGGCACGGGCAATGCAATCTCGGGCTCAAGTGGTTCAGTCACAGCACTGAAACGCTACCAACGCATCTGGCGCGTCGGCCTTCGGGCTACACAACGGGCGAAATGTCCCTGATTTCACGACGGAGTTGGCGCGCTTCCCGCAATATCTTCACGATGACTGACGGGGACGACAACGTGGAGACCCCACGGGTACGGGGGAAATAGTCCACCCCGAATTGGATAACGGAATAACCAAACTTCTGTGCCTTGACGACAAGTTCTGCATCAATGAACGAGCCCTCGCTTTTCAAATCCACATGGTCAAAAATTCGTGTACGACACAATTTGAATGCAAAGTTGATATCGCGCATGCGAACGCCGAACAACACCCGCACCATTATGTTGTAGAAAAAGGAATACACCGTACGCACGTATCCTTCACCGGTTCGGTCGAACCTGTATGCGCTCACCACATCGGCGTTGTAATAACGAAGTAGACGCATCGCTTTATGGACATCATGCATGTCGAACGGCAAGTCTGCATCTGTATACAGAACAAGATCGCCGGTAGCTGCCGCATACCCAGACTTCATGGAACCACCCAATTTGCGATTCTCTGGATGATGCACAACTTTGACACGAGGATCTTCTGTAGCTAAACGTTGTGCAATTTCAAAAGTGTTATCAGTTGACGCATCATCGATGATGATCATTTCGTAGTCAGCAATATCGCCTTGCGACATCAGGTCTTCGCATTCTTCACGTGCGGCATCAATTGCGCGCTCGATGTAGTCCTGTTCATTCCACATCGGGAAAAAGATGGACAACTTTTCGAATGGCGACTTTTCCATACGCCTGCAGGCTAACCACCAGTGTCACTTCTTACGCGTGCAGGCTGTGTACGGTGGCTCATATGGAGTTCTCCTCGCCGCCCACACCTGAGAAGCAAGTTCCGAGCGATGGTTGGCGCACCGTTTCTGCTCTTACGTGGTCTGGAGTAGTCGGATCATTGCTTGCCGTTGCTATCTCGAGCCGCACTATTGGTCGACCCATCTGGTGGCTTGGCCCCACCTCTCAACCCGCCTCACCACTGTGGCTCATAGTTCCCATCTGTCTCGTTGCCCTTCCCATCATCACCACGTTGCGCTTTCCGCATCGCATGGTGACCACCAGTTGGGTCTGCTCTGTCGGTGTTATTGCAATTGGACTGGTCGATATTTCCTCCACCCCCGCTATCGCACTCGCTGTTGTAGTCATAGGAATCGCAGCACTCATGGAATCCATCGCTGTAGTCATGGTCATGCGCCACTACCGTTAAGGGAATGTCAAAGGTACTCACCACTCTCCCCGCCGGCGAACGCGTCGGAATTGCCTTTTCTGGTGGCCTAGATACATCAGCCGCTGTTGCATGGATGCGCGAAAAAGGCGCAATCCCCTGTGCCTACACTGCAGACCTTGGGCAGCCAGACGAAACTGATCTATCAGGCATTCCCGACAGAGCTAAAGAATACGGTGCAGAAATTGCGCGCCTTATTGACTGCCGCGAAGAACTTGTTCATGAAGGTCTCATTGCATTGCAGTGCGGAGCGTTCCACATTACGACTGCAGGAAAAACGTATTTCAATACCACTCCGTTAGGACGCGCCGTAACTGGCACATTGTTGGTGCGCGCAATGCGACAAGATTCTGTTGACATCTGGGGTGACGGCAGCACATATAAAGGCAACGACATCGAACGTTTCTATCGCTATGGCCTCATGGTGAACCCTGCATTGCGCATTTACAAGCCATGGCTTGACCCCACCTTTGTTGACGAGATGGGCGGACGTACTGAGATGAGCGAATTTCTCACTGCGCGCAAATTGCCATACAAGGCATCGAAGGAAAAAGCATATTCAACAGACTCAAACATTTGGGGTGCGACACACGAAGCAAAATTGTTGGAAGAACTGAACAACGGAATGGAACTTGTCGAACCAATTATGGGTGTCGCCCATTGGGACGAAAGCATTGCTATTGCATCAGAAGTTGTATCTATTCGTTTTCACGAAGGTTTCCCCGTTGCAATCAACGGTAAAGAATTCACATCTCAGGTAGATCTTGTTCTGGAAGCAAACGCCATTGGTGGCCGCCACGGTCTTGGCATGAGCGACCAAATAGAAAACCGCATCATCGAAGCGAAGAGCCGCGGTATTTACGAATCACCAGGCCTTGCTTTGTTGCATATTGCCTATGAACGTCTTGCCACTGGTATTCACAACGAAGCAACACTTGAGAATTACCGCACTATGGGGCGTCGTCTTGGGCGCTTGCTGTACGAAGGTCGCTGGTTTGATCCACAGTCACTGATGTTGCGTGAGCCACTCATGCGTTGGGTCGGTACTGCTATCACCGGTGAAGTCACTGTGCGCTTGCGCCGTGGTGACGACTACAGCATTCTTGACACCATTAGCCCGAACCTCACATATGCGCCTGACCGTCTCAGTATGGAACGAGTAGAAGATTCAGCGTTTGGTCCGCTTGACCGTATTGGTCAACTCACCATGCGCAATTTAGATATCGACGACAGCCGTGCAAAGTTGCAGGTTTATCGCGGTGCAGGCACGTTGCCAAGCGGTGGCCTCTTGGCCATCGAAGACAATTCCTGACAAAGGCCAGCTAACAACGCTGCACGTTGCGGCATGGTGTCGACAACAACATGTTCTGTGTCGCCGTGTGCACCGCCACCCACTGCGCCCAAACCGTCAAGAGTTTCAACTCCGACTGCGGCAGTGAAGTTGCCGTCAGAGCCGCCGCCAACGACAACGCCATTGAGCGTGCCGATACCAATACTTTTGGCCACTGACGCAGCAACTGGAAACAATCCGGCAGCAGCTGATTCGTGCATTGGCGGCCGACCAATTTGTCCAGAAATAGCAAGTCGTGCTTCGGGGTGTTGCAAACGTAGAGCCGCAAACGCTGCTTCAACGCGTGCCTTCTCACTTGGCACCGCAACTCGCACGTCAACTGCACATGTTGTGAGTGCTGGCACCACATTGTCTGCCGTGCCTGCAGATGCAAGCGTGGGTGTCACAGTGGTGCCCATTGAATCATCAGCAATAGCAATTATCTGAGGAATCAATGTTGCTAATTCCACCAATGAGTTAATGCCCTTTTCTGGTTCAAGTCCGGCATGAGATGCTCGTCCTTCGATCGACAACGTGATGGTGCCAGTTCCTTTGCGGCCAATCTTTAGTGCGCCACCATCTGCGCTTGGTTCAAGAACCAATACAGCACCACATGCAATTGCACGTTCTTCAATTAGGGCGCGTGATGCATGCGAGCCGATTTCTTCATCAGCACTCAGCAAAATCTCAACGTGCGAAGAATCCGCCAATGATGCAACTGCATAGATTGCCTGCACAATGCCAGCCTTCATATCAAAGACACCTGGTCCTGTAGCTTTTCCACCGCTCAGAGCAAATGGCAACCGTGCCAACGTGCCAGCAGGGTGGACTGTGTCATGATGGCCCAAAATAAGAACCTTCGGGTCATTACCGCCGCGCCAGTGAACGTGTGGGCCGACTGGAGACTCAATCAGAGTTGGCGCAGAACCGAGTAAGCGCTCCATAAGTCCTGACAACAACAGTGCGTGAGCCTGCAAACGTTCAATGTCACGTGATGGAGATTCACATGACACCAAGGTGTCGAGGTCTGCCAGCATCGCTTCAAGGCTGAACGTATCTGAAGAACTCATGGATGAAATCGTGCCACGAATCAGTGCTGAAACAAGGTTTCAATTACGACGCCATCACCGGCAAGCACTTCAGGCAAGGGTTCAACACCAATTCCGAACCCTGTTGGCACCTTCAACATGCCTTCATTCAGCACAAACGGTGTCGTGATATCAGTTGCGAAATAGCGGGCTGACGCCGACAAGTCGGGCGTCAAAGTGAACCCTGGCATGGCAGCAATGGCAAGACATGATGCTCGTCCAATGCCTGATTCGAGCATGCCTCCCACCCAAGCATCAATGCCACGATCAACAAGAACATCGTGCATGGCAATTGCATCACGAATACCACCAACCCGCGATGGTTTGATGTTGACAACATCACATGCACCACGATCTAGCGCATTCAATAATTCACTCATTGAGTTCACCGATTCATCGAGACACACCGATGTTGCAGACCTATGCAACAGTTCGGCGTGAGAATCAAGATCATCAGTTGCAAACGGTTGCTCGATGAATTGCAATGCGAACTTGTCAAACGAACACAATAAGTCAATGTCATCAGCACCATAGGCACCATTCGCGTCGGCCTGAATGGCATATTCGACACCCACTGCATCACGCACTGCTGCAAGAACATCAACGTCATGCCCAGGCGCAATCTTTACTTTCACCCGCGCATAGCCTTCTTCAACTCGCATCATCACTTCGGCAACAACATCATCAATGGAATCATGCGTTCCTACAACTACACCGACTTGAATCTCGGTTTCAACTGCACCCAATATTTCAGCTAGCGACTTTTCTTGACGTCTGGCGTGCACGTCCCACAATGCGGATTCGAGCGCATGCTTTGCGAAATGATTGCCTTGTATTCCCCACCAACCGTCTGCGAACAAGTCAGCAACTGCGACGTCATGCTGTACAAGTTCAGGAATCAAGAGCTGCGTCATTGCCGCAAACGAGGCTTCAGCATGTTCACCCACGTACCGAACACCTGTAGGTGCCACATTTTCACCCCACCCGACAAAGCCATCTGAGTCAGTGATCTCCACTAGAACAGCTGATCGCGATTGATGGGCACCGTCAGATGTACGCAATGGTGAAACAAGCACAAGTGGAACACGCACCACTCTGATTCGTTCAATACGCATTGTGCCTCCGAAGATCTGGTGCCCGGAGCGGGAATCGAACCCGCAAGAGGTTGCCCTCCGGGGGGTTTAAGCCCCCTGCGTCTGCCTGTTCCGCCATCCGGGCAAGAACATATTTAGGCTACGCGCGTAGTGGCGTGGTCGTGCTGTGTGACACGGAGAGAATTTGATGCATCGTTCGAAATTTCCACTGTGAACTGCAACATGGTGCGCCATAACTGGGTGCGAGCCCTGTCGGCTTCTGGGGGTTCAAGCCGGTTGATGAAGATCACGCCTTCGATCATGTCGCCGACGGCTGCAGTGAATGGCCTGTCAGACAAGCGCACAGCGACCACGCCGCCTTCGCTATCACGCGAACGCCTGATACTGCGGTTAACGCCCACAATGCGAGGAGGGCTGCGAAACCCCGGGACCACCAGATCGAGTTCGGCAGCACGTTGGGCCAACACCCTGGCTGCTGCCGTGAACTTGGTAGTGGCCGATGGACTCATGGACACATATTGCCAAAAGGGTGTGGCACACTCTCCCCTTCTGCGACACTCCCGCGACCTATCGTTACTTCGTCGTGGATACAGAACTCAACCCGTTGCAACAGGCCGTCATTTCGGCACTTGGCGTTCCCACTGACTGGGAACCGCTGTCTATCGACATTGTTGAATCAATTGAAGAGCAACTTGTAGAAGCGCTCGCTCCTATTAAAGATTTATTCACGCCAGAAAATCCTCTGCGTGTCAATAAGCACCACATTGCAACTGTTCACGGTTGTGAGAAATACCACGTGCTGAATCGACAAGCACAATTTGCATGGAACATCAACACCGTGCGCGGCACTATTGCGCACAAAGGCATCGAGTTATTGCTCAACTGGCGAGGCCCCATCATTCCGTCAGAAATTGTTGATGCAGCCATCACAAGCGTGGCAGAAAACCCTCGCGAAAGTGCATCAGATTTTATTATCTCGTTACCAGCACACGAACTTGCCGAATTACGTGGCGCAGTTGTCGGAGCTGTTTCAAATTTCCTTGAATGCTTTCCACCAGTCAAACCACAATGGCGACCCATGGTCGAATACTCAGCGTCGTATTCACTTTTCGGTGGCGCAGTGCTGTTTACGTCTCGCATGGACTTAGTGCTCGGTGGGCCAGGACGAAAAGTCATCATCGATCTCAAAACGGGCCGGCTCACACCCACACATCGCGACGATTTGCGCTTCTATGCACTCATCGAAACGCTGCGTAGTCGTCAAGCGCCTCGCAGGCTCGCATCATATTCACTTGACTCAGCTCGCCTCGACGACGAAGACGTCACAGAAGGTTTGTTGCAATCAGCCGTTCGTCGC
>CAETWZ010000019.1_pt1 | contig 13859 bp, 11 predicted proteins | sample 7263761 | NCBI WGS metagenome assembly CAETWZ01 (sample SAMEA6814159, study PRJEB35770) | uncultured Acidimicrobiaceae bacterium | biome: Freshwater; feature: Freshwater reservoir; material: water | place: Czech Republic | collected 2017-06-27 | depth 30m m | reverse complement strand
GGTGCATTGCTGGACCTCGCAGTCGAAATGGCAATTGCCAAGAAGTCCGGCGCATGGTTCACCTATGAAGGTGAGCAAATGGGTCAGGGCCGAGAGAACGCAAAGAACTTCTTGCATGATCATCCTGAGATCATGATGGACATGGAACAAAAAATCCGTGCTATCGCTGGTCTCAATGGTCAAGAAGACGCGGAGTTCTCTGCCAAAGACGAAGAGCCAATCGAACTCGATTAGCTCTTCGCACAACCGAGCTGCCGCTTTCACAAAGGGCCGAGTCCTCTCCCAGGGACTCGGCCCTTTGTGGCTATAAATGTTTGCTTTCCCCTGCAGAATCGTTGTGCTACCTTGTAGAAAATTCTTCAAAAAAGGTGTGGCCCCCTATGAAACGTTTCCTTGTTACAGCAGCAATCCTTGGATCTTTTGTTGTCAGCACACCGATGGTGCATGCAGCATCACCGCCAGACACTGGCATGCCTGATCAGTCTCAACTCGATACACCGTCGTCACAAAATGCCACCTGGGCAAACATGACCGGAGGCGTTGCAGCGCGTCCGTACGTCACAGCTTTATCTGTCATTAACGGCGGGGTGTCCACTCCAGTCATTACGGCTGGAACTGCCACTGCTGAGACAAATGTGCCAGCAGGCCGCATTGCAGTTGCCATATCGCCAAGCAACTTGTGCCGAGACGGTCAAACCCCGGCGCAGGGGCAGTGCTATGCAACACCGAACAGAATCGGAATCACAGTCGGTTATCAAAAGCAGCCAGGCCAATTGGGTTATGACTTCAGCGGTAACCCAACATTGCTTACACCGGTCACCGCAGATACCGAATTTGACATCACACTAAATCTGAACACTTTGGGTAAAACACTGCGCTGGAGCTGGGCAAGTGCCATTCCGACTTATTGGAACACTTCTGATCTCGGCACTGATACCGCCACGGTTCATGTTCGATTAAAGCCAACGCTGACGCCAGTCGTGATGGAAGGTGGACGTCAAGTTGGATGTTCTCAAGTACCAGTGGGGGCCTGTCAGTACACACAAAATACGCATGAAACTTTGTCGGCCAGCATGACGTTGAGTCTTGATGACACTCTTGATCCAATGTTTACTGGTGCGTTGTTCAGCAGTACACGTTCCTACATGGGTTCACTTGCAGTGTCGTCTGGCGCGAGTCCTCAATTGACCTACGGAGTATCGGCACCAAAAACGTGGAGCGATGGTTCTGCAAACACAGCTTCTGTCAGTGCAGTGATGTCAGATGCCGCATTGTTGAACTTCTATGGGGCAACGGCTGATGTGGTCGCCACAACTGAATTTCAAACAACTGCATTGAACCTGACGCGGTCTGATGGTGGTTCGCAGGGGGCTGTCACCTGGACACGATGGACTCTTGATGCTCAAGGAACAGATGGCTGGCTCATCACTATCCCTGAGATCACATTTGCTGATGCTGTCGGTACGTCGGGAGTGCGATCGTTTGGTTCTTCTGTGGCGCCTGCTCAATTCAAGGTGTCAGCGAAAAACGCGCCAAAGGTAACCAGTAGGCGAGTGGGAGCAAAATCGTTAATCACTATGAAGGTCAGTTCTTCGGCATGTGCCAAATACACATGTCGAGTTGTGGTCAGTTCAATTTCATCAAAGGTGACTTCAAAAAGTAAAAAACTCACCACGATGGGGTTGACTCGAAAGTCAAAGTCGGTCAATGCGGTCGTATCGGCCAAGTCAGCGAGTGGGCAACGTCTGTCGGTCATGTTGCAAGCCAAAAAGGCTGGCAAGTGGGTGTACGCGTCCTCTTCAGTCGCAAAGGCTTAGGGCTCTGGCTTCCTCGGTAGCCTTCGTGCTGTGACCGGGGTACAACCAACTTCATATGTAGTGCACACATTCGGGTGCCAAATGAACGCGCACGACTCCGAACGCATTTCTGGCCTCCTCGAAGCCGACGGTATGGAGCGCGTGGAGACCGACGATGAGGCTGATGTTGTTGTTCTGAACACCTGTTGTATTCGCGAGAACGCCGACAATAAGTTGTACGGAACTTTGGGGCATCTGCGTAAATGGAAAGCCGCTAAAGAAGGTCGCCGCATTGTTATCGGCGGGTGCTTGTCGCAAAAAGACAAAGATGTCGTGGCACAAAAAGCACCATGGGTTGATGTTGTGATGGGAACTCACAATGTGCACCGCACCACAGAGTTGTTGAATCACTCCATTGAGCACGGGCCAATCACTGAGATTCTTGATGAGGCCGTTCTCGATGACTACACCTTGTTTCCTAGCGCGCTTCCTGTTCGCCGCGAAACCACGTACAACGCGTGGGTAACGATTCAAATAGGTTGCGACAACTCGTGTGCGTACTGCATCGTGCCTGCTGTACGTGGCCGTGAAATTAGTCGTCCGTTTGCAGATGTCATTGGGGAAGTGGCGCAGTTGGCATCTACCGGCGTTACGGAAGTGACATTGCTTGGTCAGAACGTCAACAGTTACGGACGTGACATCACGTTGGCGGAACGCCAGGCCGGTTCTGATGGCCGTGTACAACCGCTATTTGCCGACTTGTTACGAGCAGCAGGTGATGTTGAAGGTATTCGCAGGGTTCGCTATGTCAGCCCGCATCCCAAAGATATGCGCGTTGATGTTTTGGAAGCCATGGCCAGTACGCCAGCAGTGTGTGAGCACTTGCATTACCCATTGCAGTCAGGTTCTGATCGCGTGTTGTCTTTAATGCATCGTGGCTACACCGCAGAGCGATACATGGAGCGACTTGCTGATGCTCGCAGGCTGATTCCGGACTTGTCAGTGACCACTGACATCATCGTTGGTTTTCCAGGTGAGACCGAAGCAGATTTTCAGTGCACTCTAGAAATTGCTGCTGAAGCAATGTTTGACAATACTTTTGAATACATCTTTTCGCCGCGCGAAGGCACTCAAGCAGCTGACATGACAGAACACTTCATTGATCCGGCCATTGTGTCTGATCGTTTTGATCGCCTGAAGATAGTGGTGGAGCATTCTGCGCTGATCAAACACGAAGCGCGTGTTGGTCGTATTGAAGAAGTAGTGGTGCAAGGGCCAAGTCGTCGTAACCCCAATGTGTATTCAGGTCGTACTCGCCAATACAAGCTGGTGCACTTCAGTTCTGATGTAGCTCTTCGTCCAGGGACGTACGCCACCGTAGAGATAACGAAGGCTGCACCACATTTCCTGACGGGCTTCTTAGTAGAAGTACTTCAGATGGCCACTCATAAAATTCGCATACCTGTGGTGTCGGTATAACTGCATGACTATTCGAAAGTCAGTCGTTGTGCTGGGGCCAACGGCAAGCGGAAAGAGCGATGCTGCAATGACTGCTGCGACTCTTCAGCCCAAAGGTTCGGTGCACGTCATTGCGGCAGATTCAATGCAGGTGTACAAGCGCATGGATATCGGAACTGCGAAACCCTCTGCCGCGGACCAGGCGTTAATTACACATCATTGTCTTGATGTGGCTGAACCAAGCGATCGTTACACAGTGGCTCGCTATGTTGACGATGTTGCCGTTGCTCGCGCTGCAATTTCTGAAGCTGGTGCCACGGAGTTGGTCGTGGGTGGAACCGGTCTCTACGTCACATCACTCGTTGATGGTTTAGATATGCCCGGCGAGTGGCCTGATATTCGCGCCGAACTCGAAGCAAACGAAGACACCGATGCGTTATTTGCACGGTTGTTGTCGCTAGACCCAGAGGCCACCACAAAGATGGAATCAAATAATCGTCGACGCATTATTCGGGCTCTCGAAGTGTGTCTCGGTAGCGGTGAGAAATTCAGCTCTTTCGGCGAAGGAATCGGATCCTTCAGTCCGACAACCACCACATTGATCGGGTTGCGATGGGACCGTGATGCATTACGTGCGCGAATTGCCCAGAGAGTGCACATCATGATGGAACGAGGACTCGTAGAAGAAGTTCGTTCTCTGTTGGCAGAGCCGGAGGGCCTGTCGTTTACTGCTCGTCAAGCACTTGGGTACAAGGAAATGATTGAGCACATCGAGGGGCGCTGGAGCCTTGACGAGGCTGTTGCTGCCACGATTCTTCGCACTCAACAGTTCGCTATCCGTCAAGATCGGTGGTTTCGCCGAGACCCGCGAATCCAATGGGTCGAGGTACACGAGGACCCCATTGAAGAAGTCACCCCTGTGGTGACAGCTGCCTTGGAATAGTGTCTGACCTAATGCACGTTTCGCTTTCCAAACACCATGGACTTGGTAATGACTTTCTTGTGTATGACATGGCACAAGGAGATCAATCGAACTGGCCACAATTGGCACAGCAATGGTGCGAGCGTTCGACTGGTGTCGGAGCCGACGGCTTGTTATTGCTGACAATTGTTGACAACACGACACTTGGTATGCGTTTGTATAACGCAGACGGAAGCATCGCTGAAATGAGCGGCAATGGCATTCGGTGTTTAGTGCAAGCTGCGCATTTCACGCTGAAGGGTGTCGCAGGCACTGTGTATCACGTATCTACTGACGCTGGTTCTCGCGAAGCAGTGGTCACTAGCGAATGGGACAACGACACAATTCATATCAGTGTCGACATGGGATACGTGGAAGATCTGGAAGAGCCTCAGAATTGGGCATCATTGCAGTGCGACCCCTTGCGACCAGTGCGTCATGTGTCGCTTGGTAACCCACATTCAGTTGTTGGTGTCGAAGAAGTCGGTGCAGTTGATTTGGTTCATCTTGGCTCGCTAGTTCCACACATCAACTTGGAAGTCATCGAACAAGGTCCTGAAACAAACGCAATCACCATGCGGGTTCATGAACGAGGCGCCGGCGTAACCCGTGCCTGTGGCACCGGAGCATGTGCCGCTGCTGATGCAGCATTGACATGGGGGCTTGTTCCGCGGTCTGTCGAACATGTCATCGTGCATATGGACGGCGGAGACGCACGCGTGCGGATTTCAGATGATCGCAGAGCCACGCTGATTGGGCCAGCTGTGTTCATTGCCAGCGTTTCGGTTCATGCATGAGTAATCCGTACCAGGAGGCGCTCGGTGCGACTCTTATCGAGCGCACATTTCGTGAGCGCATCGTGTTGGTCGGTGTCACCATGGGTGGCCAAACAGATGACGAGACCGAAGAAGGTCTTGACGAACTGTCATTGCTCATTGATACCGCTGGTGCAGACGAAGCAGCACGACTCACACAACGTCGAGATTCTCCGGATTCAACGTGGTACATCGGCAAAGGAAAAGTTGATGAACTAAAAGAAGTGTGTTTGGCTATTGATGCAGACACCGTGGTGTTTGATAATGAATTGTCGCCAGGCCAGCAGTACAACTTAGAAAAGGCTTTAGGCAGAACAGCGCTTGACCGCACTGCGGTCATTCTTGACATCTTTGCCCAGAATGCACACACACTTGAAGGTAAAGCTCAAGTTGAATTGGCCATGTTGCGTTACAGATTGCCGCGTTTACGTCGCGGAGCAAAAGCAGGCCTGTCACAGCAGGGCGGCGGAATCGGTACTCGTGGTCCTGGTGAAACACGCCTTGAAGTTGACCGTCGCCGCATCATGCGCCGCATTACAAAGTTGGAACAAGATTTAGTTGCGCTGCGTCACACGCGACAGACACAACGAAAGAGCAGAGGCCGCAGTGGTCTTGCGTCAGTGGTCATTGTTGGGTATACAAACGCCGGTAAGTCAACATTGCTGAATTCGCTCACGAGAGCCGGGGTACTTGTTGAAGACAGATTGTTTGCAACGCTCGACCCGACCACGCGCCGGTTGTCATTATCTGGTGGTGAGCCAGTACTTCTCACAGACACTGTTGGTTTCATTCGTCAATTGCCACACGGACTCATCGAGTCGTTTAAGAGCACATTAGAAATTGCAGCAGAAGCAGACATGTTGGTGCATGTTGTTGATGCCAGTGCCGTGCATCCTGATCAGCAGATCACTGCGGTACGAGAAGTACTTGCAGAAATTGGTGCAGACCAGGTGCCTGAATTCATCGTCTTCAACAAAGCAGATTTGCTAGAGGATTGGGGAGCCTCATTGGTGGAAGATCATCAAGGTGCGGTGGCGGTATCTGCATTGCGCAATGAAGGTCTCGAGATCATGATGCGCCGGCTCTCTGATCGCATGCGGTCTATTACGCGCGTCACTGAGTTGCTCGTGCCCTATGACCGAGGTGACATTTTGGCCTCCATCCATCGTGAAGGTGAAGTTGTCCTGTCAGAACAAGAAGACGATGGAATGCGCATTCGTGCACGTTTGTCGAGTGCGTCAGAGGGTCGATTGCGTGAGTTCGTTGTTCCACTGTCGAATCAACGAAACTAGGACACCATGACTGATCGCGACACCGTTGGCTTCGTGCCACCTCCATATCCGTATGACCGCTTAGATGCGTATCAAAAACTTGCTGCAGCTCACGACGGCGGAATTGTTGATCTTTCCATCGGCACACCATGTGACCCACCACCACCTGCGGTGATTGAAGCACTGTCGCATTCAAATGCCGAGCGTGGATATCCGGCGTCGATTGGTTCTGAAGCTTTGCGCCGGTCGATTGCCCGATGGATGGGTCGCAGGTTCGAAATCGATGTGCCGATCTCTCATATAGGCGCTTGTATCGGCACCAAAGAGTTTGTGGCTACAACGCCTCAATACATGAAATTGCGTCGCCCAGGGCGCGACACAGTGCTGTATCCGGCCGTTGCGTACCCAACGTATGAGATGGGCGCAGTGTTGGCTGGTCTGCGTGCCGTCGCTGTCGGCGTTGACGCCGCTGGTCGAATGGATCTCGGGTCAATTACGGCAGATGACAGACAACGTGCGTTGATGTTGTGGGTGAATAGCCCCAGCAACCCCACTGGGGCACTTGATGATTTGAAAGCAGCGGCAGCATGGGGCCGCACGCACAACATTCCGGTGTTTTCCGATGAGTGTTACACCGAATTCATCTGGGCAACACCGGCGCAATCAATCTTGCAACACGGACTTGAAGGCGTGATTGCTGTGCATTCGTTGTCAAAGCGATCCAACCTTGCTGGTGTTCGCGTCGGTTTTTATGCCGGTGACGCTGACATTGTTGAGTATCTGCAAGAAGTGCGTAAGCACGCCGGCTTTATGGTTCCCGGACCAGCACAAGCAGCAGGTGTTGCAGCATTAGACGACGATGAACATGTTCGTGTGCAGCGTGATCGCTATCGCACTCGTCTTGAGTTCATGGCAACCACTTTGTCGAAGTGGTCAGGAATTGACATTGCAATGCCAGATGGCGGCTTTTATTTGTGGTTCAACGCAGGTGACGCATGGAGCTTTACGGAGAAATTGGCACGCGAAGGTGGAGCGTTAGTGAGTCCCGGAGATTTCTACGGCGCTGGTGGATCACACAATGTGCGAGTTGCTGTTGTGCAACCAGATGCCAAGTTGCACCTTGTTGCCAAGCGCTTAGGAATATAACTACGAAGTAAAGTTATAACCGTCGCATGACGGTGACGACTTTACCGAACACATTGACTTCGTCAGATGTGAACACCATTGGTTCCATTGTGGGATTAGACGGGACAAGAGTGATCTTGTTGCCAGACTTCTTGAACGTTTTAACAGTTGCTTCGTCACCGGGAATACCTGCAACGACGATGTCGCCATTGTCTGCGGTCTGCTGCTGACGTGCCACAACAAAGTCGCCATCAAGAATTCCGGCGTCGATCATTGAGTCACCACGAACGCGCAACATAAACAATTCGCCTTCGCCTGTGAAGTCGGTAGGGAGCGGAATGAGATCTTCAACGTTCTGTTGAGCCAACAATCCGGTTCCGGCCGCAACTTCACCAATGAGTGGCACGTGACGCGAGGGGCGACGTTCCATGGCAACTTCAGAGTTGGTATCGAAGCGAACTTCGAGAGCGCGTGGCTTAGTTGGGTCACGACGCAGGAAGCCCATTTTCTGCAACGTGTTGAGGTGGTTGTGCACCGTGGAGGGGGAGTTGAGGCCGACAGCCTCGCCGATCTCGCGCACGGACGGCGGGTAGCCCCGCTCTTGCATGCTGGTGGAGATGACGTTCAGAATTTCGCGTTGGCGGGGAGTGAGTGCTTCGGACATGGTGATGAGCGTACAGGTGTTCGCCCTCAAGGTCAAACACCTGTTCGTAGAACAGTCGTTCGTGAGGGTGCTTGACTACGAACACTTGTTCGGGCAAACTATCGAACACCCGTTCGCTACGGTTCGCAGTACATAGACCTCCCGGTCCTTAACCCCTTACCCCGAAAGGAAATCACCATGGCAACCACCATCGATCCACTCTTGTTCTCAGGTTCTTACCGCTCAGAAGCCGTTGCTCGCCCTCGGCCCAGTGTTCGCACCTTCCAGCGCCGTCGCCGTACCTTGGGTGCCATTGTCATCTTCGGCTTGGCATCGGGTCTGGTGTCCACCGGCGCATTTGCCTCAGACCCAGCCCCAGCTGATCAAGTCATTCCTCGGTCGGTCGTTGCTCAGTCGGGCGACACCTTGTGGGACATAGCTCGCACCATTGTCCCCACCGGAAACATTTCGGAACTGGTGTACGAATTGGTACGTGCCAATGGCTCTCACATTGAGGCCGGCCAAGTGATTCACATCCCATAATCGCTTTATTCCTTGATAAAAAGAGCAAAATCCCCACATGGGGAACTCGTGGTCATTTAGAGTAAGAAATGTGCATTGCCCCGTATGCCCACATGACGACACCAAGGTGATCGACTCTCGCCCCGCCGATGATGGTGCGGCAATTCGTCGTCGGCGCGTCTGTCCCGAATGCGCCTACAGGTTTACAACGTATGAACGTTTGGAAGAAGCGCCATTGCTCGTAATGAAACGCTCTGGATCTCCTGAACCATTTGACCGAGCAAAAGTGGCCTTTGGTGTGCGTTCGGCGTGCAAAGGTCGCCCTGTCGATGATGCATCAATCGATGCCTTGGCTGAAGCAGTGGAAGACGACATGCGACTTGCAGTGACCGCAGGTACTGAAGTCACTTCATCAACTGTTGGTCATGCAGTCCTTGAACGTTTGAAAGATCTTGACGAAGTTGCATACATGCGATTTGCAAGTGTTTACAAAAACTTTGACGACGCAGCTGCATTTCGCCGCGAACTTGCGTTGCTTAAACAGTCGTAAGTTTTTCGTACCGCGCGAAAACAAAATCGCTGTCAGTCGTTAGTGATACGCAGGTGAATTGTCGTAATGCGTGCGGTGCTTGACTCAGTGATGGTGCTCGAAAACCGCCAAGGCGTGGAGACACAGTCAGGTTGATTGCATCAACACAATCAGCATTGAACAGTGCCGCGTTCAGCATGGGTCCGCCTTCGACATGAACAACGCCGTGGGGCAATTGGGCAATGATTCCTGCCATGTCGACATCGGGGTCGCCTGCGCGCACTGTGTCGACGGTGAGGGCGGGTGCAGACATGGTGGTGGCCACGAATCCGGCGCCAGACGTAAAGAGTGGCGAATCGAAATCGAGCGCACAGGTCTTTGTCACAACTGCAATGCGCAGGCCGGCTTTGCTTGGCGGCCCGTAGTTCTCGGTGCGAGCTGTGCCGGCACCCACCATGACGACTGCAGCAGTGTTTCGCAGCGCAATGAGCCGAGCCTGGTCTGCTGGTCCACCAAGAGGTCGTGAGCGTCCGTTGACGTCAATGACGCCATCTGGGGTGGAGATCATGCAGATCTCAACACTGTGCAACGGGCTCGTCATTCTCACAGTGTACGAACACTGCGAGTTCGCAGTGGCTGGCGTGGCAATCTAGGGAATGACCGATACCGCTAATCGCACAGTATTTCGCACCTGTCCACTCTGTGAGGCCACATGTGGCTTAGAGATTTCAGTGAACCCGCAAGAACAAGTCGTGCGAATTCGTGGCGACCAAAAGGACGTCTTTAGTCACGGGTTCATTTGCCCAAAGGGCAGCACGTTGAAGCAGTTACATGAAGACCCCGACAGGCTGCGGATGCCAATGGTCAAGCGCGACGGAAAGCACGTTGAAGTGTCATGGGGCGAAGCCTGGAAAATTGTGGCCGATGGTTTTGCCGGTGTTATCGAACGACATGGTCGCGGTGCGCTGTCTGCGTATTTGGGAAACCCGAATGCACACAACCTTGGCCCGCAAATGTTCAGTGCAACCATGTTGCGTTCAATGGGAACACGAAATGTGTTTAGTGCATCAACAGTTGACCAAGTGCCAAAGCATGTGACAGGTGGGTACATGTTCGGAACCGCGCAAAGTATTTCGGTTCCTGACCTTGATCACACTGACTATCTGATGATGTTGGGCGCAAACCCTCATGCATCTAACGGAAGCTTGTGTACAGCACCAGATTTCCCTGGTCGCATGGAACGTATTCGTGAGCGTGGCGGAAAAATTGTTGTGGTCGACCCTCGCCGCACACGCACTGTGGAAGCGTCAGATGAATGGGTATCAATTCGGCCAGGCACTGATGGATTGTTCTTAGCAGCTATGACCAACGTGATGTTTGCCGAGAACTTGGTGAAGATTGAACCACGAATCATGTCGCTCTTGAACGGACTCGATGAATTCGCAGCAGCCGTTGCTCCGTTTACTCCGGAAGCTGTTGCTGTGGCAACGGGAGTTCCTGCTGAAACCACTGTGCGGCTTGCACGTGAACTTGCAGGTGCAAAAACCGCAGCGGTGTACGGACGCATTGGTGTGAACACAGTGGAATTCGGAACCACATGTGCGTGGTTGATTGAGGCAATCAATGTAATCACCGGCAACATTGATAAGCGCGGCGGCTCGATGTTTACGACACCAGCCACGGGTGGCGCCACGACGCGTGGCCAAGGCGGCAAAGGCAAAGGTTTTGCGATGGGTCGCGGGCATAGTCGTGTCAGCAACCGGGCAGAAGTATTGGGCGAGTATCCCGTTGCTGCAATGGCAGAAGAAATCATCACTCCTGGTGAAAATCAGATTCGTGGCATGGTCACAGTTGCAGGCAATCCGGTGTTGTCAACGCCCCATTCACAGCAACTAGATGCGGCGTTAGCTGAACTTGAATTCATGGTGTCGATTGATATTTACGTCAATGAAACAACACGCCATGCAGATGTCATTCTTCCTGCGCCCTCTTCTTTAGAGAAAGATCACTACGACGTCGGTTTGTATTTGTATGCAGTGCGCAATGTTGCGAACTACAGCGAACCCGTGTTGGCGCGTGATCCTTCCACCCCTGATGAAGCAGACATCTTGTTGAAGTTGGCCGGAATATTCCAGGGTCTCGGTGCTGATTGTGATCCTGAAGTATTAGATGATCAATCAATAAATGCTGCCGTCATGTCCGCTGTTGCTAATTCATCGTCACCAATTTTTGGACGTGATGCACAAGAGATTCTCGATGCACTGAATGCAAAAGGACGACGCGGCACTGCACGTAGTCTCGACTTAATCATTCAAACCGGTCCGTACGGTTCTGCGTTTGGTGCAGTGCCAGAAGGTTTGTCGCTTGACATGTTGATTGATAATCCGCACGGAATTGACTTGGGGCCGCTTGAGCCACGCTTGCCAGACATGCTTCGCACTCCGAGTGGTTGCATTGAGTTATCGCCACAAGTATTTATCGATGATTTGCAACGACTTGAAGCTTCAATTGCGTTAGTTGATGTTGATCAAATGTTGTTAGTCGGTCGTCGTGAGTTGAAGTCAAACAACTCATGGATGCACAACATCAAAGTTCTGACAAAAGGTGCACTTGCGTGTACTGCGCAGATTCATCCAGATGACGCTGCACGTCTTGGTGTCATCACTGGTTCTCCGTTACGCATTGCAAGCCGTGTCGGCGCAATTGTGGTGCCAGCTGAAGTAACTGATGCTGTGCGTCCTGGCGTTGTCAGTGTCCCTCACGGATGGGGCCACGGTGTTCCTGGCACACAGATGGCAGTTGCTGCAGAAAAGGCTGGCGTGAACTCAAACATTCTCACCGATGATCAACTGCTCGATCCTTTGTCTGGTAACGCGATTTTGAGTGGCATTCCCGTCACAGTCGAATTAGTGCTCGCGTAGTCAGCATTGTCCACAGGAGGGGAGAGTTGTGCACAGGTAGTGCACAGCGTCATCCCCTGATAAATAGCGACTTTCCCCAGAAAGAATCGGAAATTCACACCCCTGTCCACTTCCAATCCACAGGGCAATGCCCGTAGGTTCAAAGGGTGGTCGGTGGCGGCGATTCACGAGCGGATGAGGGCGACACCACCTGGTGGCCGTCCAGAGACCATTGGTCTCAGACCTTCTCGTGGGCGCCGCAACCGCACTGCAGCAAGGTTTTTCTCGAGGGTCATTGACACGAGGTAATTACAGTGCTGTAATCTCACAACCACTTGTAGCAAAACTGCCTGTGGGAGGGGGTCACCCACAACATCTAGTGGTGTGGGCTAATCTCAACAGACCTCGTCTTTCGAACACTTACATACAGGAGTAGCCATGTCACTTGCACCAGATCGACTTTCTATAGGAATCGGCCGATTTTTCACCACACCTGGGGTGCATCCATATGACGAAGTGGCATGGGAAGTGCGTGACTCACGTATTACCAACTGGCGTGACGGAACCGTTGCTTTCGAGCAATTGGGTGTCGAGTTCCCCATGGAATGGTCGCTCAACTCAACAAACATCGTTACTCAGAAGTACTTCCGCGGAACTCCTAACACACCAGAGCGTGAACACTCAGTTCGCCAAGTGATTGACCGCGTTGCAGACACCATCTCCACATGGGGAATTGAAGGCGGCTACTTCGCAGATCAAGAAGAAGCTGAAGCGTTCCGTGCGGAACTGAAGTACATCCTCGTCACTCAGCGTGCGGCTTTCAACAGCCCTGTCTGGTTCAACATTGGTGTGAAGGGCGTGCCTCAGCAGGCAAGTGCATGTTTCATCCTTGCTGTTGAAGACAAGATGTCAGCCATTCTCAACTGGTACCGCGAAGAAGGAACCATCTTCAAGGGTGGTTCTGGTTCAGGTATCAACTTGTCAAAGATTCGTTCAAGTGTTGAACACCTCGAAGGTGGAGGCACAGCATCTGGCCCAGTGTCATTCATGCGTGGTGCTGATGCATCTGCCGGAACAATCAAGTCAGGTGGCAAGACTCGTCGTGCCGCAAAGATGGTCATCTTGAATGCTGATCACCCTGATGTTGAAGAGTTCATCTGGTGCAAAGTAAAAGAAGAGCGCAAGGCTCGCGTACTTCGTGATGCTGGTTTCGACATGGATCTTGATGGTGCTGATTCGTTCAGCGTTCAGTACCAAAATGCAAACAACTCAGTACGCGTTACTGATGAGTTCATGCACGCAGTCAAAGAAGACCGCGATTGGAATTTCAATGCAGTCACAGACGGCAGTGCGGTACGCACTATTCGTGCACGCGATCTATGGCGCCAAATTGCAGAAGCGTCATGGGAATGTGCAGACCCTGGTCTTCAGTTCGACACCACAATTAACAAGTGGCACACAGCTCATGCAACAGGTCGCATCAACGGCTCGAACCCATGTTCTGAATACATGCACATCGACAACTCAGCATGCAACTTGTCCTCGTTGAACTTGTTGAAGTTCCTTGATGACAACGATCGCTTCGATGTTGAGGCATACCGCCACGCAATCGAAGTCATGTTCACCGCGCAGGAGATCCTTGTCGGTCGCGCTGACTACCCAACAGAAATGATTGGCGAAAACAGCCGCAAGTTCCGTCAGCTTGGTCTTGGTTATGCAAACCTTGGCGCATTGCTTATGGCTCTTGGTATGGCATACGACTCCGATGGTGGTCGTGCATGGGCAGCAGCTCTTACTTCACTCATGACTGGTCATGCGTATGCAACAAGTGCTCGCACT
>CAETWZ010000016.1_pt1 | contig 15028 bp, 12 predicted proteins | sample 7263761 | NCBI WGS metagenome assembly CAETWZ01 (sample SAMEA6814159, study PRJEB35770) | uncultured Acidimicrobiaceae bacterium | biome: Freshwater; feature: Freshwater reservoir; material: water | place: Czech Republic | collected 2017-06-27 | depth 30m m | reverse complement strand
TCACTCCAGTGCGCGCGGCATAAGTGACATGTACACAGTGCTCGCACATGACGGCACACATAACGGAATAACCCTTGTTCCAGCCGAAGTCTTGAGACATTCAACGGCGGAAGTCTCTGTCGGTGAAGACAATGTTTTACATCGGACCTCTCGCTTTGCTCATGGGTTCCAGTTACCGATTCCTGAACGCGGATTTGGTCCTCATGAAGAAGCCTTCGGTCATTTCGGCGCAGGTGGCTCAGTGGGATTCAGTGATCCAACAGCAAAAGTCGGATTCGGCTATGTGATGAATCAGATGGGACCACGCTGGCAAAACCCGCGCAATCGCGCACTAATTGACGCTCTGTATTCATGTCTTGAATAACTGTCCGTTCGCTGAAATAGGTTTTCTACTTCCGCCTGGCATCACTCGATACATACCCTGGGAAACACAAAAGCGGCGCCGAAGCGCCGCTCTGTAATGGTGTCGAAGGGGGGACTTGAACCCCCACGCCCTTGCGGGCGCCGGCCCCTTAAGCCGGTGCGTCTGCCTATTTCGCCACTTCGACGTGGATGTCAGGATACCGAGATAGCCCGACGAATCAGACCTTCTAATTCAATAGAAAAGCGAGAGCTACGACTGTAAACAACCAAATGGTTGCAAAAACAGTAGTTATGCGGTTGAGGTTGCGCTCAGCAGCCGCTGACCCGAGAGCTGCCCCGCTGGCACCGCCGAACATGTCGGACAACCCGCCACCTTGGCCACTATGCAGCAAAACACCCACGATGAGGGACAACATAGACACAACGTTCACTACAAGGGTGATGTACATAACAATCGATCGCACGAAGAGAAATCCTATCGCCCTACTGGGCTCTATTGCCTATAGCAACAGGGGTCTCTTCAGGGAAATGGCACGCAACTAAGCGCCCAGAGCCATCATCTGTCAAAAGAGGCTCCTGTTCCTCACACAGGGCCTCAGCCTTCCAGCAACGGGTTCTAAACCGGCATCCTGACGGTGGGTCAATAGGAGACGGCACGTCGCCTTGAAGCCGAATGCGACCTGCACCCCCACGAGATGAAGGATCCTGAATAGGCACAGCAGACAAAAGGGCTTTTGTGTACGGATGGGCCGGATGTGTGTACACAGTTGCAGCAGGACCGCGCTCAACAATTTTGCCCAAATACATCACCGCTACTTCATCTGCGATGTGTCGAACAACGGAAAGGTCATGGGCTATGAAGACGAGAGACAGATTCAGCTCTGCCTGCAAGCCTTCGAGCAAGTTCAAAATCTGTGCCCGAACAGACACATCCAATGCTGAGACAGGTTCGTCAGCAATTACAACAGAAGGATTCAGAGCCAGCGCCCGTGCAATGCCTATGCGTTGACGCTGCCCACCTGAAAACTCATGCGGGTACCTATTGAAATGTTCAGGATTCAGACCAACAAGTTTCATCAGTTCACGCACGCGAACCGGTGTTGCCTCCTTATCGAACTGCCCTTGCACAGTGAACGGCATACCAATTATCTGACCAATGCTGTGTCGCGGATTCAGTGATGACACTGGGTCTTGAAAGATCATCTGCATCTGTTGACGAACATCACGCAATTCTTTTCCAGACGTATGAGTGATATCCGCACCATTCAGAATTACCTGCCCACTTGTGGGCTCAATCAATCGGGTCAAAACGCGCGCAAGGGTAGATTTGCCACATCCTGATTCACCAACGATGCCGAGTGTCGCACCTTTGCGAAGAGTCAGAGACACCCCGTCAACGGCCTTAACACTTTTATCAGGGCGACCCAATAAACCACTGGAACCTGTGGGGAAATACTTCACCAGGTTGATTGCCTGCAGTGCAATATCAGAGTTCATCGCGCACCCGTCCCTGTTCCGATCGAGACAAGAACCTCATCTGCCAGATGGCAGGCACTGCGTGAACCGTTGTTCCCTACTGGCCTCAATACAGGTTTTTCCGATTGGCATCGACTTCCACTTCCAAGTGAATGAACACATCGCGGATGAAAAGCGCAGCCTTCCGGCAGCGAAATAAGGGAAGGGGGTGAACCACTGATGGTGAAGAGGTCCCCTCTTTTGCTAGCTCCGTAACTAGAAACAGATCCCAACAGACCCCAAGCATATGGATGCGTTGGCGCATGGAAAATAGCTTCAACATCAGATTGCTCAACAATACGTCCCGCATACATAACAATCACATCTTGAGCAACTTCTGCCACTACTCCTAGGTCGTGAGTGATGAGCAAGATGGTCATGCCAAATTCCTTTTGCAAGTCCATCATCAGATCCAAAATTTGTGCTTGCACAGTCACGTCTAGTGCTGTGGTTGGTTCATCAGCAATCAGAAGACGGGGGCTATTGATCAAAGCAATTGCGATGACGATTCGTTGCCGCATGCCACCTGAAAATTGATGCGGGTATTCATCAATTCTTTTCTCAGGGCTCGGAATCCCGACCTTTATCATCATTTGTAAGACGACTTGACGGGCATCCTTTTTTGAGACCTCGGGGTGATGCACCAAATAGGCTTCTGCGATCTGGTCTCCGACTGTGTAATACGGATTAAGAGCAGACATAGGATCTTGGAAAATCATGGCGACTTCGCTGCCACGAAGCCCGCGAACTACAGACTCATCGGCAGACAGAACGTCGACTCCACCAAGAAGTATCTTTCCAGTAGTAGTGGCTGTTGAGGAATTGTTCAGTCGCAAAATGGACCCTGCCATAACTGATTTTCCTGAACCACTCTCTCCTACTATGCAGACCGTTTCTCCGGCATACACATCAAATGACACACCATCTACAGCACGTACGACGCCGTCGTCAGTTGTAAAACTAACTTGCAGGTTCTGAACCGACAGAACAGGTTCTGAATCATGGTTTCTCATGACACCCTCACCCGAGGGTCAAGGAATCCGTAGGCGATATCTACGATGACATTCGCCAAAACAATAAAAACAGCAGCAATCATTGTGGTGCCGACCAACACTGGAAGATCCGAGTCGACCACAGCGCGAATCGACATTCGACCCATACCCGGCAACGAGAACACACTCTCAGTGATAATTGCTCCTCCCAAGAGTCCGGCAAAGTCCAAACCTGCGATAGTCACGATTGGAATGAGAGCCTGACGCATAACGTATCGACGCAGAATCACACGAAGACGAAGTCCTTTGGCTACTCCAAGACGAACAAAATCTTCATTCATAGCTTCCAGCATTCCGTTGCGCGTGAGCCTGGTGTATGACGCAGCTGAGATAATGGCCAACACCAACCACGGCAGGATCATTGCTGTGATAAACGCCGGGAAATTGTCAAGCGGTGATTCGTACGACGGGAACGGAAGAATTTGAAACCAAATAACTATGGAGAACAGTGCTAGCAAGCCGAAATAGAAAGTCGGCAAACTGACACCAACGGAAGCAAACGCGGTAGCTAAGCGATCTTGCCATTTGCCCTTATTGAGTGCAGCAATTGCCCCAACCCCAATACCAATCATCATCCACAAAATAAAGGCACCGATGGAGAGATAAGCAGTTACAGGAAAGGTCTCCCCAATGAGAGAAGTAACGCAAGCGTGTTGATTAAACGAATAGCCAAGAGATGGTGCGGGACATGTAAACGCTGCAGTTCCGATTCCGTAGTCTCGGCCCACAAATATGCCCTTTAGGAACAACCAATATTGTTCAAAAATTGATTTGTCATACCCGAGGCGAATTCGGTTTGCTGCAATAGTTTCAGGCTTGCAGTGAATACCACACGACAATGCAGCAGGGTCTGTTGGCAACAGAGCAAACAAGAAATAGGTGAAAATCGACACCGCGATGAGAAGAACTATCGCAAAGAACAGGCGACGAATAATAAAAAGAAGCAAGGCTAAATCCTACGAGAAGGCAGCGAACATTGGAAATGAAACAAAGATGGAGGTGCCAGCAATGCCGACACCTCCATCTTTTCGTTCAGAAGTGAATCAGGAATTGATGCTGAGTTCACCGAAGTTGAATGATCCGTATGGGCCCCATTGGTAAGCATTGCCAACCTTTGATCCCCAAATGGATTGTGCCTTAACGAATGTTCCTGGTAATGCCCACAAACGGTCCACCACGAACTGGTTCAGTTCTTGCCACTGCTTACCTTGAGCTGCACGATCAAGGTTTACCTTGGCTGCATCAACAGCTGTTTGGAACTCTGCGTAGTCAGGATCAGCGTCATTATGAGTGAGGTTGAAACCACCCGACGTTGCAAACAATTCAGGGATAACAGTCGAAGCGTTCAACCAGTCAGGTGCCCAACCGCCGCGTGCGAGGTCGTATACGGCATCAGGTGCCATCACAGTTGGCCAATACTTACTTGCTTCAACAGCTTCGCCCTTGATGGTGATTCCGGCTTTCGCTTGAGACTCAATCCAAATTGCAATTGCCTTCGCCCAGACAGGAGTATCGGGGTACGGATACACGAGACCATCAGCTGCATGTTGTGCAACTTCAGGGCAACTTGTCTTGGCAGCTTCCATTGCGGCCTTAGCAGCCTCAACGTTAGGTGTGCCATCTTCATTAAGGCCTTCAAGCATTTTTGACTTTGCATAGTCAGCGGCTAGCGCTGGCTTAATAAAGCCGTCTGCGTAATCTCCTGTGTACGGTCCGCCACCAGCTTTGCGCAAGGCATCACGGTCAAGGGCCAAATAAACAGCTTTACGAACATCGAGACAAGGAACGCTCTTCACGTTGACGTTTGTATAAGTAACGAACGGATCGAGATAGTCGACACGACGGTTCTTGAACGCATCGTCTTCAAAAATTGTTTGAAGGTTCTCTGGCTGAATGCCTTCAGACACTGCGAACTGGTCGTCTCCGGCATCCTTAATCATTCTTTCATCAATCACCGAGGCATCAAGGCCGAATTCGTACACAATCGAATCAGCGTAAGCATGACGGAGCGGGTCAGAGGCCTGATCCCATTTGTCGTTGCGAACGAGGACAAGAGACTTACCAATTTCGTAACTTTCAATTTTGTATGGTCCAGATGACACTGGCTTCATATCGTAGTTTTCACCAGTGTCCAAAGCCTTTGGAACTGGGCTGAAAGCAGTAAGAGTTGTCGTGTAGTTGAAGTCAGCAACAGGAACCTTCAAATTGAAAGTGACCGTCTGATCAACACAATTCACAGCCTTATCGAAGGCTGCTTGCTGATCAGCAGTTGCCTTATAAGGTCCTGGATAATCGGCGACATCGATGTACGACATCGCATAAGAGGGACCATCAGTAATAATGTCGGTTGCAAACGTACGTGAAACACCATATGCAACGTCTGCACATGTAATTGGAGATCCGTCTTCAAACGTTCCACCACCAGCCAGAGTGAACGCCCAGGTCTTGCCTTCGTTGGTCACTGTTCCGGTGTCTGTTGCGAGGTCAGCAGTAATTTCTGAACCTTCATCGCCTCCTGCGTACTTGTACGACGTCAGTGTTCGGTGCATCGTTGACACAGCAAACGCCATGTCTGTACCCGTGTAGTTACGTTGTGGGTCAAGGTGAGCAATTTGTTCACCAAGGGTCAAGATATGAACCGTGCCACCCTTTTTAGGTGCCCCAGCAGGACCGCCGCCACTGTTACTACTTCCGCACGATGCGACCAGGACTGATGCAGCAATGCTCAGGCCTATTGCACCGAAGATTGATTTCTTCTTCATGATTATCTCCCCAAAGACCACTCGGCCTTTTTCAGTTACTCAATGGTAGCCACATCCTGTACGGATGATGAACAAATCGATAGTGGGGAGCTAAACGCCTTATTACAGTAGGTTTTGGCGGTCGCCTTTGGGGTCCAAAGCATCTCGCACGGCGTCCCCAACAATATTGAAGGCCAATACCAGCACGATCAGCGCTATCCCCGGAATGAACAAATAGGTGGGGTCAGATCGGTAGTACTTCACTGAGTCCCCCAACATCACTCCCCACGAAGCAGCTGGTGCAATCATGCCTAGACCCAAGAAAGACAACGTGGCTTCTGTCGACACGTACCCAGGAAGACTCAGCGACACAATCACAATGACCGGCGCCCACAGGTTCGGGAGCAGTTCCTTAAAGATGATGTGTGAGTTGCTTGCCCCACAAGAACGAGCTGCCTCGACGAATTCGCGTTCGCGTAGAGACAAAGTTTGACCGCGCACAACACGCGCTACGTATACCCACCCGAACAGTGAAAGCACAAGAACAATGTACGTCAAACGAGCTGGGTTACCTTCGGGGACACCGATTGCCTCAAGTCGTTGTGTAAAGGGTCGTGTTAAAGCAATAATCAGCAGGAACGAAGGAAACGCAAGAGTTAAATCAGTCATGCGACTGATTACAGCATCAATGCGTCCACGTTTATAACCAGCTACTACTCCGAGCACCACACCAATAGTTGTGGTTAAGAAAGTTGCAATGAACCCCACCATCAGTGAAACACGTGCGCCATACAAAAGGCGGGCCAAGATATCGCGACCGGTTCCGGGCTCGACGCCTAGTAAGTGTTCGAACGAGATGTTTCCAAATGGTCCGTTTGGCAACCCGTAATCATTAAGTGCAGCTCCATCAAGTCGCGTAGGACTAATTCCTAACAACGCACAAATAACTGGAGCAAACAAAGCAACTACTACATAGGTAGCAATGACGGCAACAGCAAACATGGCCACCTTGTCTTTGCGAAATCGCATCCATGCAAGTTCGCGCGGAGACTTACCCACTATTTCAGTAGCAATAACTACGTCATCGTGATCAAGTTCGGCAAATGTGCTCATGGGTTCACTCCTCGTGCAGACGATACTGCACAATTCGGGCGAACTCGTCCGGATCGATACTTGCTCCACCCACTAATGCCCCATCGATATCTGTCTGGCGCATCAGTTCGGCGATGTTTGCAGCTTTGACAGAGCCGCCGTATTGAATACGTACCGTGGCGGCAGTTTCCGCTCCGAACAACACACCCACTTCTTGGCGAATTGCGTGACACACCTCTTGGGCATCAGCTGTTGTGGCGGTCTTCCCTGTACCGATCGCCCAGATGGGTTCGTATGCCACCACAAGACTTGCAACCTGTTCAGGCGTCGCCTTGGCGAGCCCCGAACGAAGTTGACCAAGAACTTTTTCAAGAGTTGATCCTGATTCACGCTCAGCAAGCGTTTCACCCACGCAGAGAATAGGAACCATCTTGTTAGCTAGAACTGCAGCAACTTTCTTCTGCACCATCTCGTCTGTTTCGCCGAATAATTCACGACGTTCACTGTGGCCACAGATGACGTACTTAGTACCTAGCTTCGCTAGAAAGGCCGGAGACACTTCCCCAGTAAACGCACCACTGTTTTCGTAGTGGCAATTCTGTGCCCCGAGCATGAACTTCAGATCATCGGCATCTATCAACGTTTGGACACTACGTATATCGGTGAATGGCGGATGAATACTGACATCGACCACTGCAAAATCATCTTTACCGACCAAATACGCAAGTTTCTGGATGCATTGAATTGCCTCATAGTGATTCTGATTCATTTTCCAGTTACCACTAATTAGCGAACGACGTTGATTATTTGACATTTGAAGCACCTCTCAATGCAGCCAAGCCAGGCAAATCGCCTAGCTCGAGGAGTTCTAACGAAGCACCACCACCGGTGGACACGTGATCAATTTCATCATCCAAACCGAATTCCGCCAACGCTGCTGCGCTATCGCCCCCGCCTACAACAGTGAACGCTTTTGTAGCTGCCATTGCTTCAGCAACAGTGCGCGTGCCAGCAGCGAAGCGTGGGTCTTCGAACATTCCCATTGGGCCATTCCAAAAGACCGTACGCGCGTCCATGATGACGTCAGTAAATGCTCCGGCAGTTCCTGGCCCGATATCAAGCCCCTTGGATCCGTCAGGTAAACGAATTCCGTACGAAGCAAAATCTCCGTTCGAGTCAAGTCCTGTGATGTCCTCGGGAAGATAAATAGGTTTTGAGTTCTCTAGCAATTTTCGACAAGTTGAAATTTGGTCTAGCTCACACAACGAGTCACCTACCGGATAACCCTGTGCAGCAAGGAAGGTAAAGCACATTCCCCCACCAATGATTAACGAATCAACAATTCGCAACAAAGCTTCAATGACGCCGAGCTTGTCGCTGACTTTCGCTCCCCCTAGAACTGCAACAAATGGACGCTTTGGCGAATCTCGTAACGAGCCCAGAATTTCAACTTCGCGTTCAAGAAGACGACCTGCAGCAGATGGCAGAGTTCGTGGAGGACCAACGATAGAAGCATGCGAGCGATGAGCTGCCCCAAACGCATCGTTGACATAAAGATCTATTCCGCGGACCAATTGAGCGACAAACTCTGGTGAGTTCGATTCTTCTCCAGAGTTGAAACGAAGATTTTCCAACAGCTCAACGCCAGGTGCCAATTCTGACAGGCGACGACGGACCGGATCTATTGAGTACTTCGCAACTGGTTCACCCTTTGGACGACCCAGATGAGTCGCGCACACAACGTGGGCGCCGCGGCTCGTCAGCCATTCAATAGTTGGCAACGCTGCCCGAATACGAAAATCGTCTGTGATTTCTCGGGCATTGTCAGGCCCATGCATCGGCACATTGAAATCTGTACGTACCAGTACGCGTTTACCTGAAACGTCACCTAGGTCCTCTAATACAGGGACTCGAGCCATGTGAGAAACCTCTACTTGGCCACGTGAAGTGCGAGGTCTACCAAACGGTTGGAGTAACCCCACTCGTTGTCATACCAACCGAGCACCTTGACCAAAGATCCCATACTCATTGTGAGATCGCTGTCGAAGATACATGAATGCGAATTTGTAACAATGTCGCTGGAAACAATAGGAGCATCTGTGTATTCGAGGATGCCTTTTAGCGCACCATTGGCTGCTGCTTTGAACGCAGCATTAATTTCTTCGACAGATGCAGGCTTCTTCAAGTTTGCAACAAAGTCGGTTATCGAACCTGTTGGAACTGGCACTCGAAGTGATGTCCCATCAAGTTTTCCCTTCATGGATTCGAGCACAAGGCTTGTTGCACGTGCAGCACCTGTACTTGTAGGCACAATGTTTATCGCTGCACCACGAGCACGACGAAGGTCGCTGTGAGGGCCGTCGACCAGAGATTGATCACCTGTGTAGGCATGGATGGTGGTCATAAGACCATTTTCAACGCCGAAAGCATCATCGAGCACTTTCACCATTGGGACGAAGCAGTTGGTTGTACAACTGGCATTTGAAATGACCTTGTGCGAACCTTTTTTGAAATCATTGTGATTAACGCCGTACACAATTGTTGCGTCAGCACCGTTAGAAGGCGCAGACACGATGACAAGTGGCGCGCCGCCTTCAAGATGCATCGCAGCTTTATCTCTGTCAGTGAAAATTCCTGTGGACTCAATAACTAGATCCACGCCTAACGCACCCCACGGAAGAGCTTTCGGGTCACGTTCTGTAAGGACCTTCAACACTTTGCCATCAACACTGATGCCACCTTCAACAGCCTCAATATTCTGAGGAAGAACTCCGAGAACTGAGTCGTATTTCAGAAGATGCGCCATTGTCTTCAATGACCCAAGGTCATTGACAGCCACGATTTCAATATCGGCCCCGCGTGCCGCAATGGCACGAAAGAAGTTGCGACCAATTCGGCCAAATCCGTTAATACCCACTCGTACAGTCACAATGAGGCCCTTTCGCCATAGCTTCTGAGGTTCTCCATCACGAAGAACCGCTCCCTCACCTTAGTTCGTGGCGGTCTAACGACTACTGCCACTCAAGCCAGAGTCGCCCTACAGGCTGATGTCACGATGTGAAAGGCGTAACTGATATCCCAATTCGGCTACCCGCTCAGCTATGTGCGCTGCCATCGCGACGGACCTATGCCGACCACCAGTGCACCCAATTCCGATGGTTAGGTAACTGCGACCTTCCTGAACATAGGCAGGCAAAATAAGCGTCAACAGTTCGTTTACTCGATGCGCAAACTCCTTGGCCAATGGTGAAGCGAGAACAAATTCCTTTACAGACTGGTCTAGACCGCTGAGTGGACGAAGTTCCTCATCCCAATGTGGATTAGGCAGAAAGCGAACATCAAGAATCATGTCTACGTCGATCGGTACTCCGTGTTTAAAGCCGAATGACATCACTGAAATCTGTAAGGCATCTTTCAAATCCTCAGCACCGAACAAAGACGACAATTGATTCTTCAGTTGATGAACATTCAATCCGGTCGTATCAATAACAATGTCTGCTGCAGCCTTCACTTCTCCAATGGCAGCACGTTCGCGTTCAATAACCTGTTCCAGCCCAAGACTGCCATCACTCAAAGGGTGCTTGCGTCGAGTTGCTTCATAACGACGCACTAATTCTCGCGTCGTGGCTTCGAGAAAAACAATGCGTACTCGGTGACCGTCTGCGCGCAATGTTTCGATTGCCCCTAAAACGCCAGCTTGTTGACGAGCATTTCCAACAACAAGGCATAGTTTGCTGATTTCGCCACCCGCCTGTCCAGATAACTCAACAACCTTGTCAATAAGAACAACCGGAAGATTGTCGACAACAAACCAACCCATATCTTCGAGGCTGTCGGCCGCCTGAGAACGTCCACCGCCTGAGAGGCCCGTGACTACGAGGATGTCGGTCATAAGCGAAGGTTACAGGCTCATCGTCATTGCTTAGATGAACGAAGATACAAGAGTCGCGGAACAGTGTGCGCAAGTGCGTACTCAGGTGCTCTCGCCAAGAACCCGGGCGGTGGCGACGGTTCGACCATCCGTTCGATTGACAACCCATTTGCAATCAGAGCATTGATGTAACGACTTAATGGGCGATGAACGAAACGAATGAACACATCCTTTTCGACTTCTTCAATAGTCTCAGTTTCCACCAGATACGGCCCGATTCTCCAATACTGCTCAGGCGGGTCAATGATGTGGTCGTCAATCCACCCACTTCCTGGGGTTTGAAGCAACGGGTGGTTGAGGAAAAAACTGAACTGACCACCTGGCTTCAAAACACGGGCCACTTCTGCCATTGCCTCTTCCAACTGATCGATATGTTCGAATACCAAACATGCAACCACTGCGTCGAAAGAATTGTCAGGCGCAGGTATATCCGTGGCTCCCCCAAGTACATACTGAGGTCCTCCACCACGTTGCGTAGCTATATCTATGTGCAACTGAGTGGGATCAACGCCCAACACTTCTGCACCATTTTCTGCCAGAGCTCTAGCTATCTGACCATCTCCACAACCAAGATCAAGAACATACTGATGACCTGCCAGTTCTTCCACCGCCAGTGGAATGATTTGCTCTACATATTCGGGATCTACTCCGTTAGTAAAGCCGTCTATCCACCATTGCGCGTGTTCATCCCATAATCCGTTATTCGACATGAGCCCACACTAGATGTCGGGGTGTAAATGTAAGTAGACAGCATCAGCCACTGCACTAGGCAACCATGTCAGTAGTGCGAAGTCATCGCGGCTTGCCTTTTTGACGGCTGTGATTCCGTTCAGTTCTTTCAGCAAACGCTTGGCTCTAACTTCTCCGAGACCTGAGATTCCGTCAAGAGCGGACGACACCATCCGTTTTGCTCGCTTTTCACCGTGAAAGGTATTTGCGAATCGATGTGCTTCATCTCTAATTCTCTGCAACATGAAAAGCGCTTCACTTCCTCTGGGTATGATGATCGGCTCTTGACGACCTGGAACAAATACTTCCTCGAACTTCTTAGCTAGTGATGCGACAGGTATCTCGTCTGTCAACCCCAGTTCCGCCAAAACCTGCACGGCAACACCCAACTGCCCCTTTCCGCCATCCACCAACAGCAGTTGTGGTGGATATGAGAATTTCGACGGCTTTGTTCCATCAGTGATAGGTCCCGCTTCTCTAGCGTCAACAAAAGCCTGTAGACGACGTGTGAGAACTTCCCTCATTGCTGCATAGTCATCGTTGCCTATCACTTCTTTCACAGCAAAACGTCTGTACTCGCGCTTATTCGGCAAACCGTCTTCCAGCACAACCATGGATCCGACATAATCAGTGCCGTGTAGATGAGCCATGTCATAACACTCGATACGCAAAGGGGCAGCAGGCAAATTCAACACTTGCTGTATCTCAGTAAGTGCCTGACTACGTGAGTTGTGGTCAGAGGCTCGACGCATTCGATGTCGAGCAAATTCTTCTCGAGCATTAATGGTGACCGTTTCGTGCAATTCACGTTTATCTCCACGTTGTGGAACTCGAATCTGTACGGACGACCCGCGTAAGTGAGTCAACCATTCCGTATAGGTAGCAGCATCATCTGGCGTCACTGGTACTAGAACCTGCGATGGAATTCCGAGTGGCGGTTCATCTCCGTACATCTCCTCAAGAACGCGATCAATTAATCCACCAGGTGACAGCTCTTCCACTTTGTCGAGGATGAATCCTTTACGACCTACGACCCGACCCTTGCGAACATAAAACACTTGCACAGCTGCCTCTAGTTCGTCATCAACTAATCCAATGACGTCGAGGTCCTCGTCACGTTCGCCCACCATCTGCTGTTTCTCAAGGGCCCGCTCAACTCCGGAGAGGCGGTCTCGAATACGTCCAGCCTTTTCATATTCCATATTCTGAGACGCTTCCAACATCTCTGAACGCAATTGATCAACGACGGAGTCGGTATCTCCATCTAAGAAGGCACACAATTGTTTCACGTATTCGGCATATGCAGCATCTGTCACTTCACCTACACAAGGCCCACAACATTTCTCAATGTGGAACAAAAGACATGGTTTGCCCAACTTATTGTGCGTATTGAATTTCGACTGACTGCAGGTTCGCACAGGAAAGGTTCGCAGTAGTAAATCCAAAGTGTCCCGAATCGCCCATGCATGCGGATACGGACCGAAGTATTTGGTGCCCTTCTTTCGCTCACCTCGCATTACAACGGCTCGTGGCCACTGCTCATCGAGCGTTACTGCAAGGAAGGGGTAGCTCTTGTCGTCACGCAATCGCACATTGAATCTGGGTCTGTGCTGCTTAATAAGCGAGTACTCAAGAATTAGTGCTTCAACTTCATTACGAACTTCAATCCACTCAAGAGAATGAGCTGCAGTGACCATCGCTGCTGTGCGTGGGTGCAGTTGCGAAATATCCTGAAAATAGTTTGAAACCCGAGAGCGCAGATTCGATGCTTTGCCGACATAGATGACTCGGCCATGTTCATCTTTGAATTGATATGACCCAGCTGATGTAGGAACGGATCCAGCAACTGGTCGTTCAAGAGACATTGCTACTTCTTTTTGACTGTGGGCCGCTTCACCGCGGCCTTAGATGACGGTGTTGCCTTTTTAGCGGCCACTTTCTTTACGGAGGCTTTCGCTTTCGACGCCTTTGGAGCGGGCGATACTTTCGGCACTTTCGATATGGCCTTCTTCACTCCGTCTAATGGAACCGATGGCAGTCCGAGCATCGGCGCCAAATAAAAGCCTGTGTAGCTTCCGGGTACAGCAGCTACGGCTTCGGGAGTACCTTCAGCAATAACGAGGCCTCCGCCACTTCCACCTTCTGGACCAAGATCGATCAACCAATCTGCAGTCTTAATGACATCCAAGTTGTGCTCAATTACGAGAACAGTGTTCCCTTGGTCGACTAAACGAGACAGAACTGTCAACAAACGACGCACATCTTCGAAATGCAATCCGGTTGTTGGTTCATCAAGCAGGTACATCGTGTGGCCTGTTGAGCGCTTGGCAAGTTCTCCTGCCAATTTCACACGTTGCGCTTCGCCACCAGACAACGTTGGTGCAGACTGACCAAGACGAACGTAACCCAAACCTACGTCCACAAGCGTCTGCATATGGCGAGCAATTGTGGGCTGATTAGAAAAGAAATCAAGCGCCTCAGAAATTGGCATATCCAAGATTTCAGCAATGTTCTTGCCCTTGAATTGAATCTCAAGAGTGTCTCGGTTGTAACGAGCACCCTTGCACACCTCACACGGAACATAGACATCGGGAAGGAAGAACATTTCAATCTTGATTGTTCCATCGCCCGAACAGGCTTCACATCGCCCGCCCTTTACGTTGAAGCTAAAACGACCAGGCTGATAGCCACGAACCTTTGCTTCTGGGGAAGCGGCGAACAACTTTCGAATCGAATCAAATACACCCGTGTAGGTGGCTGCATTCGACCTAGGCGTACGACCAATTGGTGACTGATCCATGTCAATGACCTTGTCAATCGCATCAATGCCATCAACAGCTTTGTGTTTTCCAGGCGAATCTTTGCTCTTGTAGATCTTCTGCATCATTGCTGGCAACAAGATGTCACGAATCAATGTGCTCTTCCCACTTCCGGAAACTCCGGTAACAGCGACAAAACAGCCCAAGGGAATGGAGACATCGATGTTCTGCAAGTTATGTTCACGTGCTCCACGAACAGTGATCTCGTATCCACTCGGCTCGCGTCGCTTCTTTGGCACCGGAATACTGGCTTGACCAGTTAGGTATTTGCCTGTGATTGAATCAGTCGCTTTCCCAATGCCAGATACTGGTCCGCTGTAGACCACCCATCCACCGTGTTCACCGGCGCCTGGACCAATATCAACGATCCAGTCGCTCTCTTTGATGGTCTCTTCATCATGTTCAACGACCAACACAGTGTTGCCCAAATCGCGCAAACGAATAAGAGTGTCAATCAGACGGCGATTGTCGCGCTGATGCAATCCGATGCTTGGCTCATCAAGAACATAGAGAGTGCCAACCAACCCTGAACCAATCTGACTCGCCAACCGGATACGTTGAGCCTCACCGCCAGCCAAAGTGCCAGCAGGTCGGGACAATGTGAGGTAGTTCAGACCGACGTCAAGCAAAAAACCGAGTCGGGCATTGATTTCCTTTGTGATGCGTTCCGCAATGATCGAATCGCGGTTATTCAGGGTTAGCCCTGATAGAAACTCGGACGAGTCCGCAATCGACATGTCACAAACATCAGCAATATGTTTGTCGTTGATAGTTACTGCAAGTGTT
>CAETWZ010000015.1_pt1 | contig 15658 bp, 12 predicted proteins | sample 7263761 | NCBI WGS metagenome assembly CAETWZ01 (sample SAMEA6814159, study PRJEB35770) | uncultured Acidimicrobiaceae bacterium | biome: Freshwater; feature: Freshwater reservoir; material: water | place: Czech Republic | collected 2017-06-27 | depth 30m m | reverse complement strand
GGCGGCGGTCTCGCTGGTCACAACGGGCTGAAATCAATTTCATCCCACTTACACACAGATGATTACGTACGTGTACGTATCGGCGTCGGAAAACCATCTTCTAAAGACGTCGGTGCAGACCATGTACTCACTTCCGTTCCTGCAGCAGAACGTCGCATCCTCGACATTGCAGTTGAAACTGCTGTTGACGCTATTGAAAGCATCCTTTCAGGCGGGCTTGCAGCAGCGATGCAGGACTACAACGGACGGTGAGCGCTCTTTCCCCTACCTCGCGACCTTTAGGTGTTCTCGCGACGCACATTGTTAGTGAACCAGGAATCGAAGCAATCGCCGGACAACGCGATTCTGTTCTTGCAGTACCTGAAGTTGCTCGCGCAGCAGTACTTGCAGCATTAGTCAACAACACCACTCGCCGACCGATAGTCATCGCTACTCCTACGGGGACAATGGCGCAATCAATTGCAGAAGATCTCGCAGCTTTTCTTGGTGCAGATGCCATTGAATTTTTCCCATCATGGGAAACCCTTCCCTTTGAACGTGTTAGCCCAGCTGTACTAACAATGGGTTCACGCATGCGAACAATGTGGCGCATGCGTCAGCGTGACTCTGCACCAGCAGTCATCGTTGCGGGCACTCGTGCGCTATTGCAAAAACTGGCTCCCGGGTCAATCACTCTCGAACCCATTCATATTGCTGTTGGTAGCACACTGAATATTGATGCACTCTGCGAGCAACTGGTGCATTGTGGGTACCGCAGAGAAACAATCGTGGAACATCGGGGCGAGTTCGCACGACGCGGTGCCATTGTTGATATTTTCCCCAGCACCGATGATGAACCTATTCGTGTTGACATGTGGGGTGACGACGTTGAACGCCTCACACATTTCACGGTGGCAGATCAGCGCAGCACAGACGACATCACATCAATTGAGATTTTCCCTGCCAGAGAATTGCTGTATGTCGACGGTGTACAAGAACGTGCACGTGAACTAATTGCATCAGAACCGTGGGGTCGCGAGCAATGGGAACGCTTGTCAGAGGGTCAAATATTTGACGGCATGGAAAGTTGGCTTCCCTGGCTCACCGAGTCTGACGATCTACTCACTGACCATCTCGGCGACGATGCACTTGTCATCATGGTGGAGCCACGTCGCATGGGTGAACGAGCTCGAGACTTATTGGCAGAAGAAGATGATCTAGCTAAAGCACTCGCAGCCTCATGGGCACGAGACGAAAACGTCTCGTTTCCGCGACTGCATGTTGAAGCCGATCGCATTTTCTCTAGCGGCAACCGAACACCCACTGTCTCAGTCATCCCCACAGCTGAATCTGTTGATGGGCCAGCAGTCCCTGCATCAGGTTGGGGCCCTATTGTCCATGACCCCATGTCGTTTGTTCGACGCATTAACGAAATGCTTAGCGAAAAATGGAGCATCGTTGTCACAGCAGAGACACAAGAATCAGTCCCTCGTCTAGTGGACATGATGCGCAGTCATGGCATCGACTTCACAGCCACGGACGACGCAGACAAAATTGCCACACCCGGCGCATGGGTGACATTTGCTCCGCAAACACGCGGCGCTTCATTGCCGAACTCACGCATTGCAATTATTTGTGAAGCTGATCTCAGTGGGCGACGTCGCACACGGTCATCACGACATACAAAAGCGCGTTCATCTGGCACCGTCTTTGAGGATTTACAGCCAGGTGGATACGTCGTGCACGCCCATCACGGTGTTGGCAAGTACGAAGGCATGGTCAAACGCTCAATTGGTGGCGTCGAACGTGACTATTTGCTGATTGCGTACAAAGGTGGAGACAAGCTCTACGTACCGACCGAACAAATTGGTGTCATCCGCCAATACGTCGGCGGCGAAGCGCCCACTTTGCATCGCATGGGTGGCTCAGACTTTGCCCGAGCAAAATCTCGCGTACGTTCTGCAGTTCGTGAAGTGGCTCAAGAACTTGTGCTTCTGTATCAACGTCGTATTTCTGCAGTGGGTCACGCGTTTCCACCAGATACTCCTTGGCAATCAGAGATGGAAAATGCATTCCCCTTCGTTGAAACCCCTGATCAGTTAGATGCCATTGCCGCAATCAAGACAGATATGGAAAGTGAAGTACCAATGGACCGCCTGTTATGCGGAGACGTTGGTTTCGGAAAAACAGAAGTTGCTGTTCGTGCAACATTTAAGGCAATTCAAGACGGCAAACAAGTTGCAGTGTTAGTACCCACCACGTTGCTTGCCACGCAACACGGAAATACTTTCTCTGAACGATTTGCCGGATACCCCATCAAAGTAGAAGTTCTGTCGCGATTCCTCACCAATGCAGAAGCAAAGAAGGTCATTGCGGGCTTGAAGTCCGGCGAGATTGATTGTGTCATTGGTACTCACCGCCTGTTGCAGGAAAGCATCGAGTTCAAGAACCTTGGCCTACTCATCGTTGATGAAGAACAGCGTTTCGGTGTGCAGCACAAAGAGGCGATGAAACGCATGAAGACCAACGTCGATGTGTTGTCTATGTCTGCTACACCAATTCCGCGAACTCTTGAAATGAGTCTTGTCGGAATTCGTGACTTGTCTCTCTTGCAAACTCCACCGGCTGATAGACAACCGATTCTTACTTTTGTCGGAGAACAAAGTGAACAAGTTGCCATTGAAGCAATTCGTCGTGAGTTACTTCGTGAAGGGCAAGTGTTCTGGGTGCATAACCGAGTGCAATCAATTGAAGAGCGTGCCGCTGAAATTCGTGAATGGGTTCCTGAAGCTCGCGTTGCAGTTGCGCACGGCCAAATGGATGAAGCAAGTCTTGAGCAAATCGTTCTCGATTTCTGGGAAGGCAACTTCGATGTGTTGGTATGTACCACCATCATCGAAAGTGGTATCGACATGCCAACAGTGAACACGTTGGTCGTTGAACGCGCTGACTTGCTTGGGCTTGGTCAGATGCACCAGTTGCGAGGACGCGTCGGACGAAGCGGTCATCGTGCATACGCGTATCTCTTTCATCCCCGCGACAAAGTGTTGTCACACGACGCCTATGAACGCCTGCGCACCATCGGTGAATCAACTGACCTTGGTAGCGGCTTCAAGATTGCAATGCGCGATCTGGAAATTCGTGGTGCTGGAAACCTTCTCGGTGAATCGCAAAGCGGCCATATCGCCGCAGTCGGTTACGACCTGTATTGCCAACTCGTTACTGAAGCCGTGTCAGAAATGAAGGGCGAGTCCGTCACAGAAGATGCCGAGATCAAAGTTGACATAACTATGGACGCCCATCTTCCCGATGATTACGTCCCGAGTCAAGATCTACGTCTTGAGGCATACCGTCGACTTGCCACCGTGCGCACACCAGAAGAATTGGCAGACATCGAGACAGAATGGCGCGATCGTTTCGGACCATTGCCAGAACCTGCTCAAGCTCTTATCTCTGTCGGAGCACTACGCGTGGAATGTCTGCGCCTCGGCATTACGGAAATTGTCACCAACGGAAACACCATCCGGATCTCCCCCCTTAAATTGCGCGCAAGCCAGACCATGACACTGCGCCGCCTCGCATCAGTGGCCGTCTATAAAGACGAGCCGGGCTTCATCTCGCTGGCTGTTCCCCGTGGCGCAAACCCCGCAGTGACAGTCATCGCACTGTTGCAAGGTCTTTTTGACCCTTCAGACGACTAGGGTTTCTCTGTGATTAAGAGCCCCCGTCCTTCCCGTTTCGCTGCTGTTCTTGCAGCCACTTGCCTCATTGGTCTTACCGCCTGTTCAAGTGTGTCCTCTAGTTCTGACGTCTTTAGCGTGAATGGTTCTGGCTACTCGCAAGACACTTTTGCTTCTCTCGTCAAGGCGCTATCAGATGCAGGTCAATTCAAACCAGTAGATGGTGTGTTGAATAAGGAAGACGCCTCAGTCGTTCTTCGCACATTGATTCGCTATGAAGCTTTCTCGCAGTTCATCAAAGAGAACAACGTCAAAGTGAAACAATCAGACATCGACACTGTTATGAAATCTGCTGAAGCAGATACAGGCTTCGCTGCCTACCCAAAGCTGTTGAAAGACCTTCTTGTCAACTTCAACGTTGCTGATGTCACGCTTAAATCAATGGCTATTCCGAAAGAATCAGTGCTTGAGTCGTTGTACTCAAAGTCGCCTGCTTCTGCTGGCGTTTTGTGCCTCAGTCATATTTTGGTAAAGACCGAAGCGGAAGCAAAGACCGTTCTTGCCGATCTTGCTGGCGGAACAAAGTTTGCAGATGAAGCTGCAAAGAAATCAATCGAGCCAGGCGCAGACAAATCTGGCGGCTCGCTGGCCAATGGTGAAGAGCCATGCCAAGCACTTGCCAATTTGCAATCATCATTCGACAAAGACTTCATGATTGGTGCAGTGGCTGCAAAACCAGGTGTTCCAACGGGCCCAGTCAAGAGCTCATTTGGGTACCACATCATTTTGAGCCACCCGTTCTCTGAAGTGAAACAATCTGTCACCACTGTTGTTACCGAAAATCCTGGAACAACTTTGTTGGCCGGGTTTATGGCAGTTGCTGACATCACAATCAATTCGAAATACGGCGTTTGGAACGGCGCTACAGCCACCATTAGCTGATGCCTCGCATTGTCGTTGTTGGTCTCGGACCAGGTAATCCCGGGCTGATCACTTCCGACACACTGACTGCAATCACCAATATTCCACAGCGCTTTGTGCGCACCATTCATCATCCTTCAACTCACCTGGTGCAAGAGGCGCAATCGTTTGATCACTTGTACGACAAGGCACCTTCATTTGACGACGTCTACCGAGAGATAGCAACAACATTGGTTGCTGCAGCCGTGCAGTATGGCGAAGTGTTGTACGCAGTTCCTGGTTCGCCCACTGTTCTTGAAAAATCAGTAGCCCATCTACGAGACCGAAACGACATCGACCTTGTCATTCTTCCTGCCGTCTCTTTTCTCGAAGATGTCTGGCGAGCACTGAATATTGACCCAATAGAAACTGGTGTCCGCCTCATTGATGGTCACGTCTTTGCCGAAGCAGCAGCCGGAATTTCAGGCCCAATGCTGGTTGCACACACTCATGCCAACTGGGTGTTATCTGATATCAAACTTTCTGTTGATGATCCAGATCCTGACACTGAAGTAATTCTCCTTCATCATCTAGGTCTTGCAGACGAACAAGTTGCGCGCACAACCTGGAGCAACATGGATCGCACACTTGATGCAGACCACTTGACATCGCTCTACATCCCTCACCTCTCTACTCCTGTCGCACAAGAGATGGCGCAATTTCACGAACTTGCTCGCACATTGCGCAAGGAATGCCCGTGGGACAATGAACAGACCCATCAATCACTCGTTCGTTACCTCATCGAAGAAACGTACGAAGTCGTTGATGCGATTTCACGACTCGATGAATCGAATCCGACAACAGATACTGACCTCATTGAAGAACTCGGCGACTTGTTGTATCAAGTCGAACTTCACGCAGCGATTGCTGAAGAACAAGGCCGGTTCACAATGGCTGATGTCGCGCGCACAGTGCACGACAAATTGGTATCTCGGCACCCTCATGTTTTTTCAGATGTCGTTGTCACATCATCTCAAGAAGTTGAAAACAATTGGGAAGCTATTAAGAAAGCAGAAAAACCAGAACGCTCTGGCCCATTCGACGGCGTTGTAGAAGCAGCACCCGCTTTGTCGTTTGCCGCCAAAGTACAGCAACGTGCATCACGGGTCGGGTTTGATTGGAATGATTCCGAAGGGCCTCTGGCAAAAGTGACAGAAGAACTCACTGAGGTGCGCAATGCCATCGCCAGCGGTGACCCAGAGTCCACAATGGCCGAAGTCGGCGATCTCTTTTTTGCCGTGGTCAATGTTGCCCGCCATCTTGATGTTGACCCCGAAAGCGCACTGCGGTCCGCCGTCTTCACTTTCCGCTCACGAGTCGAGGGCGTCACGCGACTCGCAGCCAGTCAGGGCCGTGAGTTGGCTTCATTATCTGCCTCAGAACTTGATGAGTTATGGGAAGTGGTCAAGACCCATCCAACTCACTAGCGTTCTACCTATGAGTGAAATCGTCGAAGTAATCGGCCGCGAAGTTTTAGATTCCCGCGGAAACCCCACAGTCGAAGTGGAAGTCGTGCTTGACAGTGGTGCAACAGGTCGCGCCATCGTGCCCTCAGGTGCTTCGACCGGAGAATATGAAGCAGTGGAACTGCGTGACGGTGGATCTCGTTACATGGGTAAAGGCGTATTGCGCGCTGTTGAAAATGTCAACAACCACATTGCACAAGTTGTCATCGGCATGGATGCCACCAACCAGCGGGCCCTCGACAATGCGCTCATTGAACTTGATGGCACAGAGAACAAATCACGCTTAGGAGCAAACGCAATGCTCGGCGTCAGCATGTCAGTCGCTCATGCCGCAGCAAGCGAACTAGAACTTCCGTTGTATCGGGCAATTGGTGGTCCACACGCACACGTGTTGCCAGTGCCCATGATGAATGTCATCAATGGTGGTGCACACGCAGACAACAACGTCGACCTTCAAGAATTCATGATCATGCCAGTCGGCGCACCTAGTTTCCGCGAAGCAGTTCGCTGGGGTGTCGAGACATATCACACTCTGAAAAAAGTTCTTGCTGACCGCGGCCTTTCTACTGCAGTTGGTGACGAGGGAGGCTTTGCGCCCAATTTGTCTAGCAACGAAGCTGCAGTTGGAATCCTTGTAGAAGCAATTGAAAAAGCCGGCTTTGCGCCTGGTACCGACATTGCAATTGCACTCGACCCAGCAATGAGCGAGCTGTATCGCGATGGCGCATATCACCTCACCGGTGAAGGCAAAGTGTTGTCAGCTCCACAGATGGTTGAGTGGTGGACAGCTCTTGTTGATCGCTACCCCATCATCAGCATCGAAGACGGAATGGCAGAAAATGACTGGACCGGCTGGGCTCAACTCACTGCAGCTCTCGGGTCACGTATTCAACTTGTTGGCGATGATCTCTTTGTTACAAACACTCGTCGCCTGCAAATGGGAATTGATCAGTCGGTAGCAAACAGTGTTCTTATCAAGGTCAACCAAATCGGAACACTGAGCGAAACTCTCGACACAGTTGAATTAGCGACACGTCATTCCTACACAAGCGTGATGAGTCATCGCAGCGGTGAAACTGAAGATTCCACTATTGCTGATCTCGCTGTCGCTACTAATTGCGGACAAATCAAGACAGGTGCGCCAGCACGCAGCGATCGCGTGGCGAAATACAACCAGCTCTTGCGCATTGAGGAACTACTCGGAGACACCGCGCGATTTCGTGGCCATCAGGCCTTAGCGCCACTCAAATAACGAACATCTGTTCGTGTGCCACGGTTGACCCCGTGATTCACGCCACAATAGAGCCGTGGCTATTTCTCTTACCCAACGCATTGCACAGAACCACCGTGCACGTCGTGTTGCATGGTTAGGGTCTCGGCTTGCTCTTGGCGTCGTGGTAGTTGCAGCAGGCACCTCACTGTTCTTCTTCCCTCTCATGGATTTTGTTACCCAGCGTTCGGCCATTGCTCAGAAAAGTTCAGAGTTCAATTCCTTGGCTGATGCCAATGAGCAACTTCAAACCGAAGTCAATGCATTGCAGACCCCAGAAGGCATCCGCAACGCCGCGCGAGCTCAATTGGGCTATGTCCTTCCCGGCGAGCAACGCCTTTCGCTCGTTCCCATGCCGAAATTGCCAACAGATCTCCCCGCCACGTGGCCATACACCCTGGTGACCGACATTTTGACTGTGCGCTCAGCCGATACCACTAACTCAGCTGCGCCTCTCGCCCCACTTGCGCCCTGACGCAAAACTCCACTGGCTCCATGCGAGCCCACCCATTTCAACTAGATAGTGTTCTTTCTACTATCGCGCCGACTATGGGGGTTTTGAAATGGCTGGAAGCATTCTCGGAAACAGGGTCCTTCGTAAAGAAGATCCAAAATTTCTTACAACTGGTGGCGTCTACGTTGATGACCTGTTGACTGAGCCTGCACTTGTTGGTGCGCTGCATGTCACGTACGTTCGTAGCTCCGTTGCACACGGAATCATCACTTCAATCGACACCTCTGACGCGAAGTCAATGCCAGGCATCGTTGCGGTCTTGACCGGTAAAGATCTTGGGCTTGAGCCAGTCCCATCTGCGTACAACCCAGCAGCTACGCGCACCCTTCTTGCAACAGACAAGGTTCGTTTTGTTGGCGAGCCCATCGTTGCCATTGTTAGCAACACGCGCGAACAGGGTGAAGACGCCATTGATGCAGTCATCATCGATTACGACGTTCTTCCTGCGCTCATCGATCTCGAAGAAGCCATGGCAAGCACAACGTTGTTGTACGACGCATGTGGAAGCAACGTGGTGTTTGATTCCATGGTGCTCGGATTACCAGACAATACGGGCGATGCGTACTTTGCAGATTGCGAAGTAGTTGTTAAAGGTCGTTACTTAAACCAGCGCGTTGCTCCGTGCCCACTTGAAGTGCGCGGTGCTGCTGCAGCGTGGGGCAAAGATGGTCGCCTCACCGAATGGCTTTCAACTCAACATGCACAAGGTGCCGTTGCACCGCTTGCTGCGGCTAACGGAGTTGAAGAGAGCATGGTTCATGTCAAGACACCAGATGTTGGTGGAGGCTTTGGCGCAAAGATCGGCGCATACCCTGAAGAACTTCTCCTCGGTGTTATCGCAAAGCGCGTTGGCAAAGCAGTGCGTTGGCGTGAAACACGCAGCGAATCAATGGTCGGTCTTGGCCATGGTCGCGCTCAATTGCAATACGTCACTATCGGCGGAAAGCGCGACGGCACAGTTACGCACTACCAACTGTGGGCTATTCAAGACTCAGGCGGCTGGGTAGATATGGGAACAATCCTTGCTCCGTTCATGACACGACCAATGTCGTCGGGTGTGTATGCAATTCCAAACATTGAATGCCGTACAACTTCGGTTGTTACAAACACCACACCAACAGTGGCATACCGTGGCGCAGGTCGACCTGAAGCTACTGCCGCTATTGAACGTGCAATGGACATGTTTGCATTAGAAATTGGCATGGATGCCGTGGAAGTGCGTCGTAAGAACCTCATTCCTAAGTTCCTCACACCACACACCACTGTTGTTGGCCAGACATACGACGTAGGCGACTACGAGACGTCTCTTGATAAGGCACTTGTTGCTGCTGATTACAAAGGCTGGCGCGCAAAGCAGAAAGCAGCCCGCGATAGCGGAGCGACAAAGCAAATCGGTATTGGCGTCAGCGTGTACGTAGAAATCACTGGCGGTGTCGGTAATGGCGAATCTGCAAAAGTCGAAGTTCTCGACAACGGCCATGCACTTATCTACACCGGTACTTCGCCTCACGGCCAAGGCCATGCCACATCATGGGCAATGCTCGCTAACGAACAAACAGGTATCCCCATTGAGAACATCGAATTGGTGTGGGGCGACACAGACCTTGTACCAATCGGAACAGGAACAATGGGTTCACGCTCATTGCAACAAGGCGGTAACGCTGTATTCGCAGTTGCTGCTGAATTAGTGAACAAAGCAAAGTCAGTAGCTGCACGTTTGCTAGAAGCAAGCGAAGAAGACATTGTCCTCGACAAAGATTCTGCAAGCTTCCACGTTGCAGGTACTCCAGCTGTTGCAAAGACCTGGGCTGAACTCGCTGTTGCTGAAAAGCAATCGGGCGGTCTCGTTCATTCTGATGTCATCAATGTTTCTGGCGCCACATTCCCCTTCGGTGCACACGTAGCCATTGTGGAAGTTGACGTAGAAACAGGCAAGGTAACTCACATTGCTCACACTGCATGTGACGATGCCGGAAAAGTACTGAACCCCATGTTGTTGGAAGGACAAATTCACGGTGGTGTTGCACAAGGTGTTGCACAAGCACTGCTTGAAGAAGTGTCATACGACAGCGACGGCAACCCCATCACGTCGAACCTTGCTGATTATGCATTCATTTCGGCAGCTGAACTTCCAAGCGTCACAGTGGTTCACATGGAAACACCAACACCAATTAACTTGATTGGGGCAAAAGGCATCGGCGAATCTGGCACCATCGGATCCACTCCGTCAGTGCAGTCGGCCGTTATTGATGCCGTTTCGCAATTTGGTGTCAAGCACATCGACATGCCTACAACTGCAGAAAAAGTCTGGGCTGCTATTCAGTCCGCTCGCTAACTCTCTCTACTAACAGAACTACACACAAAGGAATCCATCATGAAGGTCACCATCACCGTCAACGGAAAGACTCACGAAAACGATGTCGAACCACGCACTCTGCTCGTGCAATACGTGCGCGAAACACTCGGCCTCACCGGTACCAACATTGGGTGCGATACGTCAAGCTGCGGAGCTTGTTCATTGCACCTCAACGGTGAATCAGTAAAGAGCTGCACAGTTCTTGCTGTTCAAGCCGACGGCGGCACAGTCACCACTATCGAAGGCCTCGCAAAAGATGGTGTTATGCACCCTATGCAGCAAGCATTCATGGACAACCACGGTTTGCAGTGCGGTTTTTGCACACCAGGCATGGTCATGGCAGCCATTGGACTCTTGAACGAGAACCCATCGCCCACTGAAGAACAAGTGCGCATCGGTCTCGAAGGCAACCTGTGCCGTTGCACCGGATATCACAACATCGTCAAATCGGTGCTCGCATGCGCCGACAACAAGTAAATCGGAGCCACTAATGATTCCTGCACCATTTGATTACAAGCGCGCATCATCTGCCGCTGAAGCAATCTCACTTGTTAGTGAGTACGGCGAAGATGCAAAGTTCCTTGCTGGTGGCCACAGTTTGTTGCCGCTGATGAAGTTGCGTCTTGCACAACCAGCAGTACTGATTGATATCGCTCGCATTGAGGACTTGTCATACATTCGCGACGCGGGTAACCACATCGCAATTGGCGCACTCACACGTCATATGGATGTTGAAAAATCCCCAATCCTTGCCGAGCATGTGCCTCTTTTGTCATTTGCTGCAAGCCATGTTGGTGACCCACAGGTTCGCCATCGCGGCACCATCGGTGGCTCAATTGCACACGCTGACTCAGCATCTGATTTGCCAGCAACAACATTGGCACTTGGTGCCACTTACGTTGTGCAGGGTCCGAACGGCACTCGCGAAATCGCAGCTGCTGATTTTTACAAGGGCTTCCTTGAATCAGCACTTGCACCTGACGAAATGCTCACAGAGATTCGCGTTCCAAAAATGAACGGCGCAACATGGGGCTTTCAAAAATTCAACCGTCGTGCTCAAGACTGGGCAATCGTTGGCGTCGCAGCATGGAAGCGCGGCACAGAATCTGGTGTAGGCCTTGTCAACATGGGATCCGTTCCCGTATTGGCAACAAGCGTTGCAAAAGCAATTGCTGGTGGCGCAAGCATCGGTGATGCAGCAAAACTTGCTGGTGCAGAAGCAGAACCTCAATCAGACCTCAACGCAAGTGCGCAATACCGCGTCCACCTTGCAGAGGTGTTGGTGCGCCGCGCACTTGAATCAACGAGCAAATAGCTTCTACGCATGCCCGAAACCGAGAAGACCCTTGGTTTAATTCGTCCGTACGCACTTCTCACCTACGCTGCAGTATTTTTGTGGAGCCTTGTCGCTAACGGTATCCCCGTTGACCGCATTGCTGTTCTCTTATGGATGCTTGGTGCGTTTGTTTGCGCATCTCTTGGTCGCACACGCGACGACATCACTCTTTTGTTGCGAGACTGGGCGCTTCTTGCACTGATGTACATGGTGTACGACTACAGCAGAGGCAGTGCCGACCAATTAGGAACAGGCATTAACTACACATTGCTGCGAGATATCGATAGTTTCATCACCTTTGGTCGTGAACCAATATCCGGAATGCAGCGTCGTTTTTATACTCCCGGAATCATTCGTTGGTATGACGTCATTGGCTCAGTCATTTACATGACTCATTTTGTTCTGCCAGTTCTGCCGCTGGTCTTCCTGCGAATTCGAAACAGAACATCGTGGCTGCATTACGTGCGTCGATTCACTTTGACATTAGGGATTTCAGTTTTTATCTTTCTTCTATTCCCTGCAGCACCGCCATGGATGGCCTCCAAAGAGGGTTACCTACCGCCGATCACACGCATCACTAGCAGAGGTTGGTGGAGACTCCATCTCAAAACTGTTTCAAAAACTATTGATAGAGGCGCGGGTGTTCTCAACGCAGTTGCACCCATGCCATCACTGCACTCTGCAATGGCGCTTCTGGTTGCCTTGTGGATCCCCCGCAACTGTCGCCCGTGGATTCGAATCGCGGCACTTTCATTTCCCATCGCCATGTTGGCATCGCTCGTATATTTCGGCGAGCACTACATCATTGACGGAATAGCAGGATGGACAATCGTTGTCGTTGCCTGGCTAATTGCAAACAAATGGGAAGCACGGACTGCTTCTAAACAGTCTCAGCTTTCAAACTGAATAACTGCCCGGGTCGCCACGTAGGGACCAAATATTTCTTTACGAATACGGTTGTGTTCATCGGCGGTGTCATATGCATGCCACGCAGCAACATCTTCAAAAACTGCTGAGACTGCAAAATCTGCGGCCGTAGCGGTGTGGCCCGCATTAGGCCCACAGTGATACGAAACAAGACCATCAAGAGTGGCCGCGTATTTGCGCAATTCGTTGGCAGCAATGGCGGGATGTCCGGCTGGAACTGTGTCGTTCCATGTAAATAACACGATGTGATGAAGCATTGACTGAACTTATAACAATTCAGTACTCATGGTCCACAGCACGTGCGTTCCGTGAACCTCGAAGTACGGCCGAACTCGGGTAGTCTGAGGGTCACAAGGTGGTGAAACCATGGACGAGCGTCATCTCGACGCGATCGCCGACGCAGATACATATCCCTACTGGTATGAAGACGTAGACGAACCCGATTCGAACCCAACCTTGGTCCGCACTGAAAGTTGCGACCTCTGCATCATTGGCGGTGGCTACACAGGCCTCTGGACCGCAATCCTTGCCAAAGAACGCGACCCATCGCGTGACGTCATTCTTATTGAAGCCCACGAAGTGGGTTCTGCAGCAAGTGGTCGTAACGGTGGTTTTGTTGATTCATCGTTAACTCACGGAATTGCAAATGCGCAAGCACGGTTTCCCGACGAAGTGTCAGTTCTGGAAGAGCTTGGCCTGAAGAACCTGAACGACATCGAAGCAGCGGTCAAGAAATACAACATAGATTGCGACTGGGAACGAACTGGTGCCATTGATGTTGCAACCACTACTCACCCCACGTCTTATCTCGACGAACTACGTGATGACTACGCACACCTTCGCAAACTGGGACAAAAAGTTGAATGGCTTGATCGCGATGCCATGCAAGAACAAGTTCACTCACCTCTGTACACCGGTGGTTTATGGCGTCGTGACACCGCAGCACTCATTGACCCCGCTCGTTTAGTGTGGGGCCTCAAAGCCACTGCTGAATCACTCGGTGTTCGTATCTATGAAGATTCAAAAGCATTGTCCATGGAACGCGATGGTGTCGGAGTGCTTGTCACTACTCCGCTCGGCCGTATTCGTGCTGGCAAAGTTGCGCTTGCAACCAATGCTTTCAAACCAGTTCTCAAGCGCCTCAGCAACTACGTTGCGCCCGTCTATGACTACTGCATGGTCACAGAACCACTCACGCAATCACAACTTGATTCCATTGGTTGGAAAAATCGTCAAGGACTCAGCGATATTCCGAATCAATTCCACTACTACCGACTGACAGAAGACAATCGCATCTTGTGGGGCGGATACGACGCGGTCTATTTCTTTGCAGGCAAAGTACGCCAAGAAAATGAATCACGTCCAGAATCGTGGGCGCTTTTGTCAAAACATTTCTTTGAGACATTTCCACAACTGGAAGGTGTGCGCTTTTCTCACATGTGGGGTGGCGTCATTGATACATGCAGTCGCTATTGCGTGTTCTGGGGCAAAGCAATGGGTGGTCGCGTGTCGTACGCACTTGGCTACACAGGTCTTGGTGTCGCTGCATCTCGATTCGGAGCTGAAGTCATGCTTGACCTCATTGATGGTCGCCGTACTCGCGCTACTGCTACTGAATTTGTACGCACAAAACCCGTGCCATTTCCGCCTGAACCATTTCGATTTATTGGCATTCAAGCCACCCGATGGTCTCTTGATCACGAAGATAAGACCGGAACTCGCAATACATGGTTACGCACCCTTGACCGATTCGGTCTCGGATGGGACTCATAGGGTTTTATCCCCTACGCTCTAGACGTGTCATACGAGCCAAAAACCACTCAAGAAGTCGCTGACGGGCTTGCCGCACACGGATACTTGGCCGACGAAGGTCTAGTCACTGCAGTTTTTCTCGCACTCACACTGCACCGCCCACTGTTGCTCGAAGGCGAAGCCGGAGTTGGCAAAACCGAGCTAGCAAAGAGCATTGCGCGTTGGCAAAATGCCGAGCTCATTCGTTTGCAGTGTTACGAAGGAATTGATGCAGCTCAAGCCGTGTACGACTGGGATTATTCCAGGCAATTGTTGCACCTTCGCGCTGCTGAAGCATCTGGTGAGGCTGCACAAGCAGACACAGCCGAATTAGAAGGCCAGCTGTATGACGAACGGTTTTTACTAAAGCGCGCACTTCTGCGCGCCATCGACCATGGTCATTCAACTCCACCTGTATTACTGATCGACGAAATCGATCGTGCCGACGATGAATTCGAGGCTTACCTTCTTGAAGTGTTGTCAGATTTTCAAGTGACAGTTCCTGAAATCGGAACATTTCGCACTGACAACCCACCCATCGTGATTCTCACCTCAAACCGCACCCGCGATGTTCACGATGCATTAAAGCGTCGGTGTCTGTACCACTGGGTCGAACATCCTTCGTTTGATCGTGAAGTCGAAATCGTACGAATGCGGGTTCCTGAAGCGAGCGATGTTCTTGCACGCCAAGTTGCTGGCGCAGTGGAAGCATTGCGCGCCATCAATTTGTACAAGCCACCTGGGGTTGCAGAAACAATTGACTGGGCAGCGGCACTTGGCCGACTCGGAATCACTGAGATCGATGAAACAGTTCTCGAGCGCACGCTCGGCACGGTGCTGAAGTACCGCGAAGACCACAGTCGTGTCCGAGATCACGGCATCGCTGGCGTAGTACAACAGGCATTTGATCGTGGCCTCCTTCACGGTTGAGTCAACCCCCGACCGACTTGCAGTCGGATTCGCGCGTGTTCTTCGCCGTCTCGATATTGCAACGCCACTTGATTCAGTTCTCACATTCATCAACGCTTTGTCAGTAGTCGGAATAGATGATCGCAATTCGGTCTACTGGGCAGGTCGTGCCACTTTGGTTCGCCGTCCTGAAGACATCACACTGTTCGACAAAGCATTCAATGTCTTTTGGGAACATCGTGAATCAGTTGTAGCCGATGATGAAGAACAACAGACCGTCACGCTTGCACTTGACTCTGAAGAAGAAGGCAGTGCAGACGGAAACGCTGATGCGTCCGATGACCCCACTATCACGCTGCGATTCTCTGGCGTTGAAATATTGCGTGACAAAGACTTTGCTGACTACTCAAACGACGAGATGCAGCAAGCCCAACTCTTTATGCAATCACTGCGCATGGCAGGCCCTCCTC
>CAETWZ010000014.1_pt1 | contig 15715 bp, 18 predicted proteins | sample 7263761 | NCBI WGS metagenome assembly CAETWZ01 (sample SAMEA6814159, study PRJEB35770) | uncultured Acidimicrobiaceae bacterium | biome: Freshwater; feature: Freshwater reservoir; material: water | place: Czech Republic | collected 2017-06-27 | depth 30m m | reverse complement strand
GCGATGACCGCGTGGATGACTGGAATGAGCCAACGCTCGGATCTCCATGCAAAAGGTGCTGTGTTGAACGTGATGATGAGACCAATACCCAGTGTTGCTGCAGAAATTATGAGAGGAAGAGAGAACAGCGCACGAGGTGCAGATGCGGTAGCAGCTAGTAGGGCAAGTGGAACACAGATGCAAGCAGCAACGATGGCGAAGGCTAGTGACGTAGTGATCACTGATTGTGGCGAGACAGAGAGAGCGGGCAATGTGCCTGAAAATATCGTGCGCCACGCGGTGAATGAGAACTGACTGTTCACAACAAGAGATCTGTAGATCGTTGCTTGAAGTGGTGATGCGACAATGAATATTGCTATAGCCGTGATGATTAGTGGTGTAGTGCGGTGATGTGGTTTTGTATGTAGAGGCTGTGGCGAACTGACATGGAGCGATGTAGACGGCGAACGAGTGCTTCGGCGCGTGATGTAAAACACAGCACCAATGATGATTGCTTGCAGAACGGCGAGTGCAGTAGCGATCTCGGTATTACCTAGTCGCACTGCTTGGGTGAATATTTCAGTCTCGAGTGTTCGTCGGGATACGCCACCGAGAATTGCAATGACTCCGAAGGATGTGAAGCAATAAACAAACACAAGAGTTATGGCACTAATGACTGCATCAGAAATCTGGGGCCACACAACGCGCATGAACGTATGTGATGGGCGAGCGCCGAGAGTTGCCGCAGCGTGTTCAAGTCGATGATTCACCATGGTCCACCTAGGGCCAACTATTCGTATAACAACTGACACGTTAAACACCACATGCGCCCAGATGATCGGTGCCACACCGCGCGTGTCGCTGATGGCAAGAACGCCAGCAGCGACAACAACTGCAGGTAATACGAATGGCGCCGTAAGAACGCCACGTGCAATGCGTGACCCGCTGAATGTGAACCGTGAAAGTGCCCATGTAACGGGAAGTGCAATGACAAGTGTTGCGATGGTGCTGACGATTGCTTCCCATAGCGAGAACCATGCAACCCCACGTAATGACTGATTGGAAAGAACAGTGCCGAGTTCAGAGATTCGCAAGTAACGAAGGAAGATATTACCCACAGGCACGACAAAAAAGACACTCAGAAAGGCCATGGGGGCAATGAGAAGTGTCTTTGTCTTGCTCACAGGATGATGTCTCTCCATGTGTTCAGCCACGTGTCACGGTTCATTTCAATATCGGCAGGGTTAAGTGTCAATGGTGTTTTTGGGGCTACAGCAAACTTGGTGAATAACTCAGGAAGGGTTGCCTTTTCGTTGACGGGGAAAACGAATAGCGACAACGGCATTGATTCTTGAAAAGGAACATCAAGCAAATAAGAAATCAGCAACGCAGCCAAGTTGGGGTTACGCGTACCGCGTAATGCGCCGACATATTCGGTTTGACGAAAGCACGTGGATTCAACAACTGCAGTCGGGGGCGTATCGATTGGCTTTTCTGCGTACAGCACTTCTGCAGGTGGGCTTGAGCCGTAACTAACAACAAGTGGGTATTTGCCTTTGCCGGAGGAACCAGAGAAATCAATGGTGTACGCGGTTGTCCAGTCGGGTGAAACATGCACTCCATTTGTTTTCAGCGATGTCCAGTAGTCCTGCCAGTCGTCTGTACCGAAATGCGCAATTGTTCCTAAGAGAAAACCAAGGCCAGGTGATGATGCAACGGGATCTTGAGTGACAAGGAGACCCTTGTATGCAGGAAGAATGAGATCCTCGAGAGATGTCGGTGGTGCAATTTTGTGAGAAACAAACCATTGCTTGTCGTAGTTCACACAAATGTCGCCATAGTCGACCGGTTCGTAACTGGTGAGTACATCTGCTTTTTGTGCACGAGAGAGCATCGTGTTGTCAAGACCCCACAGCACGTCGCCTTCAGGAGTGCCCGCAGTGAGAATTGCCTTCGAGATAAGAACTCCGGAATCACCACCAGTAACTACTTTTACTGTGGCGCCAGTAGCCGCGGTGAATGCATCAAAGATTCCGTCTTTAGGCGTGAATGCATCATACGCAAGCAGTGTGATTTCGTTGGGAGTTGCATCATTACGAGCCGTTGTCGAATCCGCAGACGTGTTCGATGATGACGATGAACACGCAGAAGCGATGACTAGAAGAATTGATGCAACTAGTGCGCGTGAATATTTCATTGGAAGTCTCCGGGGTTGAGAAAGAATGGTTCAATAACGGCAAGGCAGCCGTCAGTAACACTGATTGAGACAGATATGCCTGTTGCGATGTTGCTGACACCACGTGATGCGAACGATTGCAATGTGTCGTTGGTTAGTTCCCATTGCAGACCTGCTGTTGTGACAGTTGCATCGCCGCCAATTGGTAGCAGCGACACGATGGTTCCTTCTTGAGTATCAAACTGAAACTCCCTTGTGTACGACACGTATGACACTCGGGATGTACTTATTAACAGGGTGGTGTAAATAGTGCGCGCAATTGATGCAAGCGAATGCACCATTCCCAGAACATGATCAAAACGGTCACCACCACCAGAGACAACGGTGATGTGAGACGAGTCATGTTTCAGCGCTGATGCAATAGCAATTTCTGTATCTGTGAGGTCCTTGTTGGCCGGATATTGGGTGATCTGAACATTTGAATCACGAGCATCAGCCAAATCAACAGGTGTAATTGAATCCATGTCGCCTACTAATTCATTTGGTACGAGACCCATTGCAATTGCGTGCGCATAACCAGAATCAGCTGCAATGACGTATGCATCAGTTGGAAGGTGTTGACGCACATTCGGATGTGGCGGGTCTCCGCCAATAAAGATGAGAGTGTGGCGTGAAGCCATGTGTCTATTCCTCCGCTGGCATTACCCAGATCAGGTTTTCGGGTCGGTTACCGCAGTAACCCTCTCAGCCCGCTGATCGCGCGAGCTCCCCGTGATGTGTTGTAACTGTGAGGTTATACCTATGAACGAGCGATGTCAGGTTCGATGAAGATGAATCGGGCAGACGGCACTGCGGCGCGCATTTCTACTTCTGCCTCATCAATAGTTCGGCTGACATCGGCTGCAGATAACGCAGGGTCAAAGATGGCTTTAGCTGCCACCAGCAAAGCGTCTGGGCCCAGGTGTTCTGTGTGCAGATAAATCACTTCTTGCACGTGCTGGTGAGCACTCAGTGCCTGGGCAAGAGCAGTTCGCATTTCCGGAGACGCCGTTTCACCGATGAGTAGCCCCTTCATTTCGGCGCCAAGAATGAACGCAACGACAACTAGGAGTACGCCGATCGCAATTGAACCGACTGCATCCCAACGTGGTTCGTGAGTGAAGTGCGCGAGTAAAACGCCAGCAAGAGCAAATATCAATCCAGTCTCCGCCGCAACGTCTTCCAACAAAACAGTAGGAAGTTCAGGTTGCTTTGCTGTGCGAATGAATTGCCAATAGCTCTGGTTGGCGGGCTTCACATGGGCAGTTTCTTTGATTGCGGTGCGCAATGAATATGACTCAAGAAGAATTGCAACGACCAAAATGCCGATTGCAACGCCCATGTTGTCGGTCTCGTGTGGATTGCGAAATTTGTGGATGCCCTCGTACAGCGCAAAGAGTCCACCCATGCTGAACAAAACAAGCGCCACGATGAACGCCCAGAAATATCGTTCGCGTTCATGGCCAAAGGGGTGCTCTTCATCGCGGGCCTTCACGGAGCGTTTGGCCCCCAACATCAAGAGCCCTTGATTACCGGTGTCTGCGAAGGAGTGAACTGCTTCTGCGGCTAACCCGGCTGACCCAGTAAGAAGGAAACCTACAAACTTTGAAATTGCGATTCCTAGGTTGGCAAAAAAGGCTGCGATGATTGCCTTACGACTTCCTTCATTCATAGGTCTAGGTTGTCATACATAGGACTCAGCGGCATGGTTCGCTGAATACAGAGGGGGAATTATGGGCGCATTAGATGGACGCATTGCATTAGTCACTGGCGGAGGACGCGGCATTGGTCGAGCCATTTCTGAACTACTTGCTTCTGAAGGAGCAACTGTTGCCATTAATTATCGACGCGACAAGGAAGCTGCTGAAGAAACGCAACGAGCAATTCTTGATGCAGGCGGACTTGCCACTATTCACCAAGGATCAAATGACATTCCAGCAGAGAACGTTGCGTTGGTAAAAGACGTCTTGTCTGTGCACAGCGGCATTGACATTGCAATTCTAAATGGCGGCATTGCATCAAAGGGACGCAGCGTTGCTGATACAGAGCCTGAAGAACTGTGGCAGTTGGTTGCAACTCATGCGCTTGGGCCACACCAGTTATGTCGTGCGTTGATTCCGTCAATGCGCACTCGTGGTCGTGGTGACATTGTGTTTATTTCGTCAGTTGCAACATCAGGTATGTCTGCCAATGGTGCGCCGTACAACATGGGGAAAGCTGCAATGGAAGCACTAGCTCTCACGTTGGCCAAAGAAGAACGGCCGAACAACATTCGCGTGAATATTGTTGCGCCAGGTCTTGTAGAGACCGATATGGGTGTGCGCCTCGCTCGCGCCATCACTGGGCGTCGCGAAATGGATGATCTTCGCTCTATGGATGAAGCTGCCCCGTTTGGTCGTGTATGTCAGCCAGAAGACATCGCAAACGCCGTGCTGTGGTTCTGTTCTCCTGCAGCCAGTTACATCACAGGGCAACGCATACAAGTTGACGGTGGCGGTTCTAGCCTGCGGGTAGGCCAATAACGTCGTTCGTCGTGTTTGGTGCCCCTACTAGTAGATAGCCTTCACCACGTGAGCCCACTTGCCCCCCAAAACACTGACACCATTATTGAGATCACGGACGAGGCACTCGTTCAACTCAAGATTCTTCGTGATGAAGAACCAGAAAAAGAACGTCTCGGACTTCGTCTTGAAGTCATGGCTGCGCCTGGTGAAGAGTTCAAGTACGACTTGTCATTTGAAATTGTGACGCAAGCTGCATTCTCTGATGAAGTGCGCACAATCAATGGCTTGAAGGTCATTATTCCGCTCGCCAGCTTCGAATTCATCAACGGTGCAACGCTTGATTACTCAGAGCGTCAAGGACTCATTATTCGTAATCCGAACAAGCCACCAGCAGCAATGATTGAAGGTCTTGTAAACGATGATGAATTCTCGGCAGCTATTGAAGCAGTGATTTCAGTTGACGTAAACCCATCACTTGCAGCGCATGGTGGCTTCGTAACTTTCGTGGGCCACGACACCGAAGGTGTTGCGTACCTCACAATGGGCGGCGGCTGCCATGGTTGCTCGATGAGCAAGATGACCATGCTTGATGGTGTGCAAACAACGTTGGTTGAACAGGTGCCCGGTGTTCTGAAAGTGCGTGACATCACTGACCACGCAGCGGGTGCAAACCCTTACTACAAGTAGAGTTCTTCTGATGAGGGTGTCACAAATCTGGAGATACCCCGTTAAATCAATGATCGGCGTTGACGTCGACTTTGTTTCTCTGTCTCTGCTTGGAATTGTTGGAGATCGTCACTGGGCTGTGAGAGACAATGAACGCGGTGGTATTCGCGGTGCGAAAAAGATAGGCGAGTTGATGCAGTTTTCTGCTCGCCCGGCCGATGAAAGTTCTACTCACGTGGTTATTACGTTGCCAAACGGTGACGAAATCAGAAGCGATGACACGCTCGTTGATGTTGCACTATCTGCAGCGCTTGGCCGCTCGGTGTCGCTCGAGTCGTTACCTATTGACGGGGCGCTGGAACACTTTCGGCGTGGACCATCTGATTCAACAGACGTGATGGCAGAGTTGCGCGGAATTTTTGGTCGGACAGAAGATGAACCGCTTCCTGATTTTTCAGTATTCCCACCTGAAGTCGCTGAATTCGAATCGCCACCCGGAACACATCATGATTGCTGGCCATTGATGGTGATGACAACGTCTGCTCTTGATGCGTTACGCACTGCGTTACCAGAATCTGTCATCGACATATTGCGGTTTCGCCCCAGCATTGTGATTGACACACCAGATGAGCTCGGTCATCCAGAGTTTTCTTGGAAAGGCCGTACGGGGCAGTTAGGTTCAGCTGTTGTTGAGTTTCTTGACCCATGTCCACGCTGCGTCATGATTACACGCCGCATCAACGATGCGATTCCTGAAGATCGAACCATTATGCGCCATGTTGTGCGCGACTTGAATCAAGCAGTGGGCGTGTACGCCCGCATCGTTACGCCCGGAAAAGTTTCCGTGGGTGACACGCTGACATTTCTCTGAGAGTTTTAGCTAGCGGCGACCCTGCTGCTTAACCTTTGCGGCTTTTTCTTCAGCCTTGCGGGCTTTGCGTGCCTCACGCTTTGCAGCCTGAGCAGCTTCATCAATTTCACGCACTGCAGTAGTTGGTGCAGGACCTGATGGCGCGAAACGCTCATCTGATGCAACAAGCAAACGGAAACCTTTGAGTGAACGCGAGTACTGAATGACCATGAGACGCACTGCGTCAAGGCCAAACTTCTCGAGTGCTTCTGGCAACACGGCGTGTAATTCTTCAAGTGAAGGATCTTCTGATGAGTCACCAAGTTTTTCAATGGTCCACTGTGTGCATGGTTCTGCAAGAACCACACCTGCGTCATGAGCTGCGCGGCGTTTTGCAATTCCGTCGCGAACAAGTGCGCCAAGAGTTGTTTCGTCATCAAACGCTGTTGCAGGTAAACCAACAATGCGCGAGAAACCGTCGCGCAGGTCACCTTCGAGTGTCATTGTCAATTTTGCAATAGCTGAGTCTTCAAGATTCTCGAATGCTGCGGTGTAGCGGCGGTCGAGAAGGAAGCGATCTTTGTCGTCATTCATCGTTAGGGCCTTTCAGGGGTACCGCACGAGGTTATTGGCGGAACGGGTCATCGAGACAATGCTTGCAGTTCCAGTACCCGAACTGGGGTAGTGAGACCCGTGCGGATGCTGGGTAAAGGGCCACCCACACCCAAATTTGAACGCCAACTCACAGCCCACTTAATTGCGGTGTTTGCCGCGTATGTGCCAGAAGCTCTGGTGTGCGATGCAGAGGCATAGGTGTACATGCAGTCGCTGACGGCGTCGTCGCCGCGAGATCGTGACCATGCAATGCCAGGTCCGGCGCAAGTGACCGGATCATGACCGTCGCCTGGTGAATAGATCAGTGACGTGGGAACGGCTGTTGTGGTGACAGAGATAGGGCCGACAGAGGTTGGGATATATGCAGTGACGCTGACTGATTTCCATATTGCGCGTGGCACCCAAAACCAGGTGCCAACGTTGACAACCATTTTGTTTGATGGCGGTGCAGTTTTGATGAGCAACATGTTGACAAGACGTGACACTTTGTTTTCTGAATGTTGAGCAACGCGAACAGATGTTGATTGTGGAATCCAATGCAACGATTGGCTTGTTGGGCAACGACGCACATACAACACATCTTCAATTCCGTTACGACTGCGAATAGTTATTGGCCCAGATGACGGACCCGGAGTTGCAGTAACGCTTGTAACAACGTGCCACGAACACGGGTCTTTTGTGGGCGGAGCGTTGAAACTCACTTGTGCCTCAATGTTGTCGCCAATCAGGGAACCAGAGCCATTTGCCTCAGCCAAAACAACGGGTGGCCGCCAGGACATGTCAATGAAAATTGTGAGGACGATGGCGCTGAAAACTAGCCATGCCACTGGGCGGTGAATGGAACGTAACTGCACGATGAACCTCCAAGGAATACCGATTGTCGGGACCAGATTGTGACGAAACTCAGGCCCGTTGTGCAGTCGGGATGTGTGCGGGGGCTGGGGGTTGTTGGCGAGACGTGTGGGGATAACCTATTAAGACCCTGAAAACAGGTCGCACGTGGAAAGCAGATTGGTGTCTATGACCCAGCAGCACCCAGAGTTAGAGCAAGAGCAGGCGTACATCCTGCATGCCTATGAGTGCCTGGAAGCAAGCCGTGTCGGCGCAATGAAGATTCGCGAACTCACGTCTTCTGGGCCTGGTGGGACATTTCAAGCACGCCTCGAGCGAAATGTGTTCGACGAAAACCTGGTGCACCGTTTAGAGCAACTGGAACTGGGAAATGCTGCGTTGGTTTTTGGTCGAATTGATCGCACAGCTGACACCGGCGATGAAGTGGAAAGTTTTCACATTGGTCGTCTCGCTGTATCGGATGCCAATCGTGAACCAGTTGTCGTTGACTGGCGTGCACCAGTTGCTGAACCTTTTTATCGTGCAACTGGTCGCGAACAAATGGGATTACTTCGTCGTCGCCATTTTGTTGTTGAAGGTCCGCAATTGTTGGCACTGGAAGATGAATTATTTGGTGAAGGGCATCTTGGTGTTGGTCATGATGAAGGACTCGGCGGAGAAGACCCGCGTCAAGGTCTTCGTGGGTACAGCACGCTGCTTACTGCACTTGGTCGCAGTCGCACTGGCCAATTGGGCGACATCGTTGCAACCATTCAAGCCGAACAAGATGAAATCATTCGTTCACCGCAAGCTGGAGTGCTTGTTGTACAGGGTGGACCAGGTACTGGAAAGACTGTTGTTGCGCTGCACCGTGCTGCCTATTTGCTGTACACGCATCGTTTCCCTCTCGAAGACCAAGGTGTATTAGTAATTGGCCCAAACAGAGTCTTCTTGCGTTACATCGAACGCGTATTGCCATCGCTCGGTGAAGCGGGCGTACAGCAGGTCATCTTGGCTGATCTCATTCCTGAGGTGCAGTTCGGATTACGTGAGTCATCAAACGTTGCTCGAGTAAAGGGCAACAAGCGGATCGCAAAAGTCATTGATAAAGCAATTACTGATCGCGAAAGACCAATACGTGAAGACGTGAAACTTCCATACGGCGTTGGCTTCGTTCAACTGCGTGCGGAAGAGTCCGTTCAGATCATCAAAGCTGCTCGCCGCCGCTATCACCGCCATAACCAAGCGCGGCGATATGTCGAAAACGAAGTGTGGGCAGCATTAGCTGCAAGTTTCCGCAGTGGGGCAGATGCAGAAGATATTCGCGATGCTCTCACTGGTTCGCCAGAAATTCGCGCTGTATTCGAACGCATGTGGCCAGTGCTCACACCAGCACAGTTGCTGCATGATCTGTTTGGTTCCAAAGCGCTTCTCAAACTTGCAGCAAACGGCATTCTGCCTGAAGCTGATTACTCAGCTTTGTACCGCGAAAGGTCTGAATCACTGAACGATGTGCGTTGGAGTAATTCTGACGCGGCTTTGCTTGATGAGGCGCGGTTCTTATTAGGGCCTCGTCCTCGCAAGAGCGGCAAAGTTGATGAATCAGATGAAATTCGTACATTTGGTCACATCGTGGTTGATGAAGTGCAAGACCTCACTCCGATGCAATTGCGCATGGTCACGCGTCGGTCACTCAGTGGTTCGATGACAGTGGTGGGTGACATCGCCCAAGCGACTGGGCCTCTTGCGCCTAACGATTGGAAAGATGTTCTTGAACATCTCCCGTCTCGCAAAACACCTCGCGTTGTTGGTTTGTCAGTTGGGTATCGCATCCCTTCACAAATTATGGAACTCGCAGACAAGGTGATGCATGCAGCGACGCCAGGACTTCGTGCGCCACGTAGTGTGCGCGATGGTGACGAAGTGCCTGTCATTACGCGTGTTGACACAGTGGATGCACTGCATGCCGCAGTGGTAACCAGGGCTCAAACATTGCTGCAGCAAACAGGTGGCGGAAGAACAGCCATCATCTGTCCTGATGACATGGTTGACCGCATGTCGTCTGCGCTTGAAGTTGCACAAGTGCCGCATGGTCGAGCGCAAGCTGCCGGTCTTGATGAGAACCTCTCAATCGTCCCAGCGTCGCTTGCTAAGGGACTTGAACTTGACGATGTAATCGTTGTGGAACCGTCTGCAATTGTTGCTGACGATGCGCAAGGTTTGCGTCTGCTGTACGTAACGCTGACACGTTCAACGCGCAGTTTGACAGTGGTACATCAGATGCCATTGCCCGACGCAATGTTATAAGGCCTATTTATTTAGAAGCGGTGTGACTGCGTCGATAATTAACGGAATAAAGCGAAGAGCTTTATCTGCATCTGCAGGTCTCTTGCTTTCTGCGGCGGAGTGAATGAGTCGCACAACTCGTTGCACGCTTTCAAGTACGTCGATTTTGGATTCCAGAATTAGTGGTTCTAGTACCAACAAGATGGCATCTGCTTCTGCCACCTTTGCTTTGTACACCTGTGAGTCGCCGTCAACGATTGCTTGGCCGAGACCATCGGCAACAGGCAGCAATTGATTCAGCAGTGAAATGATGGAACCAGATGGGGTGACCAGGCTGGTTGTGCTTGAAACTGGGGTAACAGTTGAATCGGTGCTACCCGTAATTGTTGTGGCACACGAAGACATCAGGCCGAGAGACAGGGCAACACAAATGAGGTGGTTTGCTTTTTTCATCGATGGGCTCCGATGGTGAGGGGATTAGACAGTGACAAGTATGCGCACGGTGGCAAAAGAATCCACCGTGACAGAAGTGCCATCGACCAGAACGGTCATGTCGCCAGTTCCAGTGCCTGTTTGCACTGTTCCGTGTGATCCCGGAACAAGATGTGAAGTCTCTAAGAATTCCAACATGCCAGGCGTGAACTCAAGTTCTTCAGGAATACGTGACACCGTGAACTCTTGACCCGTGGAAAGTTCAGAGAGCTTCATTGCTGTTGGCGGAATGTATCCGCTGCCAGGAATCGGATTTCCGTGAGGGCATGTGGTGGGCTCGCCAAGCAGGCGGCTCATTGCAGTTTCCACTTCATGTGACATGACGTGTTCCCAGCGACCAGCTTCACGATGAGCCAATGACCACGACAAGCCCAAAATGTCAGTAATGAATCGTTCAGCAATGCGGTGACGGCGAACGACACGAACTGCAAGTTCTTCGCCAGACACAGTGAGCGTAATTTTGCCGCCTGCAACTTGAATCAGAGATTCGTCTGACATGCGTTTGATCATTTCAGATACTGATGGACGAGAGACTCGAAGTCGTTCAGCTATGCGTGCTTGAATGACATCAAGGTCATCTTCGCGTAGTTCAAAAATTGTTTCGCAATATTCTTCGAATGCTGGATGATGTTCGCCGGGGACTGCCATGCCCTCATCGTACTCATGAGTCGGCAGGCACACCTTCCCGAAGAATTAGTTAACGCTCAACCCCTTATGACAGTGAGTTGAATTAGTCAGTGTTTGGTTGACCTATCAGACGCAGTCCACCCCAGGCGAGCGCAGCAACTGCACGACCAAGTGCTTCGGGGTCAAAATCACGACCGTGTCGTAGAACTTGTCGACTCACTGTTTCTGCCATGCCGACTAATCCGATTGCAAATGTCACTTGATCCTCTGCCGAGATGTTGGCGTCAATAAAGGGAGCGATTGCGCGGGCGGCTGCATCTTCAAATTCACTGACGATGTCGGTGAATTCAGCATCTACTCGTGCAGAACTTTCAAAGAGAAGCGCAAATGCTTCTTTGTTGTTTGCAACCCACGTGAAGTATGCAATCATTCCTTGCTCGGTTTGCTCATGTGGAGTGTTTGAGCTAGCCACCGATGCAGTCACTGTGGTGACGAGGTCATCGCCAACGAATCGCAACAGTTCGAGATACAAAGCACGCTTTGAATCAAAATATTGATACACCACAGGCTTTGTCATTGACAAAGATTCGGCGATGTCATTCATTGATGTGTTGTGATAACCAGCCGCAGAGAATGAGGTCAATGCTGTGTCAAGAATTTGTCGACGACGATCAGTGGGAGAAATTGTCATGGGGTTCCTATCGGCCGTTCTCAAGGTCATCGCGTTCAGCAGCTTTGACTGCATATCCAACGATGATGGAAGGAGCGAGCAAAATTGACCCTGCGATAATGCACGCTGTAACCATGGTGACTAATGGTCCTTTGAAACCGATGATGAATGCGGTGACGAAGCATCCCATCGCTATTGCCCACAGTAAGTACCCAAGTTTGTTGGCTGCATCATTTAATCGGGCAATGGTCTGTCGGCGAGAGCGGACAGGATCAAAGTCGGGTGTGGGTTCGGCCATTCCTTTGATGGTAGGCGATAGAAGCCCCAAATTTGTTGTCGTCAGATGTTTGTAGGCAACAGGCGAGAGAGGCCAGTAAAGAAAAAGAAGAGAATTGGCACAAAGAAGACTGTGGCAAGTGCGTATACGAAAATTTTATTTAGTCCACGACGTGACGAGATAATCGCAATGACTGCAATTGCAATAAGAACGATGCCGAGCAAAAGCACAAGGGGCCAGGCTGCGGAATCATGAAACCAACCGTCACGTATGGGTTCCTGAAGTGATGTAGGTGAGGCAAGTGGTGTCGCTTGAGTTGGGGCAATTGATGAATCAAGTGTTGCGACAACGATGATGCGTTGAGATGCAGTCCACTTGGGGTGACATGACACCAGTGTCAGAGTGGCCGTTGTTGGGTCTGTTGTGCGCGCAACGGCAGTATCAGTTGCCGCAATAATGCGGGGCTCACCTTTCACGATGTATGTGAATTTTCCATTGTCTGATTCGAGCGAGATGACATCTCCGTCATGAATTTCATCAATGCGACCGAATGGGGCGCCGTACGTGGTGCGATGCCCGGCAATAGCAACATTGCCCAATTGACCCGGCAACGGAGAACCGGCAAAAAGACCTGGACCCTTTTTCAGATCACTTAATCGCACGCCAGCGACGACAAATTTTGAAAGACCAATGGAGGGAATTGAGATTCGGCCAACAAGACCGCCGAATTTTGGTTTTGTCGGCTGTTGTGTGACGAACTGTGCGGCCAGAGTGTTCTGCGCACGACCCTCAGAAAGGCCCGTACCCCACAGTTGGTAGGCAACGAACGACAACAGCAATAGTCCGGCTGCAATCATGCTGCGGCCAAGAATGTCAAAGAACCGAGAGATTCGCCCCTGTGCTGTGTGTGCAACCTTTGACATGGAAGCGACTGTAGTGGCGTTGTTAGTAGTGGCGAAGGGTCACTAGCGTGGTTCTGGCATGGACACCGTTATAGAACTCTCAGGTGTCGTTGCAGTCCTTGGTCAATTTCCCGCACTTGCAGGGATCGATCTTGCTGTTCAGCGTGGTGAAATCGTCTTGTTGCAGGGCCCAAATGGTGCAGGCAAAACGTCATTGTTGCGAGTCTGTGCAGGCTTGTTGCCGATTGAACGTGGAACAGGTCATGTCTTAGGAATTGACCTTGCAACTAATCGCGAAGCGATTCGTTCTCGTGTCGGCTTACTCGGTCATGCAAATGGTTTGTATCTAGATCTCACAGTGATGCAGAACATGCAATTTTGGGCATCAACAGTGGGAGCCACAAAATCTGAAGTTGATTCAGCAATGGCCACCATGCGAATTGATGGTCGTCTTGCTCGCGTGAAGGCATCGCAATTGTCTGCAGGTCAACGACGCCGGTGTGCATTAGCGAGCCTTATTGTGCGCCGTGCAGAAATTTGGTTGCTCGATGAACCGCACGCAGGTCTTGATGCGGCTGGTCGAGACGAGCTAGATGCATTGTTGCGGTCAGCTGTTTCATCTGGCGCGACAGTTGTGCTTGCAAGTCATGAACGCGATCGCGCGCTTGGCTTAGCAACACGTACCGTCACTATTGATGGAGGTGGTGCATCATGAGTAGTGCAGCTTCTAAACGACGAGTTGCAATTGCCGTTGCACGCAAAGATCTCACTATTGAATGGAATAGTCGCATTCTTGTTAATCAAGTCGCACCATTTGCGGCAATTGTCATGGTGTTATTTGCGTTCGCGCTCGACAACGATGGAATTTTGCAACGAGTTGCGCCAGGACTTGTGTGGCTAGCCACGTTGTTCAGCATGTTGGTTGTGATTCAACGGTCATTCACTGTTGAGTCTGCCGATGGGGCATTAGACGCGCTTCGTGTAGCAGGAATCGACATGGGTGCAATTTTTGCGGGTAAGGCAATTGCGTTGATGGTGCAATTGTTTGTCTTGGAACTTTTGCTAGTGGCAACAGCTGTGGTGTTGTACGGCGTGGAAATGACATTGGCCGGATTCTGTGAGGCAATAGTCACCCTGTTGGTGGCCACCGTTGGACTCGGAAGCGTGGGTACTCTGTACGGAGGTCTTGCTGCAGGTGCACGGGGACGGGAGACGCTTCTTCCGCTTCTGTTGTTGCCAGTGGTAGCACCTGTCCTAATCGGCGCCACACGGGCGACCGAGGCGGCATTTGGTAGCGGAGGCACCACAGTGTCTGAAGGGTGGCCATGGATTGGCCTTCTTTTGGTCTTTGCGGTTCTGTTTTGCGCTGTCGGAACCGTTGCCTTTGGTCCTCTGGTCGACGAATAGGTCCCGATTTTCCCCATCGCCCTCTGGCGGTCAGACTTAATGAAGTGGATGTGAACATGGCCGGACAGTCAGGCACCGGAACTTCTGCAACGCGACGGCTGGGAATAGTAGTCATCCTCATGCTGGGTGCGCTTGCGCTGTGTGGTCTGTGGTTTTCAGCAGAAGATGTTGTTCAAGGCAGCACCGTTCGCATTATGTACATTCATGTCCCGTCCATTTGGACTGCATATATTGCGTTTGCAATGACAGCTGTGTGTTCGGGTGTGTATTTGTCAGCTAAGAACCGTTCTCTTGCGTGGGATCGAGTGGCCGGAGCATCCGGTGAAATTGGTGTTTTGTTTGTTGCTGTTTCTTTAGTGACCGGCAGTATGTGGGGCAGGCTCACTTGGGGAACATATTGGGTGTGGGATGCGAGGCTCACCAGCACCGCATTTTTGTTCATCACGTACATCGGATACTTGGCTGTTCGGCAACTTGGCGGCACACATCGTCAACGTGCTCGTCGCTCGTCGGTACTTGCGCTGTTAGCCATTTTGGAAATACCACTTGTGCATTTCAGTGTCAGTTTGTGGCGTTCGTTGCACCAAGAAGCATCCGTAGCTAACCCCAATGCAAAAGTTGAACTTGACGGTCTGATGTTGTTCTCCTTGTTCCTTGGTCTTATTGCATTCACTTTGTTGTTTGTGTGGCTATTGCTTCATCGTCAGCGAGCAATGATGTTGGAAGATGCATTCTCAGATCGTGGTCTTGATGTCGCCATTACCGCTCGTCGTAATGAAGCAGGGGCGTAACAACAATGAAACATGCATCATTCATTTTCGGTAGTTGGGGAATCACTGCTGTTTCGGTTGCCGCATATGCGGTGTGGATTATTCGTCGAGGACGTGAATTAGCCAAGCATGCAACTAGTGAGGAAATGCCGTGGACCTAACACCACGCACAAGTACTGAGCCCGGAGCTCAAGCGCCAACTCGTAAGCGCCGTTGGTTGCCAATGTTGATTGTTGTCGGAGCTTTATTGGGCGGCGGAGTCGTTGTCACAAAGTTTCTTACTAGCGCGATTGACTATTACTGCAATGTTGACGAAGTCGGTGTGCGTAGTGGCTGCAGTGGTGAGAGGCGAATGAGAGTGCAAGGTGTTGTTGAGCAGAATTCTGTTAAGCAGGCTGATGGCGGCACCACGTTTATTCTTGATTTCAACAAAAAGACTTTGAAAGTTGCCTATTCAGGTGATCCAGGCGGAATCTTTCAGGAATGCATTCCGATTATTGCCCATGGTCGCGTAGTGAATGGTGTGTTCGAAAGTGATCGCATCGAAGTAAAGCATTCAAATCAATACGTAGAGAAAAATGCGAAGAGGATTGATCAGTCAAATAAAGAGGCAGCTGCATGCTC
>CAETWZ010000013.1_pt1 | contig 16787 bp, 19 predicted proteins | sample 7263761 | NCBI WGS metagenome assembly CAETWZ01 (sample SAMEA6814159, study PRJEB35770) | uncultured Acidimicrobiaceae bacterium | biome: Freshwater; feature: Freshwater reservoir; material: water | place: Czech Republic | collected 2017-06-27 | depth 30m m | reverse complement strand
GTCTCGACAGGTCACACATTGATAGAGCAGGCCAACAGATTGTTTACCGGTGTTGTCTCGTTCAGTGTTATTGCTGCTGTTCTTCTTGCCCATGTGCGAAAACCGAAACGTAAAGATCTAGTGCTGCTGGCGTGGGGATTAGTTCTAGGCGTTATTGCTCAAATCATTATTGGTGGAATCGTTGTTCTGACTGGTCTCAACCCTTATGCAAATATGGGTCACTTTTTGGTTTCGTTGTGTCTAGTCGGAAACGCTTTTGTTCTGTTTCGTCGAAGTGGAGGAATGCCGAAGACATATTTTCGTCACGCACGTCGAGAGATAGTGGTCCCTATCCTTTTGGTTGGCCTCTTTTCGATACTTGCATTGATCACAGGCACTGTCGTGACTGCTACAGGACCCCATGCTGGAGATGAAAAGGCCATTCGTCTCGGGTTCGCATTGGCCAGTGTTGCTCGCGTGCACAGCATCACTGTGATCATCACGATTGGTTTGGTCGTATATCTTGCTTTCGCCACTAAACGCTATTCATCAGATAGTTCCACTATTGATGCTGTGCAGGCGTTGTTACTGGCTTCAGTGTTTCAGGGAGCAATTGGTTATGGCCAATACTTCACTGGTGTACCAGTTGCTCTAGTCGCTTTTCACATTGTTGGGGCGACAACGTTTTGGTTCGCGGTGTGCAATCTTGTAGTTACACCGTCTACAGCTATTGACTAGGCGTCCTACTTTTGCAAGAGATCGTAGAGATGACTGCAATCATTAAGCGTTAAAACGCTTGGAGTCTCACTTAGTTTGACCGTCGTGATGCTGGTGTTCTCTACCATCATCCACAGAGATCTTTGAGTGCCGAGCATTGCTGCTACGTACGCGTTGATAACTCCACCGTGACACACAACAGCTATTGCGCCACCGTCATGTTTTGCTGCCAGTGCGTTGATTCGTGTTGCTACGCGATTTCGAAAATTTTGATCACCTTCAGCATTGGGGATTCCGTCCCAGGTTCCGGTCTTAGCCCATTCGACATATTCAGGGTCAGCAGTTGCTGCACGACGTCTGAATTCTCCGTTACTCCAATCACCCAACCGCACTTCTTCCAGATCTTCAAATATGCCGACTTCAAGTCCGTGATGTGTTGCGACTGCTTGTGCTGTGTGTAGCGCACGCAAGAGGTGACTGGAATACACGGCATCAATTTGTGCCGTAGCCAGACGTTCGCCAAGTGCCTTTGCTTGTTGTTGACCTAATTCATGTAGCGGAGGGTCTGCGCTCTCGGGAGAGCCTGGTACGACGTCAGCGGAACGTCCGTGTCTGATGAGTAGAACCCTGCATCCGTCTCCAATAGAGCCATCCAAAGTGGGTTGGGGCACGCTGGTTGAATCAGGCGAGTCGATCGGTTTGTTCTTATCCATAGTTGTTATCTTGGTGGACATGAGCAAAGAAGATGAAGTCCTCCTCGAAATTTCTAACCGGATAGCAACTATTACGTTGAACGCCCCGGGTCGTATGAACACGATCTCTGGAGTCATGCTTGATTTGTTGTCAAAAAAGCTTCTTGAGGCTGACAATAACCCTGAGGTGCGATGCATCGTTCTTACAGGTGCCGGCAAAGCCTTCTGTGCGGGTCTTGACCTTGGCTCGCAAGCTGGAAAAACTGAATCACTCGGCGTTCTCGACGACACCGGCGCCAATATGACTGAATTCAACATTAGGGAAGCTCCGCCGATTGTTCTACACGGTCTCGATACGCCTGTCATCTGTGCGCTGAATGGAGGAGCAGCTGGATACGGTCTCGATATCGCACTCGGTTGTGATATTCGTATCGCTGCTGACTCGGCCAAGATGGCGCCGGGTTTTGCCAAGCGCGGAATTCTTCCAGAGAGCGGCGGGACTTGGTTGTTGCCACGAATGGTTGGTTATGCGCGCGCCGCCGAAATTGCATTCACCGGGCGCACTTTGTTGGCACACGAATGTCTCGACATGGGTCTAGTGAATAAAGTCGTTCCTGCAGCTGAACTGATGGACCATGTCATGGACATGGCTGGTGAGATCGCATCAAATGCACCTCTGGCAGTGCGGGCCATCAAACGCATGATGAGGGCAGCAGAGACAGAGACATTTGAACAGAACGTTCACCATGTATTTCTGCAGTTACTTCCTTTGTTTCGTACAAAAGATTTCAAAGAAGGAGTGGCTGCATTCATTGAAAAGCGGCCGCCTGTCTTTCAAGGTCGGTAAGACACATTGTGAAAGACCACGATCCCTTTGTCGTGTTGCAGATCTCTTCTTCCAGTTCCGAAGCAGAGATTCGTCGTGCTTGGCGTGACCGTGCACGCACTGCGCATCCAGACGCAGGCGGTTCCGATTCTGCAATGCAAGACCTTAACGAAGCTCTGAGATCAGCTCTGACACTTCTGACTTCAGAAAAAAGCGACGTAGTGAGGACGAAAATCAGGTCAGGGCGACAAGAAAGGGACGTTTCTAGTTTTACGGTCCAAGCGCCGATAGCCAAGACATTTGAAGCACTCTTCGTCGTGGCCGGCATGAGTGGAGCGATTTCATCTGAAGAACCTCCGCATCATATTGAATTCTCTCTTCACGATTCTGGAGTTGATGGAACTGTGCAAGCTTGGTGTCGTTGTGACCTTGTCTCCGAAGCAGGTGCAACTACGGTGTCGCTAATGGTCGGGACTTACGACTCTGGAGTGCAGGTTGTTTCTGAAGAGGTAAGGGACCACCTAGTTGCAAGCCTCAACTCAATTGATTGGCCTGGTTAGCCCGCAGCAGCTTTCGTGAGTCGATCGCGAATTGCTTTTCCGATTCCATGGTCAGGCGGCATGACAGCAAGAACTACTTCTGCACCCTGTGTGTCAGCTGCTCGTAAATCGTCATAAACAGATAAGGCATACTCGGCCGGATCCTCGTGATGCACAATGCAACTGCTAATTCCCCCGTTTTTATAATGGGAATTCTTCTCTGATGCTTCGACAAGTGAAGCGCAAAGTTCAACCCTCGCGTGTGGTGCGTAGTGCGCAATCATCATTCCGGGGGCTCGTGATGGTCCATCTGTGTGCGCAAGTTGCAGGCCAGTGATTTCGGCAATGTGTGCTGCCGTAATTTTGCCTGGGCGCAGAATTTGTAAGTTATTCGATGTGCATTCAATGATTGTCGATTCGATTCCGATCTCGCAGGGTCCGCCGTCGAGAATGAGATCAACATCTTCTCCAAGATCTGCAAGCACATGTTCTGCTCGTGTCGGACTGACTTGACCAAATCTGTTCGCAGACGGAGCGACTACCGCATCACCTAATTGTTTGAGAAGAGAAAGAGTCATATCGTGAGCCGGGACTCGAAGTGCAACAGTGTCACGTCCTCCCGTAACCCAATCAGGAACGAGACGTGTGCGGGGGACAAGCAATGTGATCGGGCCGGGCCATATTGCAGCTGCAATAGATGTAGCTGCCTCGTTGAGAACTCCCCAACGGCCGTAATCATCGTTCGGAGATAAATGCACGATCAGTGGATGAGACGTAGGCCTTCCTTTGGTTGAAAACACTCTTCCCACTGCTGTTTCGTTTAGTGCTATCGCAGCTAAGCCATAAACGGTCTCTGTTGGAATAGCAACAATGCCACCGTGCGTCAAGATTGATGACGCTGCATCGATATCTGTCGACACACGTGATGAAGTGTTCATGCAGCGAGAAATTCCAGAATTGCGTCGATAAACGGAAACGCTTCAGTAGTTGCAAAGTGATCGGTGTTTCGGAGTGTGGTGAGTCGAGCGTTTGGAAAAGCAGCAGCTAGTCGATCTGCAGGTCCGGCAAAGTCTTTATCGCCAATGACGATCAGGATTTCATTCGTAATGTTGTGTAGCCATTCTTCCTTTATGGGTTCGGCTGGTGGACGCTTCATAATCGCCGTGAGTGCGACAACGTCATTGCCAGGGGAGTTGCCGTAATGAGAAAACATTCGAGCAAAGGTGTCTTCTTCTGGAGCTCTTCCCTCAAGTGCAGCGATGATGCGGTCGTGATTGTCTGATGCGGCAACAGAGAAAACACCGTCGCCAATGCCAGCAAGCACAACCTTGCCGAATCGCTCGGGGGATTGAATCAACGCTCGCAAGATTGTGAGAGCGCCCAGAGAGAATCCGACAGCATCGATCACTGGGGCTTCAGGGAGGTTATGTAGTAGCCACTCAGGCAGCTTGCTGTAGGCCTCTGGCTCATGGGGCTTGTCCTGACTTCCATGTCCGAGCAGATCTAAGCCCACAGGCATACGCCCAACATCTTCTAAAAGGGCGTCGATCCCTGGTTTTTGCCAAGTGTCTCTGAAGTTGCCACCCCAGCCATGAACTAGGACGACGGGAACGTTCTCTGTAGAAGCCATGTCTACACGGTAGTCTCGTCATGCCCTATGCGGTTCTTACATGACCTCCCACCCCACGATTTGACCTATAACGATGTGTTTATGGTCCCGAGTAAATCCTCGGTGTCATCGCGTTTCGATGTAAATCTCAGTACCCCTGACAAGGTCGGAACCAATATTCCTATTGTGGTCGCCAATATGACCGCTATTGCGGGTCGTCGCATGGCAGAAACAGTCGCTCGTCGTGGTGGGTTAGTCGTTCTTCCTCAAGACATTCCGCTTGACATTATTCAGATGGTTGTTGAGCACGTAAAGACTCGGCATCCGATTTTTGAAACTCCTATCACGCTTGCTCCTGAAGACACAGTGGGAGAAGCGTTGAGTTTGATTCACAAACGTTCTCATGGTGCGGTCATTGTGGTCGATCCAGATAACCATCCAGTCGGTGTCTTCACCGAATACGACGCCGTTGGGTTCGATCGTTTCACACAGTTGAAAAATGTGATGAATCTCGACATGGTCTGTTTTACAGATTCTGTTCCAGTGTCTGAGATTCATGATTCCTTGATCGATCAGCGTCTTTCATTCGCTCCAGTTGTTGATAAGAACGGAATACTCGTTGGTGCAATAACTCGTAAGGGGTCGCTGCGTAGCACCATTTATGCGCCCGCTACCAATTCAGATGGTCAGTTTTTAACTTCTGTTGCTGTTGGTATTAATGCAAACCCAGCGAAACGAGCACAGGCTCTTATTACCCTCGGTGTTGATGTTTTGGTAATTGACACAGCTCACGGACATCAAGATCGCATGTTGCGTGCTATTGAATCCGTACGCGCAGTAGCGCCCAATGCCACCATCGTTGCCGGAAACGTTGTTACGCGCGAAGGAACTCGCGATCTTATTAATGCAGGTGCTGACATCATCAAGGTTGGTGTCGGACCAGGTGCAATGTGCACCACTCGCATGATGACTGGAGTTGGACGACCACAATTCAGCGCAGTACTTGAGAGCGCAGAGATGGCTCGCTCGATGGGCAAGCATGTCTGGGCTGATGGTGGAGTGCGTTTCCCTCGCGACGTTGCACTTGCGCTTGCCGCGGGTGCTGCAAATGTCATGTTTGGCTCTTGGCTCGCTGGCACTTATGAATCTGCCGCTGACACCTTGCGAGACACAGAAGGTCGTTTGTATAAAGAGAGCTTCGGCATGGCCTCTAACCGTGCTGTAAAGAATCGCACTCGGTCAGAAACAGCTCTCGAACGGGCGAAAAAGGAACTGTTCGAAGAGGGAATCAGCACGTCTCGTATGTATCTCGATCCTGTACGTCCAGGTGTCGAAGACATCATTGACCAAATCGTGGCTGGTATCCGCTCATCGTGTACGTATGCAGGTGCATCCAGCATTGAAGAGTTCCATGAGCGCGCTGTTGTCGGTGTCCAGAGCGCAGCTGGGTATGACGAAGGTCGCCCACTCGGTACTAGTTGGTAATTGTGCGAGTTATTGCAATTGATGGTCCTGCAGGTGCAGGTAAATCAACAGTTGCTCGCGAAGTCTCAACAGCAACTGGTCTCAAATACCTTGACACTGGAGCTATGTATCGCTGTGTGGCATTGGCCGTACAGCAATCATCTACAGATCCGCATAACGCAGAGGCAGTCGGAAGAATTGCTCGTGACGTCAAAGTGGTTATAGAAGAGTTCGGTGCTCAATTGAATGGCACTGACGTGACCGAACTGATACGTACACACGAGATCAATGCAATCGTCAGCGTGATCGCGGCTCACACTCCGGTTCGAGATGCTATGCGTGAACAGCAACGAGCATGGGTGGCGCATCATGGCGGAGGAGTAATTGAAGGCCGCGACATCGGCACGGTTGTTTTTCCAGACGCTGAATTGAAGGTCTTTCTCACAGCGTCACCAGTAGTGAGAGCAGAGCGTCGTGTGCAGCAAAATGGCGGTGACATAGAGGTCGTTGCTTCCAGCATCGCAGAACGTGATCACCTTGATTCGACGCGTCTTGACTCGCCACTGAAACCATCCGCAGATTCGGTGATAGTTGATTCGAGCAACAGAACTATTTCAGAAGTGGTGCAAGAGATAGTGAACCATTTTGCACAGGTTGGTCATGGCTGAATCAGAAACCTTCATGGCAGGCGATTCGCGATCGAGCCGCATGTTTTACACTGTGTGTCGCGCGTTGGTTGTTTACTTGTCCGTCTCGTATACGCGGACAAAGATCATTGGTAAAGAAAACATTCCTTCACAGGGAGCCTTTTTGCTCGCTCCGATTCACAGATCAAATATCGATACGCCTTTAGCGGCCGCAGTGACAAAACGCCGGATGCGTTTCATGGGTAAAGACACAATATGGAAATACCGACCTGTTGGTTGGGTGTTGTCTGCTCTCGGAGCATTCCCCGTTAGTCGCGGCACGGCCGACAGAGAAGCATTACGTCGATGCATCGCAGTTCTGGAAATGGGCGAACCTCTCGTGTTGTTTCCGGAAGGTACGCGTCAAAGCGGGCCCGTCGTTCATCCGTTGTTTGATGGAGCGACGTATGTCGCAGCTAAGGCTGGGGTTCCGATTATTCCGGTCGGTATTGGTGGCTCCGAGCGAGTAATGCCAAAGGGATCAAAGATGATCTATCCCCGTAAATGTGTAGTCGTTGTTGGCAAACCGATCATTACTACTAGCGACAGTAACGAACGTTTACCGCGGTCAGCACTAAAGGATTTGAGCCTTCATTTATCAACTGAGCTTCAAAGAGTGTTTGATGAAGCTCAAGCATTGGCCGGAACACCTAACGCCTATTAACTCTGCAGGAATGCCTTCATAAGTTCAACTAAATACGAGGGATCGTGTGCTCCGCACATTTCTCGTGCGGAATGCATTGATAACTGAGGAACACCAACATCGATTGTCTCGATACCTAGTTGGGTCGCCGTGATGGGTCCGATAGTTGATCCGCAAGGAATATTGTTTCGCGATGCGAATACCTGCAGTGGAATGTCATTGCTCTTGGCGACGTTCTGGATGTGTGCAAGACCGCGTGTAGAGGTCGCATATCGTTGGTTGGCATTTACTTTGACTGCCGGACCTTCGTTTATGTGTGGGGCGTGGCTCGGTTCATGGCGTTCTGGGTAGTTCGGATGTATCGCATGAGCGTTGTCTGCCGAAAGACACCACGACGAGGCTATGCGATCAAAATGTTGACCAGTTGACAGCCCATGTTGTTGAGAAATGCAATCGATTACACTCGACAACATCGGACCAGCTGCGCCCGTAGAACTACTGCTGCCAACTTCTTCATGATCATTCAGAACGATCATTGTGGTGAACTCTGAGGAAGCAGAATCACAGAGGGCGTTTATGGCGCTCCAACATGACACTTGATCGTCAAGTCGACCACTCGCCAGAAGAGACTTGTCATGACCAAGTAGAGCTGCTGGTGTGATGTCAAACAGGTGAGCGTCGTATGCAGCAATGTGATCGACACCTGAAGTTTTGGTAAGCCATTCTGAAAACTTTTGAGAATCAGAACCCCAGACAGGTGTCATGTGCTGATGTTTGTCTAATTGAACGCCCTTTTCATTGACATCGCGATCTAGGTGAATCGCCAATTGCGGGATTCGTGCAAGTGCAGTGGAGTCAGAAAATAGGTGAACTTTTCCATTGGCATCAATCACGCGACCCGCTATTCCGAGGTCACGATCAAGCCATGAATTGAGAAGAAGGCCTCCGTACATCTCGACGGCTAGCTGCGACCAACCATGTTGGTAGATGTCTGCATTCGGTAAGACGCGAAGATTAGGAGAGTCTGAGTGCGCCCCGATGATGCGCAGGGAGCTAGAAGATGAACCTAGTCGCCATGCAACAATACTTCCGTCAACGGCAAGAAAGCCTGTCTGTGGAATCTCGTAGCCAAGTTGTGTGACCGAGGTAAAACCGGCTGAAGTTAGTTCTGACGATGCCTGAGCCGCAACATGGAAAGGGGTTGGACAAGCGTCTAACCATTCAAGAAGTGTCATGCGCGAATTCTTAGACATGGAACAAACCTGTTGGTAGTCCGCTTCCGCGAAGATGTGACGTCTCATTGACTGACAGAACGCTTCTGTGTCCGGCTGATGAGGCTGCTATTCGATGGATTGATGTGTAGTTCGGGTAAAAGAATTGCGATGTTGAAAGGCCGAGAACATGAGCGAGGTAATCATTGATCACTCCGCCATGACACGTCACTACGACAGTGTCGCCTCGGTGATTATCGATAATGGTTTCAATAGATTCCAAGACACGAGCGTGGAACTCTTCTGGTATTTCGTCTGAACTGAATCCGCCCTGTGCAATCTCTAGCCAACGGGGGTCGTTAGCTGCTTTCAGTTCTTCAACAGGAATGTATTCATTGGAGTGTTGATCCCACTCGGCAATACCTGGCACCAATGTTGGGGTAAGACCCGTTGCAGAACTTAAAGGTTCAGCGGTTTGTACTGCTCTTTTCAGTGGGCTGGAATAAATAGCGTCGATGTGTTCCGTCATCATGTACTTGGCAAACAGTGCAGCCTGGGCATGGCCGTCTGCAGAGAGCTCTGGGTCAGCGGGACCAGAAGTGTTTTCCTTCCGAACAGGAAGACCATGACGCACAAGAATTAGTTCCACAACTATGAAAGGATAGGGAAGTGTCTGGCGAGCAGCATCATCCGCAGAGCGTTTCGTCTTTGTTTTCCGTTGAAACGGGGCCAGAGACTCAACCTCTGGTCGTTCTGATTCATGGTTCTCTCGATAGAAGCGGGGGAATGGCCCTTTTGGCCCGGCACGTACAGCATTCACATCGCGTGCTGAGATACGACAGGCGCGGTTATGGGAAGTCTTGGCCTCATGAAGGGCCCTTTGACGTTGAAGACCAGGTGAAAGATCTCGTAGGTCTCATTGGGAACAGATCGGTTGTGTTGCTTGGTCATAGTTACGGCGGCAACGTTGCATTAGCCGCAGCTGAAATTCTGAAAGATCAAGTGCGTGGTGTCAGTACGTACGAGACTCCACTGTCGTGGATGACGTGGTGGCCTGGCACCACTGCGGGCGCCATGGCTGTTTCATCCACAGCATCAGAAGCTGCAGAAAAATTCATGGTTCGCCTCATCGGACAGTCGAGATGGAACTCGCTTCCTGATCGCACGAGACAAGAGCGCCGTCAGGAAGGAGTCGCACTGATCGGTGAACTAACAGCTCTAAGGCTGCATGAACCTTGGCGAGCAGAAGCGGTGACATGTCGCGTGCTAAGTGGATTCGGCTCAGAAGGACTTGCGCATCATGCAGATGGTGCCCGATGGATAGCTGACCACATTGCAAACGCACGATTGGTGGAACTTCATGGAGCTGCTCATGGAGCACCACTGAGCCATCCTGAAATGATGGTGGATCTGTTGATTCGTCCTCACTTAGAAGGCTGAGGAATCTTTACCGTGATGTCTTTTCCAAAGAAGGTGCATGTTGTAGTGAGAGACGAGGCTGAAGTTGTTGTGTTCTTAACAGCATTTGCACAGTCAGTGAGTTGTGCACGTTGGGAGTAGCCGGCAAGGGCAATGGCTACGAAGATGACGAGCGATATGACTCTTCCGATAATTGATGAGACAACTTTCATCATGATTAAGCCGATAACTATGGCGGCACCAGATACCCCCAAAGCCAGAGTTTTAATGGTTTCTATGTCTGTGGTAGCCCAAATCGCGTTCATAGCAACACCATAGATGCCCTATAGCCCGTAGCGTAGGCATTATGTCTGCAGAGCAATTTACGGTCGCCATTTTGATCGGAGGAGACAGTTCTCGCATGGGGGTCGACAAAGCAACCTTCGAAATAGATGGTGTCTCTATGGCAAACCGTGTGTCTCAGGCAGCTCATGATGCTGGCGCGTCCCAAGTTCTCATAGTGGGCGGAACAGCTAGCCAGGCAAAAACAATTACAGGACAGTGGAAAAAGGATTCATATCCGGGTGAAGGTCCGCTGGGCGGAGTCATCACTTCACTTAAACATGCTGAGAACGATTCTGTTGTAGTGCTGTCGTGCGACATGCCCTTTATCACGAGTGCTGTAATTCAAAGTCTGGTGCAAGGTCTTGCAGATGCCCAAGCAACTGTTGGCCGCACAGATCGACTGAATTGGTTGTGTGCTGCGTGGTCAAAACACGAGTGCTCGTCAACTCTGCTTAATGTGTGGAAGCGCAACGAACGAGCAGTACATCGTGCTGCTGTTCTGCTCGATGTAGCAGAAGTTCCAGTGCCTGCAATGGCTGTACGAAACATCAATTCTCACGCAGACCTCAACCCAACAGACGACACAACTATCATCTAGCTATGTCCATTTCAGAAATTTCCATCAAAGATCTAGCCGCACATCCTCGCCCGATCGTGATTGATGTTCGAGAGATTGACGAATACGTCAATGGTCACGTGCCCGGGGCTATAAATATTCCCTTATCAGAAGTTGTGGGGCGAGAGGGTGAGTTCGCGCTAGGAACAACCGTGTACGTGATTTGTCAGGCTGGAGGTCGCAGCATGAGGGCGTGTGAGCATCTAGCTGCACTTCCAGAGTTAGACACAACCACATTCATCAACGTCGCCGGCGGAACGGGCACATGGATCCTCGAAGGGCACGAGGTGGTCGTCGGTGACAAACCGAACTGACATTTCTTTCGAGTGGATAGACACCAATTCACAATTAGTTGAATTCGCTGACTATGCATCACAACAAGATGTGTATTACCTCGATACAGAATTCCATCGCGAAAAAACGTATTTTCCCCAGTTGGCGTTGATTCAAATAGCGACGGGCACACGCTTGGCGGTCATTGATCCGGTGTCATGTGATGCCACACTGTTGCGTCCATTGATGGATGGTCCCAGCCTGTGCGTGCTGCACGCCGCACAACAAGATCTTGATGTTCTGTCTCAGAGCGTTGGTTTTATTCCGAGTCGCATTCTTGACACGCAACTATGTGCGAGCTTTATTGGATACACACAACCGTCTTTGGCTTCATTGTTGCAGGGCCTGTTGAAGATTGTGGTTCCGAAAGGTGATCGTCTCACTGATTGGCTTCGTAGGCCTCTAACGTCTGATCAGTTGCGATATGCGGCCTCTGACGTTGCGTACCTTGCAGAATTATCGAACATTATTTGCACGGATCTTACGAATAGAGGTCGAATGGAATGGGCAGCAGAAGCGTGCGAAGAACTTCGCACACGTCCCACTGGTCCTAACGCCCCGCGTGATGCGTGGTTGCGAGTAAAAGACGTTCGTACCCTGAAAGGCAAGTCACGTTTTGTTGCACGTGCAGTTGCTGAATGGCGCGAAGAGAGAGCCATGGATCTCGATTTGCCTCCGCGACATGTCCTGTCTGATATTGCAGTTCTCGGGGTCGCTCAGCGTGCACCACGGACCGCAGATGATTTGTTGCAGAGCAGGGGTGTAGATAATCGACATGCAAATGGAGCTCAAGGGAAGGCACTTCTTGATGCAATCCAGGCCGGAGTGCACGACGCAGTTGATGGAGATCTTCATTTCCCCTCTAGCGAGGGCGACGATCTTGAAAAATCTTTACGGCCCGCAGTCACTCTCGTTTCTGCTTGGATAACCGAACTGGCAAAGCAAAGCGATCTTGACGCTGGGTTGCTCGCAACTCGCAAAGACATCGTGGATCTTCTCAGCGGCGCAACAGATGCTCGTCTTCGCCAGGGTTGGCGTAAGGAAATCGTAGGTGGCGATATTGAGGACCTGGTTGCCGGACGCAAAGCTCTGACTTTTACGGGAAGCGCTGGTTCTGGTCTCAAATTGGTCGATATCGAGTCGTCCTGAGGCAAAAGTCATCATTTTGTCTCACCGCCCTGTACACTCGTTTCGGTTGTCCAGTAGGCATTTATGCCAATGAAATGTTCGGAGACCGACCGTGAAAAAAGGTCGACATCGCCGGTTTGAAGAAGCGCGGAAATTGAAGCAAGCAGGCCCCAGTGCTGCAGACCTAGGTCTTGGTGACTCACCACGGGTGAATTCATCCGATGACGATGAGTATGCAGCAATTGCCGAGCGCTACGGGGTGCGCTTCGACGAAGACGACGACGAATCCGAAGACGACATCGATTAATCCGTCTCAACGGTCAGAAAACGAAATACCCCCATGACAAACTCTTTACGCAATGTCGCCCTAGTGGCGCACGTCGATCACGGCAAAACCACTCTTGTTGACACTCTGTTGAGGTCAACAGGCGCTTTTGCCTCCCATGCAGCGGTTATTGACCGCGTGATGGACTCTGATGATCAGGAACGCGAGCGCGGAATCACCATTTTGGCTAAAGCTGCTCGTATCAATTACGGAACCACATTGATCAACATCGTTGACACGCCGGGTCACGCTGACTTTGGTGGGGAAGTGGAACGAGCACTGGCTCTTGTAGACGGAATCGTGCTTCTTGTGGACGCTGCAGAAGGTCCGTTGCCTCAGACCCGTTATGTGCTTTCCAAAGCCCTCGGTCTTGGCTTGCCAGTTATTTTGGTCATCAATAAAGTCGATCGTGGCGATGCTCGCCCTGAAGAAGTACTTGTGGAAGTAGAACAATTGTTCCTCGACCTTGCGAGTTCTGACGACCAACTGTCATTCCCTGTTATCTCTGCCGTTGCTCGTGAAGGTCGCGCCATGATGGGAATTGGTATGCCGGCTCCTGATGCTGATCTGACATGCCTTCTTGACACGATTTTGTCCACCGTTCCTGCTCCAACTGGAGACCCAGAAGCCCCACTTGCAGCACTGGTAACAAACCTTGATGCATCTGAATACTTGGGACGTCTCGCAATCGGACGCGTTCACAGCGGAGTGATGAAAAAGGGCGAAACCGTTGCTCTATGGGGTAAAGACACAGACGGCAATCCACTGAAGCGTCGTATCGCTCAGCTCAGCGTGTTTGACGGAATCGGACGAACAGAAGTTGAATCAATTTCTGCAGGGGACTTGTTTGTATTGGCGGGTATTCCAGAAGTTGAAGTGGGAGACACCATTTCAGCGCTCACGGTCACCACGCCTTTGCCACGTCTCGAAGTTGATGAACCAGTAATTCGCATGGCTTTTGGTGTTAACACGTCTCCATATGCAGGACGTGAAGGAAAGTTTGTAACCAGCCGCCATTTGCGCGATCGTTTGCAAAAAGAAATTCTCGGAAATGTTTCCATCAAAATCGCTGACACTGATTCACCAGATGTCACCAGTGTCGCTGGTCGAGGCGAATTACAGCTTGCTGTTCTTATCGAAAACATGCGACGTGAAGGTTTCGAACTTCAGGTTGGACGACCTGAAGTAATTACTAAGGAAATCAATGGCAAGCGTCATGAGCCTCTTGAAGCTGGCACATGCGATGTTCCCGACGAACACGTCGGAACCATTACCCAAGGACTTGCGCCACGTAAAGGACGCGTTACAGATCTTCGGCCAGGAGATCCTGGTCGCACAATCGTTTCGTTTGAAGCGCCATCGCGTGGTCTGATCGGTTTCCGATCAATGTTGATGAGCAGTACCCGCGGAACAGCTTTGTTGCATCAGACGCATGCCGGCTGGACTCCCTGGGTTGGCGAACTTCCGCACCGCTTGGGTGGAGCCATGATTGCTGACCGTATTGGTTCAACAACCGGTTATGCATTGGACAATCTTCAATTGCGCGGAGAGCTATTCGTAGCACCCGGAGTTGAGGTGTATGAAGGAATGGTCATCGGCGAAGCTGCACGTGGCGAAGAGATGGTCGTTAACGCAGTACGAGCCAAAGAAAAGACCAACATTCGTACACACAGTCATGATGATGGTCCGAAATTGGCAGCACCTGTTGATCACACTCTCGAAACCGCCATTGAATGGATCGGCGACGATGAACTTGTAGAAGTGACTCCTAAGAGCATTCGCATTCGTAAGCGCGGCCTCAGCATCGAAGAGCGCCGCAAGACATCGAAAAAGGGCTAACTAGCCCGTAGCTCTAGTCCTTCTTGCGAAGGGCTGGATGAGGCAGTGGCACACCCACTGGCGCCGACAACATCTTGACCAAAATTGCGTGAGCGTTTTTGCCCATGATCTCTGTTAACTCATCTGTGAAGAACGTGTAAGTGGGGTCTTTACCGACAAATGCGTCAGATGATTCAGTGCACCACCAATGAAAGTCGTCTCCGCCTTCACCCCAGTCGCGTCGTTTCCATTCACGAATGGTTGAGACAACATAGCCACCATCCTCAATGTGTTCTTCTAGTCGGATGGGAACTTGCCAACAGACATCAGGTTTCCAGTCCATATGGCGTTCTCCGGCTTCAACAGCCGCGATATGAAAGGCACAGCCAGTTCCGCCCTCAAAGCCGGGAGGGTTATGGAATATGCAAGCGCCGTTAACAACGCGCGTCTTCTTTTCGCCATCTTTGTCTGTAGAGAACCAGCCCTTATCCTTGGCCTTGTCTTTGTTCTTCCAGTGACGACCTTTGAGTCTCTTTACGTACTTCGTGACGTTCTTAAAGTCTTTCTCATCAAGAAAGTGAGCGCCGAAAGAGCAGCAGCCCTGCATTAATTCAGTGGATGAATCGTCAAGTACTCCCTGACATCCTTGGCCGTAGATGCATTTGTAACTAGAGCGTAAAAAGGTTGCATCAAGCATCCAAGTACGCATCTCGTCGGGATCTTCAAAACTGATCCATTCGTGGGGTTGGTCTTCTCTAAGCACAACGCAACGCTACGCCATAGAGACCCTCACCACACGAACCGTCAACGCTGTGGCAAAATATTCACCTATTCGTCATCTGAGAAGGGTGTCACGGTGAGTGATATTGAGAGCATAATTTCCGACCTTGAGCAAGCGAGCGAAGCATTAAACGATGCAGCGATGGCGTTGATATCGGAAGCGATTCGCCAAGGTGGCAAGGAACGCCCACCTTTAGAAAAAAAGATTTCGCAAGCAAGGCGTTCTGTTGATAAGGCAATCCATCTGCTGCGGTTCAACTAGAACTGATTAATCGCATCTATTAGTCCACGCAAGTCAGCAAAACCTTTTGCAGAATAACTGAGAGCTACGCGTGGCAGATGTACGAGATCATTGTCTGCAATTTCCTCTGGAGTGGCAGTTGTCTGAACAAGTTCTGAGTCGCCTGACAAATGCGAAAACTTTGTCACTATGTCCTTAAACGCAGCATCCGGAATGGTCCTCTTCATTCGGATGTACAAGATGTCGTTGACGAATCTGATGGAATCGTAGTTGTGGTAAAAGTTCGTAATCTCGTTGACGGCATCTTCGATGTTGTCTGTGATCATGTACAAGGACGTATCGTTCGGGGAAATAAGCCCGTGATCTAAGAGAAGTGGTTCCATTGCATTCATAAGGGGCGTCCAGAATGGATGCCCGGGCACTTCGAGAAAGACAATTGGCACCGGTACTGATTTGGCGGTCTGAGCAAGCGTCAAGAGCTCAAAGGTCTCATCTAGAGTTCCGAAGCCACCTGGCATGCACAGGAAAGCATGAGATTCTTTGACAAGCATCAGTTTGCGTGTGAAGAAGTAGCGCATGCTGACGTATTTGTCATCGCCAGCAATAATTGAATTCGCGCCAGTTTCAAAAGGCAAACGAATGGAAACACCAATTGAGTTTTCTCGACCTGCTCCGACCATCCCAGCTTCCATAATTCCCGGACCAGCGCCGGTGACAACCATAAAATCATGAGCAGCAAGTGCCTTTGCTGTCGCTGATGTTAAAGAATAAATCGGGCTATCGGGAGTGGTTCGAGCGGAACCAAAGATCGATACCTTTCGGACATTGCGAAAAGGAGCAAACATCGTGAATGCTCTGCTCATCTCTTCGATGGCAGAACTAGCGATTTTTATGTCAAGAGACGACGACACGCCGTTCACAAGTTCCGTAGCTGTTGCTATGAGACGGTTGAGTTGACGAATATCGGCAGGCGAACGAGATGACTGTTCGAAGCTCTCTGCCAGGCTTGCGATGGCCTTTTTCGTATTAGGAGTCTGTGTCACTTGTTATTGCAATCCGATGGCCTTGTTATCGAGCACCTCAATCAATTCTTCAAAGCTCTTTATGAAGGATGCGACACCTTCAGCTTCTAACTGGGACGCAACTTCGTCGACGTCAATGGCGTTCATAGCCAATTCAGCCCATTGTCGTTTACTGATTCCCAAATTGGAGTCGATGGTGCGGTTTACTGTTCCGTGATCAGCGAATGCTTCCAAAGTCGCATCAGGGAGTGTGTTAACAGTATTTGGGCCAATCAAACTGTCGACGTACAAGGTGTCTGGATACGTGGGATTCTTGGTGGAGGTTGATGCCCACAAAGGACGTTGGACCATCGCGCCGGCTTTTTGCAAAGCTTCCCATCGTGGACCGCTAAATGTTTTTTGAAACGCGGCGTAT
>CAETWZ010000009.1_pt1 | contig 18020 bp, 19 predicted proteins | sample 7263761 | NCBI WGS metagenome assembly CAETWZ01 (sample SAMEA6814159, study PRJEB35770) | uncultured Acidimicrobiaceae bacterium | biome: Freshwater; feature: Freshwater reservoir; material: water | place: Czech Republic | collected 2017-06-27 | depth 30m m | reverse complement strand
TCGCCACCTGAGTGACTTTCCCCGTCGGCGGAGGGCAAGCCCTCTCTTTCCAGCGTTCGGCGTCTACCTGGTCCCTGTGCCTGAGAGATTCCGGGGTGGTTGCTCCTTCGGCGGCGAACCGTTGCCGGCACGCACTCTCCCAAGTAGACGTTTTCTTACACCGTAGTCGGCGGGGAAGGGGCAAAGGTCATTCTGTAGTGGCATAAGAGCCACTGGAGCCTTTGAGTGAGCCGACTTGCTGAACTGCTCTGTCGAGGTCAGCAAGGAACTCTTCGATGAGAGGCTCATGAATCGCGTTCACAGTTAAATGAATGCTGGCTGGAGGAGTTTGTTTGTCTAGGTACCAACCAGCTGATATCAGATGATCTGCGATGGCAAATACGTCATGACGATTTGGGTCTTGTGTGCCGAACGAAATCAGTGTCGAATCGGGGAGGGCCCGCACCACAAGATCGGGATGAGCGTTCAGATGCTCATAGATGCGCATGGTTGATTGACGTGCGCTTTGTGTGACGCGTTCGTATCCGTTGTCGCCTAAGTAATGCATTACAGCCCATGATGAAGCGATAGGACCGCCCGATTTAGTGCCAAGAATTCCAGACGAGCCATACATGCCGCCGAGCCAGTTATCAGTAATAAATGTCTGATCACTACGCAATGTTTTATTGCGATGAAGAAGTACTCCAGAACCTTTCGATGTGTATCCGTACTTGTGTAGATCGACAGAAATAGATGTCACTCCGTCGCATCGAAAATCCCACGGGGCTATTGGTTCGCCAAGTCGTTCAAGATACGTGAGGGTCACGCCACCCATACAAGCGTCGACATGACAATTGATGTTTCTGTCTGCAGCGATCTTGGCGATTGAAGCGATGGGATCGATAACGCCTTGCGGATACTGGGGGGCAGATCCGACGATCAGCACTGTTTCATCGTCGCACGCGTTTCGCATTGCTTCGACATCAGCTTTCCAATCTGCACCAACTGGAACACGACGGCTCTCGACATCGAAATAGTCTGCACCCTTTTCAAATGCAGCATGCGCAGACGAGGGGAGAACCATGTTCATTCGTGTCAGGTTTCGGCCCTCTCGTTCTGCGCGCTTACGAGCGGCCCGCACTGCAAGGACAAGGCTCTCGGTGCCACCAGACGTCATAAAGCCTGCTGTGATGTCATCACCATGAGTCCAACTGGTCACGACATCGACAACCTCTTGCTGCATGTCGCGAAGCGACGGGAATGCTGAAGTGTTCAGGGCGTTCTCACCAGAGAACCGACGGTAAGACTCCTCAGCCAAAGCCAGGACGTCGGGCCCCGCGCTATAGGCCAGTGTGAAACAGCGACCGTCTCGCCAGCGCACATCCTTAGTACGGAGAGATTCAAGATGATCAAGGATGTTTGGCGCAGTTTGTCCCGGACCAAGGTTCGCAATAGGCATAACTGAACTGTAGGCGTTATAAGCCTTTGTCAGCGGGGACAAGGGTTTCGTCAGACTCCAGTTCCGAATGAGAACATAAATTACATAACGGAGATTATGGGCGTATTGCGGGGGTTAACGAAGCGGAGGCGATTGGCTCGGCGGCATCCATCAGCCAGCCCAGCATCTCTTGAAGGGTTTCTTTGGTCTGGCGTGGACTGGCTAAATCAGTACGTACATCTTGTAACGCACAATGCAAGACGTATATCTGATCCTTCAGCTTGTCGAGTTCGTCACGTGTCATCACCAGTTCGTTCTCAGACAATGCAAGTTCCGTTGCGCGTTGACGTGACACCCAATCCCATTGACGACACCGTTGGCTACAGAATTCCTTTGGTCGACCAGGCCCGCTGTTGACCACCAGAACATGCCGGCACCAGCGGCACCTGCCGTCTCTTCCCTCTTGTCCGTCAGAGTCCGTAGATATCGTCATGACGAAATCATATGACAGGTAGTCTGCATCTCGTGTCATTACCTCTCGCACCAGAACGATTTTTTGCCAGCGACAATTTCAGCGGCGCTCATCCTCGGTATCTCGCAGCGATTGAACGAGCCAACGCTGGACATGTGATGGCCTATGGCGGCGATGCAATCACAAAGAGTGCTGTATCAATGTTTCAAGAACTGTGTCAGGCCGATGTCGATGTCCTTTTCACATTTAACGGCACTGGCTCAAACATTGTTGCCTTAGGAAGTCTGTTGCGCTCTGCGGAATCTGTCATCTGTAGTGAGTGGGCGCATATCAATGTTGATGAGACAGGTGCACCGGAACACATTCTCGGTATCAAATTGCACGATGTCATCTCCCCTGACGCAAAAGTAAAACCCGAACATATTGTTGCGGCGTCTTCTGCGCTAGGAAATGTTCATCATGTCCAGCCCGGAGTTGTTTCAATAACCCAAGCCACCGAACTTGGCACGGTCTACTCCATCGATGAAATTCGTGTGATATGTGACACTGCACACTCGTTTGGCATGAGAGTTCATCTTGATGGTGCTCGAATCTCCAACGCAACTGCTGCGCTAGGCGGAGACGCAAAAACATTTCGCGCAATGACTTTTGATGCTGGGGTTGATGCTGTGTCTTTCGGTGGAACCAAAAATGCAATGTTTGGCGCTGAAGCTGTCTTGTTGCGACGAGGAGTTGCTTCTGATCGGTCAGGCTTTATTCGAAAACAAAATACGCAACTGCCTTCGAAAATGAGATACATGGCAGCGCAGTTTGTTGAAGCTCTCACAGACGACTTGTGGTTAGAAACGGCTCGACATGCAAACCAGATGGCTAGTCGGCTGTACAAAGCATTAGAAGATCTCACGAGCCTCAAAATGACACCACCGGCAGTCAACAGCCTCTACCCCATTCTTCCCCCAGATGTGAAGGAGCAACTACAGGCTTGGAACTTCTTTTGGGATTGGGATCTCTCTCGTTCCCAGGTGCGCTGGATGACCTCGTGGGACACCTCCCCCGCTGACGTAGATGCCTTTGCTGCAGGGGTTCGGGCCGCTCTTTTAGGGCGATAGGCCCACCTAGGGTCAAAATTGACTGTCGGGTCAATTCGGCTAAGGTGGTGACACGCGCGGCGAAGTTGGGGGCAACGATGTCAATAGGGGAACTGTTTTCTTTTCGGGAATGGAACGACACGGCATGGTCTGCTGACGCAGAGTGCAAAGGTCTATCTACCATCTTTTTCCCTCCTGCTGCTGAACGACCACAAGCGCGCGAGCGCCGAGAAGCACAAGCGCGTGATGTGTGTCAAGCGTGTGCCGTGATGACAACCTGCCGAGAATTTGCTCGCAGTAATCGCGAATACGGATTCTGGGGTGGCGAATCTGAAGAAGAACGCCATGCAGCCGGATTCAGACTGATCGCTCCCATCGGCGTTCGCTCTCGCAACATTTCCTAGTGCCCTAGTTCTTTTGAAGAGCTACTGACGTCCAGCCGTCGAGTTCATCTCTTCCTACTTCTGTGAAATCGCCGTACGACAGTAGAACCTTTTCCACTTGTTCGGTTCGCATTCCGCTCAAGATAACTATTCCTAGCTTGACGGTGCATCGAGCTATAACTCGTGACTCCGAGATAAGCACCGGCGCAAGAATATTTGCAAAGACCACATCGAAATCAAAAGATGCGAATTGTTCTTGCCATTTCACTTCTGTTTGATTGATGTCACAATTTGCTTTGACCACATGTCGAGCATTGTCAGCGATATCAAAGACGTATGAATCGCATTGAAGAATTTTACTGACAGCGATAGCAAGAACACCGGAACCACAACCCAGATCAAAAATCCTCTGTTGTGTAGAACAAAACTGCAGGCCAAGACGAAGAGCCAACACGGTTGTGGGGTGATTGCCTAAACCGAATGTGTCACCTGGTTCAATAAACACAACATGGCGTGCTTGAGGGGGCGCTACCCATGAAGGACACAAAGCAACTTCGTCAGTGACCCAAGTTGGCTCGGCGTGTTCTCGCCAGGTCTCGGCAATTGCTTTATCGACGTACACAATCGATATGAGGACATTTGGAAAATGTTCACTCACTCGCGCCCTTACGCCGGAGCTGTCGTCGCCCATACTTGTGCGCAACACAGTCTGCTGAGACGACCCTGGTCGTTCTTCAATTGCTACGACTCCCAAATTCCACAGAAGATCTGACAACAATTCTGCTTCGGAAACGTCAACTCGGAAATCGAGCATTGTCCAGGCATCGGTGGAACTCTCGCTACTCAATGAGGCGTAACTGCTCTCTGAATCTTTGGCCCTTGTGTACATACGCTGACACTGCTAATTCAATATCGGCCATACGAGCTCTGCCCTCTTTAATTGTGGCAGGAGCACCGACCGCCAGTGCACCTGCCGGAACGTCTGTGTCATTCAGCACAACCGAGTTGGCAGCGACAATTGCACCGCTGCCCACGACAGCGCGATGAAGCACGATTGCTCCGGACGACACCTGGGCAAAATCCTTGATGATGCAACCTTCGAGGTGAGCCAAATGGCCGACAACGCAGTCATTGCCAACCGTGGTGTGGCTCATAGGAGTCGTATGCACGACGGTTCCGTCTTGGATGCTCGTGCGTTCTCCAATGACGATGGCCCCGTCATCACCGCGCAACACCGCACATGCCCAAATGGAACTCTGTGCTCCGATAGTGACCGAACCGATGATTACGGCATCTGGGTGGACATAAGCAGAGGGGTGAATTGAAGGAACTTGATCACCAAGTGCATAGATGGGCATATGCCACGGTAGCAACTAGATCCGACCTCTCTGATGGTCGTGGCTATTTCCGAGATACCGTAGATGCCTATGTCACGTCGTATCGAGATCGAACTCACCAGCAAGCGCCCAGATGGCACATGGACATGGCGCGCTGCCGGCGCACGTGAACCACGTGGCGAAGTTCTCGACTCTGTCGTCCCTGCCGGAAGCAACGTCAAAGATGTCATGCGCGCTGATGTCGAAACAGATCTTGATGGCAGTCGCGTTCTATCGATTACTCCTCCAAAAGCAAAAAATGTGCGCACAGGATTGCTTGAAATTCTTCCATCTACTAAATCTTTTGAACCCGTTACTCAGCAACTTGCAAAGAAGGGTTCGCGTGGAGGCGAAGACCGTAAGGGTCCACGTCGTGAGCGTAAAGACGGAGACAAACCTCGTGGCGAGCGTAAAGATGGCGACCGCGCACGCGGAGATCGCAAAGAAGGAGCTGAGGGTAAATCTGATCGGCCACGTCGACAGTTCTTTGATGCTCCCCCAGAATTGCCACAGCGTCCGAAAGCAAAACGCATTCGTCCTCTTCGCGTCAATATTGATGCGGTTCTTGCAGAACTTCCACAAGCACATCGCACAATTGCTGAAACCGTTCTTAATGGCGGAGTCCCTGCAGTCCGTGCAGCTATCGAAGAACAAAATCGCCTCGCAGTAGCTGCTGGACAAGAGAAAGTTCCATCCGAGGGTCTTTTGCAGATCGCCGAACAACTTCTCCCCCGCTTGCGTGTAGCTGAATGGCGCGATAAAGCGCTTTCTGCCGAGAAGATTATTCACGACATCGATCTTCGAGATCTTCGATCAATCGTCGTTACAGCTGACCAGCTTGTCGCTATCGATGAGGACACTCGAGCACTTGTCGCAAAAATGAAACAAGGACTTGTTATTCGTCAAGAGACTGAGACCAAGAATTGGCTTGATGATGTAGCTGCAGCAACAACTGTGGGTCGTGTCGTGCGCGCGCTTCGCCTTTCATCGCAACCACCGAAAGCCGGAGTCCCATTCCCTGCTCCTCTTGCAGCACAAGTTGTAACAGCAACAGTCGCCGGCCTAACGATTGATGCACCATCTGAACGATGGATAGCGCTGTTAGAAGCAGCAGCTTTTTCTCCAGTTCATGCAAAGGTTCTCCCAGCTGCAGTGCCGACTGTTGTTTCTGAAGACCTTGTTAAGACCGTCACACGCCTCGGACCTCTCATGCCACAGATTGCAGCCCTGTTCGGAATTGCTGTTGATCCGAAGGCCCGTCCACCACGTCCATTGCAGATGCCTCGAAACGATAAGGCACCGCATAAGCGCGCGGGAGATCTCAATAAGTCAGCCGACAACAAGCAGACCTCAGACAAACCACGCCGCGGACCTAAGCCTGTTGATTCACAATCAGACGCTCCTGCAGTAGAAGCACCTGCCACACTGATCGAGACGCCTATCAGCGCTCCAGAGGCTCCTGAAGCAGTAGCAGTAGTAGTTCCTGAAGCAGTGGCTGAAGACACTGCTGTCGACGTGGCACCTGAACAAGAGACTGCCGCCGAATAACTCTCAACTTCCAATTTGACAGCAAATCTCACTACGGTGGAGTCATGTCAAATTTGGTTACTTACGAGGTGCGCGGCAACGTTGCACTAATCACCCTCAATCGCGCAGACGCTCGCAATGCAGTCAACGACGAACTAGCTGCGGACATGGAGGCGTGCATTGACCGTCTCGAAGCAGACGACAGTGTGTGGGTCGGCGTTTTGACCGCGAATACTGAAGGTCACAAGTCCCCCGTATTTTGCGCCGGAGCAGACCTTAAGGCTCTCAGTGCCGGCGGACAAAGCCTGAGTACAGAACGCGGCGGATTCGCAGGTTTTGTATATCGCGAACGTGTCAAGCCGATCATCGCTGCTGTTGACGGACTCGCAACTGCAGGAGGTTGTGAAATCGTTCTTGCAGCTGACATGGTGATTGCCACATCTCGGTCATCGTTCGGTCTTGCAGAAGTAAAGCGCAACCTTATTGCTGGTGCAGGCGGCTTGTTTCGTCTCCCTCGCGCTATTGGACGAGCAGTTGCAATGGAAGTTATTTTGACCGGTGAACCACTGTCAGTAGATCGTGCATTCGCTCTTGGTCTTGTGAATCAGGTTGTTGCTCCCGGAGAAGAAATAGCTGCTGCTATGGCGCTTGCAGAAAAGATTGCCTTATCTGCACCGATGGCCGTTGCCGCTAGTCGTCGAGTCATTTTGGCATCTGCATATTCGACTGATCAGGAATTGATTGCGCTGACAAACAAGGAATTCGCTCCTATCTTGCGTTCTGAAGACACAAAAGAAGGGCTTACAGCCTTTATCGAAAAGCGCGCTCCACAATGGAAGGGTCGCTAGACCTTTTTTCCCACGACAATGGTTTGAGCCACCAAACCATGTCGTTCAAATAGATTCTTCGTCGCACGGTCCCCTGGCAGTGCGTGTGACTGCACCCACGTTGCATTTCGTTCACTCAGTTCGCGCAAACATTCAAGGACCAGAGCATCGCCTATTCCTATGTTGCGACATTCTGAGTCAACGAACACATAATCAATAGTCCATTGATTACCTTCGTCGAAAGAAGCACCGAGAGACCCCATAACGCTTTCGCCAATGCCGGCGACGAGACGTAGTTCAGAATTCAATGGCATGCCACTACTGCGACTACTTCCTCGGTACTGCTCGGCTTCTGAAGATGCAGACTCTTTATGACGACTGATGGTTGTGTCGTCTGTCTGAACAGCAGTACGTACGAAGATCAATGACCTACTCAACTGGTCGATCCTTGTCTGGTTTCGCGTTTCCGTCCAAAATCTTCTTTACTTCACGTGCTGCTTGATCGACAGCGAATTTGCCCATCATGCGCGCTCCTGGCGCTTGTTTGCGCAGGGCTGACACGATGGCTGAAGTCCGACGCTCAAATTCTTTTGAGAGCGCAGAAAGGTTCACGAAATTATTTCACAAAGACTGGACACGCGTCGTCACCGATTGGGCACATCGGGGCGTTCTTGCGTACAAGCAGGAAACAGCTATTGCAGAGAAGTTCGTCAGCACGTTTTGGCTGCAATTCGTCATCACCTGTTGAACGTTCGTCACTCTCAGGCACTTCATCTTCTTCAGCAGGAAGATCTTCGCTAGCCAAACGATCTTTCAGAATCTTGGACAGATCTTCTTCTACATCGTCCGGCGCAACCATGTCGTCATCGTCGTCTTCGTCGTCTCCGGCTTTTCGAACGATTGTTGCACCCATCGATTCATCGTCGTCTTCATCATCTTCGAGCAAAGCATCGTCGTCGTCTTCAGATAGTGGCTCTTCTAGTTCGAGGCCATCAAGGTCGTCAATGTCTTCCCCATCGAGGTCAATTTCGATCTCGCTATCAATCGGTTCAATCTTCTTCTTAGCCACTAGGTGCTCCTAAATTCGTGCAAGGACTCGCGGCGGGATACTAGGCACAAAACATGGTGAAAGCACGAATGCTATAAAAACGCTGACAAATCGTGACGATTGTCACTCAGTCCTTACGAGTCTTTGTTGGACCGTTTGGACTCAGCTCGTCTTTCAGACTCGAGCCGCTCGAGCTCTGGTGCTTCTGTTGTCATATGGGCCATCGAGGCTGCAACAGCATGATGGCCAGCCTTCTCAGCTATCTGCTTATGCATCTCCAGAGCCACCCTGCGGTACGAAGGATGGCCTTGTGGACCAGAACGTAGTTCCAGCATGTGCATCGCCTCACGGGCGTTGAACTGCATCACGTAGCGAATGCGATACGCCATCGAAACCGCGTAACTGGCTTGATACGGATAATCAGCTGCCAAGGCGTCATAGAGCGACGATGATCGAGCCATCACTTCATCGAAAAGTTCTGCTCCCCCGGCTGCATCGACAAGGTCTGGACGCGCATAACCGTGATACGGAGTCAGAGGTTGCCACTCGATGGTCAAGAGGCGGTGCCTTTGGAGATCACGGAAAGCGCCGTAATCGGAGAGAACATCAAAACGATAATCGATACTTTCGAAGGCTCGACCTGGACGATGACGACGATTGTCTCTGTTGCCGATGTAAGTGTTCAGAATATCGGTCTTGTCTTCGATGCTCATTGCCTCGACTTGCAAACGAATTTGAGATTCAGGCAGGTGTGAATATTGATAGCAAGCTGCAGCCACGAGTTTGTTTTCGCCATCGGGATCAAAGTCGACAAGAGTTACTTCATCTACGTCGGTCGCTATCGCGTCTCCCATGATGGAATCAACTAAGTCTGTCATCGCGGCAGTGTTCGTTGACAAATAATCCGACCACTTTCCACCACGTTCAGCAATATCAACGCGACGCAAGAATGACGGAATCACCTTGCGCAGCTCGACCAACATCATGTCTGCGTAGTAACGCGCTTCAGGAAGCGGGTGAGCTCGCATTCGTAGGAGAAGCTGTTCATACCCCTGACCACTTCCGTAAATTCCGACATTGGACAATGAGGATGCTGGTAATAAACCACGAACTGCGTCTAATGCTTTGGCGCGAGTCGCCTGGCGGTAGACAAAATCGCTGTCCTTGGGGCCTTTGGGAACGGTTGCGCGAACATGTTCGGTCACCAACTCAGCTAGCTGACTGTATGAGTCAAACATCCGGTCCATGTCGCCGACATATCGGGTCCCAAATTTGCCTTCCAAAATATCTGGATCTCTGTAATACCTGTATCGCCCGCCCAGACGGTCGTCGTATGCGATGTACCGAGTGCTTTGCTCTAGGTAACTCATGAGGCGACCCCATTCGAGGATCTTTGTCAAGATATTCGAAGCCTGTTCGCACGCAAGATGCACTCCGCCAAGTTGCGCAACAGAATCGTCGCCGTACTCCACGAAGACTTTTTCATACAAAGTCTCGGCTCGATCAACACCCACTGTGGCATCGACTGCTTGGTCGCCAGCAATTTCTAGATCATTGACGAATTCGTCAAGAAACAAACGACGCAGACTCCGAGGACTACGGCTGTACCGAGCAAACAGTGCTCCCTTTACTACTTCAGGCAAATTGACCAGAGCGAAAACGGGCAGATCAAGATTCGTAAAATAACGACGCAGGATGTCAGATTCTGCTTCTGTAAATTCCTCAGGAACGTAGACACTCACGGCTTATCAGCCTAGGAGTAGCACGGCACTGAATTAGGGATACCGCTACAACACATCTTTGTCTGTATGAGCCGCCAAAAATTCAGCGGCGACCGCCTTTTGGCGCTCAGGCGAGGTCCAAAAATCTATGGCTGTCATCGCCAAAATCTTGGCGCCGTCTACAACAGCTTGATCTGCCAAAGGTGTGCGCGCATACTCTGCGAACTGGACCGTATGAATTGATGTGCCGTGAGGAGCCGAGGCAATCATTGGATGTATCGATGGTACGAGGTGGCTGACATTTCCCATATCAGTACTTCCGACAACGCGGTGTCCCCCTCTGCGTGGGTCAGAGACACTTCGGCCAACGGCTGCAGCGTTCTGAACATACACAGCACTCATGGTGTCGTTTGTAATCATGTCCGCATAAGGCGATCCGATCCACGTGTGTTCAACTGTGCAACCACACGCAACTGCTCCGGCTTCTAGAGCAGCTAGTACGCGGGGCTTCAATGTTGCAAGAGATGTCACGTTGTCTGAACGTACATACCACTCCGTAGAGGCCTCTCGAGGAACGATGTTGGGCTTTTCTCCTGACTTGACAAAAATTCCGTGCACACGTTCTGTCGGACGAATGTGCTGGCGCAATGTGGCAACTCCCATGTAACCGAGAACAGCTGCGTCCAGCGCGTTACGACCCATGTGTGGCGATGCCGCAGCATGAGCCTCTTGACCTGTGTATTCGACAAGAAGTTGTTGGAGAGCTATTGCATCAATTGTGATTAAGTCAGCATCGGCTGGGTGAACCATCATCGCTAAGTCGACATCATCTAAACAACCGTGTTGAGCCATCAAAATCTTGCCTCCGCCACCTTCTTCAGCTGGAGTACCTAAGAAGCGGATTCTTCCGCCCGCACTACTAGCCACTGAAGCAAGTGCTGTCGCTGCTCCTAATCCGGCAGCAGCAATGATGTTGTGTCCACAGCCATGGCCAATGTCTGGCAAGGCGTCGTACTCACTCATGATGCATACCGTTGGTCCAAGACCTAGATCACCAGAAAAACCGGTCGCGCAGCCGTATGTGCCGACCTCAACAGGAAGTCCTAGTTCAGTGCTTGTTCTCGCCAGAAGTTCTGATGCAAAGAATTCCTCGTAGTTTTGTTCCGGGTGATCATGAATTTCATGACTAACAGCGAGGAGTCGCTCAGTGTGCAGATCGATAAATGCACATGCTGCGTTCTTTAGAGCTTGAATTGCGTTGGCATCCACTACACAACTCCGTGGTCAAGCACGATCTTGCCTAATTGAGCGCCACGTTCTAAACGATCAATGGCGATTAAGTATTCAGCTAGCGGATACACATTGTCCACTGCAATCGGCAGACCGCTATTAATGATGTGCAGAAGTTGATCGAACTCTTCATAACTGCCCATGGACGACCCAATGATTTCGTATTGTTTGAAAAAGAGTCGCGGAATATTGATCTCTGCGGATGTTCCTGAGGTGCCGCCACACACAACCATTCTCCCGCCCGGCGCTAATGAGCGAACCGATTTATCCCACGTCGCTGGGCCAACACTCTCAATCACAACGTCAGCTTGTACTGCCCATTTTGCATCAGCCGAATCAATAGCCTCATCAGCCCCCATTACTAGAGCCTGTTTTCGTTTTTGCTCATCTCTGCTCGTGACAATCGCACGAGCGCCCATGAAATGAGTTAGCGCTAGAGCTGCTGTCGAAACTCCAGAACCAATTCCAACTATCAGGACAGTTTCCCCCGCGCGCACACGAGCACGATTAAGCATGCGAAGAGCAGTGAGATACGCCAAAGGGAAAGCTGCACTTTCGTGCCATGTCCGACTCGAAGGACGAGGACGTACGTTTCGTTCAGGAGCTACTGCATATGTGGCGTGACCGCCATGACAATGCTCTCCCCAAATCATGAAGCCAGGTCCCATCGGAGAATTGTTGCCGTACCGCACTATGTCTTCAACTGGTGAAACCCCAGGATTTACAACTACTTCATCACCTACTTTTACAGTTGTGACACGAGAGCCAATTGCATCGACAATTCCTGCGACGTCACATCCGGGAATATGAGGTAACGGTGGTTTTGGCATGCCACGCGTCACCCATAGGTCCATGTGATTGAGAGCGCTGGCTACCACACGTATGCGCACTTGATCTTCTTGTGGCTCAGGAGTAGCTATGTCTCCCCATGTGTATGCACCAGGCGATTCGTTCAGTATCCAAGATTTCATCTCACCACCGTAGATGCCTAGACGAGCAGTCTCCAGTAATCGGGCTGAATTTCTATGACAATGCGGTTCCAGTGCTGAATTTTCACACGATCGACTATTAAGGAAGTCGACGAAGAGGATCGCACACACTCAAGTGATGTGACTCGTGACGTGGAGATCAGTGGGTGCGGGATATGTGTACCCGTGCGCGATTTGCGCAAGGCTAAAAGACGCTGCCGAGGAGACATCGTGGCGTGCAATTTCATTACTTCGAGAAAACCATCATTGGGGTGGGATCGCGGGGCGATATCTCTGCCCTTAACAAAGCCAGCATTTGTTACAAGCACCAAATCGCCTCTCAGCCAATTTCCTACCTGCACGAAAGACGCTGCTCTCATTTGAACTTGAGGTTTGTCGTCGATGAATAGGGCGATCTTCATCGAATCAATCATGACCTCAGTACACGCCGCCCCAACTAGTGGCACAGGCGGATCTCCGAGACTGTGTGACAGATCGCCACTTATGACAATCATTCTGTCTTGCGGTGAACTACGTGCAATGGCGATGTCGTTGGAAACAACCAGATCCTGCTCAGTACGGAACGTGGGACTACCCCAAGGTTGACCGCGAACGATCATTTGCCTGATGCTCCCGATGCCGCGGCAACCACACCGTGGTCGAGAGCTTTAGCTGCGTGTTCTGCCGTGTCACGCAAAGATGGATTAGAAGTAGTCGCAACAATTTGTCGAAGTAAATCAATTAGTTGACGCATAGATCGAACGAAATCCCCCGGAGTTAGATCAACATCAAGGATTTTCGACAGCGGTCGACCATTAGCCCACGCGGCAGTCTCAAATGCAAGTCCACCATTGGGTGCGCGATGCTGATGCATCCCGCGTTCGTGTTGGATGCTTTGTACTTGTTCACTGACGCGTTCTATCTTCTTAAAACGCTGTCGAACTTGTTCGTTCGGCCATCGAGGTGCTCCACCTGTATCCCCACCTCTCGGTTCGTACACCAACGTCGACAGCACAGCCACTAAATCATTGACAGACAGATTGTCAAGAAGTCCACGATTCATCACTTCAACAATTAGCAAATCTGATTCATGAAAGATGCCTGCGAGCATTTCGCCTTTTTCATTCAATTTCCAGTCACTGACGTAATTAAGTTCTTCCAACATATGAATGACATCCATAAAGCGAGATCCGACAGAACCGGCTCTGTTCCCGACTCGGTTTTCCATTTGTTCAATTTCATTACGCAGTCTCTTTATGCTCTTATGCGACAACGGAGAATCAATAACTCTCGGCCCGCGATCTTCTTCCATTGGTTTTCCCATAGTCTCGTCAATTCGGGCCTTGGTGAGACGAGTAGCTGATTCGCGAATGAATTCGGTTCGTGCAGGCTCAAATGGAACTGGTAAGTCTGTGTGACCTGCTTTGAGAGGAAGTGATCTCAGATCCTTGGCCATAACGTCGAGAATTTTCCTACTCGGAGTCACAACTGTTAAACGGATACCGGAACGCCGTGCTGCCGTACTGATGATTAAGCCCCGTCCTCGAATATTCGATGCATCAAACATCACAATGTCGCCAGGACGTAACGAGCGAAGAGAAATTTCAGCCTCAACAGAAGATGCTGTGGTTCCCGAACTATTCGCAGACTGATCCAAAGAATCTTTGTCAGCCATTGCTCGTTCAAGAAGCAATAATTCTCTCTTGCGACCTTCTAACGAGGCCTCTGAAGTTACAACGTCTTTGTCTGCTTGAAACTGAGCAAATGACAAATTCAAGATGTGATGCGCACCGTCAAGAGAATGATTTCTGACCATATTGACTGCCATATTGCACGTGGGTCGAAATGCTGACGACAAACGAAAGCTGCGACTGAGAGCTAGGCCCACGACTTGTTCAAAATCAACGAACGGATTCCACAGGGATATTGCATGGCCAATATCGTCCAATCCTCTTCTGCCCGCCCGCCCGGTGAGCTGAGTGAATTCCGAGGCACGCAACAACTGATGATGTTCGCCTGTGTACTTTGTTAGTTTTTCGATCACTACAGCGCGTGCAGGCATGTTGATACCGACGGCCAAGGTCTCGGTGGCAAACACCACTTTTACGAGCCCTTGAACGAAGCATTCTTCCACCGCTTCTTTGAACATTGGAATCATGCCGGCATGGTGGCAAGAGATCCCACTGGCTACATCATCGATAAAGTTGTGAAATTCCAACGCATCTTTGTCGTCCTGGGTGAGGTTCTCGCAATGTCGTTCAACAATCTCACGAATCAGCGATTCTTCTTCCAAAGTTGTTAGGACAATGCCAGCTTTCATGCACGAATGAACTGCATCCTCACACTGTGCCCGGCTAAAAATGAAAACTATCGCTGGAAGCATTGAGTTGTCTTCCAGAAGTTCCACAATCTCTGGACGTGTAGGCGAAGAGAAACGGCGAGGCTTTTTCCCACCGACATGACTAGATCTGCCACGTGTTTGAGAAGCATTAGACAACAATCGCTGCACATGTCGATTAGGTTCGCCCGAGATAACTGTTTCAAACATCTCACACTGTTTCGAAGCATTATCGAACAAAGCAAAATGATTGACAAGTTCAATCGGTCTAGTTGTCTCAACAACCACATCGGTTCTGCCTCGAACTGTTGATAGCCAGTCCCCCACTTCGTCAGCGTTTGACACCGTTGCCGATAAACACACCAACTGAACTTCGGGGTCTAGTTGAATGATTACTTCTTCCCACACAGGTCCTCGGTACGCATCTTGCAAGTAATGAACCTCGTCAAGAATCACAACGCCCAAATCGTCTAGCCGCGTTGATTGGGAATAAATCATGTTGCGGAGAACTTCTGTAGTCATAACTACAACGGGAGCTTCAGCATTTACAGCGTTGTCGCCTGTGACTAGGCCAACTTTGTGAGCTCCGTACAGATTCTGCAGATCTTGAAATTTTTGATTGGAGAGGGCCTTGATAGGAGTCGTATAAAACGCACGAAGCCCCAATGAACGAGCTCGAGCAATTGCGTATTCAGCAATCAGAGTCTTTCCAGAACCCGTAGGGGCTGCTACGAGAACCGATGCATCCGCGTCAATAGAGTCCATTGCCTTTATCTGAAATACATCAGGGGCGTATGTCAAAGATTCAAGGAAATTAGAACGCAGTTCAGACACAGTGTTATGCAGTCCTGCGTCGTGTCAGGAGCCATCCCACCAATACCGCTACTAAGTACAGGACAGAAAGCGGAATTGCCAGAGCCAACATGCTGATTGGATCACCTGATGGAGTTATGACAGCTGCGGCTACAAAGATGCCCATAATCGCATATCGCCATTGCTTAATAAGTGTCTTAGGCGTCACCACCGATACCAGTTGAAGAAACACCAGAAGAACCGGACTGAGGAAGCCAACGCCGAAAGCGAGCATCATCATCACGACTAGTGAAATGTATTTGGTCACTTGATACGCCTGTGTAACGTCATTTCCGGACCATGAAATTAGGAATTCCAAAGCCTTATCAAGAGTCCAGTAAGCCAGATAGCAACCAAAGCCGAACAAAATCACTGAAGACGCAATAAAAGGAACTGCATAGTTCTTTTCGCGCTTAGACAATGCAGGCACGATAAATCGCCAAATCTGCCAAAGAATTACAGGAAGTGCAAGAACGAGCCCGCCATAAAGGCAAACGCGCATTCGAGCTGTAAATCCGTCAAGTGGTCCCAGTGAAAAAAGTGATCCGTCGCATCCGAAATCCGGTCTCTGGATACACAGGTTTCTGTACGGCCTCGTGAGAACATCCTTCAATTGATCGTAGAAGGCCAACAGCAAAAGAGTCGATACACCAATTGCTAGAGCACTTCTCACAAGACGCATGCGTAGTTCTCGCAGATGATCCATCATTGACATGGCCTCAATCGGACTGTTCTGTGTGTTAGTCATTGGATTCTGCTGGCTTATCAACAGCCGATAAATCTTCAGAGAAATTTGGCTTGGGATAACTTGCCCGCTCGGGTCGCATTGGTGGCGAAGGTTCTGTATCTACCTGACCGAAACCGTGACGTATTTGGTCGGCTGTGCTCTTTAGCTCTGCAATAGGTTCGGAGAAAGTGTCTCTGAATTCCTTTTCGTATCCACTCGCGGCTCGACGCAGGTCCCCGTATATTTTTCCGCCCTTGCGGATGACGCCCGGGAGGCGTTCAGGCCCAAGGACAACCAAACCGGCGACCAAAAGAAACAGAATCTCGCTCCCGGACATATTGAACACCCACCAAGCATAGAAGCAGGCACCTAGTGTTACGGGGTGCAACAACGCATTGCTTCCCTTCGTTCTGAGCCGATTGCCTTTGCCCACCGAGGAGGAATGGCTCATGCCCCCGAAAACACCTTGGCAGCGTTTGTCCTCGCGCTCAAGCTCGGAGCTAACGGGTTAGAGACAGATGCATGGACTACTGCAGACGGACATGTGGTGCTCGACCACGATGGAACTGTAAAAAGGATTGGTCGGCGTAAGCCCATTTCTTCAATGCAATTGAGCAGTTTGCCCAGTCATATTCCGACACTCTCGTCTTTGTTCGAAACATGTGGAACTTCATTTGATCTCAGTATCGACATCAAAGATGAACAAAGTTTTGCACGATCTGTCGACACAGCTCGCCAATCAGGTTTCGATGAATCCCGTCTGTGGCTGTGTCATTACTCATCCGCAGTAGTCATCGAGCAACGTCGGCTGCTCCCGAATGTCCGACTCGTCGATTCCACTCGAATCACTCGAATGAAAGAAGGGCTGGAGATGAGATGCGCAAAGTTGTCCAGCTATGGAATTGATGCTCTCAATATGCACCACAGTGATTGGACCGGAGGATCATCCACACTTGTCCACAAGTTCGGCCTGCACGCATTCGGTTGGGATGCTCAATTTGATTATGTGCTGAGCAACTCATTACGTATGGGTCTCGACGCTGTGTACAGCGATCACGTTGACACAATGGTGGATGCTTACGCCGCAGAAATAGGGCATGTGCCCCGGTGCAACTAGTTACAGAGAAGCCAAGCGATTAAGCGGCCACACGATGGCAAACGCTCGCCCGACAACAAGATCTTCAGAAATGGGTCCAAAACTCCGACTGTCAAAAGAGTCTGGTCGATTATCACCCATAACAAATATTTTCTTCGCGGGAATCTTCTGTGCAGGCATGTCTACAACTCGACAGCGGTCAGACGCAGTGGCTGCTTTCAGATCGTCTTTGTTGAGATAGGGCTCATCAATCTTCTTTGTGTTTACAAACACCACACAGTTCTTGATTTCAATCACATCGTTCTGAACTGCGATGACCCGCTTGATTAAATCATCATGAGCGACAGTGCCATCACTAGTTGTCACGCGATCAAAAACTACGACATCGCCTCTATGGATCGAGTGAAGTCGGTAGCTCATTTTGTTGACCAGGACTCGGTTATCACCCAGCAAAGTTGTTTCCATTGACGGACCTGAAATGTAGAACTGTTGCAAGACGTACACGCGAACCAGTAAGGCAGCAGACAGTGCGAGAATCACGACGAGGACCCAATCGCGAAGCACCTTGGAAATTGAGTGATGCTCGTGTTCATCAGTCAGTAGTGAGGGCTCTGTCATGAAGGCTCAACGATACTCCTCGGGCACCTTCGGTACCTGCAGTCCGTATTGAAATAGTCACATCCAAGTCAAAACATGGTGGCCAGACGGTCGTCTGTGTAGGCTTATCGCAGGCCCTACAGGGCAAACCACTGGTGCCGGTGATCGGCGCATAAGAAGGGACTCCCCCAAAATGAAGGTATGGATTGATCAAGACCTCTGCACTGGCGATGGCCTCTGTGAAGAAATTGCGCCAGATGTGTTCACGCTTCTCGACGACGGCCTTGCCTATG
>CAETWZ010000006.1_pt1 | contig 19149 bp, 15 predicted proteins | sample 7263761 | NCBI WGS metagenome assembly CAETWZ01 (sample SAMEA6814159, study PRJEB35770) | uncultured Acidimicrobiaceae bacterium | biome: Freshwater; feature: Freshwater reservoir; material: water | place: Czech Republic | collected 2017-06-27 | depth 30m m | reverse complement strand
GGTGTTCGGCAAGTAATCGCGCCACCGTTGTCTTGCCTGTACCCATGAGCCCGACGAGGACAATGCAGGGTTTGGAAGAGGTCACGACTCTAGTGTTGCCCGAAACGACGTCGCATTGCGAACGAATTCGGAAAGTGAGTCTCCGCCAAACTTTCGTTGTGCCTCAGCAGCAAGGACCAGGGCAACCATTGTCTCAGCAATGACTCCTAGCGCCGGTACTGCAGTGACATCTGTGCGCTCTTTGAAACTGACCGTCTCTTCTTTGGTAACGGTATCTACTGTCTTCAATGTGGGCCTGTTCAGCGTTGCCAACGGCTTCATAGCTGCACGAACAATGAGTGGCTCTCCAGTGGTAATACCACCTTCGGTACCTCCAGAACGATGGCTCTCACGCACATACCGATGTTCAACAGAGTCCCAGGTAATTGGGTCGTGCGCTTGACTTCCTCGAAGACCAGCTACTTCCCAACCATCTCCGATTTCGACACCTTTTACGGCTTGGATGCTCATGATGGCTTGTGCCAACAAAGCGTCTATCTTGCGATCCCAATGAACGTGACTTCCTAAACCAATAGGTACTCCGTGTGCGATGACTTCCACGATTCCGCCAAGTGAATCACCATCGCGCGCTGCGGCCTTGATGGCAGTAATCATTGCGTCTTCACCAGACTTCGAAAAACAACGAACTTCGGAAGCGTCAATAGCAGGTAAATCGCTCATCGTTGGCAGAACCAGTGATGGCGCTGCGGCATCACCCATACGAACAACATGGCTCAAAACTCCGACACCAAGATGTGAGAGGAGTTGTTTTGCTAGTGCACCCGCAGCAACACGCGCAGCAGTTTCACGGGCACTTGCTCGCTCTAAAACGTCTCGCGCATCAACGAATCCGTACTTCTGCATTCCGACAAGATCTGCGTGGCCAGGACGAGGCTGCGTCAACGGCGCTTCAGTTGCACCAGGTTCAGGAGACATCTCTGCATGCCATTTGTCGCTACGAAACCACTCGGAGTTTTGAATTTCGATTGATACGGGAGAACCGAGCGTGCGACCGTGTCGAACTCCGCCAACCAAAGTGACGCGATCTTCTTCGAAGCGCTGACGCGGTCCTCGGCCGTAGCCAAGTCGGCGTCGTGCTAACTCCGATTCAATGTGTTCAGCAAGTATCGGAAGTCCAGCAGGGAGCCCCTCGACAATAACTGTGAGGGCGCGACCATGAGATTCACCGGCTGTGAGGTACCTAAGCACGGTTTTCAGACTACTTGCGGCGAGCGGAAAGTTCCCGCTCTGCTGCTAAACGCATTGCCTGCGCATCAGAGAATTCCCCAAACCACAGTTTTTGTTGATGACGAGCTTGATGTATCAGCATCCAGAGGCCGTCCACCACTGTGGCCCCCACTGCACGCGCCGCACTGAGAAGCGAGGTCTCCATCGGCGAATAAACAGCATCGAGAACCGTGAGTCCCCCGTGCAGCAATAACGGGTCAACAGGAGTCTCTGAACTATTCATCCCGACCGATGTTGCATTGATGAGTACTGAAGCCGATGTGATGCTCGACTGATCACCGACTGCAATCGACACTTCATCACCAAACGCAGCAAACGAACCGACCAATGCCACCGCGTGTATATGAGTTCTATTAACGACAATGACATGTGCTCCGCGACGCACTAAGGCAAGAGCTATCGAGCGTGCAGTACCGCCTGCACCAAGCAACACCACAGTGGCGCCACGTAAACGAACGCCACCAACTTCGGTCAGAGCATCACAACACCCATCACCATCTGTGTTGTGTCCGATAGATCCATCGGAACCGAATGTGATGCAGTTCACCGCATTTAAGAAGTCGGCATCGGGAGTAACAAAATCGAGACAATCGATAACTGCTTCTTTGAGAGGCATAGTCACCGATACCCCTACAAGACCATCTTTCTTCAACTGACTGACCACTTGCTCCACCTCGGTAGGCATGCATTCAATCGCAACATATTCCCCGACGCGCTGCGAGGAAACGAAAGCCGCATTATGAATTGCAGGCGACAAAGAATGCGATACCGGCGAACCAATCACCGCAGCGATCGTGGTCATGGCAGCACTCCGGCGGTTTTAGATTTTTCAATATTCGCTAGATGTTGATCGTACGTTGTTGCAAAAACATGTCTACCCGCAGCATCTGCAAGCACGTAGTAGAGATATTCACATTTCACACCAGCCGGCAAACCGACACAGGCCGCATCAGTAGCCGGAGGATTTCCGAAAGGGGCTAGGGCAGCTTGAATCGAGGCTTTACCAGGATTAGCAATCGGGGTTGGTGGCAGCCCTTCATGCAGGTACGTGTTGTACGGAGTATCGGTGGCTTTCATATCGGTCCATGACATGGCTGGGTCTTGGCCGTACTTTACTGACGCATCGATTTCAAGCTTCATCTTTTTTGACAATCGGTTGTAGATCACTTGTGCAATCTTTGATCGGTCTTCAGGAACTTTCGCTTCCCTTTCCACCATGGAAGCAATTATCAAGATCTCATAGGGACTGAAACCACGAATTTTTGCTCCGGCTGCAAGTTCAACTTGGCGTGCCACACGTTCCATCATCGACGCCAGTCGAGCAACCACTCGAGCCTCAGTGTCGTCACCGGAGATCTGATACGTATCGGGAAAAAGAAGACCTTCGAGTGACGAGATGTTTTTCGGGCGAAGCGAGGAAACTATTTCTGTGCCGTTAGCTGCTGCGAGGAATTGGTCGGACTTCATGAAGACCATTTTTTCGGCTAAACGCTCACCCATCTGAGCGACACTCATTCCCTCTGGAAACGTGACGGAGATAAATGTTTGCGCTGGTGGTGTTGAAAGAGCTTGGACTATGTCTCCGGCATTGTCGCGTGGCTTCAATGAGTAATACCCAGGCGTCAGAGCAATAGACCCCTTGGTTGACACATACCATCGAAAAATCGTGGCATTGCTAATAATCCCTGCGTCTTCCAACCGTGATGCAATTTTGGCGATCGTGTCGCCATCATTCACAGTGAAGTTCACTGCTACTTCTGGATTACCCGATGGGTTGAGAACCCGTACTGCCCAGAACCCTATGGAACCAAGGAGCAACAATGATGCAGCCACAACTATGGCAACCGTCCGTGTTAGTCCTCGCAACTGACCGAATTCCCGAGGTAACGAATCAAGAGAATCACCAGATACTGATGAGACATGATCCCACGGATCATCGTGCCAATCGTTCGGCAATAGCGGGTCGCCGGTCATAGATCACCCTGATGAGCACGAGCGTCTAGCCACGACTGCAACATGACAGCTGCTGCTACTTTGTCGACAACACGCCGACGAGCTTGAGCGTTCATCTTTTGTTCCATCAACACACGATCAGCTTCCACAGTGGTCAGTCGCTCGTCATGAACATGAACTGGCACACCTACCACCGTAGCCATGCGTGCCGCTTCGACACGGGCAGCTTGTGCTGCTTTTCCTTCTGAACCGTCCATATTGAGTGGTAAGCCGACGATCACAGCTTCAGCTTCTTCTTCTACAACCATCTTTGCGATGTTTCGGTGGTCGCCGCCCATAGAGCCACATCGCAATAAAACTGTGTACGGCGTAGCGATGGTTCCACTGCGATCAGATGTTGCAATGCCGATTCTTTTCGAACCTAGGTCAATGCCAAGCACTCTCACGTATTACGCAATCGAGCCGATAACGGCTCGCGTCTTGTCCCGTGCAAGTTGCAGCGCTTCGTCAAGTGCTGCAGCATTTTTTCCGCCAGCAGTGGCTATGTCGCCCTTGCCCCCGCCGCCTCCACCTACTGCTTGTGCAGCTTCTTTTATCAGCTCCGAAGCATTGCCCTTCAGTGCAGGAGTAGTAGCCGCAACGAGCGATACTCCCCCTGTGTCAGTAACAGCTCCGACAATGACTGCAATAACGCCGGGTTGTTGACGAATAGCAACTGCAAGGTCTCGCACGTCTCCAGCGGTCAAGCCATCGACGCGCGCAACCACAAGACCATCAACTGCAGTAGCTGCCAACTCGACTGCTCGTCCGACTGCCAACTTGGCACGCAACACCTTGATCTCATCGTTGGCTGCCTTCAACTCATCAAGTCTCCGCGATACACCAGCCGCAGCTTCATCAGGACGTACCCCTACTGCCTGTGAAATTTCATTCAAGATGGTGTCGCTGCGTTGCATATACGAAACGGCATTAGCACCGGTTACAGCCTCGATGCGACGCAGGTTTGAACCAATCGATGATTCACCAATGATTTTGATGAATCCAATGTCACCGGTGGCAGACACATGCGTGCCACCACACAATTCAGTTGATGCACCGGCGTTCAAGACCCTCACCACGTCGCCGTATTTATCGCCGAAGAATGCTATGGCACCTGCGGCTAAAGCCTCTTCCTTAGAAGATTCCGTTGCAGTGACTGGCGAATTTGCGAGTACTTGAGCATTTGCCAAATTCTCGATTTTGATGATCTCTTCTGCTGTTACTGCGTCATAGTGACTGAAGTCGAAACGCAAACGATCAGGAGACACCAACGAGCCAGCTTGCTTGACGTGCTCACCCAACACTGTTCGAAGCGCCCAGTGCAACACATGGGTACCGGTGTGATTACGACGAGTCGCTGTACGCGCATCGACATCGATTCGAGCAGTCACTGCAATTCCTTCAGTGGGCTCACCAGATACGACTCGACAAATATGTCGACGTAGTCCTGGCAATGCAAAATTCGTGTCAATAACTGATAGTTCGAAACCCTCACCGATGATTGTTCCGATATCGCCTACTTGCCCACCACTCTCGGCGTAGAAAGGGGTGTGATCAAGGAAGACTTCGACACACGAATCATCACCGTCAATGACTGCAAGAACAGTTGACTCGGACAAGTCATGAACATAACCAACAAACTCGGTCACTCCATGAGTCTCCATAACCTCGCGATATGCCTCTACGCGGTCCGCATCTGAACGGCCAGACTTACGTGCACTCTTTGCCCGTGTCTTTTGTTCGTTCATTTCAGACTGGAAACCAGCAATATCAACTTCGATTCCGCGTTCACTGGCGATCTCTTGCGTCAGTTCTAATGGAAAGCCATATGTGTCATGAAGCAAGAAAGCAGAAGTTCCGGACAACTTCTTGTTGCCAGCAGAAAGATCATCTTCAAGAATCGAAAGACCTGTCTTCAATGTATGGCGGAAACGCTCTTCTTCTTTAGTGAGAACACCCAAGACAAAATCTTTGTTCTTTGCTATATCCGGATACGCAGTAGCCATGACATCAATGGCCGTGTTAGCCAACGCAGGCATCACTAGTTTTTCGGTTCCGAGCAAATAGGCATGACGTACAGCACGACGAATAATGCGACGAAGCACGTATCCCCTGTTTTCATTGCTAGGAAAAACTCCGTCGTTGATAAGCATGGCAGCGGAACGCGCATGCTCAGCTAGCACTCGCAGACTGAAACTGTTGCGATCTTCGTAATCGCCAATTTTGTAATGAGCACCTGTGGTTGATTGAGCTTGTTCGATGATCGGAAACAGAACATCGGTTTCCCACACGGAGTCAACTCCCTGCACCAATGCAAGTATTCGCTCTAAACCAGCACCTGTATCGATGCTTGGCTTTGGCAACGCAGTTCGTGATCCGTCTGGTGCCTGGTTGTATTGCATGAACACAAGATTCCAGAACTCCATAAAACGGTCACCCGTTGGATCTGTAGCCGGACCGCCGTCGGGACCAAACGCCGGACCACGGTCGATGTGAATCTCAGAACATGGACCACATGGTCCCGTGTCACCGGCTTGCCAGAAGTTGTCTTTGTCCCCGAGGCGCTGAATGCGATTCATGGGCACTCCGACTTGTTCATGCCACATAGCTTCTGCTTCGTCATCAGACTCATGAACGGTGATCCACAAACGATCGCCGTCAAACCCAAAAACTTCTGTCACCAATTCCCAAGACCAGGGAATTGCGTCTGATTTGAAATAGTCACCAAAACTAAAATTGCCGAGCATCTCAAAAAACACAAGATGACGTTTTGTGCGTCCTACCTCGTCGAGGTCGTTATGTTTGCCGCCGGCACGCACGCACTTTTGTACAGTGACGGCTCTGTCGTAGGGAGCAACTTCGTCTCCCATGAAATATGGCTTGAACGGAACCATTCCGGCCACCGTGAACAGCAAAGTGGGATCATGGGGAATGAGGCTCGCAGAAGGGACAACCGTATGTCCCTTGTCAGCGAAGTATCCGGAAAATGCTCCGCGAAGCGCATCTGCTGAACGCGGGATACTGGAGCCAGTTGATGATGCCATGAAGGCACCATCTTAGCGATGACTGGTTCTCTGACGGGGTGGGTTATGGCGGCGCACAGGCTGAAGGGCTTCATCAGGCGATTCAGCCGACATTCCTGAAGTGTCTAGTGAATTCCGATTGCGATATCGATCAATGAGCAATGACACCGCATCACTGAAGCCCATAACCATTCGGCGCACAGCGGAGGAAATGAGATCAGCAATGTTGGCAGGGGTCATCTTTTCTGACACTGACGTAATAGTGCGCTTGACCCACACAACAATGCTGGCTCCGGCCACTGCGCCAGACAAGAACCAAAACAGCCTGCGCATCATGACCTTGTCTGAGTGAAATTGTTACACCACGTCCTCATCGCCCTCACGGTAATACCGCAACTGCCCTAATCCCAACGGAAGATACGACGGGGGCTGAACCGTTGTCGGCGGAGCTTGCCCAGTATGGCCTTCTCGAACATCTGACAACGCCCGGAACAGCGCATCTGTGACCGCTCTGCTCTTAGGCGACTTCGACAAATAGATCACAGCGTGTGCCAAATTAAGTTGCGCTTCGGGTAAGCCAACTCGGTCAAGCACCTCTGCTGCAGCCGTTGCTATTAGCAAAGCATTGCTGTCAGCAAGGCCAATATCTTCACTTGCGAAAATCATCATTCGGCGCGCGATGAATCGAGGATCTTCTCCTGCTTCCAACATGCGAGCAAGCCAATGAAGTGCCACATCTGTATCGCTGGCTCGCATTGATTTGATGAAAGCCGAAATAACGTCGTAATGGTCATCGCGACCCATGCGAGACACGCTGGTGTCTAAGGCAGTTGTGGCTGCAGATATGTCGATACGGCCATTGACGGCTAGTGCACAACACACTTCAAATGCGGTTAATGCTTGACGAGCATCACCTGTGACTCTGCGTGCAATTAATTCAAGAGCATCTTCGTCTGCGGGAACTCCCTCAAGTTCAACTGCCCGATGCAACAATTCCAATATTGCATCGCCATCAACAGGCTTTAGTGCAAAAACTGATGAGCGGCTACGCAATGCGGGGTTGACTGAAAACGCTGGATTTTCTGTTGTAGCACCAACAAGCGTGATGAGTCCACTCTCCACTGCATGCAACAGCGCATCTTGTTGCACTGTTGAGAATCGATGAATCTCGTCAACGAACACCACTGTTCCGCGATCATCGATCGTCAAGCGACGACGAGCAGTTTCAATGACCTCACGAATGTCTTTCACTCCGGCAGTCACTGCACTCAGACGTTCGAAACCACGTTGTGTTGTTGAAGCAACGAGCTCAGCCAAGGTGGTTTTACCTGTCCCAGGAGGACCCCACACAATGATCGAAGACATTCGATCGCTTTCTATTAATCGACGCAGTGGACCAGATGGGCCTACTAAATGATCCTGACCAACTACATCATCAAGCGTGCGAGGACGCATGCGTGCAGCCAAGGGTGAACGTGCAGCGAGTCGATCTTCGGTAGACGAGGTAAATAGGTCAGGCGTATCCACAACTAAGAAGACGAAGCAGGAGGAGGCAGCAATCGAAGACCCAACTCAGCAAGATGAGCCGGATCTACTGGTGTTGGCGCATTTGTCATCGGATCTGAACCGCTCTGTGTCTTCGGAAATGCGATTACTTCGCGGATGTTTTCTTCTCCGGCAAGAATCGCAGCGAGGCGATCGATACCAAAAGCAAATCCGCCATGAGGAGGCGCGCCGTATTTGAATGGTTGCAGGAAGAATCCAAAACGCTTATCTGCTTCTTCGTCACTAATGCCCAATTGATTGAAGACTCGACGTTGCATCTCAGGTTCATGAATACGAATTGAACCTGACCCAAGTTCCCACCCATTGAGCACTAGGTCATACGCAAGAGCGCGAACCTTTAACGGTTCAGTATCAAATAGTGACATGTCGTCAGGGTGAGGATGACAGAACGGGTGATGTCCGGGACGTGGCCTACCAGAGACAGGATCAATGCCGATGAACAGCGGAAATTCAGTCACCCATACGTACTTATATGGTCCTTGGTGTACAGGTGGTCGGCCTATGTCATTGCGTAGCTGGCCAAGCACTTCACACGTGGTGTCCCATTCATCTGCCACAAGCAGCAACAAATCACCTTCTGCTGCACCCATTGCAGATACAAGAGCTGCTTTTTCTGCATCTGTGAGGAATTTGGCTACTGGTGAATCAAGCGCCCCATCAGCTCCGACCTTCATCCAGACAAGACCCTTCGCACCAATCTTTTTTGCACGATCCGTGAGGCCGTCAAGTTTGTTTCTGCCGAACGCTGCTGCATCTGGGTATGTCTTTACATCAACACAAATTCCCTTGATGCACGGAGCCCCTGCAAAAGCCTTGAATTCAGTCCCAGAGAACAATGCAGTCAGCTCAATCAGCTCCATCGCAAAGCGAAGGTCAGGTTTATCGATGCCATAGCGATTCATGGCATCGTGCCAAGTGATGCGTTCAATTTCTGGTGGAGCCTCGCCAGTGACGGCAATAGCTGCTGCAACGACTGCGCGTCCGATGTTTTCCAAGACGTCGTCTTGTGAAACAAATGACATCTCAGCATCAAGCTGCATGAATTCATATTGACGGTCAGCACGTAGGTCCTCGTCGCGCAAACAACGAGCAATTTGGTAGTACCTGTCAACTCCAGCGACCATCAATAGCTGTTTCCACAATTGTGGCGATTGTGGCAATGCGAAAAACGATCCTGGCTCTTTCCGAGACGGAACCAGAAACTCGCGGGCACCCTCTGGCGTAGAAGGCATCAAGAAAGGAGTCTCAACTTCTACGAAACCATTAGTTTCCATTGAATGACGAATTGCACTATTGATTTGTGCTCGAACACGAAGGTTCTTCTGCATACGTTCACGGCGGATATCGAGATAGCGAAACTTCAGACGAATTGATTCATCAACGTCGTCAGCGCGCGCATCTACGGGAAACGGTGGCGGTTCTGCTGAGTTCAAAATCTCTACGACACAGTCACCGATTTCAACCATGCCAGTTGTCAGTGATGTATTGATTGTCCCTTCAGGACGAGCACGAACAACCCCTGTCACCTTGATGACATACTCACTACGCACATCTACGTTGTTGTCTACAACGCATTGCATGATTCCGGAATGGTCACGTATGTCTACGAATGCAAGATGTTCACCGTGTTCACGACGGCGTGCCACCCAACCACAGAGTGAAACAGTTTGACCGACACTCGCAATATCTAATTCTCCACACATATGTGTTCTCATCGCAGTGGATCTCATGGGGTATGCCGCCTTGGCTGTCTCGGTCCGAGAATTGATGCCAGATGGCTCTGAAGATCAATTAAAGGAATAGTTGTTTGTTCTGATGTAGATAGATTTCGCACCGAACAGGTCGATTGTTCGGATTCAGATTCGCCGATAATGACTGCTACTTGCGCACCACTTCGGTCTGCGCTTTTCATCTGCGACTTCATGCTTCGTGCTTCAAATGCCCGATCGGCTGAGTACCCACTCTGGCGTAACTGATGAGTGAGAGAAAGCGCATGACCTCCGCCAGTGGTGTCAATCACAAAGACATCTAAAACTGGAAATCCGTACGAGAAACATTCTTCTGCGTCACACGCAAGCAACGTGCGATCGACTCCGAGAGCAAAGCCAATGCCGGGCGTAGCCGGCCCACCAAGATCTTCGACTAGACCGTCATATCGACCGCCACCACCAACTGCATTTTGCGCAGAATCAAGCGATCCGGATACAAATTCAAATGTGGTTCGTTGGTAGTAATCAAGACCGCGCACCAGGCGATCATTAACAACATAGGGAATGTTGAGAGTATCTAGCCCTGCACATACAGCGGCGAAGTGGGCTGCAGCATCAGTACTAAGAAATGCTCCGATAGTTGGCGCAGTTGCGATAGCTGGCGCATCTTGTGGCCTCTTTGAATCGAGGACGCGAAGCGGATTGCGCTCTAATGTAGCCAACGCTTCGGCACTGAGAGTGTCACTATGAGTTTTGAAATACGCACCGAGTGCATCAACATAACGCCCACGGTCACCAGCATCGCCCAGCGAGTTGATGATCAATGAAACTTTGCTCAACCCAATTGATTTATAGAAATCCCAACCGAGCGAAATAACTTCAACGTCAAGTTGAGAATCATCAACCCCCAAGACTTCGATACCGACTTGGTCAAACTGGCGATATCTACCCGCCTGTGGTCGCTCATACCGGAAGTTTGGCCCTGAGTACCACACCTTCCACGGAGGCGTGGGGCGGTGCTGGGCAAATGCACGACACACACTTGCTGTGTGTTCAGGACGAAGCGCAATGTGACGGCCACCCTTGTCCACAAAGTCATACATCTCTTTTGTCACAACGTCAGTTGCATCACCCAGACGCTGAAAAACGCCGAGATCTTCAAACATCGGAGGAATTATGTTCTGGTACCCAGCTGCTTCGACACCGTCAGCAAACACCTGCACCATGGCACGCCACCGGCCGGCATGCGGCGGCAAGATGTCGCGAGTACCCGGACTTGTTTGAAACGATGACACAGCCAATCAGGCTAGTCGGACTGCCCGCCCGGAACGATGCGATATGCGTCGTATACCGAATCAATTGACTTAATCACCCGTAAAACTGCGTCGAGGTGATTGGGGTCACCGAGTTCAAATTCAAATCTCATCTTTGCTACCCGGTCAGAGCCCGTGTGGGTGCTGCACGCGACAATGTTGACATGTTGTTCTGAAAGCACATTGGCCACATCGCGCAATAACTTGCTGCGGTCAAGCGCAACCACTTCTACCCCAACGGTAAACATGGTTCCGGGAGACGTGCGAGCCCATTCCACTTCAATCATTCGTGTTGGTTCACCCTCGACCAAAGATTCCGCATTCGAACAGTCGGACCGATGAACACTGACACCGCGACCTTTCGTGATGAATCCAGAAATCTCGTCTCCGGGTACTGGGGTACAACAACGCGATAGACGCACGAGCACATCTTCAAGTCCTTCAACATGAATGCCGGTGGCGCTTCGTTTTTCTGTTGTCAATAAATCCATGCGCATCGGCATCGCTAATTGTTCATCGCTGCCCTCGCGCCGCATGGCACGACCAATGCGTTGTGCAAACCCGCGGGCTGACACGTGATGTTCGCCGATCGCAGCAAACAGAGTGTCAATATCGGACATGTTGAGAGCTTCTAGTTCTTGTACGAACGCGTCAGAGGTCCAGATGCGCTGGACTGGTAGTCCTTCGCGACGCAACTCAGCAGTGAGATCGTCTCGACCAGATTCGACCATGTCTTCACGGCGTTCGCGTGTGAACCAGTTCTTAATCTTGCTCTTCGCGCGCGGTGATTGGACAAAACCCAACCAATCACGTGAAGGGCCCGCACCTTCAACGTTCGAGGTAAAAATCTCGCATGAGTCGCCAGACACCAACGTGGAATCGAGAGAAACAAGCCTGCCGTTGACCCTCGCACCAACACATGAGTGACCAACTTCTGTATGCACCGCGTAAGCAAAGTCAACGGGCGTTGACTCAATTGGCAAAGTTATGACTCGCCCCTTCGGAGTGAATACGAACACTTCTTCTTGCTCGAGGTCATTTTTGAGGTCTGCCATGAACTCATCTGGATCAGAAATTTCAGATTGCCAATCAATGATGCGGTTGAGCCAATCGGAATCATTGGAATCACTGCCCTCTTTGTAGGCAAAATGGGCCGCAACACCTCGTTCTGCTCTCTCATGCATTTCTTGAGTACGAATCTGCACCTCAAGTGGACGACCACCTGGGCCAATGACTGTGGTGTGCAGCGACTGGTACAGATTGAACTTCGGCATAGCGATGTAGTCCTTGAACCGACCTACAACCGGACGCCACGTTCCGTGTAGACATCCCAATGCTCCGTAACAGTCACGAATACTGTCCACCACGATTCGGATTGCAACCAGGTCAAAGATGTCGTCGAAATCACGATCCTTCTGCACCATCTTTTCGTAGATGCTCCACAGATGCTTTCCGCGTCCGGTCACCGTTGCTTCAATATGCACTCCGGTCAACCGTGCAGAAACTTCAGCAATTGCTTTTGCTAAATAGAGATCGCGTTCTGGAGTTCGGGTAGACACAAGATGGTCTAACTCTGCAAATCTCTTCGGATACAACGCAGCAAACGACAGGTCTTCTAACTGTTGTTTTACTTCTTGCATACCCATTCGGTGTGCAAGCGGGGCATATATATCTAGCGTTTCCTGTGCCGTGCGTTGTTGTTTTTCAACAGATACTCCAGCAAGAGTGCGCATGTTGTGTAATCGATCTGCCAACTTGATCACAAGGACACGCATGTCCTTTGCCATGGCCACCAACATCTTGCGCATAGTGGCGGCCTGCTGTGCTTCGCGAGAGTCAAACTGCAACCGCTCCAATTTCGTGACACCGTCTACAAGCATCGCTACTTCGTCTCCGAAATTTCGCTGAACATCGTCGAGCGTGATTTCTGTGTCTTCAACTGCGTCATGCAAAAGAGCTGCAGCTAACGACACTTCATCAAGACCTATATCTGCAACGATGCGAGCAACAGCAATTGGATGGTTGATGTACGCCTCACCAGACGAACGCATCTGGTTTGTGTGCGCTACTCGAGCAACTTCGTACGCCCGATTCACCATCGAGACTGATGCTTTAGGATGCCGACTACGGAATGCAGTTAATAGCGGGGCCAATTCTTCGATAGGCGCGTTCTGCTGGCGCCTCCACGGAAGAACTCGATCAGCAGTACCCATGGTCAAAGGTTAGCGACGAGACTTCTTTCGAGGGCGCGGTGGGTGACTCAAAAGGGTCTCCACGGCTAGGGGCGCAGATACTGAGCCCTGTGATTCCTCCGTTGCAGCCCTTGCAGCAGCACGACGCCCGACCGGGGCCCCGGTATGCATCAGGTGACTCATGTCGGCCCCGATGGACAAATGCCCACGCATAGGCCGGTACTGGTCTGAACGTTCTTTCAAGATTCCCAGCAACGGGCTAGCTATATAAATCGACGAATACGCTCCGGTTGCCAATCCGACAAGAAGAGCTAGAGCAAACTCTCGAAGTGCGATTGCGCCAAATACTCCGGAGCCAAGCACCAGCAGACTCAGAACTGGCATCAGTGCCGCGATGGAAGTATTGAGCGAGCGCATCAGTACTTGGTTCATTGACACATTGACAATGTCTCCATACGAAACTTTTGAGCCACTAAAGCGCTCGTTGTTGTCATGAACCTTGTCGAACACAACGATGGTGTCATACAGAGAAAAACCAAGAATGGTAAGGAATGCAACCACGGTTGCGGGCGTCACTTCCAACTTGAACACCGAATACACGCCAACACTGATTCCGACGTCATGCACCATTGCAACAATTGCCGAGAGAGCCATTCTCCACTCGAATCGCCACGCAATAAACAAAGAAACAATAAGAAAGAAAATCAACAAGGCTTTAATGGCCTTCGTAGTGATGTTGCGACCCCATGTAGAAGACACAGTTGACACACTGACATCGTTGACGGTTGCTTTAGCTTCTTTGGCTAGCGCTTCCTGAATAGTGGTGCGGGTCGCTACCGGAATATCACCCAATTGAATTCGCACTCTTTGGGTACTGCCCGAAGTCAACGTTTGGATCTTGACATTGTCTGTCTTGATCTTGTTTGTTGTAAGGATTTCTTTTGCCTTCGCTTCTGACATAGAGCCTGAAACGGGGACTTCGAATGCAACGCCACCCTTAAAGTCAATACCTAAGTTCAGCCCTTGTGAAAATAGCGAACCAACAGTGACAATTAGTAACAGCGCTGAAAAAATGAAACCAATGTTGCGTCGACCATAAAAATTCACAGTTGTTTCACCGCGATATAGACGAGAAATTCCGCCGGCCATTATGCCACCGCCTCTGAAGTAGTGGATTTAGCAACACCGAGAACTCGACCCTTGTTGAACAGCTTGGTGCGAGCAAGCAGCAATACCGCTGGACGAGTAAAGAAATACGAAACGACCATGTCTGCCATCGTGGACAAACCTAAGAAGAACGCGAACCCGCGAACGGAACCGACAGTGAGCCACCACAACACAATGGCACCAATCAGCGACACAGTGTCTGCTGCCAAAATTGTTCGCCATGCTCTTTCGAAACCGCGAGCAGCCGAGTTACGTAGGGTTCTTCCCTGTTGCACGTCATCTTTGAGTTTCTCAAAGAACACCACGTACGAGTCGACAGTGACTCCGATAGACACAATGATTCCGGCTGCTCCAGACAATGTGAGCGCTAGACCGTTTGTTTTTGAGAGCCAGGAGATGACGCTCCAGAGCAGCAACCCGGAGACTCCGAGTCCGCCAACTACCACAATGGCAAGTAGGCGGTAATAGAACATCAAGAACAGAAGTACTAGCAAAACTCCGATGAGACCCGACAGCACAGCTGCACGCAAAGAATCTTCACCAAGCGATGCTGACACTGTTTGCACTGTTGGCGTATCAAATTTCACAGGAACGGCACCAAACTGGAGAACGCGAGCCAAGTCCTTTGCTTCTGTTTGAGAAAAGGATCCGCTGATCTGGACGCTTCCATTATCAAACGTTGGTGTTTGAACAGTAGGAGCAGAAATAACTTCGCCGTCGAGAATGATGGCTATTGCTTTGGACGGACAATCTGCTCCGCCGGCATAACACTTGGTTGCCAGTTTGTTCCAAAGGTCTGCACCAGCTGCGCCGCTGCGAAGTTTCGCAACCACAACCCACGAGCCAGCATCAACTTGAGCCGAAGAATCATTTGAAAAGACTTCTCCGGTCGCTTCTGCTGGACCGAGCAAGTACACGAGACCGTCTTTTCGGCCAGGAAGAATTGTCTGACCCTCAGGCAATCCGGTTGCAGGATCAGTTGGTGAGGTGGCAGTTGGAACTGTGGTTGTTGTGACCGCAGCTGTACGAGAGCTTCCTACGCCGCCAGCAGGAGGTGCCAATGTGGTGGAGGAACCTTTGAGAGTTGTTGTGGTTGCTCCAGCAATAGTCGATGTGGTGGTCGTACTTTCGGGATTAGGAGCCACTTTGAGAACAGGACGCATTTCAACTGCGCCGGTTCGGCCAATCGTGTCTAAAGCTTGCTGCTGATCTTTCACGCCTGGCAAGTTGACGACAATGGTGTTTCCCTGGCGAATGATCTCTGGCTCAGCTACTCCGAGAGAGTCGACGCGTTGACGAATGATGTCTACTGCTACCGAAAGCGCAGCCGGATCTACTTCTCCAACCGGAGTCATGGTGACCGATGCCCCGCCTTGTAGGTCTAAACCAAGAGACGGGTGATTACCTGCCACAAGATTGGCCGTAAACATTCCGCCGGCAAGCAGAACTATGGCAACAAGAGAGACAACGAGACGACGAATCATGTGTTATTTCGTATCGTCCTGAGCGGTCTCTGTGGCTGAAACTTTGCGCGCAATTGAACTACGCGCCACTCGAACTTCGATTCGTTCCTTGTCGTGACCATCGGCAATGTCTACCCACAGAACATCACCTTCGATAGCTGTTACGAAACCGTAAATACCTGAGGTCAGAACAATTTCGTCGTCGACTCCGATTGATGACTGAAGCGCCCTGCCTTCTTTTAGGCGGCGACGTTGCGGACGCAACAGCAGGAAATACATTGCGCCAAAAATGGCTCCGAAGAAGACCAAAGAGAACAATGGATTGCCATTGCTCTTAGTAGACGATGTTGCAGAGAGCAGGATTTCAATCACGGCGAGTAATCCTAGCGACCACAGACCGAATCAGCCTGATTAGCCCTAGCCCCACACCGCCAAAAGTTGGCGTTTCAAGGCTGAAAAGGTGCCATCGTTGATCGCATCTCTCATCTCATTCATCAAAGAGATTGTCCATGCCACGTTATGGACAGATACCAGTCGGGAACCAGTGGGCTCCCCTGTCTGAGCCAGATGGCGCAAGTAACCGCGAGAGTGGGTCGTACATACCCAACACGAACACAGAGAATCAAGAGGTTCGTCTGAATCAACGAACTGAGCATTCTTGATGTTGACTTTCCCCTCAGAGGTCAAAGCTGTGCCATGACGCCCCAAACGAGTTTGGAGTACGCAGTCAAATTGGTCGACACCAAGATCGACCGCTTCCACGAGTGATGCCGGATCGCCAACTCCCATGAGATATCGCGGGCGATCACGAGGAAGATCTCCGATGCACGCACCAATGGCATCAACCATCTCTGCTCGACTTTCACCAACAGATAAACCACCAATTGCGTAGCCGTCAAAACCAACATCAACTGTTCTGCGTGCACTCTCTGCTCGCATTGCTGCATTAGTTCCGCCTTGAACGATGCCAAACAACGACTGATCAGGACGGGTGTGCGCATCGCGGGCACGTATTGCCCATGCGTGCGTACGTTCTAATGCGAGACGAACGACTTCTGGTTCAGCAGGAAGCGATGTACACACATCGAGCACCATCTGAATATCTGCACCAATTTTTTCTTGGGTATCAACTGCTATTTCAGGCGTAAACCGATGATAGGAACCGTCATATGTCGATTTGAACGTCACGCCATCATCATCAACCTTGGGGTCGAGCGAAAAAACCTGAAAGCCACCGGAGTCCGTCAGCGTGAGACCTTTCCAACCACTGAAAGCTCCGAGCCCGCCGAATCTGTCAATGACATCTGCCCCAGGGCGCAGCATCAAGTGATACGTATTGCCCAAGACAATTTCTGCACCAAGCTCTTCATAATCACGCGAACTGAGATACTTCACTGCACCACGGGTTCCGACTGGCATGAAACATGGAGTGTGATATTGACCGCGGTGGGTCGTAGCTGTCGAGGTCCGAGCGCCACCCTCTTCTGACTGAATTTCTAGTTGTACAGGAAACATCTCAACTGCCTTTACTGACGCGCTAACAGCATGGCATCACCAAACGACAAAAATCTGTATTCCTGCTGAATTGCTTCTGCATAGATGTCGCGCCAACGAGAACCAATGAAAGATTCGATCATTAATAACAGGGATGTTTTTGGTAAATGAAAGTTTGTCATCATCACATCAACGACTTTCCATTGATATCCCGGAGTAATAAACAAAGACGTTCGACCAGACAACTGCCCTGACGAAGCAGCCGACTCGAGTGCCCGTGTAGCTGTAGTACCCACTGCAATAACTCTTTTTGCATCTGCACAAATATCGAGAACTCGTTGATCAACCGAATAGAACTCTGAGTGGATGAGATGATCAAGTGGATCATCGGTGGAGATCGGCTTAAAGGTGTCAAGCCCTACAACCAGTTCGACAGTTTCAACTACTACACCTTTCGAAACCAAGCGATCCATCAGTTCAGGAGTGAAATGCAGACCCGCCGTGGGAGCAGCTGCACTCGCTGAGCGGCGTGCATAGATCGTTTGATAGCGCTCAACATCTGTCAGCAGGCTTCGTATGTATGGAGGCAACGGCATTGACCCGATTCGTTGCAACAATTCCAATGGTTTGTCATCGAGTATCTCAACAACAAATGTGTCGCCAGCTTCCGTTCGCGGTCCGACTCGAACGACGCGTTTTCCGAAATATTCCAACACCTCATCAGGCTTTAATTTGCTGGCCGGTTTCACTAACGCTTCCCACAGTCGAAAATCAGACGAACGCTGCTCAAGCAAAAGAACTTCTGCAGCCCCTCCAGTCTTGCGATGCAACGACAATCGAGCGGGAAGAACTCGCGTGTCGTTAACTACAAGAACATCCCCTGCTTCAAGCACATCTACTAAATCTGAAATTTGCCGATGCTGAAGAGGACCTTCGTCTAACGCCACCAACAGTCTCGCCGAGTCCCGAGGTTCTAGAGGGTGCTGAGCGATGAGTCTCTCAGGTAGCTCGTAGTCAATGTCAGAAAGCTGCACGCACCGAGGCTACGGGTTGGCAAGGTGTGAACGGGCAGCATCCATTGCGATGCGTCCGCGAGGTGTTCGCGCAATCAGCCCTTGCTGAATGAGAAATGGTTCGTACACGTCTTCCACGGTTTCGGGTTGCTCACCAACCGCAATAGCCAACGTGGTTAGACCGACCGGACCGCCATCAAACTGTTCACACAAACTGCGCAGGATCGCCCTATCAACCTTGTCAAGACCCAATTCATCGACGCCGAAAACCCGTAGCGCTTCTAATGCTGTTTCAGCGTTGATGGTGCCATCACCGCGTACCTCTGCATAGTCGCGCACACGTCGCAGTAAACGGTTAGCGATACGTGGAGTACCTCTGCTGCGTCGAGCAATGTGGAACGAGGCATCATCTGTCAATGGCACATCAAGAATGCGAGCAGTTCGTTGGACGATGGCATCAAGTTCAACCGCATCGTAATAGTCAAGTCGCGCGACGAGACCAAACCGATCGCGCAGTGGACCTGTGATCATTCCGGTACGCGTTGTTGCGCCGATAAGAGTGAACCGTGGCAAAGTGAGACGAATTGATGATGCAGCTGGCCCTTTTCCGACAACAATGTCGATCTGAAAGTCCTCCATTGCGGGATACAGAATTTCCTCTACGGGGCGTGACAAACGATGAATTTCATCAATAAAGAGAACATCACCATCGCCCAACTTTGTGAGAATTGCTGCAAGATCTCCTGCCCTCTCGAGAGCTGGACCACTAGTGATGTGCAGTGCGACTCCCATTTCTGCAGCAACGATGCATGCCATCGTGGTTTTACCAAGACCAGGAGGACCAGCAAGCAAAATGTGATCGGCCGCTTGACCTCGTTGCTTTGCAGCTCCGAGAACAATGTCGAGATGTTCTTTTAGTTCGCGTTGGCC
>CAETWZ010000004.1_pt1 | contig 21140 bp, 22 predicted proteins | sample 7263761 | NCBI WGS metagenome assembly CAETWZ01 (sample SAMEA6814159, study PRJEB35770) | uncultured Acidimicrobiaceae bacterium | biome: Freshwater; feature: Freshwater reservoir; material: water | place: Czech Republic | collected 2017-06-27 | depth 30m m | reverse complement strand
CCATCGGGAGTCATGGCTACTCGACCCTCGGCTGTTTTTACTTCGCGGGGAACGCCAATAGAAAGTATTTGTGTCATAGCCATAGGTTTATCTCAGAAATTTGAGACATTGTGGACGGCATGGTCGAATTTGTGGAATCCTTGTGACATGAAGAGCTTCAAGAACTTTATCAACGGTGAATACGTCAATGCGAAAGATGGTCAAACAAGCGCCATTATTGATCCATCAACAGGGCAACAATATGGTGAGGCATCCCTAAGTGGTGCAGCAGACGTTGATGCTGCGATGAAGGCAGCATCACATGCGTTTAAGTCATGGGGGCAAACAACCCCGTCAGAACGGTCGCTCGCGTTGTATCGCATTGCAGACGCTATTGAAGCCCGTGCTGATGAAATAGTTGCAGCTGAAGTGCAGAACACAGGAAAACCAATTGCTCTCACGATGAGCGAAGAAATTCCTCCGATGGTTGACCAGATTCGTTTCTTTGCCGGCGCAGCTCGCATGTTGGAAGGAAAAGCAACAGCTGAGTACATGGCAAACATGACTTCAATGATTCGTCGTGAACCAATTGGTGTGTGTGCACAAGTTGCTCCATGGAATTACCCAATGATGATGGCGGTGTGGAAATTTGCTCCCGCAATAGCTGCAGGTAACGCTGTGGTGCTCAAGCCCTCTGACACAACTCCGGCCTCAACTACTTTGCTTGCTGAAATTGCAGCTGAGTTTTTACCAGCTGGCGTTCTGAACGTGATTTGTGGAGATCGCGATACAGGCCGCGCCATGGTTACGCACGACATTCCATCAATGGTGTCTGTTACTGGTTCGGTTCGTGCAGGAATTGAAGTAGCGGAAGCCGCTGCACAAAGTTTGAAGCGTGTGCATCTTGAGCTAGGCGGCAAGGCGCCAGTCATTGTGTTTGATGATGCAGATATCGAAGCTGCTGCAGCCGGAATTGCCGCTGCGGGGTATTTCAATGCAGGACAGGATTGCACTGCTGCAACACGCGTTGTGTGCGGGCCAAAGATTTATGCAGAGTTCGTTGCCGCACTAGCTGAACAAGCATCTGCAACTCGCACGGGTGGCCCGAAAGACCTTGAAGCCGCATTTGGCCCATTGAACAATCAGAATCAATTAACTCGTGTTGCAGGTTTTGTTGATCGCACTCCAAAGCATGCTCGCGTTGTTACTGGCGGAGAACGCCAAGGAAACGACGGATACTTCTTTACGCCAACAGTTATTGCAGACCTCAAGCAAGACGACGAAATGATCCAGAACGAAATATTTGGGCCGGTCATCACTGTGCAGCGTTTCTCTGATGAAGACGAAGCACTGCGCTGGGCCAACGGAGTCGAATACGGACTTGCGTCATCAGTCTGGACACGAGACTTTGGCCGTGCAATGCGTATGGCCAAGCACCTTGACTTTGGTTGTGTCTGGATCAACACTCATATTCCAGTTGTTGCTGAAATGCCACACGGTGGGTACAAGAAGTCCGGATACGGAAAAGACTTGTCTGCGTATGCACTTGATGACTACACACGCATCAAGCACGTGATGGCAAACCTCGAAAGCTAATTCGCTTTAACGATTTTGGTATTGGCGCCAGGCTTCAGTAAACACTGTGGTCAGTGTTGATCGAATAAATTCAAGTTCTTGTTCGCCGCAAACCAAAGTGGGGGACAAAACGATTACAGGGTCGGCTCGATCATCTGCGCGACAAATCAGCCCGGCGTCATAGATCATTGGTGACACAACTGTGCGCAGGAGCCATTCGCTTTCTTCGTCTGTGAAAGTTTCGCCTGTCTCAGAGTTGCGTACTAACTCTGCAACGCGGAAATATCCGCACCCTCGCACGTCACCAACGATGGGTAATGTGCCAAGAGATGCCATGACGTCATCGAACAACGCTTCGTGACGCAGAACATTTCCGCACAGATCTTCGCGTTCAATGACATCGATATTCGCAAGTGCGACTGCGCAGCTCACTGGATGTCCTCCGAATGTGTGCCCATGCAAAAAGACTCTGTTTCCTTCTTCAAGAAATGGTGCTGCGACTCTGTCGCTCACAAGTACGCCGCCTAGTGGGGAATACCCACTAGTGACACCCTTGGCAAAGGTGATCATGTCTGGTTGGTAGCCGAATCGGTCAGAGCCAAACATGTGACCAAGACGACCAAAGGCGCAAATGACTTCATCTGACACAAGCAGGATGCCGTATTTGTCGCACGTCTCGCGTACGCGTTTCCAGTAACCATCGGGCGGCACAAGTGCGCCACCGGTGTTTTGTACCGGTTCCATAATGACCATCGCGATGGTGTCGGGACCTTCTGCAATGATGCGACGTTCTAAATCATCGGCGCAATCAAGTGTGCATGACTCAAGTTGAGAACAAGTGTCGCATCGGTAATGGTTTGTGTTGCGAATCTTCAGAGCGTTTGGAAGAAGCGGCTCGAATGGTTCACGCAGAGCTTGAATACCAGTGATCGACAATGCACCCATTGATGTGCCGTGATACGAGTAGTCACGGCTAATTACTTTTCGGCGCTGTGGCTGACCGATGGCTGCAAAGTATTGAATTGCTAGTTTCCAAGCAGCCTCAACTGCCTCGCCACCACTAGTAGTAAAGAACACACGGTTGAGATCTCCGGGAGCTAGGTCAGCGAGCCGTCCAGCAAGTCGTGCAGCTGGTTCTGTTGCGTAATTCCAGATAGGGAAATAAGCGAGCTTCTCGGTCTGTGCACGAGCTGCTTCGGCAAGCTCTGTGCGTCCGTGTCCGATGTTGACAGTGAAGAGGCCACTGAGACCATCGAGATACTTGCGACCCTGTGCGTCGTATACGTAGGCACCTTTGCCGCGATCGATGATGGGGAGCCCATCGCGTTGAACGCCCGCGAGACGAGTGAAGTGGCCCCAGAGATGACGCTGAGCGAGGTGCTCAATCTCTTCGAAGTCGGAGGGGTCCATATATGAACACTAGATTGCGGCCTCGTAACATGAAGACTGAATTCCGGACTCGTGATTCCGCCCATAGCGGTTCAAGGTGCCTATGATTTGAACGAAAGCAAAGGTGGTGGTCCAGTGGCAGATGAGCGTGGGTCAGTTGAACTCGTCAATGTGACGAAGAAATACGGTGATGTGGTTGCGGTTGATTCCATGAACCTCACTGTTCGTCCCGGCGAATTCTTATCGTTGTTGGGCCCGAGCGGTTGTGGGAAAACAACAACATTGCGCATGCTTGCGGGTTTTGAACAACCAAACGCTGGACATATTCGCATTAACGGTCTTGAAGTGCAGAATATTCCTTCATATAAGCGCGAAGTCAACACTGTGTTTCAGCACTACGCACTATTCCCACACATGACTGTTGCAGAAAATGTGGCGTACGGGCTCAAGCAATCAGGTACACCTAAGAGCGAGATTGCAACGCGTGTTGCCGAAGCTCTTGACATGGTGCAAATGTCAAAATTAGCTGAACGTCATCCTCGCCAAATGTCTGGTGGACAGCAGCAGCGCGTCGCCGTGGCCCGTGCACTAGTGAATCGCCCAAGCGTTCTTCTCCTTGATGAACCCCTCGGAGCTCTTGACCGAAAACTGCGTGAAGAGATGCAGATCGAACTAAAGCTTCTTCAGAGTCGTCTCGGAATCACGTTTGTGTTCGTCACTCACGACCAAGAAGAAGCAATGTCGATGTCTGATCGCATTGCCATCATGCTTGATGGTCATATAGAACAACTGGGCGATCCTGAAACTGTGTACGAGCATCCTTCATCTGCTTTCGTGGCGGGCTTCATCGGTCGAAACAACTTCTGGACTGGCGTTGCCACCGAAGACGGTGCCATTGCAGATGATGGAACCGTCTTCATTGCATCGCGCCCCGAAGAAGATGTTCCTAACGGTGAAGACACGCTGTCGGCAGTGCGCCCAGAGTGCATAGTGCTTGCGTCGGAACGCCCAGCGCAACAACACAATGTCGTGCAGGCAACCGTGTCCGGAATCTCCCATTTTGGTGACGTGCGGCAATACGTAGTTACCGCGGGAGACCGCGACCTCATTGTCATGTCGCCGCGCACCAGTACTAACCGCCCGGCCCTGGGTGACTCAGTCTGGTGCTCGTGGGCGCCCGAAGAGGTGTACCTGTTCTCTGCTCGCCAAGCCAGTGTCGTCATGTCGGAAGCCCACAACGACTAGACCGCTTGGTCTGCCTCGTCCACCTACTAGGTTGTCCCTAGTACAGATCTCTTACAACCAATTACCTAAGGAGAAACCACATGACACAGGAACTACGAATTCTTGCCCCCGACAGTTTCCGCGACAAACTCAATCGTCGCGCATTCATCAAAGCGGGTACCGCAACTGCTGGTATGGCAGTGGTGTTGATGGCATGTGGCGGATCAGATACTGCTTCTCCCGACACAACAGCAGCAGCTGGTGGTGGCGAGAAGCTGGCAACGGGTGACTGGAGTCGCGTCATCAATAAGAGCTCAGGCACATTGGCGATGTACACATGGGGTGACTACGACGATCCAGAGCTCGTCGGTGCATTTGCTGAATCAAGTCTTGGCGTAAAGATGAAAGTTGACTACTTCGGTAGCAACGAAGACCTCATCACCAAGTTGTCAGCAGGCGGCGGCAAGAGCAGTGGTTTTGACATCGTTGTTCCAACTGGACCGTACATCGTGCAAATGATTGAAAAGGGTCTCATTGAGAAGTTCGACAAGACTCTTCTTCCAAACATGGTCAATGTTGACGATGCCTTCCTCAGTCAAGCATGGGACAAGAACAACGAATACTCAGTATGTAAGAACTGGGGCACTACCGGTTTCTTCTATGACACAACAAAGATCAAAAAAGAGCTCAACACCTGGCAAGACTTCCTTGATGCATGCATGGGCGAAGCAAGTGGTCAGTGCGCAGTGATTGATGCTGCTCCTAACTACGCAGGTCCATATTTCTGGTCAAACGGAATCGACTGGAACACTGAGGACAAAGCATCGCTTGATGCAGCTGAGAAGTTCCTCGTTGAGGAGCTAGCTCCACATATCAAGGCATTTGACAGTTACCCAAGTACCAAGCTTGCTGAAGGTGCCTACACCTTGGCCATGGCATGGAATGGTGACGCTCGTCAGGCATATGTTCGAATCAAAGATGCAGGCGGTACGCCAGAAAATTGGCGCTGGGTTCTCGGAGCTCCTGACACTGAACTGTTCATGGATACGTTCTGTATCGCCGCTGGTTCTCCGAACATCGAGGCTGCGCATTCATGGATCAACTGGATTTTGATACCAGAGAACTCCATCAGGGATCTTTCGTACCACGGCTACAACACAGGAATGAAGAACATGGAACAACTCATTTCTGAATTAGCTCCTGATCTTGTGGATGGCGACATGATTTTCTTCAAGCCAGAAGAAGTAAAGACCATGCATACGCAAATCTTGAATACTTCAATTGACCGCTTGGTCGACATCTTGAATAAAGCTAAAGCCAAGGCTGGAGCCTGATAAGGGTGACCGCACCGGTCGCAACCACCTATCGCAAACGGCTGCGAGCTCCTAAGTTCGCACTCGCCTTACCGTCGATTATCTGGTACCTGCTGTTTTTTGCTGTACCGATTGGGTTCATTGTCGTTTATAGCTTTGCTGCAAAAGACGGTTCGAAGTTAATTCCCGTTGACTTCGGCCATTTATCAGGCGCCAATTATTCGCATGTTTTTGACGAGACCTTCTTTAAGGTGTTCAAGTCAACGTTACGAATATCAACCATCGCAACAATTGGTTGTTTAGTCATTGGTTTACCAGTTGCGTATTTCGCTGCGTTCAAGGTGCCCGAAAAATGGAAAGCAATCATTCTTGCTTTGGTGGTGGTCCCTAGTTTCACCAGCTTCCTGATTCGTACGGTCGCATGGCGCATCCCGCTTGCACCGAACGGTTTCTTTTCGAAGTGGCTTGTTGATATGGGCTGGATTGGTACGCAAGGAATCCAAATTCTTGAAACACCGTTAGCAGTTCAAGTAGCAATCATCTACAACTACCTGGGCTTTATGATCCTGCCGTTGTTTGTTGCGCTCGATCGCATCGATATTCGTATGCGTGAGGCAAGTAAGGACCTAGGCGCTGGACGAGTCGCAACGTTCTTTGGTGTGACCTTGCCGTTAGCTGGTCCTGGCATTATCGCTGGCGTGCTGCTGACATTCATCCCAATGTGTGGCGACTATGTCACCGCCACTGTGCTTGGTGGCGCAAAGGGAAACATGATTGGGTCCATGATTGCATCGCAATTTAGTGGCGCTCAAAACTGGCCACTTGGTTCGGCAATGGCGATTCTGATGATCGGCGCAGTATTGCTGTCAATGGTTGTCGGCGCAGGAATCGTGTGGTTGATTACTTGGGTGTTGAAACATCCAACACCAATCTCTATCCGTATCAAGCATGCGATGCATCAGCGTTCTGTGGAAAAGACACGTGAGGGGAAGTCGTCGTGGTTCAAATTCGATGTATTGCCGATTGCCCTTAGTGCGTGGACCATACTCGTCTTGATTTTCTTGTTCATTCCCATCATGCTCGTGGTCTTGCACTCATTCAATGGTGGCAGTTCGTTCACAATTTGGTCGGGAAATCCTGGCACTAAATGGTGGGACGAATTGTTTGACGGCTCAGTTGCGTGGGCGGTGCTTGCCCGGTTCGCTGCACTGTTTGTGATTTCAGTTGTTGCCCGAAATGTATTGATGCGCACCACCAAAATTTCTCGTCGTTTGTTGAACTGGTCTGGACCTATTGCTTTCTTGCTGGCATTTGTCATCAACGGCTTGTCAACTAATTGGTACGAAACAGTTTTTGGTTTCGCCAGCATTGGTGATGCAATTCGCAACTCGTTCATTGCTGCGTTTGGCGCCACAATCTTGGCCGTCATTCTTGGTGGGTTTGCTGGCGTGGCGCTTGCGCGTCGCCCAGGTGTGTGGACCAAAGTTTTTATGGCAACCGTGTTTCTTATTTTGGTAACGCCAGAAATTATGGATGCCATTGCGCTTGCAACATGGTTTCCACGTGTTGCAGATTTCCCACTTATCGGGTATCCGTTTAAACATGGATGGGGGCCGTTTAATGGCGGCATGAACAAACTCTGGGTCGGTCAGTCGCTGTATGCCAGCGCTGTTGTCACTCTGATTGTTCGCGCACGACTTGCAGGACTTGATGAAGCACTTGAAGAAGCTGCAGCAGACTTGGGTGCGCCACCGGCGCGTGCATTCCGCCAAATCACATTGCCGCTGATTTCTTCTGCTCTCATCGCTGGTGGTTTGTTGTCATTTACGTTGTGTCTCGACAATGCGGTCATCTCCACATTGATTAGCGAGGCTGGCTCTACGACATTCCCAGTAGCTCTATTGGGTGCGACTCGAAGCACCATTAAGCCGTTCTGGGGGGTAGGTGCAGTGATTTTGTTCTGTGTCACTCTTGGCGCGCTGTGGTTCGTCACTGTTGTATTACGCAGGTCGGGTAGTTCGTCGAGTGAAATCGCAGCGACCCTTGCGGGTAGTTGACGTAGCGTTACACGTATATGGAACCTCCGAGTAGTCGCGCAATAGCCGTACAACCGCCCACGTCGCCCGATTGGGTGCGTGAAGCAGTCATCGCTGGTGGTGGCCACATAGTGGAACCAGAAGCAGCAACGGCCATCGTGTGGACCGCTGCACGTGACGCAAACGGATTGCGTGAAATTCTTGATGCAAATGATCATCTGGAATGGGTACAGGTTCCGTTTGCCGGAATCGAAAACTTTGTCCCCGTACTTGATGATGATCGCGTCTGGACATGTGGCAAAGGCGTGTATGCAGAACCCGTCGCTGAACATGCATTAGCTCTTGCGCTAGTCGGAATGCGACACGTCGCTGCGTACTCGCGTGCCACGCAATGGACTGGTCCAGCGGGCAGAAATTTGTTGGGCGCTTCGGTCACCATCGTTGGTGGTGGAGGAATTACTGAGTCATTGATTCGTTTACTCACTCCATTCAATTGCAACATCACAGTCGTGAGGCGTTCTGTTGAAGAAGTAGAAGGTGCAGACACGGTTGTTGGGCAAGAGAATCTTGTCGATGCACTGGTGGGAGCAGATGTTGTGTTCTTGGCATTGTCGCTGACACCTGAGACCGTGGGACTAATCGCTAGGCCCGAACTTGAGGTGATGGAACCTCATGCGTGGATTATCAACGTTGCTCGTGGTGGACACATCGTGACTGAAGACTTGGTCTGGGCGCTTGAGAACAACGTCATCGGGGGAGCAGCACTAGATGTCACAGACCCGGAGCCGCTGCCAGACGGTCATCGGTTGTGGTCGCTCGCTAATTGCATCATCACCCCTCACGTGGGAAATACTCCGGAAATGGCAGTGCCACTGCTGTCGGCGCGCATTACAGAGAACGTAAAGAGATACATCAACGACGAGCCACTCGTTGGGCTTGTCGATGTTCGACTGGGTTACTAGTTGATGATGGTCACAATGACCGTCATTCGGAACTATCGTTCGCACTGTGCGTAAGTTATGTGAAAGACCCGGATGTGCCGGTCTTGCAGAGGTGTCCTATGGCATCGACAAAGCACAACTCTTGGTGTGGGTAGACAATCGAGCAGTTCCAGAACGTGAGCTTGCAGGACGTTTATGTCGCCGGCACGCCAATGCGCTGAGTGTTCCTCGTGGCTGGACCATTGATGATCGCCGTGATGCAGTTCCGAAATTGTTTCGCGTCGCTGATGAGCCAGAGAAGCAGCCTGTTGCTCGCAAGAAGCGTGAAAGCGCAAAGAAGCCTGAAAGAGAACGACCATCGCTCTTTGAAGGAAATCCAGACCCAGACGAAACACAAGCAATTCCTTGGTCTCCGCGGTTAGCAAAAACTGTCTCTTCTGATGATGACCAACCAGTGTTTGGGCGACTTCTTGGTCGCGCCTTTGGTTACGAACCCAAAGACGAATAGAACTATGCGTTATTCATCAACAGTGCAACTGTCGGTCGGCCCTGCAGTCGTGTATCCATTCGTGTTCAACCTTTCTCGATATGTCGAATGGATGCCTATGGTGCATGGAGTCGAAGAAGTTAGTGATGACGTGTGGGTTGTCGAATTGCGGGCCAAGGTTGGGGTGTTTGCCAGATCGAAACGTTTACGCATGAGACGAACAGTGACATCGCCAAGCATGCTTGTATTTGAACGTGATGAAGTAGATGGTCGCAAGCATTCGCCATGGGTGATGACAGTGTTGGTGACACCTACAGAATCCGGAAGCGCAGTGACCATTGATTTGTCGTATGGCGGAACGCTATGGACCGCCGGCGTATTAGATCGGGTACTGGCGTCACAAGTAGAGGCGGGCAAAGCCGCACTAGCGCGTGTGGCTTACGGGGCGTAAGCCGAGTATCTGCCGTTGGCCCGCTGTTCAAGGGTCAGAGTTGTACCGAAGCAGGCAGTGAGTGATTCTGAACTCAACGTTTCACGCAATGGACCAGCTGCAACAATTTTCCCATCTCTCATAAGAGCGCAATGTGTTGTACTGAGTGGAATTTCATCAACATGATGAGTAACAACAACCGATGGCAGCAGTGGATTGTTGTTTGAAAAAGAGTGCAATAACTGAATCAAATTTTCTCTACCGCCGAGGTCTAAGCGAGCAGTCGGTTCGTCAAGGAGCAAAGCAATTGGGTTTGTCATTAATGCTCGGGCAAGAAGTACTCGCTGTTGTTCTCCCGACGATAATGAACCAAGTTCGCGTTCTGCACACCACGCAACATCAAGACGTGTAAGACACTCGATTGCATTGTGTCTGTCTTCGTCTGTATACGAATGCCACCATGTTTCAAGCGCTCCATACTTAGCCGACATCACTACTTGTGTCGCAGTCAGGACTGGGCGTATTTCTGCTGCAAGAGATGCCGACATGTACGCAATACGAGGCCGAATGGGTCGGATATCAAAAGTTCCCAGTTCTTGTCCCTGGACTAAGAATTTCCCTGATGAAGGATGAAGATACAACGCCAGAACTCGCAGCAAAGTGGTCTTACCGCTACCATTCGGCCCAAGAATGACCCACCGATCAGTTGAGTGAACAGTCAGAGAAGCCGAATCAAGAATGGTTCGCCCATCTCGGACGATAGAAACGTCGGTCGTTTGTAGAACTGGAAAATTCTTGATGTCGTTCGGCACGAATACACGGTATCTGGCGTGGCAGAGTAGAGGAATGGCAAAGGGGACCAACACTGAATTGCAACAGGGTCTTGCCGCCGTTATGGAGACAGAGTCCATTACGGATTTGCAGCGACTGTCGGGTGGCGCCTCTCGCGAGACGTGGAGATTCAAGGCCGGCAACTCTGATTATGTCCTTCAGCGGGTCCGTGCCGGAACTGTTGGAGGCTTTCAAGTAGAGCCGCGAGTGTTGGCAGTTGCTCACGAAGCCGGCGTTCCTGTTCCTGAGTTAGTGATTGATGGCGCCAACCGCACGGAACTCGGAGTGCCGTTCATGATTGTTCGTGCAGTTGAAGGTGAAACGATCGCCAGAAAAATTTTGCGTGACGATGAGTATTCCCGCGCTCGCGGAGCACTCACAACGCAGTTGGGCATCGCTGCAGCACGACTGCACCAGGTAGATCCCGCTCGTGTGCCGGGCTTGGTAGAAGATGATCAAGTGAATCGCTACACCACCATCTTGCAAGATCTGGGTGAACCTCATCCGGTGTTTGAAGCTGCGCTTCGATGGTTAGAACGTAATCGCCCTGATTCTGCAATGTCGTGCATTGTTCATGGTGACTACAGGCTGGGCAACATGATGGTGAATAGCGATGGGCTTGCTGCTGTCCTTGATTGGGAAATTGCGCACATTGGTGACCCAATGGAAGACCTTGGCTGGCTCTGTGTTCGCGCTTGGCGCTTTGGTGGTGCGTTTCCTGCAGCTGGCGTTGGCACCTATGACGAACTGTTAGATGCATACGCATCGGTTACTGGCGTTCGGCCAGACCCAGATGTTCTTCGTTGGTGGGAAATTTTAGGAACAATGAAGTGGGGAATTATCTGCATCTCGCAAGCAGCGACTCATCTCACTGGCATTGTTCGCAGTCATGAATTGGCAGCAATTGGTCGACGCGTCTGTGAAAACGAATACGACCTGATTGATCTTTTATCGAAAGGTCCGCAATGACAGCCCCTCATGACAGGCCGACAGCCGCAGAACTGCTTGAAGCGCTTCGAGAATGGATGGAACAAGACTTGTTCCCAGGTGTTGAAGGACGCCTTCAGTTTCATACTCGTGTTGCTATCAACATGGTTGACATCGTTGCTCGTGAATTAGAACTTGGCCCAGATCAGGTTGTGCGACATGACCAAGTCTTGGCTTCATTCGGCATGAAAGATGATGCAGAGTTGGCCGCAGCAATTCGTGCAGGAACTTTTGATGAAGAACTGCCTTCGGTCATGACTCGGTTGCTTCCGGTCGTTGAAGACAAATTACGAGTTGCTAATCCTCGTTATTTGCGCTGATTGCGCGACGCATTCAACGTGACTGGCTGACCAGCTGCTAATTGTCCACACGCAGCAGCAATTTCGGTGCCGCGATTTTGTCGCGTGGTTGCATTGACTCCAAGGTCGCGTAGAAGTCGTTGAAACGCTGCAACTCGACCAGGAGAACTTCCGACTGTTGGCCACCCCGGAGTGGGGTTGAGAGGAATGAGGTTGACGTGAGCTGCAGGCGAGAGTTGCAGACATAATTCTGCAAGTTCACGTGCATCTCGATCAGTGTCGTTCACTGCATCAATGAGCGCCCATTCAAAAGTGATGCGGCGGCCCTTTGTGAAGAGATATTCGCGACATGTTTCCATCAGCATCTTCAATGGATAACGCTCATTGATAGGCACAAGTTCTGTGCGTAGTTGGTCACGCGCAGCATGCAGCGACACTGCAAGATTTACAGGCAGAGGACGAGCTGTTAGCGCTTTGATGCCGGGGACAATGCCGACTGTAGAGATGGTGAGATGGCGGGCAGAAATTCCGATGTCTCCGTGAATTCGTTCAATAGCTGCCCACACGTTTGGTTCGTTAGCCAAAGGTTCACCCATGCCCATGAACACGATGTTGTCAATGCGACGGTTCTTTGTGGCTGCTTCGCGCGCGCTGCGCACTACTTGCTCGACAATTTCACCTGGGGAGAGTTGGCGATTAAAACCCGCTTGACCTGTTGCGCAGAAACCACACGCCATTGCGCAACCAGCTTGTGTGCTGACACATACTGTGGCGCGTTCGTCGTAATACATAAGTACTGTTTCGATTGGATGGTTGCCTTCGAGGAGGTGCCACAGAAACTTGATGGTGTCGCCATTTTCTGATGTCTCACGGCGAATCTCAATCAGACCTTCTGGTAATTCAGAATCAAGCTTTGCACGCAATGCAGCAGGAAGAGTCTGGATCTCTGACGGTTTCTTAAATTGCGTGTACATGCCAGACCACAGTTGGTCAAGTCGGTAGGACGCTTCGCCTTCAAGAATTGTTGCAATTTCGTCGCGGGTGGGATCGTAGAGAGTTGTCATTTGTTACTTTGCTGCCACGTCGCCCACAAAGGCGAGTTCACGGTGATGAGGGGTAAATCCGAGCGAAGTGTATACAGACATTGCGGGGGCATTGTCTGCGTCGACATACAACATTGCAAGCGGAAGATTTTGTTGAGACAAATGAGCTAGTCCTGCAATCGTCATTCGTTTACCGAGACCTGTACCTAGATAGGCCGGGTCAACGGCGATCACGTAGATCTCTCCCATTGGAGGCTCGGTGTCTGGGTGCACTTTGGTCCAGCAGAATGCCGCAAGAGTGTCGTTGTCCCAATTCATCAAGAATCCCTTGGGGTCAAACCAATCTTCTGATTGTCGAGCAGCGATGACATCTCGCGTCCATCCACCTTGTTCTGGATGAGCGCCAAAGGCCGCATTGTTGACAGTCAGCCAGGCATCTTCGTCGACTCCCACGCGAAAGGGAGTCGTTGTGAAATCAGTGACGATGGCAAGTTGCTCATCACTGAGGGGAAGAGACCTGCGCATCTGTACTAAGTGGCGTCCAGCCTCAAGTCCGGCATCGTGGGCAAGTTGACGGTGAATGTTGTTTGGTTCAAACACCCACCAGTGCACATGGCCGCCACCTTCTTGAGCCACGATGTCAAGAGCGGCGGTAATGAGGTCTGGAGCAATTTCCATCGAGTCGTATCTGTGGTGCGGGTGCACGATGAGATCTAACGACCATGATTCGTTTCCGCGAGAAATTTGGCAATATCCGACAATGTGATGGTGATCGGTGTCGCGAACGATGACTCCTGCGAAACCTTTGCGGCCACCTTCACGTAAATCAAGCCAGAGGTGGTCGTTCAGAGGTCGCACGCCGTCTGCACGCCAGGTGGCATTGATGAGTGCAGAGACCTCGTCAATGGCTGACGGGTCCATCTGTCTCTTGATTTCGAGTGAACGCACGCGTGTCAGGGTACCTTTTGCCCATGGGAAAGCCGAGAACGCCTGCTGGCCGTGCAAAAGAAATAGCAAGTCGACTTGAGGTTTTGTACCCAAAAGCCGAATGTGAGCTGACTCATTCGAACGCTTATGAACTGCTGGCAGCAACAATCTTGTCCGCCCAGTGCACCGACGTACGGGTCAATATGGTCACCCCGGCACTATTTGCCAAATATCCAACTCCGTTGTCATTGGCTGAAGCCAACCCAACAGAGCTTGAAACAATTATTCGGTCAACCGGCTTTTATCAGAGCAAGGCAAAAAATCTCATCGGGATGGGCCGCAATGTTGTCGACAGGTTCGACGGAGTTATTCCTCATGAGATGGAAGACCTCGTGACGCTTCCGGGAGTCGGACGAAAGACTGCAAATGTTCTGCGAAGTGTCGTATTCGATCTGCCAGGCCTTGCAGTAGATACTCATGTTGGTCGCTTGTCCCGTCGTCTTGGGCTTACAACTGAAGAAGATCCTGTCAAGGTTGAAAAAGTCCTCAACGCGTTTATCGAGCCTCCCGAGTGGGGACGATTTGGGTTGCGGCTTATCTTGCATGGACGCCGTGTGTGTGATGCAAAGAAGCCCAAATGTGGAATCTGTGAGTTAGAGGACATATGCCCAGCCACGCTCATGCCGTCGAAGTCAAAGCCGAAGTGACAGCAGTCAAGTAGCGTTTGAGCGATGACAGCCACCATTTGTGCAGAACTGGGTGCAGCAGCTGATGCTGTGAACCGCTATAGAACTCGAGTTGCCGGACTAATCGAGAACATTGGTGCAAACCATGAAGACTTGGTCAGCGCTATGTACGAAGCAGAACGTGCTTTGTTGTCAGCAGAGCGCCTGTTAATCCGTGCAGAGAAAATTGCTCGGTAATTCTTGGTCGCGTTGAGTAAGTTGCCCTAGTGACCTCGTTCAACCCTCGCGAACAGATTCAAGCGATGACCGGGTATCACTCTGCCCAGGTTGATGTGTCGATTCGTTTGAATACAAATGAATCGCCGTTTGCACCGCCAGACGGTTGGTTGGATGCAGTGTCAGACATCGTTCGTACAGTTCAGTGGAATCGGTATCCAGATAGGGCTGCAACAGAGTTACGGGCCACTATTGCAAAACGACATGGCGTCAGCCCAGAAAATATCTTTGTCGCAAACGGATCAAATGAAGTGATTCAGACAATTTTGTTGGCGTATGGCGGTGCGGGCCGTCGTGTTGCAACTTTTGAGCCCACGTATCAGATGTATTCCCAAATTGCCCGCGTCACCGGCGCAGAAGTGGTGGAAGGGGAGCGCAATGCTGACCTGACTCTTGACCCACAGGAAATCAAAAGAGTGCTGACTAGTTATTCCCCTGCGGTGACGTTTCTGTGTAATCCGAATAATCCGACAGGTCTCATTGAGCCGCGAGAAAATTTGGAAGCAATGCTGGCGCACACCTCGGGCGTTGTAGTGCTCGATGAAGCGTATGCAGAGTTCTCTGAATGGTCAGCCGTAGACATGGTGTCAGACGAACTTCCGCTCGCTGTCACTCGTACATTTTCCAAAACATTGTCACTAGCTGCATTGCGTGTTGGCTACGTTGTTGCTCCACGTCAAATGGTTGCTGACCTAGAAATAGCAGTTCTTCCGTATCATCTTGATGCATTCAAGCAAGCGGCAACTATGGCTGCTCTTGGCTTCGTGTCAGAAATGGAACAACGCGTCGAGGCAATTAAATCTGAGCGAGCACGAATCTTTGCTGCCATCAGTGCAATGGATTGTGAAGTGTGGTCAAGCGGATCAAATTTCATTTTGTTTCGCCCACGCTCGTCTGAAGCGACTGAGGTCTGGAAGCGCATGGTGGCATCGGGAGTCCTGGTGCGTGACTGCAGTTCATGGCCACGGCTAGCTGGCTGTCTGCGAGTCACCGTGGGCACAGTCGAGGAAAACTCGGCCTTTCTTGGTGCACTATCGCACGCTCTTTTGGGTCAATAAGGGAAAATCCCGTAATTGACAGTCCGAGAGGGCTGTCGAGCGGCGAGAATAGAGACATGGCACGTACAGCCCAGGTCACACGCAGCACAAAAGAGACATCAATTGATGTGTCCATCAATCTTGATGGCACAGGAATTGCGTCAATCTCCACAGGTATTCCGTTTTATGACCACATGCTTGAACAGTTGGCGCGTCACGGTGGGTTTGATCTCACCATCGCTGCCACAGGTGACCTTCACATCGATACGCATCACACAGTGGAAGACGTTGCAATCTGTGTGGGAGAAGCAATACGTGAAGCGCTTGGCGACAAAGCCGGAGTACGACGCTTTGCAAGTGGTCTATATCCACTTGATGAAGCACTCGTCGAAGTTGCGCTAGATCTCAGTGGTCGCGCTTTTGTTGCGTGGAATGTTGAATTGCCTGAATGTTTGCCACTCGGAAATCCTGCGTTTGATCCGTCACTTGCTGAACATGCTGTTTCATCTATTGCGAACTCGGCTGCAATTACCCTGCATGTCAATTTGCAAGCTGGCCGCAACGTGCACCACATCATCGAAGCGACCTTCAAGGGTCTCGCTCGTTGCCTACGCGACGCTGTCCGCATTGAATCGGCGGGAGTGCCCTCAACGAAGGGTGTTCTTTCGTGACATCACGCCCGCGCATCGCGGTGCTTGATTACGGAATCGGAAACTTACGTTCAGCGCAGAAAGCTCTCGAACGTGTGGGCGCCGACGCGGTCCTTACCGCAGATTCTCGTGTAGCAGCATCAGCAGATGCCGTTGTCCTACCAGGTGTAGGTGCATTTGGCGCATGTATGAATGCCTTGCGTGCTGCTGGTCTTGAATCTGTTGTTCACGAGTCGGTAGCTCGGGGGGTTCCGTTCATGGGCATTTGTGTTGGTATGCAGATGCTGTTTGATTCAAGCGAAGAAGACGAGTCAGCAAAAGGTCTTGGCATTATTCCGGGGTCAGTGCAATGGTTGTCTTCCGATGTTCCGCGTCCACAGATGCAATGGAATCAACTAAACATCACAAAGAACGATGTTTTGTTTACTGGCCTTGAAGAACGGCCGTGGATGTATTTCGTGCACTCACTTCATGGTGTTCCTGCCGACAGCAGTGATGTTGCAGCAACGGTTCATTACGGCGAGACATTGAATGTTGCCTTTCGCCGCGGCAATGTGTTTGCTACTCAGTTTCACCCTGAAAAATCAGCAACAGCTGGTTTGCAATTGCTTGATAATTTCGTGAAGTCGGTGACCTCGTCATGATCTTGTATCCGGCTATTGATGTGTTTGGTGGCAAGGTTGTGCGTTTGCGTCAAGGCGAATACGACGACAGCACTGTGTATGGCGTCGATCCTGTTGCTATGGCCCTTTCCTTTGTTGATCAAGGCGCAACTTGGGTGCACATGGTTGATCTTGATGCTGCCCGAAGTGGGGAACCGGTTAATCGCGAGGTTATTGCGTCTGTCGCACGAGCTATTGCCGGTCGTGCTTCATTACAAGTTGGTGGTGGAGTGCGCACAGAAGCCGATGCTGTAGCTCTTGCCGATGCCGGCGTGACACGAGTCGTGATGGGTTCAGCTGCCGTTGCGGACCCCGCATTAGTTCGTCGTGTATCTGAAGTTGTACCAGTCGCTGTCGGTCTTGATCATCGCAATGGTGTTGCAGCAACTCATGGTTGGACTGAATCATCTGGTGTGCGGGTAGAAGAACTGCTGAGTCGGTTCCCGACAGCTTCGGCGTTTGTCATCACTGATATCTCACGCGACGGCATGTTGACTGGTCCTGATGTCGAAGGGTTAGCGCATGCGGTGTCGCTGACATCCATCCCGGTTGTCGCCAGCGGAGGAGTAGGAACTCTTTCCCATATCGCAGACTTAGCAGCAGTTGCTGGGTTGAATGGCGTCATCGTCGGTAAAGCGTTATACGAATCGAAGTTCACTGTGGCTGAGGCGTTGGCGGTGTTGTCATGAATCCAGATCTTGTAGCGCGCGTTATTCCATGTCTTGATGTCACCAATGGTCGAGTCGTCAAGGGAATCAACTTTGTTGACTTGCGAGATGCAGGCGACCCGGTGGAACTAGCGGCGCGTTACGACGCACAAGGGGCTGATGAATTGGTGTTCTTAGATATCACCGCATCGTCTGATGGGCGCGACACCATGATTGACGTTGTCTCTAGAACCGCAGAAGAAGTTTTCATTCCATTTACTGTTGGCGGTGGCATCAGAGAATTGTCTGATGCACGAGCCTTGTTGCGCGCCGGAGCGGACAAGATAAGCGTCAACACATCAGCGGTGCAGCGTCCACAGGTGATTGCAGATATTGCTGATGAATTCGGTTCTCAGTGTGTGGTGTGTGCCATTGATGCAAAGTGGGATGCAGCAACTCGTCAGTGGCTCGTCTACCTGCACGGCGGACGCACAGCTACTGAATTGAACGCAGTTGAGTGGGCCGTGGCAGCAGTGTCGTTAGGGGCCGGCGAGATTCTTCTGACGTCTATGGATCGCGATGGTACGCGTGATGGTTTTGATCTAGGTCTGACGCGTGCGGTGTCTGATGCAGTTGGTGTGCCAGTTATTGCCAGTGGCGGCGTCGGCACTTTAGGCCATTTATCTGAAGGTGTGATTGAAGGCGGAGCTACCGGAGTTCTGGCCGCTTCAATTTTTCACTTTGGTGAGCACACAATCGGCGACGCGAAACGAGACATGGCGTCACGCGGAATTCGCGTTCGTCAATCCTGGTTAGGAAAGCGTGTTTAGCAACTGAGACAGTGCAATGTCGCAGTGTGACGCAATGTTGACAGCAAATGAATGGTCAACACCTTTTGCCAGAATAATTTCGCTATTGCTCCATGATGAGATGGCGATAGCAAGTTCCTCAGGCGTGGTGAATTGGTCATGTTCAGCAGTAATAAGAATTTTACGCCCTGGCGAATTTGCAGCAGCTGGTTGTGAGGTCATCATGCGAGCAGGTGGAGCAACTGCGATCCATCCGGCAATCCACGGGTTACTGACATTGAGTCCGACAACTGACCCAAAGGAATACCCAGTCATGATGATGGGAACTTCTGGGGCGATGAGGTCAGCCAATTCACACGCAGCGGCGAGGTCAAGTCGTTCAGAGTCACCATTGTCGTGGATTCCGCCAGAATTGTTGACTCCTCGAAAATCAACAGCAACGGAGTGGCAATCGTGGCGCAATGCCACTTCCTGCATGGCGCGTACAACATGGTTGAAACGGTCACCACCGTACAAGGGGTGTGGGTGACCAATAATCACAACGGCACGCACGTGGTCTGCGTCTGTTCGTACCAGATCGGCTTCAATCATGACGCCATCAATGGTTTCGAGGTAAATAGTTTCCACTCCCACGGGGCAAGACGGTACCGTACTTATGGTGAGCAACAACGACCAGACTTCATACAACACACGGGGGCGCGTCATTATTGCCACTGCCGACCAATTGTCAAGCGTGACATACAACGTCGATGGCCTGGTGCCGGCAATTGCACAATGTGTCGATACGGGCGACATCTTGATGATGGCATGGATGAATGCAGAATCTTTGCGCATGACTTTTGCCGAAGGACGCATGGTGTATTTCAGTCGTAGCCGTAATGAGTTGTGGCGCAAGGGCGACACCAGTGGCGACAGGCAGTTTGTCCGCGAAGCGTATTTTGACTGTGATGGCGACACATTGCTTTTCAAGGTGGACCAAGAAGGACGTGGTGCGTGCCATACGGGTGAACGTTCATGTTTCTATCGTGCGTTTGGCGAGTTGGAATGACTGCAACTGCCATCACGCCATCGCGTGCTGAATTTACAGAGCTGGCAAAACTTCACACAGTTGTTCCCGTGTGGACACAGATTCTGGCCGACCTCGAAACTCCGGTTGCTGCATTCATCAAATTGGTGGGCGATGGTGACGGGTTTTTGTTGGAATCAGTCGAACATGGCGAACGTTGGAGCAGGTATTCATTTGTTGGCCGTAACCCTCGCGGAACATTGACCCTGCGTAACGGTGTTCTCACTACATCTGGCGATGTGCCGGCAAGTGTTCCGTTAGATAAGGGAATGTTGGCTGCGATGGAAGAACTGTTGCGCATTTATCGCGCGCCGCTTTTTCCAGACCTTCCGCCGTTGCAAGGCGGGCTCATGGGGCACCTTGGATATGACGTTGTTCGCGAGATCGAAGATCTGCCGAATGTGCCACGCGATGATCGTGATTTGCCTGATGCATCCATCAGCATCATTGGCTCGCTCGCTGCGTTCGACCACTGGCGCCAACGCGTGTACATGTTGGAAAGCGTTCCCGTTGCCGGTTTGACCGATGCACAAATTGGTGATGCCTACGATGCTGCAGTCGTGCGCGTACATGAAGCTGTCGCTGATCTTTCTCGTCCGCTTGCATATGTGGCAGTTGAGCCTCCTGTAGCTGGTGAGAATTTGCCGACAACACGTTCATCTATGCCTGATGGTCAATATCGCTCTGCTGTTGATGTTGCTAAGGAATACATTCGCGCTGGCGATATTTTCCAAGTTGTTCTGTCTCAGCGATTTGATATTGACCTGACTGCTGATCCATTTGATGTGTATCGGGTGCTTCGACAAGTGAACCCAAGCCCGTACATGTATTTCCTACGCCAACCTGATCTCACCATTGTTGGAGGGTCTCCTGAACCTCTCGTGCAGTTGGTGAATGGTCGAGTTGTGTCTAGGCCAATTGCCGGAACACGTAAGCGCGGTATTGATGATGAACATGACAAGCGTCTTGCCGGCGAATTGCGCGAAAACCCGAAAGAAGTCGCAGAACACATCATGTTGGTCGATCTTGCCCGTAATGACGTTGGTCGAGTCTCAACTTTTGGTTCTGTACAAATGGATGAACTCATGACACTTGAGCGCTATAGCCATGTCATGCATCTCACGTCTCAGGTATCGGGCGACTTAAAACCAGGCCTCGGGCCTATTGATGTGTTGCGGGCAACATTGCCAGCAGGAACGGTGAGTGGCGCGCCAAAAGTGCGCGCAATGGAAATCATTGATGAATTAGAACCAGTAAAGCGCGGACCATATGCAGGTGTTGTTGGTTATGTGGACTTTTCTGGAAACCTCGACACCGCAATTGCAATTCGCACCATGTTCGTTGGTCCGAAGTTTGCAAGTCTGCAGGCTGGTGCTGGCATCGTTGCTGATAGCGACCCGGCAGATGAAGATTTGGAATGTGAAAACAAAGCGCGTGCTCTGCTTGCCACTATTCCGGCCGCCGAACGAATGACACAACGCCGACGCGACGCTGGGACTACAGCGTGACAAGCATTATGTGGGCTGACATTGCTCGAGAAGTCGTAATTGTTCAAGGCGACGATGCTCAGACATTTTTGCATTCACAATTGGCTAATGACATTGCATCATTAGCCGTTGGCGCAAGCATTCACAGTTTGTTGCTCGAGCCGACTGGTCACGTAGCAGCACTGGTCCGTGTGGTGCGTCATGAAGACACAGTGTTCACGCTTGATGTAGATGCTGGGTTTGCAGATGCTGTGATCGTGCGGTTGCAGCGGTTCGTTTTGCGCGCAAAAGTCACGATGCGTCGTAGCGATTGGGTGGTGCGAGCTTTTCGCGGCCCTGGTGTAGTGAGCGATATTGGT
>CAETWZ010000003.1_pt1 | contig 21398 bp, 21 predicted proteins | sample 7263761 | NCBI WGS metagenome assembly CAETWZ01 (sample SAMEA6814159, study PRJEB35770) | uncultured Acidimicrobiaceae bacterium | biome: Freshwater; feature: Freshwater reservoir; material: water | place: Czech Republic | collected 2017-06-27 | depth 30m m | reverse complement strand
TGCACATTTGCCGCAACTTATTTCAAAGCTTGCGGCGTTGCGTCTGCCAGATGGCACGAAGCCCGACATTGCACTCACCACAAATGGCGCGACTCTGCGCAACATTGCTGTGGAATTGCGCGATGCAGGCCTTGACCGCATCAATGTCAGCATGGACAGCTTGAAGCCGGAACGATTCTTTGCCATGACACGCCGTGATGAACTACATAATGTGCTGGCCGGAATTGCAGAAGCACAAGTAGCTGGGTTTTCACCAATGAAGGTGAACGCAGTTGTTGAACGCGGTGCAAATGACGATGAAATTCTTGACCTTGTTCGTTATGGCCGCGACAACAATGTGGAAGTGCGTTTTATTGAGTTCATGCCGCTTGATGCCACTAATGAATGGGAACGCAACAAAGTTGTTAGCCAAGATGAGATAGTTGCAACCATTGCTGCAGAGTTCCCACTTGAACTGATGCCAGCACGTGGCGCGGCCCCAGCAGACCGTTGGCGTTTCCTTGATGGCAAGGGAACAGTTGGCGTTATTCCTAGTGTCACTCACCCGTTCTGTGGTGATTGTGATCGCGTGCGTCTTACGTCTGACGGACAATTCCGCACGTGTCTGTTTGCTACTGATGAATCTGACATTCGTGCGTTGTTGCGCAATGGTGGAACAGATGACGAAATTGCAGAACTGATTCAAGTTGCTGTTGGTGCCAAATGGGCCGGACATCAAATCAATCAGGTGAATTTCATTAGACCGAATCGGTCAATGAGCCAGATCGGCGGGTAACACCATGTCGCATGACCCCACTGGTGAATTAGCAAACATTCGCGTGCTCGTTGAGATCGACGGGGCAGTTGCAACGTTGACATTGAATAGGCCAGACAAACGCAATGCCATCAACATGGGAATGTGGGCAAGCATTGATGCACAAGTGACTGCATTGGCAACGAATCCAGACGTGCGAATTCTTGTGGTGCGTGGCAGCGGAGATCATTTCTGTGCAGGTGCCGACATTACGGAACTTACGAACGGTCCTGGCGGAGAATATGCGCGGATTAACTGGGCAGCAGAAGAAGCATTGGCTAATTTTCCTGGGCCAACCATTGCTGTGATTCGCGGTAACTGTGTGGGTGGAGGCGTTTCTATTGCAACCGCATGCGACCTGCGGCTTAGTAGCGAAGACGCGGTGTTTGGCATTACGCCAGCCAAGTTGGGCATTGTGTATCCCACTAATGCGTTAGAGCGTGCAGTGCGAGTGATTGGTGGGTCGGCTGCCAAACATCTGATGTACACAGGCGAACTGATTGATGCAACACGCGCATTGCGCATTGGTCTGATTGATGAATTGCTATCTACGACCGCACTTGATGCGCGCGTTGATGAACTTGTCACTGTTCTTCTTGAGCGTTCTTCGCTGACGCAAGTGGCAAGTAAGGCCATGATCGATGAAGTGGTGCGCGAAGGCAAAGTTAAGCCAAAGACCACTTTGCAGTGGGAAACCGAAATGGATAAGAGCGGCGAAGTACGCGAAGGTGTTGCTGCGTTCTTAGCAAAGCGCCCCGTGCGCTGGCCGTGGCGCCGCCACTAGTTCTGCACTTGCAGAATCGCTTCGAAGCCACCAAGAACATCGCTGACATCGCGAAAGCCGTTGGCACGCAGCACACTTGCAGCAATTGAAGACCTATAACCGCCTGCGCAATACACAACGGTAGGAACAAGTGGGTTTAGTTCTGTGAGTCGCTTACGTAATTGCGATACGGGGATATTTGAAGCATCAGGCAAGTGGTTTATTGCGTATTCGCCATCGCCGCGTACATCGACTACTTGCAGATCGTCTACTTCTTGGCGTCGTTGAGCGAACTCTTGAGCCGTTAGCCGTGATGCGCGACCAACTTCACTAGGAACATCAGCCAGGTTGTCTGCAATGAAAGACCCAACAACACGGTCATAACCAATTCGGGCAAGGCGTACTTTTGCTTCTAGTTCCATTCCGACATCAGTGATGATGACAATGTCTTCGTCTGGTCTGATTACCGAGCCCGCATATTCTGCGTACCTGCCAGCAAGACCTACGTTCACTGAACCATGTAGATGCCCTGCAGCGAAGAACTGTGATTCACGCGTGTCAATGATCTGTAAACCACGATCACGCGCATCAAGCAGTTGAGTGATGGTCAGCGCAGTTGGTGAGACATGCTCGTCAAGAGTTTCGCGATTCTTCTGGTTCAACACGGCGTCGTAGATGAAATAGCCGGGAGCCTCTGGTTGGCCTTCTGTAACTGCAGCAACGAATAAATCAGCATTAGTAAATTGCAATGCGTAGTTATTACGACGCTGTTCACCCATTGTGGATGAAGTTTCTGTTGACAGGTTCTTGCCACATGCACTGCCTGCGCCGTGGGCAGGGAATACGCGGGTGGGGTCTGGCAATGTCAGCAGTTTGTTCTGAATTGATGCGAACAACATATGTCCAAGTTCGTCTGCAGTTTTTCCGACGCTGACAAGAAGGTCGGGACGTCCAACATCACCAATAAACAAAGTGTCACCTGTCAGTACGCCGTAGGGGACTGCGTCGCCGTCATGTTCATAGACAACAAATGACGCTGACTCCGGGGTGTGCCCTGGAGTGAGGCGAGTCTCGATTACAACTTCGCCGAGCACGATGCGTTCACCGTCTGCAAGAAGGTGAGCTGCAAATTGTGGTTTAGCTTTCGCGCCATAACAAATTTTCGCACCGGTTGCTTTGGCAAGTTCAAGATGACCAGACAGAAAGTCTGCATGAAAATGCGTTTCAAGAACATGGGTAATTGTGAGATTCAATTCACGTGCGCGATCAAGGTATTGGGCAATGTCACGTTGCGGGTCAACAACTACTGCGTGCCCGGTGGTCTGGTCGCCCACAAGGTACGAAGCGTGGGATAAGCATTCAAGATAAAACTGTTCAAAGATCATGGGGTTCCATTTCCGGGTACCCTCATGATACCCTAAGGGGTATACGTTTCGTTCCGAGGAGAATCCAGTGAAGCTTGAACAAGACATTCTTGATGGCCTACAGAAGCGTCTTGCCCGTATTGAGGGCCAGGTTCGTGCCGTGCGCAGCATGATTGAAGATGGTCGTGAATGCCGTGACATCATCACCCAAGTTTCTGCTGCCAGTACAGCGCTCGACCAAGTGGGCTTCCGTTTGTTGTCAGCTGGTCTTCAACAATGCCTGCAAGACCCTAAGCAGGCAAAGCGCGATGGCTTTGACCTTGAAGAAGTAGAAAAGCTATTTCTTAAACTCGCCTAGCGTCAGCCATGCGCAGCACACCTAGTTGAGTGACGCCACCATAAAGGTGACAAGTGCTCCGAGTATGCCAATGCCATAGGTGAGTGAAATACCAATCATCCATTTGGTGTTGGTTTCAATCTTCTGAGCCAGTTGGTCGATCCGATCGTCCAGCCTTGCTTCAAGTTTGTCGATTCGATCTTCGAGTTTGTCGATCCGTGCTTCAAGTTTGTCGACCCGTGCTTCGAGCCTGTCGAATCGTGCATCTAGCCTGTCGAATCGTGCTTCAAGTTTGTCGATATCGGCAGTACGTGCAACGTCGTACCAACCGCCAGGTGGTAGGTGTTCGATCAAGGTGTTAGCCACTGCTTCTCCGACGTGAGTTCGTAATCCGGCAAGCATGTCCAGCCGGGCTGTATCGCTAATCGCCATAGTAAATCCTTTCTGTGGTGAGTCAAAAGCAATGTGTGCGGGAGTGTGATTTTTAGGCATAACCTGACCAGATGAGCGAGCCGACTTTTAGCCACCTCAATGAATCGGGTCAGGCCCACATGGTGAATGTGGGCGCCAAAGACATCACCAGTCGCCGGGCGGTTGCACGGTGCAACGTGCACATGTCGCCTGGCACTTCGACAGCCATTGCGTCGGTGTCATTGCCCAAAGGTGATGTGCTCGCCACTGCCCGCATCGCAGGAATTCAGGCCGCAAAGAAAACCAGTGACCTCATTCCGCTCTGCCACCCACTGATGCTCAGTGCGGTCACCGTGAATCTTTCGGTGGGCGAGGGTGTTGTTGCCATCGAAGCAATTGTGGAAACAAGCGGACAGACCGGCGTCGAGATGGAAGCCCTCACCGCATGCTCCGTTGCTGCGCTCACCATCTATGACATGTGCAAGAGCGCAGACAAAACCATGGTGATCGGTGAACTGGCCCTCTGGGAGAAGTCGGGTGGGCGCTCTGGCACCTTCCAACGCCCCGAATAAGGTCTCATTTTCCTGTGTGAAAAATGTCCTAATTGGTGATTTTTGCCCATTTTGAAGCCAAAACAGCACCTTTTTGGCCCCGTACGGGCGGGAAAGGTCGCAGGGATGACAAATCCTCACTAGGCTTTCAGAAGTGTCTTAGGACGCCCCTGTTCTCTACTCAAGGTAATTTTTTCGTACATGAGTCAACTCGTTCTTCTAATCGTCGGTGCTATGTGGATGGCCGTGTTGCTGCCTCCGTTGTTGCGCTCACGTTTCGATACCGGAGCAGTGTCGTCGGTTTCAGACTTCCGTCGCCAGCTTCACACTCTGCAACGCTCTCAGGCACCTGGTACTCAGTCGCCGATGCGCGCGATGGCTCGTCCGTTGTCGTCTGCTCCTCGCATGACCGCGCCGATGTCTCGCCCTCAGGCTCAGGGCCCACGTTTGATCGCCAGTGACGGAGTCCTTGCAAACGAACCTCGCCACCGTCGTAGCCATCACACAGCTGAATTGCCTCGCACGCACTTTGCTGCCGAAACCGCATTTATGTCGTCTCGTGAAGTGGTGCGTCGTCGTCGTGTGAACGTTCTGTACGGAATGGTGGCAGCTAATGCCATCTCCTTGTTCCTTGGTCTCACCACTGGTAGCACCGCAATGCTCTATGCATTCACGGTCGCATTCCTTGGCCTTGCGGCGTACTGCTACATCCTCGTGCAGATCCGCAACCAGGATTACCTTCGCCGTTATTACGGCCAACGCCAAGCAGCGTAAGTCTCTGGTCCGAAACGGACTGTGACGCATGGCGTAGTCGCCCCTAGACTTTCCTCTTCATACACGTTTACTGAGCACTGGCTTAGTTCGCAGGGGGAATTCAACATGGCACTTTCATGGCTAGACGCGCAACAGCAAATTATGGCTCCCGGGTCTGGTTCGCCATTTGAATTGATGGAAGCTGACATTCGTGGAGTGAAGATGGACGTGTTTAAGAACAGTCCTCCGAACCTTGCAGTTGTGTTGCAGAATGCTCGCAACTTCGGAGACACAACGTTCCTGGTCTACGAAGGCGAGAAGTGGTCGTTTGCGCGAACCATGGATCAAGTTGATGGTCTCTGCCATCTGATGGTGAACACGTACGGCATCAAAAAGGGTGATCGTGTCGCCATTGCCATGCGTAACTTCCCTGAATGGATCATGGCGTTTGCTGCAATCATTTCTGTCGGTGCAATCAGCGTGTCATTCAATGCATGGTGGACCGAAGACGAGATGGACTTTGCATTGCAAGACTCTGGCGCAAAACTTCTGATCGGCGACCAGCAGCGCATTGATACCGCACATGCATCATGCCGCAAGCACGGAATCAAAATGTTGTGCGTACGTCCAGAACATGAACTCGGCGCAGATATTGATGATTGGGCAGACGTTGTCAAGACTGGCCTCGGACCACTTGTTGCTGACATCACACTTGATGACGACGTCACCATTTTGTACACCTCTGGTACTACCGGACGCCCGAAGGGTGCAGTGTCTACTCACCGTGCGTTGATTAGTTCGCTCATGTCGTTCTCTGTTCGAAATGCAGTATTGAAATTGGCATCAGACGAACCAGAAGCACCTGCAGATCCGTTCCCGCCGTCATTCATTTTGATTGTTCCTCTTTTCCATGTCACCGGTTGCGTGCCAGTGATGCTCAGCTGTTTCATGGCTGGTCTCAAACTTGTCATCATGTACAAGTGGGACGCAGGCAAAGCACTACCGATCATCGCTGAGGAAAAAATCACGAACTTTGTTGGCGTTCCAACTCAGTCATGGGACCTTGTGAACCATCCTGATTTCGCAAAGTACGACACCAGCAGCCTTCGCCAAGTAGGCGGTGGTGGTGCACCAGCACCAGCAGCGCTTGTTGACAAGATTGACAAGGCCATCACAAAGGGAAGCCCCGGACTTGGCTACGGCATGACCGAGACCAATGCGTACGGACCTGGTAACACGGGCAAGTTCTATACAGATCGCCCAACCAGCACAGGCCGCGCAACACTGCCGATGCGTCTCGAGATTCGTGACCCTGAAACGTTTAAAACACTCGGGCCAAACGAAATGGGCGAAGTGTGTATGTTCGGCCCTATGTTGATTCGTGGATATTGGAATCGTCCTGAAGCAACCGCTGAAACAATTGTTGATGGTTGGTTACGTACCGGCGACGGTGGATACATCGATGAAGAAGGCTTCTTGTTCATTAAGGACCGTATCAAAGACATGATTCTTCGCGGTGGCGAAAACATTTACTGCGTTGAAGTGGAAGGTGCTGTCTATGAGCATCCTGCAATTCATGAAGCCGCAGTCTTCGGTGTTCCTCACGAGCGCCTTGGTGAAGAAGTGGGAGTTGCCATCTTTCCGAAAGAAGGCGTGGCATTTACTGCTGATGATCTGTGGAAGTTCCTTGATGGAAAGATTTCGTCCTTCAAGGTTCCGAATCATGTTGTCATTATGAATGAACCATTGCCCCGTAATGCGGCCGGCAAGTTCTTGAAGACTGAACTTCGCGACCTAGTGGGCAAGGGCACGCTCAAAGCTGAGACTCGTTAAGTAGTGGCGGTCTCTTCAGGGGGCCGCACACTCGATAGCGGCTCGGATGTGAGCTGCTGTGAGTTCAGGAAAGTCCACGATGATTTCATCGTTAGTCATTCCGGATGCAAGGTAGTCGAGGACATCGTTTACGGAGATGCGTGTACCTATAAAACATGGCTGACCGCCACGTTTTCCTGGTTGCATATGGATTATCGATGTCAGATCCATTCCCTTACTTTACATACAGGGTCTGTCACTTTGTCAAGCAATTATTAGGGCGAAACGGTCTCTTCAGGGGGCCGCACATTTCGGAACATCATCAGAAGAAGTAGGTCATACGTAATTTTGAAGGCTGCACAAATTAGTAGTGGCCATGCAAAATTTGATTGATCAAGCATCCAGCCAGCTGCAAGTGGCGGCAACGCAGAAGCCAAGCTGCGTGGAACATTTGTGATGCTTGCTGCAGCTGCACGTTCGTGTGGTTGCACCACTGCCATCACGTAACTGGTGCGAACAGGTACGTCCATCTGCGACAGCAAACCGCGCAGAATAAATAGCCCCATGGCCCACCACACGTTGGGTGCAAGAACAACTGCAGCTAACAACACGCTGGCTGGGATGTGAGTGAACACCATGGTGCGCACAAGCCCAATGCGCTTTGACACCCGCACGGCTAGCAAGGACGAGAACGCAGACAAGATGCCAGCTGAGAAAAAGATGATGCCCAAAGTTCCTGGTGTGAGGTCAAAGCGCCGGTAGACCCACAACGCAAAGATTGCTTGCGTGGCAAAGCCCCCACCAAATGAGTCAAGACTGAACAATGCAGCAAGTGTGTACACAGTTTTGCGTGACTGTTTGCCAAGCGCCGAATCTGCTTTTGTGGTGCGCATGCGGCTTGCTGGCGACAACCGAGAATAAATAGCTAGTAGCAATAATCCTGCAAGTCCGTACAACACAAAAGCTGCGCGTCGGCCAACCTCAGAATCATGCCCCATTGATGTTGCTAGCCAGATAGGAATGCCAGCGCACAGTGCACCGATTGCGCCGACCAGTGAACCCACCAAGTTGAAGACTGCAAATACTTTCGTGCGGTCAGTATCTGACACGGTTCCTGACAGCGTTGCTTGTTCGAGCGGCAAGAACACACTGACGTCGCCAGCGCTTGGGTTCATGGTTCCGATTGCAGCAACGATAAGCAAGAGAATGAACGGAGTGCTCAGACCAAAAGCAATTCCAGTAATCACCATTAACCAGGATGAATACGTCAGTAAACGTTCAATGGAAAAACGATGTGAAGAGACCCCAACGATCAAAGTCAGTGCTGCAGAACCCAGCAATGATGCAGTGACGACGGCACCCACTTGAAACCCGGAAAAACCGAGATGCAACAGGAACGCCGGGAGCAAAACATATGCAATGCCATCTACAAATGCGCGCACGCCACGAGTAGCAATGATGAGCTTTGCATCAGAGCTGGCAGAGGCAGGAAGAAAAGCGATGTTATGCCTTGAGTGCTTGAGAAACGATGTCTGCTTCGCGTCGTCGGAGATCTGTGTTGACTCGTTGACGTTCAAGAACCTGGTCGAGCATCTTGCCAGCTTGTGCAATGGGGTGTTCCGAGAAGAACGACTGAATGTCAGCTTCCATTGTGTCTGAGTTCAATGTGGCGGTAGCACTTGCCATGCGGATGATGGTGTTTCCTGGGAATACATCATTGGCGTGTTGCCAATTTTGGCGCACAAAGCTCCATGCCTGTTCACCATGCTTGCGATTAGCAATGCAGCGGTTCAATAAGAACGGTGCATTTTGTGTCTTTACTTCACTAGTTAACGCAAACTCACACGTGCGTGCAATGAGCTCTGCATTGTCGAATTCAGCCAGCGCATAGAGCATGCGAATTTGCTCTTGTGGGGTTGACGGGTCGCGGTAACGCCCGAGGAACCAGTCGTAATCACCGGCGTCACCAGTTGCTGCAACAACATTGGTGGCAGCTGCAACAAGCTCTGGTTCTGTGATGGTGTTGTTAAACAAGATGTCTCGGCATTGGCGCTGTGCGTCAGTGTTCTTTCCATAGATAGCAAGTTGCTGCACGAGAAGCCCACGCAATTTTGCAACAAGGTCTTCTTCGCCTTTGACGGGCGTCCACCCAAGTCGAGCAAGCGCAGGAGACACCAATTGTGTGACAAAGGATGTGAATGCTGGTTCAGACTCGGTTGGCACAATGCGGGAAAGAGATTTGAGAGAAGCAGAAATTGTTTGCCAGACGGCAAGGTCTTTTTCGTCAGTAAAGCCCTTCAGAAATGCAATGTATGCATCTGAGTTCATTGCGCCAGCGACTACTGCATTCCATGCATCATCAACCAGGTTGTATCGCTCGAGCGTGTCAAGCGAAGACAATGTTGTACCAGTAATGCGCAATAGGAGATCAGCAGAATATTCCACGCGGAAGAATCCGGGTCCGTTTGCATTAACCACAATTGTGGCGGAGGTGTCAGAGAGAGGAATACGAATTTCGTCTGTCTCTAACAAGACTTTGCTAGAGGTGTTGCCTATGCGCAGATGAATGGGCACAACCCACAACGTGGCATCGGGATTGTTGTCAAAGGAGAACTGTCGTTGAGAGAGCACCAGATCAGTTCCGTCAATTCTTACCGAAATCAGTGGGTATCCGGCTTGCCAGATCCATGAATCCATGAGGCGACGGACAGGAACAACGGGGCCACCATCAGTACTGACGACATGTTCGATGGCATCCCACAGATCATTGGTTTCGGTATTGCCGAACGCGTGAGTCTTTAGGTAGTGGCTAACACCGGCGCGAAACCGGTCAGGTCCGATGTATTGCTCGAGCATGCGCAAGATGGCGCCACCTTTTTGATACGTGAGAACGTCGAACATGCCATCGGCATCAGCAGGGGAGTTAACAGGAAATTCAATGGTGCGCGTTGAGTGCAATGAGTCAACATCGAATGCTGCACTGCGATCAAGACCGAAAGATGTCCAGAGTTGCCACTGAGGCATGAACGCATCACATGCTGCGTATTCCATAAATGTCGCAAATGCTTCGTTGAGCCAAATGCCGTTCCACCAGCGCATGGTGACAAGGTCACCGAACCACATGTGAGCTAGTTCATGAGCAACGACTAGAGCTACAAGTTCTTGTTCAACTTGTGTTGAAGTTTCAGGGTCAACGAGCAACAAAACTTCTCGGAAGGTGATGCATCCGACATTTTCCATAGCGCCTGAAGCAAAGTCTGGCAATGCAAGAAGATCTACTTTGTCGCCGGGGTAGGGCACGCCGTAATAGGTCTGAAACCAATCAAGAGCAAAGGTGCCAGCGCGCATTCCGAATTCAGTGAGATGAGATTTACCAGGTACATGAATAATGCGCACTTCAATGTCGCCCACCATTTCGGTGGCAGAAGCTTCAAGAGGCCCGACAACAAATGCAACCAAGTAGGTAGACATGATCATGGTGTCAGCAAACCAAATGCGAGTGAGGCCATTGGTCAGTGACTCCCGACGAAATTCTTTGCTGTTTGACACGGCAAGGAAATCGCTCTTAATGGTGAGGTCAATTGCGAATACGGCTTTGAAATCTGGTTCGTCGAAGCAGGGGAATGCGCGACGACAGTCTGTGGACTGCATTTGTGTGGTGGCAATAGTGCGCACGATGCCAGAGTCATCAGTAAAGGTAGAGCGATAGAAGCCACGCAACTTGTCATTGAGAATGCCAGTAAAAACTATGGCAATGTCGCATGGGCCTTGTGCCACGTTGGCACTGATGATGAGACGCTCTGATTCTTCGTGCAATGTGAATGTGGCATTGGCGCCATTGACAGTGACTGACGCGATGTCTAATTCAATGGCATTCACCACAATCTCTGAAACAGCAGTTGTGGCTTGAGCTGAGATAAGGACAGAACCCGTAAATGATGCGGCATCAAGATCAGGGGTTAACGACACCTCGTAGCGAGAAGGCACAACGGTGCGGGGCAGGCGAAAAGGATTATCAAGATGGCTCACGCAATAAAGGTTACTGGCATGGCTGGTGCGACTACCGTAGAGAACCGTGCCACGTAGTCATCCTTTCACCGCCCATATCCCTTCTCTCACCAATAAAGAGGGCATTCTGTATGACGTCGTCGGGGTGGGCAACGCTCTTGTCGACATGATTGCAATGGTCGACGATGCGTTCCTTGCCTCTCATGAGATGGTGAAGGGTTCAATGGCCCTTATTGAAACAGATCGCGCCGTTCAGTTATCAACTGCGGTTGGGGCCAGCACTCGTTCCAGTGGTGGTTCTGGCGCAAATACCATCGCAGGCATTGCAAGCCTTGGTGGAGACGTTGCGTTTATCGGCAAAGTTGCAGACGATGAATTTGGTGCCGTGTTCGCTGAAGACATGAAGACAGTTGGTGTTGATTTCCGCAGTGGTACACCTGACTCATCTGTTCCGACAGGACGTTGCATTATTGCGGTTACTCCCGATGCCCAGCGAACAATGAATACGTTCCTCGGTATCTCTACACAGTTGTCTTTTTCAGATCTTGATGCCAGCATTATTTCTGCTGGCGCAGTGCTGTATCTCGAGGGGTACCTCTTCGACCGCGATGAAGCAAAGGATGCGTTTCGCCAAGCTGCAGCGGTTGCGCACGCCCATGGCCGCGTCGTATCACTGACCTTGTCCGATTCATTTTGTGTAGATCGCCACCGTGCTGATTTCCAAGCGTTGGTGCGCAATGACATTGACGTGTTGTTTGCCAATGAAGATGAACTGAAGTCTTTGTATGAAACAGTTGATTTTGATGAAGCAGTGGAACTGTTGCGACGCGATTGCCATATTGCTGCAGTGACACGAAGCGAGAAGGGTTCTGTTGTCGTTACGCGCGATGATATTCATACAGTTCCTGCGGTGCCCATTGCCAGCGTGGTTGATACCACTGGCGCAGGCGACTTGTATGCCGCTGGGTTCTTGCGCGGACTCACGCAGGGCAAAGACCTCACCAGTTGTGCCCGTATCGGGGCTATTGCAGCTGCCGAAGTGATTTCACATGTGGGCCCACGACCCTTGGTGCCGTTGACTTCTTTGTTGCCTGCTGATTTGCAGTAACGCCCGTAGCCTTTATGGCATGAGCGATACTTCGGCACTTACAGTTCTTGGCCAAACAGTGCATCATGCCATTGCGCACGTGGAAGTGTTCCCGGCACCTGCGCATGTTTCATCTGTCACGTTTACAACTGATGAGTTGTCGTCAATCTGCCCGGTGACGCAACAGCCAGATATTGCAACAGTTGTTATTGAATACGAACCAGACCAGTTCTGCATCGAATCAAAGAGCCTCAAGTTGTACCTGTGGGGTTTCCGGGATCGTGCAGTATTTGCAGAAGCATTAGCCGCTGAAATTGCAGAAGAAGTGATGGCAACAGCCAAGCCATACGCAGTGCGTGTGCACTTAACGCAACGTCCTCGTGGTGGTATTGAAGTCAGTGCCGTTGCTGAAATGTTCAGCGACGCCGAATAGCAATTATTGCTTGCGTCCGCGTTCCATAATTTTGGCGCGACGCTCTTCAACCTTCTTTGGGTCGAACTGAGATTTGCGCCATTGGCGGCCATCTTCAGATTCGCGTTCCCATTTCTTCTTTTCGGCAGCATGACCTGCGTACGTTGAACGAATTTGGCGAACACCGTCTTGTTCGTTGCCAATTATGTCAAGCGCGATAGAGCGTGTGAACGACATGAGATCAGCATGTGGAACTACATGGTTCACGAGCCCAAATGCCAATGCCTCTTCAGCCAACATGAAGTTGCCAGTAAAGCTCATCTCGCGTGCGCGACGAACACCAATTGCTTGAGGCAACAACACGGTGAGGCCCCACCCTGGCATCACGCCAACGCGAGAATGTGTGTCGCCAAATTTTGCGTTCTCTGATGCGATCAGGAAATCACAATTCAGTGCCAGTTCGAATCCGCCGGTAATGGCAACGCCATTGACTGCACCGATGAGTGGTTTTGATACGCGGGGGAATGGTCCGCGTGCTCCTGATGAGTTCTTTGACCCGTCTGCTCCGGTGCCGCGCAAGTTGCCGCCCGTATCGCCCAATTCTTTGAGGTCAAGGCCGGCACAAAACGCAGGGTCAGTGCCGGTGAGGATGATGACATCAACAGAATCATCTTTGTCGGCGGTCTTCATGAAAGCCGGCAACAACTTCAGCACTTCACTGCTGAGGGCATTGCGGGCCGCCGGCCGATTCATGGTGATGGTGGCGATGCGCTCGCTCACCTCGTATAAAACAACATCTGAACTCATTTCCCCACCGTAGGCGACCGACGGGGAAATTACATAGGCCGGTGTGCGAAACTGGCAACTATGAGCCTTGTACTACTAACAGTTGCGGAGGGTGTTGCCACCCTGACCTTGAATAACCCTGATGAGCGAAACACGTTGACTGCCCCAATGGTGGCCGAGATACTTGCCGCTATGGACACGATAGAAGGCGACCCTTCTATTGGGGCCATTGTGGTGACCGGTACCGCGCCAGCGTTCTGCGCCGGAGCAAACCTTGGGAACCTTGCTACCGCATCTGGCAGCAGCCTTGGCACTATCTATGAAGGTTTCTTGCGGATTGCACGTAGCCCACTGCCAACCATTGCAGCAGTAAATGGTGCAGCAGTTGGTGCCGGAATGAACTTGGCACTCGGGTGTGATGTTCGCATCGCTGCGCGTCGTGCAAAGTTTGATACGCGCTTTTTGCAAATTGGTATTCACCCAGGCGGAGGACATACGTGGATGCTTCGCCGCATCACCGGCCCACAAACTGCATTTGCCACCGTGATGTTTGGTGAAGTGCTTGATGGTGCCGAAGCAGAGCGCGTTGGGCTTGTGTGGAAATGCGTTGACGATGATCAACTACTGATCGAAGCACAAAAGATGGCTGCACGCGCCGCAAGTGTTCCGCGTCCGTTGCTAGAGAGCGTGAAGAAAACCATTCAAGAAATGGCAGACGTAGTCACACACCCCGAAGCAGTGGAACGCGAACTAGTTCCACAATTGTGGAGCACGAAGCAGCCATGGTTTGCAGAACGCATTGCTGCGTTGCAGGCCAAAATATCTAAGAAGTAATTTCTTACGATACGTACGTGATGCGTATTTTTTGAGCTGAGTTTCCACCTGGGCCTGAAGGCTCAACTTGGATATCGAAGTCTGCGGGTCCGGGAGCCCACGCTATGTTTTTCGGTGGAACGTTGTAACACTTTGCGCCAATGTCCCACTTCAAAATCATTGTAGATGGGTCGGCAGTGTTGATTGGAGTGTCAGTTTTCATTTCTAGGTCTGTGCTCGTCAGTGCGTCACATTTACCGACCGATGGATTTCCATTTGGAATATCGGGTGTGAACTTGAAACCAGCAAGGTCATAGAACGTTCCTGTTTCGCCGTCGATTGCTAAACGCTGCGGGCGGTACACCTTGAGCCACAATGTTTGTGCTGGGCCGACATTGATGGTTGGTTCATTAATGCGGGCACCTTCAGGACTTTGAATTGTTGCGGAATAGTCGATGTTTGTGTAATTGACTCCGTCATTTCCGTATGCGATAAACATTGGGTGGGTAACAAACACAAAGCCGGCGCTCGAAGTAAATTCGTAATTCTTTCCGTCTTCTGTTTCAACCTTCATCGAGAACGTGTCTTGACCTGTGGGTAAGTCAGTTGTTCCGAAGTTATATGCCGACCCGAATGAGTAACCGCTTGCATCGGTTCCACACATTTTTCCAGCCCCGATTAGCCATTGGTAGTCACCAGTCCCACACGTCTTTGTTAGTTCTACATATTCAGATGGTGCGTAGGTGACTCCGACGCCCTTGAGGTAGGTGTGTTTCACGGATGAACCACACACTTGTGTGATTGGTGAAAACACCATGCTCATTGTTTTAGTGATAGTGGCAGCGATGTTTGTGGGGTTAGCTTGAAAAGGTCCGACACCATATGCATTAAGTGTTCCGGCATAGCCGCCTTGAGTTGCTTTGTAGTTTGTGAAGATTCTGAAATCAACTGCGCCACAGGTTGTTGTCCCGTTGTCAGCAGCAGCTTTTGGCGCAGGAGTGGCGGTATCAGCAGAGTCGAGCACCGCATCACCGTCATCGTTTACATCAAATGCGTTGGGAATACCGTCATCGTCTAGGTCGCCTCCGAGCGTGTCATCCTTGCTGACGACTGCACCTTGTTGAGCACCTGGTTGTCCGTTGGGAGGACCGATTGGTTGTCCCACCTCATGGCCGCTTTGATCACACGTTTGAGTTCCAGCAGGTGAACATGGGTCGCCGAAGGCTGTTGCGCTGACACCGTAAGAACGAATTGATACTCCGGCAGTTTTACCGTACGTACCAACACCAAGAGGTTTTCCTCTCGATGCATTGACCTGGGCGCCTGTAGAAGTATCTGCATCCTTTGAATTAACCGATGCACTGGCATATCCCTGCTTGCCCGACGCTGAGACCTTATGAATAGTCAGCGTGCCAAGTTTTACTTTAGATGAAGCGGCCTGTTTGAGTCTTGTGTACACACGAGACGCTTTGGCTGCGCTTTTGCCTTTGCTTCCCAGAACAACTGGTCCGTAGTAATTTCCTTTTGCCGCTCCGCCGCTGCTGACTAGTTGCAACGTTGAACCGCCAATGGCGCCAGTTGCAGGTGAAGACAACGTGATGTTTTGCTTTGTGGTAGTTACTTTCTTTGAAGCAAGTAGGCGACCACTACCTGACACAAGAAGAACAGTGAGATTCTTTCCACCTTTGATGGTGGCTGACACTGTGTATGTTTTGCCAAATGATTGGACTGCAGCAGCAACTGGTGTTGCAAGGGCTAAAGATGCAATGACTGCGACTGCAGAAATCACTGATCCGAATCGTTGGGAAAATGCTTTCATCACTACGTCCTTATTCGAGGGCTCTTGAAGCCTTGAAACTTTCTCAACGGTAGCATCTGTACTTGTGAAAGGGAAGCGCTGGACGGCGTTGTGTGTCGGTGCGCTTCTGGGCGCGGTCATTACTCAGAGCAGTGCCCAATCGGCCCCTGTGGGCGTCTCGTGGCACTTAGACCGCATTAATCAACAGGCTCTACCGCTAGACGGGGTGGTTGATCACGGCCCGCTCACCGGTAGCGGGATTGACATTTACATCGTTGATACAGGGGTGCGCGCCACACATGAACAATTGGTGAATCGAGTGTTTGCTGGGCTTGATGTGCGCACAACTGATGGGTCATCGGTGGTCGACCCTCCTGGGTCTGATTGCGATGGGCACGGAACTCATGTTGCCGGACTAGCAGCGGGCAGCACGGTGGGTGTTGCGACGCAAGCCCGAATCATTTCTGTGCGAGTACTTGACTGCAACGGTTCTGGCGAAGTCCCTGACGTGGTGCCCGGATTGCGATGGGTGCGTGCGCATCATCGTTCTGGTGTTGCAGCAATTGCAAATCTGAGTTTTGGTGTTGACCTTGGTGATGATGGCGCAACTATTGATGAAGAAGTACGAGCTCTTATCAATGAGGGAGTGGTGGTCACTGTTGCTGCAGGAAACGGCGACGACAGTGGCAAACCATATGACGCATGCAAGATTGCGCCCGGCGACGTTGCCGGAGCACTCACCGTTGGCGCGGTGTCAGTGTCAGATGCTGTTGCGTATTACTCAAATGACGGTGCGTGTATTGACTTGTATGCACCAGGTGGAGATCGTTCACGAATGATCGAATCATCGTGGAGTAGTCCAGAGAAAAATTCTGATTCGGAATATGGTTTTGACGTGGGGACTTCAATGGCGTCTCCATTAGTTGCGGGGTACGCAGCCTTGTTAGCGCAACAACAACCAGGCCTGTGTGTGGCTTCAATTGCAAATGCCATCGTGGCTCGAGCAACTCCTGGTGTGATCACGGGGCTCACTGCTACATCACCCAACAAAATGTTGTTCTTGGAATTGTCTCCTATTGCAGCGACTGCTCCTGGCAGAGCGTCTCATATCAGTGTCACCACTGATTACCGATCGCTAGTAGTGAATTGGGATCCTCCATGCGATGGGGGTTCTGCAATTACATCTTCCACAGTGTCGTTGTTATTGAATGGGAAAGTCATACGAAAGATGACCGCTGATGGGACTAAGCGTTCAGTGCGATTTGAAGGGCTTCAAAATGGCACGAAGTACAAGATTCAGATTGCAGCAACGAATGAAATAGGTGCTGGCAAGAAATCATTTGCGGTCACCACAATGAAAGTGCGCAGTGTTGTTCGTGGACAATCAGTGAAGTTTGATGATCTTGGTTTCATTCATGGACCATGGACAACTGAGTGGTCGGTAGATACTTCTTCGCGCTCAATTTGCAAGGTAAAAAACTCCACGAAACGGTTGATAGCGCTGAAGCGCGGAACATGCCGGGTTTTGTTACGGGCAATCGCAGACCAGAAACCAGTTCTGCACCGTATTCGGATTAACTAACACTTTTGTCAATAAGTAATAGGGGAAAACCCGTCTCGCGGGCCTGCAAAGAGGAGTAACTTTCGCTTAGGGAACCACAGTGATTCCCTCTTGGACTCCTTAAGGAGGCAGCGGTGAGTAATCGAAATCGCAACCAGGATCGTGCCCCTGTGCCGCGTCAGGAATTGCGGGCTCACGCCCACAATGAACGACATCGCGTTCACAGTGAACTTCACTTAGCTGAAGAAGCGATGAGGCACGGCGTAGAACCACTAGACGTGGAAGAGCCGGGTCCTGCATGGAAACCGATGCATCATCACGACCCACTTGTCGGTATTGAAAAAAGCCGCAAGCATGTGTTGAAGCATTGGAAGACAAAAGAATGGAAACGTCGAAAGACTGTTCGTCGCATGCGGGCGATTGAGTTCAATACTCCGCTTTAAGAGTTGATCCAGTGCTCGAGGAATTCCTCGCGGCGATCATTCCATTCTTCAATAGTGATTCCGTAACGCACATGGTCTTCCCACACGCCATTGATTTCCAGGAATCGTTCGGCAACGCCTTCTGTGCGTATGTCTAGTTTTTCCATTACGCGACGTGAATTGCTGTTGCGCGGAATAATGCAGATCTCTAGGCGATGAAGATGAAGATTTTCGAAGGCGTATTGAGCGAGCACTGCTAATGCCTCAGCCATGAGCGAACGACCAGCGCGAGATTTGTCTATCCAGTAACCGATGGTGGCTGATTGGAATGCGCCACGAACAACGTTGTTGAGGTTTATCTCTCCGGCAAATGCTCCGTCAACAAAAATTCCGAATGCGTATTGGGAGCCGGCAAGACGTTCACGGTCGCGTGCTCCGCATCGGGCTGCAAAAACATCACGGTTTTGCTCTGGGTCTGGATGATGAACAAGTCGCATGGGTTCCCACACCGTGAGCCATTCACCATTGCGTCTGCGCACTTCGCTCCAGCCAGTGAAATCTTGAGGCACGAGTGGCCGAAGCACAACTCGTCGTCCGTACAGGCGAAGTCCGACATTGGATGGTCGAGCTGGATGGACCGCTGTCATGATGTCAGTCTGGCACGGTGGGCGACCCCATCGAGAAGTCCGCGAGTTGACACGGTTATCTCTGACAAATGTAGGCGTCGCATGGTGGCTACAAGAATGCAGCACCCGGCCACAATGATGTCTGCTCTGTCTGAGGTGAGTCCCGGGTTCTGTATGCGTAGTGCCAGTGGTTCAGTTGCCACTGTGCGAAAGACATCTTCAACGGCGTCTCGTGAAAGGACCATTGCGTGCAGTGCGGAATCATCGAATGCATGAAGGCCAAGTTCAACTGCGGCAATGGTGACAATGGTGCCTGCAACGCCAACGGTGCGCATGGGGGTACTTAGTGCGGGAATCTCCCGCGTAATGTCATCGATTTCATCTGCAACGGCTCCGATGAGATTTGTGAGGTCTTCTGGCCGCGGAGGATCAGAGGAAATATGTGAATCGGTTGAGGTGACAGCTCCGAACGGAATGCTGGCAAAGGTGTCGATTGATTCTGTACCAACCGTGTATTCAGTGCTGCCGCCCCCAATGTCAATCACCAGGGTGGGTTCGTTGCTAACGGGCAATCCGCGTAGCGCGCCTGAAAATGTGAGCTCTGCTTCTTCTGCTTCTGTTAGCACTTGGAGAACATGTTGAGTTTTTTCAGTGAGCAGGTCACTGAACTGTGATGTATTGCTAGCTCGTCGACACGCAGCTGTACCAACAATGCGCACATTGGTGACACCAAGAGAATGTGCAGTTGCAATGTGAATCGTGATGGCGTCAATTGTTCGAGCAATTGCGTCGTGTGACAGCACGCCAGTTGAATGAAGATCTTCGCCTAGTCGTGTTGATGTAATAGTGCGGGCAAGTTCTACGCCATTTTCATCAACAACTAAAAGGTTGGTGGAATTGGTGCCAATATCAATAACAGCAACAGATGTCATAGTGGTTGTGCGTATGCAACGCCTCGTAGAGAAAGTTCATCAGCTACCCATGCACCAACCGCGTCGTCTCCACCTGCCAACCAATGTGCAAAATGTGCGTGAAGACATTTCACGCCTCGGCGCGTGCCACCAACACCTGCTGAAGGACGCGGCCCGTAGTGTGACGTTGGCAAGTATGCGTCGCGTTGAGCTGCGTATCGAAGGTGAATGGCGTCGATTGCTTCAAGGCCAATTAGCGCTTCGACTGCGTTAACTGCACCTTCAGCTTCCAATGTGCTGATTGCATGAACTTCAGATGCACCGACGAGCCAGTACAAAGTAGGCATTGGTGTTCCATCGTTCAACAGTGGAAAATTCATCAGCACCACAGGAGTGCCAGTTGATGATCGAACCACAATGCGAAAATCGCCTTGAGGAACGCGCCCGATCAGTGATGTAACTGCAGCGATGTCTTCTTGAGAAGGAGAAGCGCCGGGTAATTGCATGTATTAGCGAATAATGAGCCAGAGAAGCACTGCTGCCACCACAACCACAACAGGAATTGCTCGCTTCAGCAATGGGCTGCCTGCCGCGCTGAGAAGATCAAGTGGCGCAACTTCAGCACTCTCAATAGTGCGAACACCCTCGGTAGCCGCAGCGGCTGGTGCAGCAGCGGCAGGTGTGCTTGGTTGTTCCGCAATCAGCGTGTTGAGGTTGTCTACGAACTGTGCAAGGAGCTTGTCGCTGATGTCTGCCATGGCGCCGCGACCAAACTGTGCGACTTTTCCTGTAATGGACAGGTCAGTGCTGACAGTGACTGAAGTACTAGTTGCGTCAACTGCCGTTAGTTCTGCAGTGATGAGAGCTGAAGCGTTTCCCTTTCCAGTGGTGTCACGACCTTCGCCCTTGAGAACAGCTTTGTGTGCAACGTCATCTCGTTCGAGGAAACTCGCTTGACCTTTGAACTGGGCTTGGATTGGTCCGACTTTTACTTTGACAATGCCGCGGTATGTATCGCCTTCGACTTCTTGCAACTGCGCACCAGGAAGGCACGGAGCAATGCGCTCAACATCGGTGAGAATGCGCCATGCATCTTCAACGGGAACTGCAACAGTGAATTGGTGATTTAGGTCCATTGGTCGAGATCCTCTGTGGTGTCGATGTCTGCGGAATTGCCTTCACAGGCTACTTCCCGAACCAGTTCAGGATGCATGCGAATGAGACTTCGTGCTCCTTCGTCAGGTTCAGAATCAAGATTTTTAAATGCATCCCACGTGCTTGAATGCAGGCGCACGGGATTTCCGCGAATTCCGTTGAATGTGGCGATGGCGATAGGGGACGACGATGCGGCAACGGCCCGCCAGTTATCTGACGAAATAAAGGGTTGGTCTGCCAGGCCAACGACGATTGAGTCAAAACCATGAGTCCGTGCGTACTGCATAGCGACAAGGACTGAACTGCGTTGACCAGTTTTCCAATCAGGATTATGAACTTCCTCAACGTCATTAAGAAAACTACTGATATCCACAGCCCCAGAAATTGCGATGTACGAATCGAGGCCAGAAGTGGTCATGGCCAAAAGGGATTGCGCAATGATCGCATCGCCATCGACTGCGGTTAGCAACTTGTGCTCGGCACCCAGAAACCGCGTGCCAGCGCCTGCACCCAGAAGGACGCCGAGTGTTTTTCTGTGAGGCGCGTTCATTAGTAATAGCCTGCCTTAAATGGTTCGGGTTGTCACATTTCTGCGCGGATTGACCGTCTTGATGCTGGTAACTGCCCTGGCATATGTTGGCCCAGCCCATGCGGCAAGCAGCACAGGCAATGACGTGCGTTCGCGCCAACTTCAGATGCCCGGCGAATCAATTCGCAAACGCCCCCAAATTTCTGTCGATGCAGTTCGTGCACTAAGTCTGATCATGCGAACAGAGAACCAAGAGGACCCTCAGTATCTGGCGGCACGTCGTGTGGTGTCTGACGGAGTTGCAGCTCGGTTGAACCTGAAGTCGTCAGCACTTGATGGTGCGTGGTCGCGTGCTCCGCGTGATCATCAGATTGCAGTGTTGTCGGCATTGACGCAACTAAACGTTCGGTACGTTCAAGGCAAAGAAGATTCGTACGTGAAGATGGATTGTTCAGGTCTGATGTGGTTCTCATGGAGAACTGCCGGAGTTGACATGCCTCGTCAAG
>CAETWZ010000002.1_pt1 | contig 23162 bp, 23 predicted proteins | sample 7263761 | NCBI WGS metagenome assembly CAETWZ01 (sample SAMEA6814159, study PRJEB35770) | uncultured Acidimicrobiaceae bacterium | biome: Freshwater; feature: Freshwater reservoir; material: water | place: Czech Republic | collected 2017-06-27 | depth 30m m | reverse complement strand
TACCAAAACCAATGAGGTCTCCAACGACAAGCAAATGCCCAGTTGATGAGATGGGCAGGAATTCAGTGACGCCTTCAACTATTCCTAAGAGAACGGCTTCTGGAATCGACAACAAGCCTGCAAACATATTCACAGTCTCTCATATGCCAATAATTGGCGTTAGTCAATCACTGCCCACAGTGACCATGACAGCTTTTGTCCATCAACCTTTAGTGATCCATACTTGGCCGGATATTGGTAATTAGCAATAGATGCCGCCATCGTGGTGAGGTCACGTGTCGCACATGCGGGTCCTTTTTGAAGAGTAAAGGAGTACTTTGCACCAATGATCAATGCGCTATCCACTGCGGCAGTTACTTTTTGACGAACACCGACTTCATTTTTAGCGGTGTACGCCATTGTTGCCATTGGTAGCCCATTATCAGCCACAATCGATGCCTGAAGGCACACGGCATTGGGGTCCGTAGCTTCTGTTGCCTCTACCAAGACTCCAATATTTGGGCTCTCAATTTCTACCTGAACTGTCTTCACAGAGTTAGTGATTGAAGTAAACGTTTGTGTAACGGATTGCGCAATGTTGATTTTCGTGCTGTTCGTAGCAGATTTATCAATGGGGTATGTCCCCCACACACAGTAATCAGCCTTCTTTATCCCGGCACATGAACCAGACACCTTCTCTGCGACTGGCTTCTTTTTCGGCACCGTGCCTACTGGTGGCGCAACAGGTGGCGCGATCGGCAGCGTCGTTGTCGTTGTCGTAGTAGTCGTGGTCGTCGATGTAGTCGATGTTGTTGTTGATGTTGTCAATGGAGCAACCGTGGTAGTCGGACTGCTATCTCCACCTGAACACGAAGAGACAATGACAATGCTCATGAGCACTAGTGCCACAGACCGGATATTTCCTTTTTTCATTTCACTACCGTGCTTGTTCTGAATATGGTGGATCCAGAAGTTCCACGGACAGATATTGCGATGTTCACTGTTGAGCCTGAGACAAGATTTTTTGCGATACAACTTGTTTTACTATCCGACTTACATGTGCCGGCAGAGGTTTTCACCTTCACAAGAGAAACAGCCCCCAAAGAATCCTTGACTGTCCACTTTATTTTGACCGTTCCCGCCTTAGGTGAGGTCACTACGGGTACAAGTTTGATCTTTCCGGGAATAATTTTCCCAGAAGAGAGCACGTGCAAAAGACGATAACCACTCGAGTAAATTTTCACGTTTCCTGTTGACATCGCTCGACCATAGCAGTAAGTATCTTTACCTTTTACAGCCGTAAACGAGAATTCTTTCGACGCTGGCGTAGCACCTTGGTTAAAACCATATTTGGAATTCTGTTTCCCCTTCACGACACAATTGACTTCAAGCAAATTCACATTGTTCTGATCTAATTCCGCTGCCGTGGCTGTGACCAGTAGGTTTTTGCCTGAAAATTTCGCGCTCAGAACCGGGTCTTCTGGGAGCCCAGCAAGCGTTCTAGTAGTGAACAATGTCTCTCTAGACCCGGTCGCATTGGTTCCCTTCGCTATTAATTGCACTGCTGTTTTCCGTGGTAGGTCAGAAAACGTACACACAGTGTCGCCAAGAACTGCCAACACACATGGTTCGCGGCCAGCAATCTCAATAGTTGGAGTCCCTTGGATTTCAGACCCACCGTTCTCCACATGAACTGTTGCTACAACCGAGTCAGAAGTGGCCGTAAATGTAGAACGGAAGATAGGCGCGACGTTTGATAGCTGCGTGGCAGCCGAAGTAATGCGATTCGATGAAACAGCGCCATTTATCCCAGCAACTGTGGGAGAAACAACTGTCTCACGAGCAACATTGAGTATTTGACATGACGACTCCCATACAAATGCGGTACACGCTTTTGTTGCATCTTCTAGAAGATTCACAGACCATGAACTCGGTTCATCTTCTCCATAGGCGGAGCTAGCGACACCCCATGCCACGTTCAATGTGGCTTCACCTGACTGGTCAGCGGTCCCTGTCACGGTGGCTGGATCTGTTACAGCAAAACTCATTACAGGTTCAATACGCACCGTTGCACTTGTGCCGTTGGTTGATTCGACTGAGACTGTGAATCGATTACGCGGGTCGGTCCATGATCGAAGTGCAGGAAGTCGAGGATCATTGGCATAGTCAATTGAGGTGAGAGATGCAGTGGGCGGAGTGATGTCACACAGATAGCTGGTACTAGACGCAACACCGACTACCCCTTCCAGACTTATTCGGTGAGTTGAAAAATCTGCAGAAGGCTCATACGTGATTGTCACACCTCCGTTTACAGGAGCAGCAGCCGGAGAGATTGAGGTAATTACATTTGGGTTGTATTGCAGCCAGAATTCATTATCACCCGCAGCGACATCAGTCGGCAAAATATTGACGGCAGTAGTTCCAAGGTCACTTCGGTCAGGTCTATTCAAAATGACCGTTTGTGCAGAGCCGGTCCATACTGCAACATTGGAAGCTGGAAGCCAACCAACGCTTTCCAAAAACGTCGGAGCATAATAACCAGAGGCACCGGCAATACCCATCGTGTCTGCGAGATTTCCGTATTCAACTTCCTCGCACGATTTCAAATACGTCAATGTCACGCCGGCATTGCAGGTGTTGGCATGAGGAAAGCCCATATTGTGTCCGAGCTCATGTGCCCACACACCCATATAACCCGGGGCGGTGTAAGTCCAAGTCAATTTGCCTTCAACTTCACCTAGACCACCAAAGTTGCAATCTTGATTGTCGCCAGTAAAAGTCATCATGACATGGTCAGAACTCTCTGTTAACCCTTGCTTCTCAACATAAGCGAGAGCAAGGTCAGACATTTCATAAAAGTTGCATTGTCCAGCCGAATTGACCGAAGAGACATTTACTGTTGATAAAAAATTGACAGACAGAGTCTCTTGATTAGCCGACATACTGCGCCACCACGTTTTCAACTGTGTCGCAATTCCATTTGCCACTGTTCGGTCAGCGCTCTTCCATGTTGCACCAGACCACTGCAACGGCACCACCGTTACTGTGCGATTTGCTACCACAGCAGTTGAGTGCACTGGTCGACGGACCGTTATTGCTTTTGACAAAGAAGACGCCGTAACTTCCGATCCGACCTTTTTTGAAAACGACACAAGAGATCCGCTGCTTTGTTGAACTTCAACTTCTGAATCAACCGGAATTACACGATCACTAGTCTTGACCACCCACGTGGAGTTACCCGCAGCTTCAAATCGCCCGTCATTAGAAGCCAATTTGAGCAATGTGCCATTGATGGCATTGGCCCCCGGAGTCATCGCTGCCTGTACTGGCGTAATCGCCGATGAAAAAGCCGCTGACCCAACTAGGACGAGACTTGCCCCGAGCCACCGAAAACTTTTCACCTGCCCAATGTACCCAAGCCTGGGCTACTGAATCATGTTTTGCACGGCACTAGCGATGGGGCTGATGTCAACATCGGCCCCACTTCCTTGTCCATCATTGGTTCCATGCCCAAACGGATTGTCAAGATCTTTCACCAGCAACAACAAATATGCATAGGCAAGGCTCAGAACTGACGGGGCGATCCAGGACATGATGGTGGAGGGGAAACTAACAACCGCCAGAGAGACCTGCAGCACGAGCACAAGAAAACTCATTAATACGTAACCCGATTGCACGAACGACGTGTTTCGAATGACCGCAATTCTGTTCAGTACTCCGGTCAATTCTCCGTTCAAGACCATGAGTCGACTGAGGTAATGAGTTGCTACTCCACTTTTCTCAACATCAACTATTAGTAACGCTAAATCGGAGTGCCTTTTCCATAACTCTTCGTCGCTGATTCTCCCTATGCACCACGAATTAATAGCAATCCCCACTTCAGATATTCGCTGACGAAAAGAGCGCGCGTCTATCTCTTTCAGTGCCAAACCTGAACTGCAGGTTGTGTAGAAGCTTGTCAATGCCACGGCAACGACTGCTGGCAATTTTTCAGATTCCTTATAGTCAGCGAGAACACCACCCAACATGAAACCCAAGATGAGCGTTACCCCCGTAATCACTGAACCGATCTCAGCAAAAGTGGCAACTTCTCCGATGTTAAAGACCTCACGCAGAATGACGCGCAATACCATTACCGCGATTACTACGGGAATCGATAACAGCAACAATCGCAGACGATTGAGGAATTTGTTCTGAAGCAATAAAGTTTTCACGGCAAAAACTTAGCGAGTTATTGGCAGTCCCAACGGGATTCGAACCCGTGCCGCCACCTACGACAAGTAGATGCCCGGTGGACGACATGGGTAGAAATTCTGACACTCATAGGCAATGCAGACCCACCAAAGTGTCCCGCCTTGATTGAATCGCTCTATCCCATGGTTGGTTTGATTGAAGAGTTAGGCTGGCATTTTAAATAGACAGCAAGTCTAATAAAGGTTCCATCATGGCTTTCAATCGCTTCGGCACATTCACACTCGGCATCATCATTACTGCGGTTTCAGTAGGGGCAGTGAACTTCGCAAACGCCGCAGGTAATACAACACTGAAAGCTTGTGCCAACAAAACATCCGGCACGATGCGTTACATCTCAAAAGGCTCGTGCAAAAAGACTGAAAAAGCTCTGTCCTGGAATCAAATAGGCCCGTCTGGTGCAACCGGGACAAATGGTCAAAATCATTTTGCTGTGGATGCAACGGGAAAGACTTTAGGTGTAGTTACTGGCACTGGTTGGGGTGCGTATGACGTCCTCATTGAAGGAAAGATTTGGAACTTAGCGTCAGAATCAGTTGGCTATAACAATTCTTCGCAAGGCGATGCCTCTAGTGCGTACGTCAATAGTTCTTGCACTGTCCCCTACTTCAAAATGGATTCTGAAGCGCCACTGCGCACGTGGACTGCTGCAAATAACATTCAAGGTGTAGCAATTGACTCTGGGCTCAATTCATACGAATCAGCCCGAACGAACTCGATCTACAAGGCCTACCAGCCATCCGGTGCCGCACTGTCTTGGACAACAAGTACCGTCTATTTCTGGGATAGCCATTGGGATCAAGCCACGGGAATAACCTCTTATACATGCGATCTTTTGTCGGATGCAGGCAAAATTAATGGTGCTAAAAACTTCACGTTGTACGCGGCAGTCGAAGTGACGCGGCCTACGTACACCGCACCACTGACTCTTGTCGCCAGATAATAATTTCGGCATAGCAAGAAGCAATTGGCAGCCCCAACGGGATTCGAACCCGTGCCGCCACCTTGAGAGGGTGGTGTCCTAGGCCACTAGACGATGGGGCCAAGTAGCGGTCAAACTCTACCGAGCAGGCAACCGTTTGGGAGCGGGAACCTTATTGGGGTTCACGGGGAAGGCCCAGAACGCGTTCACCAAGAATGTTGTGTTGGATCTCGTCAGTGCCACCCGCAATTGATTGACCCGGGACCGACACGAGAACTTCAGCCACCATGCCAGCAGCTGGCGAGTCTGGACCCATCAACATTCCTTCTGCACCCGCAATGTGACCATGTGCGAGAGAAGCGAGGCGCGCAATGGAACTCATCGCCAATTTCCCAACAGAACCTTCTGCACCTGGTGGTTTACCGAGCTCACGTGCTGCTCGTGCACGATCTGCAGTCCAGCCACTAACTTTTTGCATTGCCAGAATTCGTGCAACTTCTTGACGCAACACTGCGTCTGACTTGAGATTGTTTTCAGTCAGCTGCGGAATTAACAGATCAACACGTCCGGCACGTTGTGGATACCACTTATACGTCTCCATGTATTCGGTGTATTCAATAATCGCTTCTTGCACGGCTCGACCACCAGTGTTGACCTTGGGTCGCGACACAATATTGCCGAAGCGGCGTTCGTGGGCAAGTGTGGCCAATGCAACGGTCCACCCTGCATTCATGTCACCGACAACAAAATCTTTTGGTATTCGTGCATCAGTCATAAATACTTCATTGAACGACGAGTGGTAATTCATTTGAGCTAATGGACGAACAAGAACCCCCTCTTGTTTCATCGGCAAGACAAAGTACGTAATACCGTGATGTTTTGACACTGACGAGTCTGTTCGTGCAAGCAAGATGCCGTAGTCAGCGTGGTGGGCGCTGGTGTTCCATACTTTTTGCCCGTTGATGATCCATTCGTCGCCATCAAGAACAGCCTTGGAAGAAAGGCCGGCAAGATCAGACCCAGCGCCTGGTTCGCTAAACAGCTGACACCACGAATATTCACCCGTGAGTGTGGGTCGCAAGAACCGCAACTTCATGTCTGGTGAACCATGTTCAAGAATTGTGGGAGCAGCTAACGACATGCCCACACCAGTTGGTAATCCTGGTGCACCAACTGCGTTCAGCGCTAGCGACACAGTGCGTTCACTCCATGCGGGCAAACCTTTGCCCATCCATTCAGTTGGCCAATGCGGAACTGCCCAACCAGAATCCACGAGACGTTCACGCCATTCACGTAGAGAAAGTTCTGGATTCCAATTTTCAACCAACCATCTGGTGCATTGTTCGTGCACCGCTTCAGGCGTTGGCACGGTTGTCATTGGTATTACTTAGAGACCAGACGGATCAATTGCCATGCCGAAACGCAACTTGTTATTGGCGTGTCCGAGATGTTGCAAAGAAAATGCAGCGCGAAATGCATTGTATTGCCCTTGAGCTTCCAGGGTTTGATTCACGGATTCTTTGGCAAGCTTCAACGCAAAGCCCGGCTTAGTCGCAATCTTTGCAGCCATGGTCATAGTTGCTGCGTCGAGTTCGGACGCTGGCACCACTCTGTTGATCATTCCGGCATCCATTGCTTCTTGCGCGGTGAAGGTGTCACCGGTAAACAGCAACTCTTTAGCTTTGCGTGCACCAAATTCCCAGGGGTGCCCGAAATACTCAACACCATTGACTCCGAAGGCAACAACCGGATCAGAAAAGGTTGCATCGTCAGATGCGATGATGATGTCGGCAACCCACAGCAACATGAGTCCGCCAGCAATTGTCATTCCTTGTGCTGCCGCAATAACTGGCTTTGGAATATTGCGCCAGCGCCAACACATGTTGAAGTAGACCTCTTCCTCATGAGCCATCATGCCTTCTTGACCTTCACCGGTGAATCCTGATTGAGGAAACACTTGTGGAAAATCAAGATGGTTAGAGCGGTCGCGTAGGTCATGGCCGGCAGAAAAATGTTTTCCTTCGGCACGAAGAACAATGACCTTGACGTTGGAATCACGAGCCGCTGCGTCGTAACACGCATTCAGTTCATACGTCATCTGATTGTTTTGCGCATTGCGCTTGCTGTCACGATTCAGCGAAATGATGGCGATGCCTTGATCGCCTGGCTGATGAACACGGTATGAGACCGTTTCAAGGGAGTTGATATCAACGTCCATGTGGTTGGGGAACAAGGACTCGAACCCTGAATAACAGTTCCAGAAACTGCTGTGTTGCCAATTACACCATTCCCCAGTGCGTGCACCAGTTTAGCGGTCAGTCAGGACGACCACCACCGCCGCTTTATCCCGTGATGTCAAACAGGCGGCCAAATCCAATGATTCGACCAAAAGCAACGCCAGCAATCTCGCGCATTAGTTTCGATTTCTCTGATGAACCAGACAACACCCCGTCTGGCGAGGCCGACGCGTACGCCGTGAAGCCCAATTCTTCTAACGACAATTCGGCGCGTTGCACGTGCCATGAACTACTCACTACAACGACAGACCGAACATCTGCGTCGCGCAGTAGAGGAGCCAAGTTCTCTATTGACTCCCATGTTGAATGGCCGACTGCTTCAACAATGATGCTCATTGCTGGCACACCCCTATCGGTCAACCAGCGACGCGAGGTTGCCCCTTCTGTAAATCGATCTCCGGCGCGCTTTCCTCCGGTCACCGCGATCAGTGGCGCCTGCTTGCTCTTCCACAGATCAAATGCGTGTTGTAAACGAGATGCCAGAAGAGGTGATGGTACGCCATCGTATTGAGCTGCACCCATGACGACTATCGCATCTGATGTTGTGGTGCTGTGATGTGATCCGACCCACATCAGACTGGTTGCAACGAGAACGACATATGCAACTAGTGCCACACATGTTGCAACTGCAATAACAAAAACTGAACGCACCACAGCGCGCATGTCAGCAACTACCCCAGCCGTGCAATGCCGGCAGCGAGGCGACGAACTGTTTCCTCGCGACCAAGAATTTCAAGACTCTCAAACAGTGGTGGCCCCACTGTTCGCCCGGTTATTGCCACCCGAATTGGTGCCTGAGTTTTGCCTAGTTTTAAGCCGTGCGATTCTGTCCAAACTTCAAGAATGCCCTTCAAGCTGTCATGGTTCCATTCGACAGAAGGCATTGCGGCAGCAAAGTCGTTTAGAACTTCGCGAGCGAAGTCGGCGCTCATCGTCTTGTTCCATGCATCGTCATCTATTGTTGGGTTCTCCAGGAACAAGAAATCAACCATTCCGGGAATCTCTGACAACGTCACAACACGGGTCTGCACCAGAGGTGCCGCTTTCTGGAAAACGTCAGCATCAAACCGATCAGTTGGCCACGCGTCAGTTGAGGCAAGCACAGGAGCGGCCGCTTCAATAAATGCGTCAAGTGTCATCGCGCGGATGTAGTCGCCATTAAATGATGCAAGTTTCTTGATGTCAAAGAACGCAGGCGAATGGTTGACATCTTCTAAACGAAACTCTTCGACCATCGAAGACCACGGGACAATTTCCGTGTCACCCGCTGGAGCCCACCCCAAAGTCATGAGGTAATTGATCATTGCATCAGGAAGGATTCCCTCTTCGCGATACTGCTCGAGCGCGACTTTGTCGCGACGCTTCGACAACTTCTTGCGTTGTTCATTAACAAGCACAGGAACATGGGCCCAAATCGGCGGCGTTGCGCCCAAGGCTTCCCACAACATCTGCTGTTTCGGAGTATTCGGTAAATGCTCTTCAGCTCTCACCACATTTGTGATTCGCATCTCAATGTCATCAACCACATTGGCCAATAAAAACATGGGGCTGCCATTGCTACGTAGCAAAACAAAATCTTCTATGGTTTCGTTTGCAAATTCGACTTCACCTCGAACAAGGTCGGACACGATGGTTGCACCTTCAGGCACACGGAATCGCAATACCTGCCCTGGTCCGCCAGCAAGTCCACGGTCACGAGAGAAACCGTCGTATCCCTGTTTGCCAGAAACCTTTGCACGCTCTTGAATTTGGTCTGCGGTGAGATCGCACCAGTACGCCTTGCCAGCAGCGTGCAGTTTCATGGCAGCAGCAATATGCAGCTCTGCATTCTGCGACTGAAAGTATGGCCCTTCGAATCGTGGTGACTGTGAATCAATGCCTAGCCACGACAGAGCGTCAATAATGCCTTGTGTCCATTCAGGGCTATTGCGTGATTCGTCTGTGTCTTCTATTCGTAAAACAAATGTGCCACCAGTGCGTAATGCGAGCGCCCAGTTGTAGAGAGCGGTACGAGCTCCCCCAACATGGAAAAAACCAGTGGGTGACGGAGCGAAACGATAACGAGGAGAATCTGACATGTGACCTCAAGGTTAGTGGCGCAGTGATTGAACGACGGTAAACGGTAGTTTGAACAGATGGATGGCTTTACAGAGACAGAACAACTCAACGTGCTCGGTGAACGCTTGCGGACGTGCTGCAACTCACCAGTAACTGGGTTTTACCGAACAGGCTGCTGTGAAGTCGGTGGTGACGATGTCGGAGTTCATGCGGTGTGCGCCATTATGACTGATGAGTTCCTTGAATTCTCCAAAGCTGCTGGCAATGACCTCTCAACCCCAATGCCCCAATACGGCTTCGCGGGCCTCAAGGCTGGTGACCAATGGTGTCTCTGTGCACCGCGTTGGCAAGAAGCCTTTGAAGAAGGCAAAGCCCCACAAGTAAAACTGCACTCAACACATATGGCAGCCACAGAATTTTGTGATGTTGAAGGGCTACGCGCCCACGCAATTGATCTCTAACGCAATAAAGCGTCGTGGGTAAAGCCCATCAGCAAATCACCATCACCAGTGACAGAAGAGCTCAAACCATGCACAACCTGCAGTAACTGCTCACAGAAGAAACGTGCAGTATTGATTTTTGCTGCAATATCTTCTTGAGGCATTTCAGAGTGAACCGCAATGTGCGCTGACCGCGCCATGACATACCCACCAACCAGCGTTGATAACTGAGTGAGATACGGAGTTGCACCAGAAAGTACTGCCACTTGATCTGTGCTGTGTTCTTGTATCCATTGTGTGGTGGAGCGAACTGCTTTCAACGCAGACTGAAGTTCCTTTGCAATTGACACCAGTTCGGGATGCTTCACCAATTTGGCATCTAATTCTTCGATGACATCAAACAAGCCAGAAAGAACTGCGCCGCCTTTTAATCCCATCTTGCGTCCCACAAGATCCATTGCTTGAATACCATTCGTGCCTTCATAGATGGTGGTGATTCGAGCATCGCGATAATGCTGGGCAACTCCGGTTTCTTCAATGAATCCCATACCACCATGAATTTGGATGGCGATTCCTGTGAGAGCAACGCCCATGTCAGTTCCCCACCCCTTGGATAGCGGAGTCAGCAGTGCTGCCAAATCTGCAGCTTTTTCACGTTCGATCGGATCAGGATGATGCGCAGAGATATCAATACATGCAGCGTTCCAATACAGCAGTCGGCGAAGTGCTTCAATAGTTGACTTCATCGTTACAAGCATTCGCTTGACATCTGGGTGATCAATAATTGCAGAACTTTCTCCGGCCGGAGCACCAGGTGCGCGCCCTTGGCGACGAACCACTGCGTAATCGAGTGCTTGTTGATACGCGCGCTCGGCAAGCGACAAGCCTTCGAGCCCAACTGACAACCGCGCCTGATTCATCATGGTGAACATGTATTGCATGCCGTGATTTTCTTCGCCAATCAGGTAACCAATCGCACCTTCGTTGTCGCCATATGACAAAACACATGTAGGACTTGCTTTGATGCCAAGTTTGTGTTCGGTTGAAACACACGTGACATCATTTTTTGCACCAAGAGAACCGTCTGACTCAACAAGGAATTTGGGCACGATGAAACACGAAATGCCTTTAGTTCCAGCTGGTGCATTCGGTGTGCGCGCAAGCACCAAGTGAATGATGTTGTCCGCCATGTCGTGCTCACCAAACGTGATGTAAATCTTTGTGCCATAAATTCGGTACGACCCGTCATCTTGTGGCACAGCTTTCGTACGCACTGCACCAACATCACTACCCGCGTCAGGTTCAGTGAGGTTCATTGTGCCGGTCCATTCCCCTGTGATCATTTTGGGGAGATATGTCATCTTTTGAATCTCATCGCCGTGATGGCGAATTGCGTCAATGGCACCTTGGGTCAATAACGGAGCCATGCTGAGCGCCATGTTTGCCGAGTTCATCATTTCCTGAATGGCAATACCAACTACGAATGGAAATCCGCCGCCGCCAAAACCTTCTTCAAATGAAACAGCTCCCCATCCGGCTTCAACATATGCGTGATACGCCTCAACAAAACCTTTCGGAGTAGACACTGTGCCGTCAGCATTGCGATACGAACCTTCAACATCGCCTGACTTATTCAGCGGTGCAAACTTCTCACCCATGAATCGTGCGGCTTCTGACAATAGGTCTGAGACCATTGCATGATCTGCGCCATCAAAATACGAGTAGTCCATGATGGCCTGTAAGTCGACATACGAGTTGAGAACAAACTCAATATCTGCAAGTGGCGCCGAATACACGGTCATGCTGCAAACCCAGTCAGAGTGCGCCACTGAGTGGAGTACTGAGAAGCCACATCAGATGGAGACATTTTTAGGGTTGACAGCGGAACCATGTCGGCAATTGCACGACCTTCTTTGTAATGATGTGCAGCGTTGCCCACTCCGACAAACAATTCACGTCGCATTGCAACAAGGTCTGCGGGTGGCGCATCTGACAAATAGCCCCACATGCCGAGCGCAACATTTAAGTCATGCACGGTTGGTGCGCGACCAAACAACGATGCGCGTCGAAGTGCAATCAAAGAACAACCACGCAATGCGTCGTCCATGTCTTCGCCAGCAGACACGCGCACGCGACCACGCGCACGCTTTGCCAAACCAATGATGTATCCCTGGTCTGGGCCTTGATACCCGAGACGCTCACCTTCTGGTTGACGACCTTGGATTTCACCAGGGCGACCAGGCGACCATGACTCAGGAACCGAATCAGGTGATTCGTAATAACGGACCGGCTCAACCGGAGGAACTGGAGAAAAGCGGGGAGCTGACATGCACTAAAACTCTACGCCGAAGCGTGGAGTAGTCCATAGATCAACGACTCTTCAAGCGCATTCCATGAGGCCTCGATGATGTTTGCCGACACGCCAATGGTGGTCCAAGACCGATCACCGTTTGTGGCGTCCAGCAGGACTCGCGTGATCGCGCCAGTGGCTGTGGCCCCATCCAAGATTCGTACCTTGTAGTCAACAAGGTGCACCTTGGCCAGATCTGGATAATGCGGTAGCAACGATGCGCGCAGGGCGGCGTCAATGGCGTTCACCGGACCATTACCGGCTGCAGTGTGTACATAGCTCTGATCTCCGATGCGCACCTTGACAGTTGCTTCAGTGGTGAATTCACCGCTCTCTGCTTCGTCGGTGACGACACGCATTGATTCCACGCGAAAAGCATCGTGCTTCCAGCCACTTGCGCGACGCATGAGCAATTCAAGCGAGGCATCAGCTGCTTCGAAGTGATACCCCTCGTGCTCAAGGCGCTTCAGGTCTTCAATGACTGACCCAATTGCGGCTCCATCCATTTTCAAACCGAGTTCTTCAGCTTTGACTTCAATAGTCGCACGACCAGCCATTTCGCTGACAACAAAGCGAGTTCCGTTACCGACAACCACTGGGTCAATGTGCTCATAGGCATCTTTTGCACGCTTGATCGCTGAAACATGTAAACCAGCCTTGTGCGCAAAGGCAGATGAACCGACATAGGGAGCTTGAGGATTCAATGGGCGATTCAATACCTCAGCAACATGATTACTGACAGCAGTCAATCGATCAAGATTTCCTTCTGGCAAGCAACGAAAGCCCATCTTCAACTCAAGGTTCGGAATGACAGTTGTGAGATTGGTATTACCTGTGCGCTCCCCCAACCCGTTCAATGTTCCTTGCACATGACGAACTCCGGCTTGCACTGCTGCCATTGAGTTAGCAACTGCACACCCAGTGTCATCATGGCAATGAATCCCCAATGTTGCGTCATTGCCAACGAATGCTTTGACCTTTGTAACGATCTCGAAGATTTCATAAGGTAACGAACCGCCGTTCGTGTCACACATCACCAAGTGAGTTGCGCCCTTCATTACTGCAGCACCAACAACGCGCATTGCGAATTCCGGATTGTTCTTATAGCCATCGAAGAAATGCTCAAGGTCAACCATCACTTGGCGGCCATTGTTAGTCAAAAACTCAACAGAGTCAGCCACCATCAGTTCGCCTTCATCAAGAGTTGTCTGCAATGCCTCTGTGACGTGATAATCCCACGACTTCGCAACAATACATACGGCCGATGTGTTTGCATCTAGAAGGTTGCGCAAAGTTGCATCATCGTCCACTTTGCCTTTTGGACGACGTGTTGATCCGAATGCGACCAAGGTGGAATGCTTTAACTTCAGTTCGGTCGCTGCGCGTGCAAAGAATTCGATGTCTTTCGGATTCGCTCCTGGCCAACCGCCTTCAATGAATTGCACACCGAGGTAATCAAGTTGTTCAGCAATACGAAGCTTGTCTTCAACAGTTGCTGATACGCCTTCTACTTGCATGCCGTCGCGCAATGTGGTGTCAAATGCTTCGACTAATTCTTTTGTGTGTTGTGTGTTCATATGTGTGTTCTTCTTTGGGGTCGTCTGGTTCAAAACTTTGGGAATGAAAAAGCCGCCCTAGAGGCGGCTGGAACGCGCACGTCGGAGACCGGCGTGCGCTAACGAATAATGATGATCGCGACAGCGGTGCCGACGAGGCGGCGAGAAGTGCTGGCGATTGACATAGGAACAGTCTTGCGCCCAATCTGGGCATCCGTCAACCCCTCAGAACAAATAACTGAAAAATTCCCGCCATTTGGGTCGGGAGCGCATCTGGCACCTGTGCCGCCATGGGCATGGGGCGTTTCTTCACTGTTAGGCCAGTTCACACCAGTGCTTGTAATGAGGCACCTGGCCGCGTACTGCCTTGGCATACAGCCCAGCAATTGCGGTGGTGATCGGTCCTGGGCATGGCACGTCTCGGTCGTCAACAGAATTGATGGCACTTACTTCAGCAGCTGTTCCACAGCAGAAAATTTCTTCAGCGATGTAGAGGTCTGAGCGAACAATGTTCTCCACGCGCATCTCGTATCCCAGCTCGGCTGCTATCTGGGCCACGCAGTTTTGCGTGATGCCTTCAAGTGCGCCTGCGGAAAGCGGCGGAGTCAGAATGACGCCATTGCGAACAACGAAGATATTTTCTCCGGTGCATTCACTTACAAAGCCTTGCGGGTTCAACATGATTGCTTCGTCGTAGCCAGCTTTTAACGCTTCAACTTTGGCCAGCGATGAGTTCACGTAGTTTCCAACAGTCTTTGCAGCAGGTGGCATGGTGTTGTGATCAAGTCGTGTCCACGAAGAAATCTTCATGCGCACACCTTTGGTTAATGCATCTTCACCCAAGTACGCACCCCACGGCCAGCAAGCAATTGCAACGTCAACAACACAAGGCAAAGGGTTCAGACCCATCTCGCCATACCCGTAATACGCAAGAGGGCGCACGTAACAAGAAGGAAGGCCTGTTGAACGAACTACTTCTTTGGTCGCAGCTATTAATTGCTCAGGTGTGTAAGGAATTTCCATCCCAAGAATTTTTGCGCTCTTGAATAAACGATTGATGTGTTCAGTAAGACGAAATACTGCAGGGCCTTCAGAGGTTTCATACGCACGAATACCTTCAAATACGCCAGTGCCGTAATGAAGTGTGTGTGTCAAGACATGCACTTGAGCCTTGTCCCAATCGACAAGTGTTCCGTTCATCCAGATTTTCGGTGTTGGTATGAGAGTAGGCATAAAGCTCCTAGGTGATGTGGTGAAAGATTACTTGCCCGCAACAATCGCTGCGATGGCATTTCCGATGTCGACGGTTGAACCAGTTGGCGCCGCGTCACATGCTGCACGAATGCGATCAGCAGCAGCCGATTCATTCAGGAAATCAAGCATGAGTGCTGCAGACAGGATTGCGGCGGTTGGGTTTGCTTTGCCTGTGCCAACAATGTCAGGAGCTGACCCGTGCGATGGTTCAAACATAGATGGGCCGGTACGGGCTGGGTTCAGGTTGGCAGATGATGCAAGACCAATACCACCGCTGACTGCGCCACCAAGGTCGGTGAGGATGTCGCCGAACAAGTTGTCGGTGACAATGACGTCATAACGATGTGGGTCTTCGACAAAATAGATACACGCAGCATCAACATGGTTGTACGCAGTGCCTACTTGAGGGAACTGCGCTGCAACGTCGTTGAATGCGCGCTGCCACAAGTCACCAGCAAATGTAAGCACGTTTGTTTTGTGTACCAGCGTGACGTGTTTACGTTCACGCTTAGCAGCAAGTTCAAATGCGTACCGAATACAACGCTCAACACCGTGTCGTGTGTTCACGCTTCCCTGCGTTGCAATTTCATGGGGTGTGCCACGGCGCAGGACGCCGCCTTCACCAACATATGGACCTTCGGTGTTCTCGCGAATGACAACGAAATCATGAGGAGTCACATGGCCAGGCGCAGTGCCCACGAATGGTCGCTGGTTGACATACAGGTCAAGATCAAAACGCATTTTCAAAAGAAGTCCGCGCTCGATAATGCCGGGAGGGACATCGGGCGTACCAACAGCCCCCAACAAAATGGCGTCGAATTTTCTCAACTGATTCAGGACATCGTCTGACAAAATCTCGCCGTCGCGCAGGTAGCGCATGCCACCTAAGTCAAAGTCTGTTGTGTCAATTGCCACCCCAGTGGCGCGCACTACTTTCACGGCCTCAGCCGTGACTTCGGGACCAATTCCGTCCCCGCCAATGAGTGCAATGCGATGTGCCATAAGGAGACCATCGTAGAAGGCACAGGTAGCCTTCTCCTCATGGCAAAGCACCAACTCTCCAAAGCGACATATGCCCGGCTTGAGGCCGAAATAACCCACCTTGAACATGAAGTCCTGCCTGAAGTGGCTGACAAAATTGGCCGGGCCCGCGAAATGGGTGACCTCAAGGAAAACGGCGATTACCACGCCGCCAAGGATGAGTACGGCATGTTCAATGACCGAAAGAACCTTCTGATCTCAATTTTGGACGAATCCGAACTTGCCACACCCCCCGCCGATGGCGAAATTGGAGTGCTGTCAACGGTCACAATTTTGTTTGACGGCGACGACGACGATGATGCCGAGACGTACCTCATCGGACACATTGAAGAAAAACGTACAGAACACGGCATTGAAGTCATGAGCCCTGTCTCCCCCATCGGTTCGGCATTGTTGGGTCATAAAGAAGGCGACCTGGTCAGCATCACGCTCGAAAATGGCGCGAAGATTTCGGTCACCATTGTGAAGGTTGCCAACTGAGCGATCATTCCATTCCACTGTTGCCCCCTGGTCACAGCCTGACTCTTCCCGGAAGGGGAACAACGTTTTATCGAGAGTTGGCAGGCCCAGTCGGAGCACCCACACTTGTGCTTTTGCATGGGTGGACTGCAACTGCTGATCTGAACTTCTACATGTGTTACGAAGAACTCGGAAAACACTTTCGCGTTATTGCTATTGACCACAGAGGACATGGTCGTGGCATTCGGTCATCACAGACTTTTCGCCTCTCTGATTGCGCAGACGATGTCGCTGCATTAATGGATCAACTAGATATTGCAACTTTCATTCCTGTCGGATATTCAATGGGCGGCACCATTGCGCAACTCATGTGGAAACGCCACGAACACCGAGTGCGTGGACTCGTGCTTGCGGCAACCGCAGGTCATTGGGTCACCTCTCGCAAAGAACAATTCATGTTTGCGCTTCTCACCGGAATCGGTGGTCTTGCACGCATCACTCCGCCCTCGGTACAGCAAGCCATTAGTGACCGCATGTATCTGTCACGAAAGACAATGACATGGGAACCATGGGCCGCACAACAAATTGCAAGCCATGATTGGCGAAGCATTTTGGAAGCAGGGTCCGCACTAGGTCATTTTGATTCTCGCAAATGGCTTCCAGACATTGACGTACCGACATCAGTTGTCATGACAACCGAAGATCAAGTTGTTGCACCACGTCGACAACGACTTCTTGGAAGCTTGATTCCACATGCTCGTATCTTTGAAATTGATGGAAATCATGATGCGGTGTATGCACGATCGTCAGAATTTGTTCCCCTTCTTGTGAACGCCTGTCTCGCTGTGCACCATGACGCACTCAATAGACCAGGAATACTTGGAGACGTATGAGTTCAAAAGCAATTCGTCTACGTTCCCGCTGGCGACGCAATAGTCGACTACTTCGTCTTGGAGCCCGTGTTGGCCTCGGTCACGCTGGTACATCTGCGCGCAAAGTATTTGCCGGAGCTGAACGCAAAGAACAGTTATCACGCTCACGTGAATTGAAGTCTGCCCAACAGGTGGCAGACGAATTGGGCAACATGAAGGGCGCACTGATGAAGGTGGGCCAGATGGCCAGCTACCTCGACGATGGATTACCTGAGCCCATGCGTATTGCCCTGTCGCAATTGCAATCAAACGCCCCGCCAATGGCTATGGAGCTGGTGCACATTGAAATCGAACGCGAACTTGGACGCTCGATCAAAGACATCTTTGTTGAGTTTGATGACGAACCAATTGCTTCAGCCTCGATCGGACAAGTGCACCGAGCAATTATTCGCTTGGCAGATGGCACAGAGAAAGCAGTTGCAGTGAAGGTGCAGTACCCCGGAGTTGGTGAAGCGATTGATTCTGATCTACGCACAGCTGACCTATTAGGGGCAATGCTCGCATTCGGTTTCAAGTCATTGAATCCTGAGGACATGGTTGCCGAGATCAAAGATCGCCTTCGGGAAGAACTTGACTACAAGAATGAAGCAGCAAACCAACAAATGTTTGCAGACTTTTACCGAGGACATCCTTTTATTCATGTTCCTGAAGTACTTCACGAACATTCCACTAAGAATATTCTGATTACCGAATTAGTGACCGGACACACCTTCGCTGAAGTATGTGAATGGTCGCAAGAACAACGTGACATGGCAGGTGAAGCAATCTTTCGATTCGTGTTTCGTAGCTTGTACCGGTTCCGTGCGTTTAATGGCGACCCACACCCGGGCAACTACATCTTTCACGGAGACGGCAGAGTTACATTTCTTGATTTCGGACTCATCAAACACTTCACTCAAGAGGAAATGTTGATGTTCCAGTCCATGGTGAAAGCAGCAGTTATCGACGACGACATGGACGAGTATCGTCGCGTCATTGAAGACGCCGGCATGCTGCAGCTTGATGCACCATTTACTACACAGGAATGTGGCGAATACTTCTCACACTTTTATGAACCAGTGCGTGAATCTCGCGTCATGGAGTGGACGGGCGCGTATGCAACTTCCATAGTTCGTCACACCTTCGATCGCACGTCTGCGATAGCCCAATACGCAACCGTGCCGAAGTCTTTTGTATTTATCCAACGCATCAACTTAGGTCTGTATGCATTGCTCGGCCAGTTGCGTTCCAGTGGCAACTACCGTCGCATTTCCGAGGAACTCTGGCCAATGACAAATGCTTCAGCGTCCACCACGATGGGAGAAGCAGAAGCGACTTGGCTGGAAAACAGATCTAGATAATTGTTTCTAGGTCAAGGCCGATATCGAGAATCGGTGAAGAGTGAGTTAACCCACCAACACTGATGAAATGAACACCGGTTTCAGCTACTGACCGCGCATTTGAGATGGTCAACCCGCCGCTTGCCTCTAGCAATACGGCATGTCCCGTTGATGCAGTGTGGCGATTTGCTATTGCAACAGCTTCTTTCATCACCGCTGGTGGCATGTTGTCAAGCAGCACCACGTTTGCCCCCGCATCTAAAGCAACCTGCAATTGTTCAAGTGTGTCAACTTCAATTTCGATAGGCAAAGAATCTGCAAGAGAACGAACTTTTGCAAATGCCTCTGCAACTCCGCCAGCAGCCACAATGTGGTTGTCCTTTACCAACGCTGCGTCGCTCAAGCTCATGCGATGATTTTGGCCACCGCCACATCGCACTGCGTACTTCTCCAAAGCGCGTAACCCAGGTGTCGTTTTACGCGTATCACGAATGATGGCGCCGGTGCCCGCTACTGCATCAACCCACGTGGCAGTTGCCGTGGCAATGCCCGACAAATGGCATAACAAATTCAACGCAGTGCGTTCAGCGGTGAGCATTAGTTGCGTGGGTGCAGTGACACGCATCAGTACTTCGCCAGCCTGTACGCGCTCTCCGTCGTTATGCCAATAGTCAATGGAGCTTGCGTGAGGTCCACACACCATCTCTATTACCGCAGCAGCAACAATGAGACCGGACACACACCCATCAGCACGAGAGCCGAATGTTGCCACACTGCGCTGTTCAAAGGGAACAGTTGCCACAGAAGTGACATCAATACCTCCGTCAAGATCTTCCAGAATCGTGTTCTCAATGACGTCTTCGATATATAGCGAATTCAAACCACCAGCTTCGAGAAGCGCACCAGTTTCTGTCGATAGTGAATACATATCCATTAGTTCACCTCAATCTGACCATTGACAATTCGGCATGCCAGATGATGATTCCACGCATCACTCGGCGTTTCAAAATCTGTGCGCCGATGACAGCCCCGGCTTTCGGTTCTGGTCTTTGCCGCTTCAACTACGGCCATAGCAATTGTCAGCATGTTTGTTGCTTCGAAAGATTTGCGAGTTGGCACAACAGACTCAGACATGTTTGATGACAATGTATTCAGAATTCGCGATGCAGAGTCAAGGCCTTCTGGTGTTCGCAATACGCCAACATACTTGGACATTGCGGAGCGCAAAGCAGTGCGATGATACGAATCAATCAGCGCACCAGGTAATTCAACATCGTCTGGTTCTGCAGCTGGCGGTAATGACCAGCTCAATGCACGTCCGACGCGTGTTCCTGCCACTACCCCTTCAGTCAAACTGTTCGAAGCGAGTCGATTAGCGCCATGCACTCCTGTACACGCCGCTTCTCCGACTACATAAAGTCCTTGTAACCCAGTGGTGCCATTCAAAGTTGCCCGTATTCCCCCACACACGTAATGAGCAGCTGGTGCTACGGGAATCAATTCTGTTCGTGGATCAATTCCTGCATCAAGACACGAGGCGGTGATAGACGGAAACCGCTCTTCAAAATTCTCGATGTCTCGCCCATCGAGATATACGTGGTCACCGACACCAGCAGGTGCTTGCGCCATGCGTTCACTGATTGCTGCAGCCACGATGTCTCGAGGTGCTAGATCTTCTTGCGGGTGCACGCCCTTCATCACTCGTTGGCCTGCAGCATCCAGAAGGATCGCTCCTTCTCCACGAACTGCTTCACTAATGAGTGCCTGTTGCCCCGTCGCTTTACTTCCGCGCCACAAGACAGTGGGGTGAAATTGAATGAACTCAAGATCGCTTGCTTCTAAACCAGCGCGCATTGCAAGTGCGATGCCGTCACCTGTGACTGCAGATGGATTCGACGTTGATGCGTACACCTGGCCGTACCCGCCTGTTGCAATGATGACCGCACGGGCATTGACGATGCCAACGCTTTGCACTCCGCCGCTGCTGTCGAGCATTGCGACCTTGACACCGGTGACTGCGCGGGTGCCATCAGATGTATGCCCAATCACAATGTCGAGCCCAAACGCGCGTTCCACTACATGAACACCAGCAAGTCGTACTGATTCATCAAGAGTTCGCTGCACTTCGGCACCCGATTGATCTCCACCAGCGTGAACAATGCGACGATGCGAATGTCCACCTTCACGTGTGAGCGCAACACCTTCATGGAGGCCAGGATCGAACGCAGCTCCCAGTTCCATCAGATAACGAATTGCCGTTGGTGCTTCAGTGGCAAGTGTTCGCACAGCTTGTTCGTCACATAATCCGGCACCTGCATCAAGTGTGTCTTGCACATGGTTCTCAATGGAATCGTTCGGGTCAAGAACTGCCGCTAAACCACCTTGCGCCCAGTTCGTACTTCCGGCGTCAAGAGTGTCTTTCGTAATCAAGATCACGTCACGCACAGGGCGCATTGCTAACGCAGCCGACAGCCCAGCAGCCCCTGACCCAAGAACAACTACATCAGTCTCCACCGACCACGTTGGTTCGGGAGCCGCTAGTTGACCAGGAACGCGATTATTCGCCGACACGAGATGGTGTGCCAATTGCAATCATGCGTTCAACAGACAAGCGGGCTTTATCTGCAATGTCACGTGGGATATCAACAACATCATTGCCATGAAGCAATGAGTGTTCCAGTTTTTCAGGTGTAATCATTTTCATGTATTTACACACAGCCGCACGATTCACCGCTTGAAACTCGGTAGTGACATTCACTTTGCGCAACTGATGCAGCATCCCGGTTTCTGTTGCCACAAGAACCTTGCGGGCTTTTGTTACGCGAGCTGCATCAAGCATGGCGCCAGTTGACAAAATATGTGTGCGCTCTGCAGGCACAACGCCTTCACTGGCCAAGTACAGCGCACTGGTAGCACAACCACATTCGGGGTGAACAAAAAGTTCTGCGTCAGGTTCGGCTTCCACCATGGCTTTGAGATCTTGACCATTGATGCCAGCGTGAACATGGCATTCACCCATCCAGATGTGCATGTTTGAACGCTTAGTTTGGCGCTGAACATGAGCGCCCAAAAATTGGTCAGGACAAAACAAGATTGGAGTATCAGCAGGAATAGAAGCGACTACTTCCACTGCGTTCGAACTGGTACAACAAATATCTGTCTCAGCTTTTACAGCCGCAGTGGTGTTGACATAACTAACAACTACTGCACCAGGATGCTGTGCTTTCCACTCGCGCAATTGATCAGCAGTAATGGTGTCGGCCAATGAACAACCTGCGCGTTCATCAGGAATAAGAATTGTTTTGTCGTACGACAAAATCTTGGCGGTCTCTGCCATGAAGTGAACGCCGCAAAAAATGATTGTTGACTCTGGCACTGTCGCAGCTATTCGTGAGAGAGCAAGTGAATCCCCCACGTGATGTGCGACATCTTGGATCTCGGGCACCTGGTAGTTATGGGCAAGGATGACGGCGTCTTTTTCCGCCGCTAACGCCCGTATTCGCTTGGCCCACTCGGTGCTGTACTCGGTCACACATCAAGGTTATGAGGCACTTCACATAATTGCGCCCTTGTGAATTGACGCACGTTCTCTATGAACCAGACGCCAACGTCACAGGCGGATCAAACCAAAATCGAGTGATTGCTTCAGCAAGTGACCCAGTGGCCGAACCGGGGTCTGTGACCACTTCATCGGGCTCATCGGCAAAACGCAACACACTTGCTACTCCGTTGTCGGCCACCATGACAACGAGACGCACACGTCGACGTTGTGCGTGTTCACTGGGTGCCCCTTCGATTGTTCCGTCAGAATTCAGTGGGGCTGCCCACCCCGTGGTGACTACTGCGGCAGCATCAAACATGCGCGCCAATGCACTAGTTGGTGCATCAAGCAATTCATAGACATCAGGATGCTGCGCAAGTAAACACATGTTTGGTTCCGTGGTTGGTCGTGCTACACAATTGACGCCATACAAACGTGCACCCGGTAGTTCAAACGAATCAATCATGGTGTGCAGTTTTGCTTCCACCTCTACTGAAATCTCAGTGATGTCAGGAAGGATTTGGCTGTGTTGTGGTAATTCTGTATTCATAACTGCAATGTGTGACTAGGCGATCACACTTTGGCAATTAGGACCGTAAAAAATCAGACAGTGTTTTTGCTCCGCGCACGACCAAGGTGCCGAACTTTGCGCCGGGACTATTGCTCATTCGTTCTAATGGTCCAGAGACTGACACTGCAGCGATGATTGCGCCATCAGCATCAAAAATCGGCGCACTGACTGATGCAACGCCTTTGACTCGTT
>CAETWZ010000001.1_pt1 | contig 23538 bp, 26 predicted proteins | sample 7263761 | NCBI WGS metagenome assembly CAETWZ01 (sample SAMEA6814159, study PRJEB35770) | uncultured Acidimicrobiaceae bacterium | biome: Freshwater; feature: Freshwater reservoir; material: water | place: Czech Republic | collected 2017-06-27 | depth 30m m | reverse complement strand
ATCTCCGTCGCCGAATTGGACATACGCATGAGTCTCACTTCGTCTCACCGCAAGATTTAATTGTTCTAGGCGCCGTTTCCATGGCCACGCGTACCGATCACTCGGAATCAGTGCAAATCGCCAGTCATACTCCCAATGCGCAGCTTCGCGCCACCATGATGGTTCCGTGCCAGTGATGAAATGAGTTAACGGCAGACCATCGCATTGTGGCGGAATGTCTATTTTCATTACCTCACATAGCGTTGGCATGATGTCAATATTTTCAGTGAATTTGTCAATGACTGTTCCGTGAGCAACCGGAAAGCGCGGGTCAGCAACTATTCCAACAATGTGTTGGCTTGTTTCCCAATAACCAACTTTTTCGCGTAGTCCATGATCTCCCAACAACTCTGCATGATCTGCAACTACCACTATGACTGTGTTATCCCATTCGCCAGATTCCACTAATGAATCAAAGACGCGCCCTAGTTGGTAATCAACCTCACTCACCATTCCAAAATATTGCGCCCTCATGTGTGCCATCTCATCAGGGTCCGTTGGTGCTTTTGTTCCGTCAAGCATCAACATCACTTCATGAAACGGATGCACTTCATCTGCGCGCGCAATGGGCAACCCTACTGAGTCGGGTGAATACATTGTTGAATATTCACCTGTAGCTGAATACGGCGGGTGTGGACGCAGGTAGCTGACATGAGCAAACCATCCTGACTCTTGCGCATCAAGCCAGTCGATTAGACGTGAAGTCAAAAAGTTACTCACGCTGACATCAACTGGTCGTTCATTTTCAGTTGCGAGCAAGTTCAAGATTCCAGAAGAAGAATCAAATCCCTTCTCTGTGAGAAAGTCACGCCATGGTGTCATGCGCCCCGTGAGATCAAGGGCACAATCAAAACCTGGCAGTACACCTTCATATGTCTGAAGTCGCGGGTCATCTGCACCGTTGGTAACGCGAGGATCTATTGATTGATCGGTGTATCCAAAAAGAGTGGGCGCATAACCAGCCCGACGCGCAGCGTGTGCGATGTTGTCGAACCCATCATCAAGCGGTGTGCCGTTAGCAACCACGCGATGATTCATTTGGTACATGCCGGTATACAACGATGCACGGCCTGGTGAGCATGGTGAAGCCTGGCTGTAATGGCGAGCAAAGCGCACACCCTGAGCTGCCAATCGATCCAGATTCGGTGTTTGCACTATTGGGTGACCAGCTGTTGATAAGCAATCTCCGCGGAATTGATCAAGAGTGATGAGAAGAATATTCAATGACACAATTAGCTACTTCTCACTCGGGCGTTTGCCAGTTGCCAAAAAGGTACGAATCTCTCGAATTGCCGTGGGGTCCTGCGCTATGAACATATGGCCGCCTTCATATAACGACAGTGTCGCATCTGCAATACGTTCCACTATGGCTTCTGAGTTAACAGGAGGTGCAATACCATCAAACCTTCCTGCCGCAACAAACGTGGGCGCTGAAATGTGGTGTAGTCGTTCAGCAACATCATGAGTAATACGTGCTTCTAATTGCAATCGTTCACCGCGCATCGCATCGTCAGTTTTCTGAACTGCTCCTTGTGCCTGTCGCATTCCCATCATTTGCGCGTCAGCCGGATGAGAAGCCAACCATTCAGGAGTAAAACGCGTATCACCCAATGTCACCATCTTTGAATCGCGTTCATCAGCTGACATTGATGTCAATGTGTGCAATGGGTACGAAGAGCCGCCACTGCCTCCCGCAGACGTACACATCAACATCAGCCGCTCAACCCGTTCGGGATATGTGACTGCAAATTCTTGTGCGACCATGCCGCCAAAACTAATTCCGACCACAGAACATGATTCCCAACCGACATGATCTAGTAGTGCCGCTGCATCAGCCGAATACTGCGCCATGGTGTACGGACCATCAGGAATAGAGGTAAGACCCAACCCACGTTGGTCGTGAGCAAGCACCTGACATTCTTTTGAGAGCGACCGAATCAATAGTTCTGTCGATTGCAATGTCGCCCCCGAACCGTTGAAGAACAACACTCGTGGGCCAGTTCCGGTGATCTGATAATTGATCGAAATGTCATCTGACTCAAAGATGGGCATGGGTCAAGTCTCGCACCCTCGGGGGTATCCACCAATCACGGGCTAATTCACACCAACATGAACACTCGTGCAAACGTTTGTAGATGGAGTGAGACGATCACTCGCTGAACACCCTGAGTCGCTGACATGGCGGCGCGTCACAATGCCAGGCCTTGACGTTGCATGGGTAGGAATGAATGTTCCGGTTATCGACACAGGTGGACGACCCTGGGTCTGGGAAGTTGTAACCCCCACGCAATACAACGCATCGATTCGTATGCAAGAAGACCCAATGGTTCTTCCAGTTGCTCATGACACTGTTGTGGCCGAGGTGCGCCATCGCGACCATTCGGGCCCCATCATGCGCATGCAGGTACCTGTCACACATGCGCCAGAGGCCATCAGTCTTCCTGCAGAACCCGCATGCCCCTGGTCTGTCCATCTTGAAACTGGCTGGACTATTCAGGCTCTCGGGTCTGCCGCCCAATGCTGGATCGACCGAGAATCCCCAGGAACAGCACGACTTCAGACTCCTGAGCCCCCGCTTCCAGCACATCAGCGTTATCAGTTGCACCCCGCTATCGATATCGAGTCTTCGGCCTTCGATCGTTTGCTTACACTCGATCCTGATGATGCAGCCACGGTCACTTCCCTTCTGTCGCTTGTTCACGACGCCCTTACGCCCTACCGCTGACGCACTCTTCACATCTAGTTCTGCGAGGTCTCAATGATTACGACCTATGCGTTGTCGCTCTCTTCGCGAGATTGCACTGACACAGAGCGAATTGCGCTCATTGATTTAGTCACCGACTGGCTCGTTGATAATTATCCGATCGATTCATATGCGCCTGGCACCACTGTTCGAACACGAGAATCATCTGATGATCCGGTATTTCGACTCACGATCACTGAAAGCGCACCAGGAAGCACCCACGTTGAGACTCTCACTATCAGTGTTGTCTTATTAGAGGATGTGCTTACTTTTGATATCCGCATCGTGTCAACGCCAAGTACTTCACGTGTTGTGCCCTACACGCCACCGTTGTTACCACCTCGCGTCGCCCAATTAGTACGCAATGCATTACGCACTGTTCCATCGGAAGACGCAAACAGATACATCACAGATGCAGCAACAATTGTTGACACCGAACTCGGTGGACAAGAAGTTGCAGCATTTATTCATGCACCAGGTCGACGTCTTCCTGCCATCGTCGAAATTCTTGATTACGAACGACGCACTCCACCGCTTGTTGCACTCGGGGCAGGCCCACTGGTCGGACTCGCGCACATTTTTCAAATTACAAATGCCACCGCACTGAATGGCTTTATTGATTTATCTGGGTACACATTGATCGGACCCGGTTGCATCATTGTTCAATGGGCTGGAAATTCTGAACCAGACATAACACGGAGACGTGAATTACCAGCTGCATATGAACCCCGTGAACAACATCGAATTGTTCGACTAGTTATTGACACTGCAGCCCGATCAGTCGCGGCCCCTCGCGTACCGCCACCACCACGACGTGATATTGACATCATTGATATTCCCAATCGCGAACAACCAACAGACGAGATTGAGAACGAAGAGCAAGCACTACACATCGAACAATTAGAAGCCGCGGTTGATGAACTTGAGGCGGCTCTTGCTGATGCTGACCGCCTTTTGTCAGAGCAACGCACGCAACTAGAACGTAAAGGTGGACAACTAGATGAACTCATTCTTCGCAATGTCTCCCTAGAAACACAAGCTGGCACTACAGCACAAGTGCGTGCGGTCCCTTCTATGACTGAAGCGTTGCGTCTCGCACGTTTGCATTGCCCGTTTCTTGTTTTTCATGAACGGGCTCTCGAATCAGGTGAAGGTCTTGAGGGCCCAGAACCAGTCAGCGTGTTACAAGACTTAGTGCGCCTGAACGAAGTAGCGCGAGCTTGGATGTCTGGAGAAATTACCGGCACCAGTATCAAATTGGCCTGCCGCCAGATGGGACTTGATTTTGTGCCCGCAATTTCAGTGACTGCTCGCCAGAAGTATGAAGAGGACTATCTCATTGACTGGCGCGGCCATACGGTGCGTGCAGAGGCACATCTTCGGCGAGGAAGAAAAGCACATCTTGTTCGCATTCACATCTATTTCGATGACGAGACTCAACAAGTAGTTGTTGCATATATTGGGAGACATTTACGAGATAAAGGCAGTGCTTCTTAGGTAGTCCCCCTAGCCTTATTCTCTATGTCACGACGAAAAATTCTCAGAATTCTGAGCAGCTTCGTCGCCTCAATTTTTATAATTGTCGGAATCTCGATTTCGCAATATGTTCGTGCTCATCCAAATGATCCGCTCCAACAAAATGTCGCATCATGGGCGCGCGAAAACAATTTGGGTATGATTGTCGACAAAATGGAATCGTTGTTACACAATGACCCACCGGCCGTAGCCCCTGCAGATTCACTTGCGCTCGCCATTGAGCCCATCACAGATGAAACCGATGTTCCGACACCAACAACGCTTCCTGCAAAAACTCCAACCGCGACTAAGGCTCCAGCATCAAAGCCAAAGCCCACGAAGAAGCCAACTAGCACGACACCAGCTACAAACAGCGACAAGCCGTTGCGAGTGCGGCCAACCGTAGCAACTGCCTCATGTCCACTTCCTGCCAACTCTGCAACTACTTCCACCACCACAACCTCGACCACATCGACGACAACAACAACTTCAACCACAATTCCCGATTCTGAAATTACAACAACAACAGAAACGCCGGTGACAACCACAACGCTTGTTCTGCGACCGATCGACCTTGACGTTCAAGTTTCTCCGTCATTGGCAGGTGAAGGTCAATGGAAATCAATTATGCGTGTACGTAAAACGTCTCTGATTTATGCCACTTCAATTCGCCCTCTATGGTGTTTTGGATCCGTTGTAGCGACAATGGCAACTTTTAACCCATCGCTTGTTCACGCTGGTCTTTTCAATGGCACCGAGATGCCCGGCGGAAAGAACTGGAAAAACGGAAAGAAAGTAACGCAAAAGGCATTGCCTTCATTACTCGCCAGTTTTAATGGTGGATTTCGTTTCGAACATCATCCCGGTGGATATTTCACAGAAGGAAAAACTGTTCGTCCTCTATCCAAGGGTTACGCCACGTTCGCAATCGCAGAGAATGGACTCAGCACAGTGGGCGTGTGGGGCGACAATATACGCGATGACGGCACATGGAAATCACTGCGCCAAAACTTGCCGCCCATTGTTCATAAAGGTAAGTCGGTGTATGCAAACTACCCCGATGTGGATTGGGGACAGGACTATTCCAACAAGGTGTACAGCTTTCGCTCAGCAATCTGTACACGTACTGATGGACTCATGATGTTTGTTGCTATTGGGAAAGTGAATATTCGCATGCTGGCAGATTCCTTGGTAATACTTGGCTGCTCCACTGCAATGGAACTCGATATCAACGGCACATGGCCCAATTTCTCGGTGTACAGCGGCTTCGGAAAAACTTCACGAGATGGCCAAGTCATCGATAAACGAATGGGAGACCCAAATCGCTACCTCTCTCAGTCAACGAAAGATTTCATTGCACTCTTTGACCCACAGACTCTTCCCGCCGGAGTTGTCAAATAGAGGTCGTGCAAGCGAATACGATGTGTAGAAACACCACTAAGGAATTTTCACATGTTTGATAACGATGACTCTGAACCAGCAGTTGACTCTGGAGCTGGCATTGGCACAGTTGCCGCTATAGCCGGGGTGTTGATCATCGTTGCACTTATTGCAGCCAACACCACCCGTATTGATATCAATTTCGTGGTGTATCGCACGCATGACGTACCGCTGTGGTGGTACACAATCATCCTTGTTGCGCTAACAATCGTGACAGATCGTGTTCTTCGATTTGTTATTCGTCACCGTAAAGCAAACAAAAACAAGTAGCAAAAATCAGCCAACTATTCGATAGTTGGCTAACAAGCGCGGTTCTCCGCCATCTTCAGTTGCAACAATTCCGTCATCAACTAATTTGCGCACATGTGACCATACACTCCGACGCGCTGGACGATGAAGTTTCTTGTCTATCGCCGCATACAACACTTTGACTATTCCTGGAATGGTGTTGTTGCCGTTTGCAATCTGCACAATGATCTGACGTTCACGTTCTAAACGATGTTCATGGTATGCAACAAGAAATGGTTGTGGGTCCGTCACTGGGCCACCATGTGTGGGCCACAAAATTCTGTCATCACGGGCTATCACCTTGCGCATGGAATCCATGTACTGACGCATATCGCCATCTGGTGGAGACACGATGGTGGTTGACCACCCCATCACATGATCTCCCGTGAACAAAGCACGCTCGGTGTCCATAGCCACGCATAAGTGATTCGACGTGTGACCAGGTGTAGCAACAGCAGTGAGTGCGAACTCATTTGTTGCAAAGAACTTTTCACCATCAAGCACTGCGGCATCTGGCATGAACGCTAGATCGATTGTCTCTTTTTCTTCGTCAGACACAACTTCGTCAGTTGGATCATCTTCCGATTCGTCATGATCATCTTCTTCAACAAAGCCGTCATATACCCGATGCGGACCAATGGCGTATCGAGTAGCACCAGTCTCACTGTGTAACCATTCAGTGAGTGGCGAGTGATCAGAATGACAATGAGTCACCACGATGCCAACAACATTGCGCCCCTCAAGAGCAACTCGTAATGCTTCCCGATGACTATCAAGCTTTGGTCCCGGATCAATGACAACGACATCGTGTGTTCCGAGAATGTATGTACCTGTTCCGTGATAACTGAACTTAGACGGATTTTTCGCAATGACTCTCTGAACTAGAGGAGACACCTGAGTAATTTCGGCATACGGCGCATCGTCGATGCGGGGAACAAATGGGATAGCCATGATCAGTCAAACCCAATTGCTCTCACTGCACCCACTGGTTTTCCATGGCCGAGTACAACCTCCACGATGCTGTTATCAACACGTGTGATATCTATACCCAATTTTTGCAAAGCAGCAAGAAGAACAGTCGGTGTTGCGCGACCGTAACCGTCTGACAACTTCAGCGCAACTGCACGTCCATCGGGTAACGCTGCGGCGTACACAGCATCAGCACCATCTTTGGCAAACAATCCGTTCACGCCGGAAACAATTGTGGTGACATCACGCCCTTTGCCTCCCACCATGTATGGGAACTGTGACATAGCTGTATAGATCTCAGTGCCGGACTCTCCCGCTTCACCTGTCGCCATCGCACGCATGGCGCGAGCAAGACCAACTAGTTCCACAACATGAGCCGGTGCGCCACAACCATCAATTCCAATAGCAAATGCCTCATGGCCCGTGACTTCGGAAACTGTTCGCGTAATCAATTGCTGCAACGGGTGATCTTGTTCAAGGTAATTGTTAAGTGGCCATCCGTTGATAACGCACGTTGCCACCATGCCTGAATGTTTGCCGCTGCATCCCATTTGCAATGCTGATTTTGGACGACCTTCACGAATTGCATCATGAGCAGAGTGAGTATGCATGGGGTAATCATGCGTGTTCCCCAATGCACTTTCATCTAGTCCGAATTCAGACAAGATTGATAGCGCTGTTTGTTGGTGAATCGTTTCGCCGTTATGGCTAGAGCACACCAACGCCAATTTTTCCGGCGGTAGCGATAGACCAGCGCGGACCATTGCCAATGCTTGAATCGGTTTGGTAGACGATCGAGGAAAAATCTGTATGTGTGGGTCCCCCAGCGAAAATTCAATATCGCCAGAACGGCCAACACCGACAACTGCTCCGAAGTGAACGCTCTCATCAACTCCGCTTCGCGAAACTACAGCAACCGGAACAAACTGTGTTGGAGAAACTCCGGTCACGCTGACCGATTCTTTCGTGAACTGCGCTTTGCCCGTACTGGTTTCTCTGGCGGCATCAGAGTGAGCGGATCATCAATCACTTCGTGACGAGTTCCCCATGACGATACGAGGGCTTGACCCATCGCTACTGCAGGTAACGCAAGAATTGCGCCCACCGGCCCAAGGACAGCTCCTCCCACAAGTGCACCACCAAAGGCCAATGCAGGATGCAATTCCAAAGTACGTGCAGTTACCTTCGGTGCAAAGAGGTAATTTTCCACCTGTTGATACACAGCAATAAAGCCAACTACTACTAATGCTTTGATTGGGGACTCAACAAAGGTCAACACCAATGGCAGTACACCTGCGATGTACGTTCCGATAACTGGCAAGAACTGGGAAACGAACCCAACCCACAATGCCATCGCGATCGGAGCTGGGATACCAATTGCTTGAAAAGCAATCCAGTGAAAGAAGGATGAGATAACCGCTAACAATGCGCGTGAATACAAATACCCACCAGTTTTGGTGATTGCCAATTCCCATGCATTCAAAACTTGTCGTTGTCTGTCTGGCCGCAATCGGGAACAAATAGATCGCCGTAGTCGAGGGCCATCAGCAACTAAGTAGTACGAAAACAACAACACGGTAAACATTTGAAAAATGACTCCGAGCGCTTGAACAGAAAGGTTGAACACTTTGTCTTGTTGCGAGTTAACGAATTCTTGTACCGGACCATTCGGGTCAGAGATCTTTTCGTTGACCGATGCAGCATCGATCTGAGTACTAAACGTGTCATTCAGAATTTTCACCGTGTCATTGACGTATTGCTCACTGTTTGACAACACATCAGCAACTTGTTGCCCGACGATGGTGCCCACTGCACCCACAAACGTAAAGACAATTACGACAAGTCCGAGCATCAACAAACCAGTAGAAGAACGGCGGCCTCTGCCACGTGCTACCAACCTGTTGACTGCTGGCTCTAGTGCCAACGCAATAAACAATGACACCAGTATCAAAATGAGGAAGTTGTTCAAACGATGAAACGTAAAACGCAGAACCAGAGTTCCGATAAACCCCAGCCAGAAAATCACTACCGCGCGCGGTACCCATCGAGGCATCCGTGAAGATTGGCTTGCAGAGACTGGTGTTTCGGTCACAGACGAAAGCGTATAGGTCGCCATCCTGTGACGCATTCGCCGTGCAATTCCCAGCTATGGATGGCACGATAGAGACATGCCTTCAGTCCCCGCCGCCGTCTCTGACCGAGTCGAATCAGTACGCCTGGCGATTGCAGCCGCCCTTCGCGACAGGGTTATTGGTGATAACGCCGAGGAAAAGCGCGACGCCATCATGAATGCCACTGGCCCTCGATGGTTCTCTGAGTCCTCTCCGCTTCACATCGTCCATTCGGATTCATCGATGTTTATCGGTGGGATGAGGGCCTTGTTGTTTCAATCCCTACATCCATTAGCAATGGCCGGTGTCGCTCAACATTCCGATTATCGCGGAGACCCTTGGGGCCGCCTGCAACGTACTGCAGACTTTGTAGCAACAACATCTTTTGCTCCAGCAGATGCAGCACAGCGTGCAGTTGACATCGTGGTCAATGTGCATAAGCGTGTCAAAGGAACCGCTAGTGATGGTCGTGAATACTCTGCGTCTGATCCGCATCTTCTTCGATGGGTGCATGTTGCAGAAGTTGACAGTTTCATTCGTGCACATCAGGCATACGGAGCAACACCGTTAGATACCGCCGGCTACGACGCATACGTCGCAGACATGGCAGTTATCGCACGCAAGTTGGGCGTACCAGCGCCACCAACATCAGTGCAAGGTCTCAAAGATCAAATTGCACAGTTCCGCCCTGAACTTCGCGGCACCACAGAATCACGTGATGCAGCAAAGTATTTATTGCTGACTCCACCACTTGAACTTGTTGCTCGCGTTCCGTACTCACTCATTGCAGCTGCGGCAATAGCAATTCTTCCCACATGGGCTCGCGCCGATTTACGACTTCCGTACTTACCAGTGACTGAACAACTTGTGGTGAAGCCAATCGGTCAGCTCATCTCGTCCACCATTCGGTGGGCTACTTCTGGCGATTTTGTTTCGCAAGCGGTGTAGCTAAATCTCCATGTGCGCCAATGCGTACTGTGTCAAGCCCTAGCCACGTAGCCATTTCACGCAACTCAAGCATGAGTTCTGAAACAACATGCTTAACATCAACACCTTCTTCACTAAATGCTCCGGGTACAACAAGTTCGCCAGCATGCCGATCAGCTTTCAGATCAACTCGTGCCACAATGCGGTCACCTAAAACAAACGGCAACACGTAGTAACCGTAAATACGCTTCGGTGCTGGTACATAAATTTCTATGCGATAGTGAAAATCAAACAGTCGTTCAATGCGCGGGCGACACCACACCAAAGAATCAAATGGCGACACAAGTGCTCGCACGTTTACTTCACGAGGACGCTTCGTGTTCGGCAACATATACGCAACGTCGCGCCACCCCTCTACCCGCACTTGCTCAAGAAGACCTTCTTCAACAAGTTCAGCTAAATAAGGCTTTGCTTGTTGAGGTTTTTGCCTGTGGTAATCAAACAGGTCGCTCGCGGTTCCAACGCCCACGCTGCGCGCTGCTAGCAACAACATCTCACGACGAGCTTCACCTTGGGTCGGTGTCGGTGCATTCAATGTTTTCTTTGACAACACATCGTGCGGAGCGTGATACACACGCGCAAAATCCGATGATCGACGTTGCGCAGTGATCTCTCCGGTCCAGAACAAGTATTCAAGAATTGCTTTACCGTCATCCCAATCCCACCACGAACCCTTTGGACCAGTGCGAGTACGAACATCACCAGCGACAATCGGGCCATCGTTATAGATGCGGTCACGAATTTCTTTGACAAGTTTTGGTTTTTCCTTAGCGATGCGACGCAAGCCTGGCCACATTGAACCATTACGTGCTTCTTCCATTCGCCAGCGAATCAGTGGGTGCATTTCGACGGGAAGGTGTGACGCTTCGTGACACCAATATTCAAATAGCTCACCATCAGCCGTGGCGTCAGGAATGAGAGAACGCGGATGATTACCGAGGCGTGAAAATAGCGGCATCTCTTGACTGCGCACTAAAACATTGACGCTGTCGATCTGAATGAGACCAACAGAGTTCATTACACGACGCAAATGACGTCTATCGATTCGTCCAGTGGGACGAGGTGTATCGAATCCTTGTGCTGCTAACGCAATGCGTCGAGCAGAGGAAAGACTGATCTCAGTCGGCGACTGTGACCGTGACACTCTTGATTACAACATCGACCAATGGTTTGTCACTGCGATCTGTTTCAACATTCTGCATTGCTTCGACAACTTCAAGACCTTTGACAACTTGCCCGAACAGTGCGTACGACGGAGGCAATTGCACACCGCTTGGCCCACTGATGAGAAAGAATTGTGAACCGTTTGTGTTTGGCCCGGCATTTGCCATTGCCAATGAACCAATTTGGTATTGCCCAGCTTTTGGCAATTCATCGGCGTATTGATATCCGGGTCCACCGCGGCCTGTGCCGGTTGGGTCTCCGCCTTGGCACACGAAGCCCTTGATGATGCGGTGGAAAATGATGTCGTCGTAATAGTGGTACGCAGCGAGGTACACGAAACTGTTCACTGTCTTTGGTGCCTTGATGGGATCAAGTGCAATGACCAATGTTCCCATTGATGTTTCCATCGTCGCGGTGTATCGCTTGGTCGGGTCAATTCCCATTTCAGGAGCTGAAGGGAATTTTTGATTCTTTTGTGCTGAACCATCAAGTGGGGGGAAAGGGAAACTCATCCCGATGACGATACAAGCCGCCGGTGGAACCTTTCGCCTGGCAGGTCACGCAGTGTCTACGATGGAGACATGAGCGAACACACGAGCCCCCTCGATCTAGATGCCATCGAGCGCGATTTGGCCGATGTTGATGCTGCATTGACTCGTCTTGATAACGACACCTATTGGGTCGATGAAGTGACGGGCCAGCCTCTCAGCACAGACCTGCTCGCTGCTCACCCCACTGCTCGACGTAATCCGTCGTAACTGTGACCTGCGTCTCGCTTTCCGCGTGATGAAGAGTTAGAATCTTAGAAGTAATCAAGCAGTTAATTGCACCCTGCAAGTAACTGAAAGGATAGGGAGTTCACCGTGGCAGATCCAACTAAGCCGAGAGCATCATTTGCTCCGTGGGATCGCCGCGAACTGCCAGGCAGTTTCAGTGTGGAAGAGACCGCACGTCGTGTCGGCAACTACAAATGGGCCGAAACAAAATTGTTTGAAGTCCTTGGTGGCTGGATTGCCACTGTGCCAGAACTCGACATCAAACTTCGTCTCGGTACTCACTGCTACAAGCACGCATGGCACGCCGAACTCTGGCACAAGCGTTTGCCCGAACTTCGTGAAATGAATCCGGCTCGCCTTACTGTTCCTGCCAATGACGCACTTGTGCGTTTTGTTGATGCCATGACCGAGCCTGAAGATGCAAGTCTCACTATTGAAAAACTTGTTGGCGTGTACCGCGTGTATATCCCCCACTTCATTTCGGCATACACATATCACCTCAACAACACCAGTGAAATTACTGACATGCCTACCATTCGGTCACTGAAGTTTATTTTGCAAGATGAGTTCGAAGATTGGCGCGATGGCGAAATGCTCATCCAGTCGCTGCTCGAAACTCCCGACCACGTCGATCGCGCTGCTGCTCACCAAGCAAAGCTCGAAAAACTTATGCTCGAGGCCGGCGGTATCGCTGGTCACGGAAGCATTGGAATCAACACACAAGCACCACAAGGAGCACTGTCATGAAAAAATTCATGCCCGTTGAAGAGTTGGCACGCGACGAGCGTTTCAACCAAATCACACAAGCAGACCGCATGGCCGATGGCCGTAATGCACTGATTGGTGAAGCTGAAAAATCACGTAAATCAAATCGCCTTACACCTGCGCGACCAGATGCAAGCGAAGCTGCACGCGCGCTAATGCACGGTATTTTCGTTGGTGAAATTCAGGCACTTGAAGGTGCCGGCCGCACATGTTGGGACTTCACCACTGGTGAAGAAGCACCATTCGAACTCAAACTCGACATGGCTCGCCAAGCATGGGACGAAGCTCGTCACGTTGAAATTAGTTTGAAGCTCAGCGACTGGATGGGAAGTGAAATCGGTCAGTACGCCGAGAACACAGTGCTCTTTCAAGCCGCATGCTCGAACGATCCGGTGTTGCGTCTTGCTGGCGTGAACCGTGCACTTGAAGGTCTTGCAATCGACGTGTTCACCACTATGAAAGAGTTCGGCGAAATTGCAGGTGACCCGTACCTCGAGTTCTGTGAAGACTGGATGCTCGCAGACGAAGTAACACACGTGAAGATGGGTAGCGATTGGCTACGCAAAATCACAGAGAATGATCCAGAGCGTCGCAAGAAGGCACTGGAATTCCAGGGCATTGTCGACAAGATGTTCTCGTACGGTGGAAGCCGCAGTGACTCTGAAGAATCAAGCTTTGCAATCGCACGTCGCTTCCGCGAACTTGCTGGTTTCACCGAAGACGAAAATGACCACATTGCAGACCTCGGAATGCAAGCACTCAACGAGCGCAAGGCGCAACTTCGCGAGAAGCAAGCCGCAGTTACTAACTGATATGGCCCTCACGGTCACACCAGACACATATAACTTCGTTGCATTCGATACGGCCTACACGGCACGTATTGCAGAACGTATGGCAACGCAGCTCGGGCTGGATGACATTGACATACTCCTTGCAATAAATGAGAACTCCTCGTTGACGCGTATTGATGTCACGGTCACTGATGCGCTCATCACAATTGCACCACATTCCGGTGCATTAGAAGACACGCGTCGGCCTCGTCAGCAAAGTGAACTCAACACCACCATCACCATCGCGCGAGGCATGTTGCGCGCGCGTGATCGTTTACGGGGCGGTTTTGCCGACGCCCCAGCCGACGCTGAACTCACATTGCCGCAAGCCGCAGCATGGGATACGTACATCATGGGGCGCATTGCACACATGGACATTGTTCTGAATAAACAAGCATGGGTCTACAACTTCCGTAACCGTCACGGATTCTCAGACGCAGTTGATGCAGTGTTTGAAAAATTGTGGAACTGTGAAAGCACAACATGGGCAGAGCTCAGCTCGCTCAGTGCAAACACTGTGTCCGTCACCGCCTAAAGCGGCAACTTTAGCGGTCGCGCAGTTTTGACAACAGGCGCAAGATTTCTAGGTACAACCACACCAGTGTCACTACAACACCAAGTGCACAGAACCATTCCATGTGCGCTGGCAATTTGTTGGCAACACCTTTTTCGATCATGTCGAAGTCAAGCGCCAAGTTAAATGCTGCAAGTCCTGCAACGAAAAGACTGAATGCAATTCCCATCGGGCTTGCATCATGAATGAACGATGGCATTGAACCGAACATTCCGATAATGAATGACACCAAATAGAAAGCCATCAGGCCCATCATTGCGCCCATCACAATGCGACGTGTGCGATCAGTGACTTTGATAATGCGACTGCGATACAAAAGCAACATCACAACAAACACACCGAGCGTTGCGCCCACTGCTTGCAACACAATGCCGTTGTACTGCTCTGAATACGCACGGCTAATTGCACCTAGTACGACACCTTCCGCAAGTGCATAAATAGGACCGGCAATTCGAGCAAGATGTGGCTTAAAACTTCCGACCAGAACCGCAATGAAACCAATAATGAATCCGCCAATGACCCAACCAAATGGAATTTGTACCAACGCACCAGGAGCAGGCGCATCGATCGACAACCATGTCACTGTTGCTGACGCAAGAATCAGAACCAACAACATCATGGTGGCACTTGCAGTACCGGCCACGGTCATGACGCCACCATCCCAACGAGACACTGGTCCATCATTAATAGGTTGAGTGACGGTGGGAGGTGCCCAAGAATCGTTTTGCTTGTTGAGATTGCCAAGGCCCATGGCCTTGTCGGTGAGTAATGGATTAGCCATGTGGTCAACGATAGTCAGTACCAGTATCGAGTGGGCGTCGGTCTCGTGGCAGAATCATGTGCATCTCGTCATCAGCACCACTTCCTTGGACTGTCACCGCACAGAATCTGGCTGAGCATGCTCGTAACCCCATTCATACTGATGCAGGTGCCCAGGCAGCTGGTTTTCCTCGCGCATTAGTTGCCGGCGTTACGACGTACGCATATCTCACTCACCCCGTTGCCGCTGCATGGGGAGAACACTGGCTCAGCCATGGCGGTGGCGAGTTGCGTCTGAGACGCCCCGTCTTTGATCATGACATCGTGCAGTGCACTCCACATCCTGATGGTGATGCTGTTGAAATTCGAGCCATTACGTCAGAGCCAGATCAACCTCGCGCAATCTTTCGAGCAATTCGTGATGCAGGGTCTGTCCCTGCCATAAGACCAGGCCAGGTGTTGCCTGTTCATCACATTCATCTTGAAGGAGTGCACGGCACTGACCGTGGCTTGCTTGCGGGTGACGACCTCGCGTTATACGCCGAGCACAATCTTGTTCACCCCGCTGTATGGCCCACTTTGGCGAACGACGTTGTTCATACGGAAGTTGCAACTTCTAGTTGGGTACACACGCGAAGCATTATTCGTCATCACGCCCGCGTCGAAGCAGGTTCGCAGGCCGAAATACATTCAGCAATCGTTGATCGTTTCACAGCTCACGGTGAACGTGTTGTCCTTGATTTTCACATTGTGGTGAATGGCCAGGTTGTGGCATCGCTTGAACACGAAGCAATTATCTCGCTCCCGTAAAAAACTCAGGTGAGATCGTGTGCGCTCATCGACTGCCAAATATCGATCTCTGGTGCGCCAGTCAGAATGCCAGTGCACGACTTTGCCATTTCCACCATGGTGGCTCCCTCGAAATGAGTCTGCTGAGTTGCGGGAGACTCCCATTTTTCGATCAACATAATGCGATTCGGACGCGTGTCAGACACGATCATGTCCACATTGCGGCATCCCTGTTCCATACGGGTCAGGACGATGTATTTGGACAGGACTGCGACAAGGGAGCCCATGTCCGCCGCGTCAAAGGACATGGTGACGATAACTAGCTCTACCTCGCCAGAATCAGCATTTTCGGGGTGATTTTCACTCATTCCCATAACTCTGCCAGATGTCAGAGAAATGTTCGGGGTCGGGCTGTGGCACCCGACACGCATCTAGATAGCCTGCCCATATTCGACCCGCGTGGTGGTCGATGCAAGATTTAGGCGAGGTATCAGAGTGGCAAAGGATCGTGTCGATCGCGACGAAGAGGATCTCGTCCGGCTGTATCTCACAGACATCGGTCAGTACACCCTGCTCACCAAGGACGACGAAGTGCGTCTTGCCAAGGCCATCGAAGCCGGCAAAGAAGCCGTTGCCGAAATGGCAAAGATCAAGGCCCCTACCGCTACCAAGCGTCGCGAACTACGCAAAGCAATTCGCGAAGGTGAAGTTGCCGAGCGAGCATTCGTTCAGTCAAACCTTCGTCTCGTTGTTTCTATTGCAAAGAAGTACCAAGCATCTGGTCTTCCTCTTCTTGACCTCATTCAAGAAGGCAACTTGGGCCTTATGCACGCTGTTGAAAAGTTCGACTGGCGCAAAGGTTTCAAATTCTCTACGTATGCAACATGGTGGATCCGTCAGGCCATCACTCGCGGTATCGCAAACACCGGACGTACCATTCGTTTGCCGGTCCACGCTGGCGACACGCTTGCACGTTTGCAAAAAGCACGCTCACGCCTGGAACTCAAGTTTGGACGCACCGCAACTCTTGCTGAATTAGCAAAAGAAGTCGAAATGCCAGAAGACAAAGTCACCGAAGCATTGCGCTTTGCTGCTGAGCCTTTGTCATTGTCAGAACCATTGCGTGAAGACGGCGATGCCGAACTTGGTGATGTCGTTGAAGACCGTTCAGCTGAATCACCGTTCGAAACTGCCGCTACAGCATTGTTGCCAGAAGAAATTCAACGTCTACTTGCACCACTCGATGAACGTGAGCGCGAAATCTTGCGCTTGCGCTTCGGTCTCGGTGGTAGCGGCGAAGGCCGCACCCTTGAAGAAGTCGGTGAACATTTCAACCTCACTCGTGAACGTATTCGTCAAATCGAAGCACGTGCAATGAGCAAATTGCGTCACCCGTCTTCAGACACTGGCGCACGCGACCTTCTCTCCGTGTAATTAGTCGGTCGTATTGCGCACAATGCGCATCACGCCGTCAATCATTGATACGAGTCCAATGCCAAACAGCGCTGGTATCAACATGCGCACAATCCACTCTTGGCTAATGCCAGGCACATACGCTGCGCGCACGTGATCTGCACTGAACCACGCGCACACAATCAAAGTTGCACCGGCACCTGCGTTCAAAGAAACAGCGATGTACTGCGAGGCAGTTTTTTTCCGTTGCGCAATGAGTGAAGCAGCAGCAGCTACAGCAGCCCCAGCGGAAAACATCAACATCAATGGCGTCACTTGTGCGCCGTTTGGTAAACCCAAATACTCCATCGTGCCCACAATGATTCCCGCTAGTGACACAAAAAACGTCATGGCGAAAAACTCTCTCCGACGTCGAACAGATAATGCGACGCCAGCTAAAAGTGCAACCAGACCGGCTAACCACCACATCACACTGGCGTTGTTACGCAAGAACAAGGTTCCAGAAACCATTGTGGCTACTCCGTCTATCGCTAACGGGACTTTCCATGTCAAAACAGTTCCGATTGAATCAATAGGTGCGGGAGGTTTCGGACTCATCCAATGCACTCGATGGTCGTGCCACATGGCAACACCATCTGACCCAGTTTTACGCCACACAGGGTTCGGAGTTTCCACAAATGAACTGGTATCAACATTTCCGTACCGATTGCCATTAATAAGGGTGGTTAATGATCCATCATTGACAAACACATCACCTGATGCAGTGATGCGCATGTACGGTTCGTTTTTGTAACCCGTAATCATCACGTCATGACCATCAGAACGCACGCGGACAAATGTGTCTGAGCCCACAATGTCTACATCTACTCCATCAGGCAAAGCAGGCACAACGGATTCGATCACCGACTCTGTATTGCGGGATTGCACGCTGTCACCAGAGCCCATGTGCTGCACAGGAAACGGTATGACAGATAGAAGACCAAGCAACAGGCGCACGACCTAACGGTAATGCGTTCAGCCCGCACAGTCCCTAATCTGTGACCATGGGAAAAGCAGTAAAGCCAATCACACTGCTGATTAGTGACAATGTCTGGGCAAGACACGGCGAAGTTATTCGCTCGATGGTCCCCAACATTTCCCCCATCATCTATGAGGGTGACGAAGTTCTACCTGACGAAGTGATCTCTTCCATCGACACAGTGTTTTTCTCTAGTGATTTGTGGCCAGAGCGTTCCCGCGGTTTTGTGCTGTCAATTCTTAAGGCCACGAACCTTAAATGGATGCACACATTTTCAGCAGGTGTTGATAGTCCTTTCTTCGTTCAATTGTTGGAACGAGGGGTTCGGCTTTCAAATTCCTCAGGAGCAACTGCTTCTCCCATTGCGCAAACAACTGTTCTGTACATGTTGGCGCTTAGTCGCAATGTGCGTGCCTGGTTTCAACATCAGGAAAAGCGTGAATGGCAGCACCACAATTTTTATGAACTAGATGGTGCACGCCTTGCCGTGATTGGCATGGGGCCAATTGGTACAGAAATTGCCCGCCTCGGAGTGGCACTGAACATGCACGTGGAGGCAATCCGTCGCACACCGACCGGGTCAGAGCCCTGCTCTACATTTAGCTTCGACCAACTACAAGAGGTACTTGGTCGTGCCGATTGGGTGGCTGTTGCTTTGCCCTTGACCCCCGATACTCGTGAGCTATTTGGTGACCGCACTTTCGCCAGCATGAAATCTGGAGCTCACTTCATCAACGTCGGACGTGGTGAATTAGTGGACGAGGAGTCGCTGATCCGGGCTCTGCAATCAGGGCATATTGCCGGTGCAGCGCTTGATGTCTTTTCCACAGAGCCATTGCCAGCAGATTCACCCCTATGGGATATGCCCAATGTGATTATTACCCCACATAGCTCTGCAGCATCACATGAATCCCGTCTCCGCAGTGAAGACATCTTCCTTGAGCATCTACAGAATTACGTTGCCGGAACTCCGCTTCGTAATGAGGTGCATTTGTAATTCCAATTTTTGAAGTTGTTGCACACATTGCTAGTGACGAACAGGAGTCACAAATGTCCATCATCTTCATGTCACCAAAAGGTGGCAATTGCACCACAGTCACTGCAACGGCCTATGCACTGCTTCAAGCAGCTCGCGGCACACAAACAGTGCTCATCGACTTATGTGGTGATATTCCTGCAGCAGCCGGAATGTCAGAGCCTTCGACCCCAGGTATCAACGATTGGCTCGGCGAAAACAACACAGCTGATGCTCAAGCATTGGTGATGTTGGGAACCCCCATCGAATCTGGACTCGTTGTAGTTCATCGTGGTTCACTTTTTGTCGAAGGCCAGCCCAGGTGGAATGACCTTGCACATGCCATCTCGCACCTTCCCATGAACATTGTCATTGACGCAGGCACAACTTTCGTGCCAGACGAACTGCGCCATGTTGTTGATGATGTAGCCATGGTGGTGAAACCGTGTTACCTCTCCTTACGTCGTGCATCTCGATTACAACGCCCAACAAAACTTTTTGTCGTTGCCGAAGAAGGCCGTGCATTAACAATCAAAGACGTTGGGCATGTTCTTGGTATGCCAATCACCGCTGAAATTCCATATCTGCCCGCAATTAGTCGTGCAGTTGATGCGGGCTTGTTGCCATCGCGGGCTGAGCAACTATTTGGCACACACCTCACACTGTCGTAATCGTGCAACACGGACTTGGTCCCCTGCAGACCTATATCGATGATCCAGATGTCAGTGAAGTGATGGTTGTTGGTGGGAAACACATCTGGGTGGAAGACGCTGAGGGCATGCATCACGTTGGCGCATTAACCGACAATGAACTTGCAATCAGTGTGGAAAGAATCGCACGTGCGTGTGGACGCCGACTTGACCTTTTATCTCCCATCCTCGACGCACGGTTGTCCGATGGTTCGCGCGCTTGCGTCATTATCTCGCCGGTTGCTATCGGCGGTGCCGCCATAACTATCAGAAAATTCACTCGTCGTATATTGCCGCTTGCGTCATTTGGTCCCGCCACATGCACAGACATCGTGCGTGACTTGGTGCAACAAAAAGTCAATGTGGTGGTGGCAGGCGCAACTTCTTCTGGGAAAACATCTTTGATCTCGTCAGTCAGCCAATCTTTTGCACCTACTGAACGCATTGTCTGTGTGGAAGACACTGCAGAGCTTCGAGTCGCGCACCCCCACTTCGTGCAATTACAAACACGGCCAGCCAATTCCGAAGGCGTCGGTGAGATATCTCTTCAGTCTCTCGTACGAGCATCGCTTCGCCTTCGACCAGACCGTCTCATCGTTGGTGAAGTTCGTGGCTCAGAAGTAGTCGACATGTTGTTGGCGCTCTCGTCAGGCCACCGCGGGTGTTGGTCAACAGTGCATGCCACGTCTGCAACCGAGACCATTGATCGCCTCGCCTCCATGGTGTTGCGCGATTCTCCCCAATGGTCACACAGCCAAGCTGTAGCAACTATTCGCAGTGCGGTTGGAGCAATTATTTTTGTGCAGCGCACGTCAGCCAGGCGACGTTCAATTACAGAAATAGTCCGCTGTAGTGATTCAGAACTTCACACTGTGTATCGGTCTCACGATAATGATTGACATTGTTTCTGGCTTTTCAATTGCTTCAGTATTTATCTGGTTCGCAGTGCCTCGACTTTTTGCCATCACGGATTCTGTTGAGGCGAGACATCGGCTGAAAAACTCACATCTTGTTACACCTTCACAAACTTCTCTGGTTCGTATCTCATCGAAATCAAGAGGCAACCCCGCTCCCATTCTTGAATTCGCTGCCTTGTGTGACTCACTTGCACGAGCAACACGCAGTGGAGCATCAGCACATGATGCAATTCTCGCCACCATCCAACGACACCAGTTTCAAGATCCGTGTTGGGTGCAACTATGTAACGACATCATGTCCTTACAACCCTGTGATACCGCCCTCCTCATCGCTCGTCAATCCGCAATGCCGAACAGTCGCGATGCGCAATGTCTCTCACTTCTTGAATCAGCCATGGTGCACGGAAATTTCCTACCGAATGCACTTGACCACGCATCGTCAGTATTGCGAGACCGTGCTGCGTGTAGTGCTGAGTTAGCAGTTGCAGCATCACAAGCGCAGCTGTCGGCGCGCCTGCTTTCAGCATTGCCGTTTCTCTTGCTTGCAGGTGCCCTAGTCATTAGCCCACAATTTCGGACCTCAATAGGGAAACCTCTTGTTGTTTTCCTATTGATATGTGGAGTTATTCTTAACCGGCTCGGATGGCGGTGGATCTCCTCGCTCATTACCAGAGCTGTCCGTACTGAACCTGATGGCATCGGGGAACTCACTGAACATTTGTGTGTGTCTTTACGCGCGGGTCTCTCCATGATTCACGCATGTGAAAGGTGGCGCTCAGTTTCTGTTACGGGAAATGTGATAGCTGATCTCATCAGCACTGGCGCGCCACTTGAAGAGGCTCTGATTCCGCTAACGACTGCACACCAGATCTCTGGCAAGAACCTTGGTCACACAATCGTGGAGGCTGAGCGTGATGGTTTACCCATTGTCGACACGGTGACACGCCTTGCTACTGATCACCGTATTGAGCAACGCAGACTAATAGACACGAAAATTCGCCAACTTCCAACTCGTCTCTCTATCCCTTTGGTGATGTGTGTATTGCCATCTTTCCTTTTGTTGTCCGTGGCTCCACTAATTATTGCAAGCCTCGGACAACTCTCTGTTTCGCTTCCCTCTATCACCCAATAATGAAAGAAGAATTATGTTTCGCCATTCAATTGAACGTTCACGCGGCCAAGCCACTACCGAATACGCACTGATCTTGCTGGTTGCAGCAATTATTGCTCTACTCGTTATCGCATGGGCCACGGCTGGTGGAGGCGCCGGGAAAATTGGGGCTCTTTTTGACACTGTGTTTAGCGACATTTTTGATCGTGCATCAAACACCACGCCTTAAGTATCGTGGACAGGCAACAGTTGAATTTGCATTGATGGCGCCACTGGTGGTGATGTGTGCCTTATTGCTACTTGCGACACTGTCAGTATGTCTCGACTCGTTGCGGATACAAGAGATTGCCCGCAATGCTGTGCGGTCAGCCATTACTGCAGATAATCCATCGGAAGCTGCAACCGCAATTGCTCAACTTTCGCAGGTTGCTGCAATGACGACTATTGAAGAGTCGAAAGGTTTGGTCACGGTTGATATCGCTATGAAGAAGCGATTTCCTCTTCTCGGACGATGGTTACCATCGCTTTCGTTACATGCAACTGCAACAATGCTGCGAGAACCTCCATTAGTTCTCGGATAAAAGAAAACCGGGACTCACAATAAAGTGAGTCCCGGCAGTTCTTCTTGGGGAGAATTGTGCACCGAATTTCGGTGCGATGTTGTTATGCCGAAGCTGAAGTGTTCTGTGCAGCTGGTGCATCATGTCCCATTGGGCCATGTCCACCAGGTCCACCAGGTCCACGACCTTCGCCCTTCATACCGCCTGCAGGACCAACACGATTCACCATGGTGTCAAGGTTGGTCTTGAATTCAGCAATTTTTGCATCTGCTTCTGCTTGAGTGTGCTCACCAGATGTCACTTCTTCTGCAAGGTGCGCCGAAAAATCTGATGTCAATGCAGTCTTTACATCTGCAATGTCAATATTTTGAGTTTTTGCAACATCAGCAAGTGATTTACCGGAATGAAGTTGAGTCTTCAGTTCTTCCTGCGTCAATTTCAAAGTTGTTGCAAGTGTCGCAGTCATGAATCGGCCTGGGCCGCCCTTGCCTTCAGGGCCACCGCGCATTTCGCCAGGGCCACCCTTACCTTCAGGGCCACGAGCTGGCAAACCAGCAGTTGTCAACATGGTGTCGATACGTGACGTCATTTCAGCAAGCTCTGCAGCACCTTCAGCAACAGTGTGCTTTCCGGCAGCAACTTCAGCATCAACATGTGCTTTTGCCTCAGCAAGAAGAGCTGCTTTCACTGTTGCAAGATCAATGTTCTTGGCCTTGGCAATATCTGCCACTGATTTTCCAGCTTTGAGTTCAGCTTTCAATTCGGCTTCGGTCATGCTTAAAACCTTTGCGACCGCGGCAAGTGGCGATGGTCGATCTGCTTTCGCAGCTGATGGTGCAACAGCCGGATCGGTGATCGGGTCAACTGCAGTTTTGTTAACAGCAGCTTCAGCCGCTGGTGTTGTGTCTGCTGCTTGAGCAACTGCTACAACATTGCTTTGCTGTGCAACTTGCGCGCTAGCAAAACCGGTGATTCCGAGAACGGCTGCTCCGGATGCCACGATGAGCCCTGAGGCCACCGCAATTTTCGTAAAACGAGATTTGATCTTCATTGTTCTGTGTTCCTT